>Ga0180437_10010953_pt1 | contig 10963 bp, 9 predicted proteins | sample SS_ome_4_FD_132410 | JGI IMG/M metagenome (GOLD analysis project Ga0180437, IMG submission 132410) | Hypersaline lake sediment archaeal communities from the Salton Sea, California, USA - SS_3_D_1 metaG | ecosystem: Environmental > Aquatic > Non-marine Saline and Alkaline > Hypersaline > Sediment... | reverse complement strand
GAATAGAAAGTCTCTTTACGCTGACCCAAATTCCCCACCAAGGCCAAGGGGGAAAACATACTCCTGGAATTGTCAAACTCTGGGAGTCCCCCGGCAGAGCCGGGGGTTTACCCATGTGTATTAACCCCCAGCCCCCACACCACCCGGCATGCGGGTTTTCGACAAGTCGCACAGAGATTACCGGACCGTGGTTGGCTAGTGAATGCTCCTGAGGCGCACAAGTGCCCTCCCACAGCTCTTTGACAGACAAAAGCCTTTGATTCTTGAGCCATTGGTTGGTCATGCCGGTTTGGGTAGCCATTGTTCGAGCACATCGCCAAGGCCTTTACGACAAAACGACATCCCCCCGGCTAAGGACGTTCACCCCGTTGAATGGGGCACCTGGAGACTGGGCCTTGTATGTCCGCCGCAGGCGGATTCGTCGGCTCATCGCTTTGCGCTCGGGGTTGGACGCTTACTGTGTTCGCTTTTCCCTGCTGGCAAACCGGTCGCAAAGCTCCTGCCCTTCAGACGAGCCCTCGCGGCAACAGCTCCCGCGACCAGCTCAGGATCTTCGACTTGCCGTCGGCTAGTATTTCTGTCACGTCTCACCACATTTCAGGGTTCATCCCGATACGCTTTTCATGTAGCTTCATCAAACAGACCGTAGATCTGTTTCAAAATAGCGTCTTTGGCACAGATGACACAATGCCCCCGCTACAGGACAGGCATACAGGGGACTTTCACCCCATAAGCCCTTCGGTCGTGAGCTCAGGGTCGAAAGGTTCACGCCCATGCTGGGCGTAAACAACCGGCTGTAGAACGACGCGCAAAGACCCTCGCAGCCGGAGCGTTAGTCTACTATTAGGAATGAAAAACCATTCCGAATCATTTCTAAAATTCCTATATTTATCTAATTGGCTGCTGTTGTTGGCGCAGTTTCTCTTCTGTTGGCAGGTCCCGGCTTCTTGGGTAGTTCTTCGCTAACAGAAGCTCTGACTGAAACCTAAAAAAAACGTCTGGCACATCGAATGGACCCTCTATGCCAGGAAATCCATTTGTGTTACAAGGCTCTGAGAAAAAGACTGACATGGTCTTCAAGTCATTTTGCCTGTGTGTTGTCTTTCCGATTGCGGAGGTTGGGATAGAGTTTCGAAGCACAATCTGGACAAAGACTGTGAGAAAACACTGCGTCAGAATGATCATGAACATAGGCTTCAACTTGGTGCCAAAAACCCTTGTCATCGCGTATGTTCTTGCAAGAAGCACAAATGGGCACCAAACCTCGCAGTGTCTTGACCTTGGCAAGGGCGCTTTGAAGCTGGGCGACAAGGGTTTCTCTCTCCAGCTCCATATGTTTGCGCTGGGTGATATCGACAAATGAGGCCATCCTGCCTGAGACATTTCCCCTGTCGTTTGCCACGTTTGAACAAGAGACCTCTACATAAAATTTGGTGCCATCTTTACGTAAGACGGTAAACTCTTCAGTTGCAGCTTGTGTCAGATCAATGATGGCTCTTACGTCGCTAAGGCTTTTTACTTCTTTGGAAGCAAAGAAATCAGCAGCATCATGGCCTAAAACTTCCACTTTTTGGCTATATTCGAACATTCTGAGAAAGGCGGGGTTGACATAGGTAATCCGGCAGGAAGGGTCGGTTATGATCATGCCCGCACCGGCCGAGTCGATGGCATCGTACACAATGCTCAATGCCTCCTTCAGTGAATTAAGATGTGCTGCCGAGGCCTCTAATTCATTAATGCGATGCCGCAGCCCCGTCAATTCATCTATGAGGCCCTTCTGGGTCTTGTCGCATTTCATGGTGCATGCCTGCCAAGGAGAGACTGCCGTACTCTTGATCTTCCCACACTGGGTCTGCGGGGCTATGGGCAGTGCGTGCCATTTTTCGACGGATGCACATTTGCCTCATCCGGGAATATGATACATTTTCGCCTCGGTCTTGTCCGGGTGTGTCTCAAGGTGCTTGTAACGTTTAACGGCGAATTCCGCCATCCGTTCAATAATGTGGGGCAAATCAGATCCCTGCCAGGCCGAGGCAAAGCCGGGCACGTCGTCCCAGAGTCGCGCGCTTATGGTGAAGCCCCCTGCCTTGCTCAGATCCAAAACAACATCTTCATGATTTATTCGCATTTGTGACTGCAAAACCTTCTTCAGAAGGTTTCGAACACCATAGAAAAAAAATTTCTTGACGTCCTCGGTAGATTCAGCATTGTTTATGCTTTTTCTCAATATAGGACGAATTTCTTGTTCGTATTTCTTAAACGAAAGCTGTCTATTCATAGTTCCGATACCCTCTTTCACGATTCAGTGCCCTGGGCATGTCTTTGCTGACTCTGGGTGTGACACCATGTCTCCTATAACTTCCGTTTTACTTTGGGCATTAGACTTCCCTCCGAAGATAGGAGGCATAGTCTTTGATCACAGGCTCGTATTCCTCACCGAAGAGAACGCTTGATATGATGAAGTCTGCGGTGGACCGATTGCAGGCAACCGGGATATTGTACAGGACGGACATTCTGAGCAGTGCTTTTATGTCCACGTCGTGAGGCTGCGGTGTCATTGGGTCCCACAGGAATATGAGAATATCCAACTCACCATTGGCTATCATGGCGCCTAACTGCTGATCCCCGCCAAGAGGGCCACTTCTCAGTCTATGAATCTCCACTGAACAGGCCTTGGATATGACCTTTCCGGTTGTCCCCGTTGCATACAATTCATGCTGAGACAATATGTTGGCGTTGTACTTCACCCAGCTCAGCAGATCGGCCTTCCGCTGATCGTGAGCCACCAAGGCAATCCTCTTTTTCTTCTTCATGATGGGCCGCCGTCCGTCGTCACGCGTCTGAGAAACGCGAAGGTCCCCTCTGATTATGGAATGGACAGATTCTTGAGACGTTTCCGATTTCAGCTCTTCTTGGCGTCACGGTTTGAAATGAAGAGGTGAGCAGCGCGATCCTTGTTCCGTCGCACTTCGGACACCTCGTTTTTTTCTTCCGATAATCTGTCATAGCCACGGTCAGCGTGAAAGTCTTTTTGCACTCTCTACAGAAAAACTCGTGTGTAGGCATGATGACTCTCCGTCCTTTCAAATGCCGGCAGCCCAATCGGGATGCCTTTGGGCCTATGTGGTGTCGAGGCCGAGCTTTCGACATGCCGATAGGTTTCCTGGTGAAGTCCTTTTTCCAGGTTTCAGGCTAGCTTCTTTGATGTTTGCCTTTTCATGGCCCTGACTAGTACATGTCATCGTCGGGCATGGGTGGCCTTTTTTCTTTCTTCTTCGGCTTTTCAGTGACTGCCACCTCGGTAGTAAGAAGGAGCCCGGCTACGGATGACGCATTCTGCAGCGCAAACCTTGCCACCTTTGTCGGATCGATCACCCCCGCTTTCACAAGGTCCTCATACTCTCCACTTTCCGCATTGAAGCCAAAACCGTCTTTGCCTTCCAGGACCTGGCGAACTACCACAGAACCCTCAAAGCCCGCATTGTCAGCGATCTGTCTGGCGGGCTCTTCAAGAGCGCGCTTCACAATATTCACCCCTAATTCCTCCTCGCCAGGCAACTTGAGCTTTCCAAGGGCCTTCAACGTGCGGATGTATGCCACACCGCCTCCTGGAACAATGCCTTCCTCCACGGCTGCTCGGGTGGCATTTAAGGCATCTTCAACACGGGCCTTTTTTTCCTTCATCTCTGTCTCGGTGGCAGCACCCACATTGATCACGGCAACACCGCCAACCAGTTTGGCCAGGCGTTCCTGGAGTTTTTCCCTGTCATAGTCACTGGTCGTTTCGTCGATTTGAACCCTGAGCTGTTTGACCCTTCCTTCCAAGGCTGCACGCTTTCCACCTCCATCCACGATGGTCGTATTGTCTTTGTTGATGGTGATGCGTTTCGCAGTTCCCAGGTCGTCCAGTGTCACGTTTTCCAACTTGACGCCCAAGTCCTCGCTAATCACCTGACCGCCTGTAAGAACAGCAACGTCTTCGAGCATGGCCTTTCGCCTGTCTCCAAAACCGGGGGCCTTGACCGCGGCACACTTCAGGGTGCCGCGAAGCTTGTTTACAACCAGCGTGGCCAGGGCCTCGCCTTCCACGTCTTCTCCGATGATGAGAAGGGGCTTGCCCATCTTAGCGATCTGCTCCAAGATAGGAAGTAAGTCTTTCATGTTACTCAGCTTCTTCTCATGCAAGAGAATGTACGGGACTTCCAGATTGGCCTCCATCTTCTCGGCATCGGTGACGAAGTACGGGCTCAGGTAACCGCGGTCAAATTGCATGCCTTCCACGATTTCAAGGGATGTTTCCATGCCCTTAGCCTCCTCGACCGTGATGACGCCTTCCTTGCCCACCTTCTCCATGGCTTCAGAGATGATAGCGCCAATGGAGCTGTCATTATTTGCTGAGATGGTGCCCACCTGAGCAATCTCGGCCTTGTCCTTTGTCTGTTTTGACATCTTCTTCAGTTCTTCAACGACCAGATCCACAGCCTTCTCCATGCCCCGCTTGATGGCCATGGGGTTAGAGCCTGCTTCCACCAGTTTGTCCCCTTCCCGGTAGATGGCTTGGGCAAGGATTGTGGCGGTAGTGGTGCCGTCCCCTGCAACATCGGACGTCTTGGAAGCCACCTCTCTGACCATCTGGGCACCGAGGTTTCGGATCTTGTCATCCACTTCGATCTCCTTCGCCACGGTCACGCCATCCTTGGTGATGCGGGGAGAGCCCCAAGACTTCTCAATAAGGACATTGCGGCCCTTTGGGCCGAAGGTCACTTTGACGGCGTTAGCCAGACTGTCCACGCCTTTCATCATCCCTTTTCTTGCTGACATGCCGTATTTGATCTCTTTTGCTGCCATCACTAAACTCCTTTATTCCCTTTCGATCATTCCAGGACGCCCAGGATATCATCCTCTCGCAGTATTAAGTGTTCCACGCCATCAAGTTTGATGTCGGTGCCTCCATATTTGCTAAAGAGCACGCGATCATTCTTCTTAACGTCAAGGGGCACGCGTTTTCCCTCGTCGTTCCGTTTCCCGGGGCCAACGGCAACGACCTTACCCTCCTGCGGTTTCTCCTTTGCAGTATCGGGAATGATGATGCCGCCACCAGTCTTTTGTTCCTTTTCAATCCTTGTAACCAGTATCCTGTCATGCAACGGTTTTACTTTCATTGTGCAATCTCCCTGCTTCCGTCATTACATAAACTGCAAGACTTCTTTGGCCGGCAGGGGGGCTGGAGCCCCCCTGCCGTAATACTCCTCGCTTTTCCAGGCACGATGTCAAGCTGCCCTGACCTCGATCTTCGTGGTTGAAGTCTCCTTGGTTTTGGGTAAGCTGACGTTCAGAACGCCGTCCTTGTAGGTCGCTTTTACCTTGTTCCCGTCCACTTCGGCAGGCAGTCTGATGGACCTGGTAAAAGCACCATAGCGCCGCTCCACGCGGTAAAAGTTCTCGCCCTTCTCCTCTTGTTCCTTTTTTTTCCGCTCTCCACGGAGGCTCAAAACATTCCCGTTCACGGCCACATCAATGTCTTTTGGGTCCATTCCCGGGAGCTCAGCCTTCACGATGACCTCTTTCGCGGTTTCGGATACGTCAACAAAGGGAGCCCAATGGGCGTCGGTAGGTCGAAACCTGACGGGCCAGTCTTCAAAGAACCGTTCAAAGAGCCTGTCCATATCCCTTCTCAAACCGGTCAACTCTTGTCGCCGGCGCCAGGGTACTAAGCTAGAGATTTCCATATGATCACCTCCTCATCTTCTGTTTCACTGTCTGGGCCGTCGATTCTCAACGAATCCCAGGCCCATTCTTGAGCTCTATGTGTGGCAAAGTGTGTGCCAGCATAATAATATGTTGATAATATTGATATTAGTGGAATTGCTGAAGTGTATATAGGAACCAGGAGTTCCGATTTAAGGGTGGGGGGGAGAGTTGGGAGGGTACGGACCAGCGTATGTGCTCCAATCTATTGGAATAACATAGGATACGACAAGGCGAACTGGAGATTCCGCTTTTTTGCCACATAGGAATTGACAGTTCCTGTATGGGGCCAAATCAAAGCGCGATAGGCAGCGCGAGAACGTCTGCTAAGCTCTTAAGAGAAATCGCCCGTTGTTTCTTCTTGAGAAGTCAAAACGGGAGTCAGGCCAACGCAACCTACACAAAACATCACATGGGCGGTCGTTCCGATCTAGACTACGAGGCAGGTATTACTCAACAAGAGACATCGAACCCAAGCCCCGGTTTGGTGCTTGGGAAAAGGGTTCCATCCCGAAGCGTTACCGCTCCCGCAGAAGGGTCATTGACCAGGCCCAGATGGCCGTCCAAGTCAGCGTAGACCACATTGGGACGGGCCAAGGCAAAGTGCAAGCCTGCGGATATGGCTAGGGCTGCCTCGTCCACGCATCCCACCATCACCTCCAAGCCTGCCGAGCGGGCAACCGCATTGACCTGGAGGGCCTCCGAGATGCCACCTACTTTCATGAGTTTCACATTTACCATGTCAGCCAATTCTTGCTGGGCAATGCGAAAGGCGTCCCTAAGCGTCATGAGACTCTCATCGGCCATGACCGGAACAGAAACTGCACTCGTGACGCGACCGAGCAGGTTTGGTTTTCCTTTCGGCGTGGGCTGCTCAATGAGCTCAAGATGTGCTTGACGGGTTCCTTCGACGAATCTCAGACATTGCTCCACCGTGAACCCCTGATTGGCATCAAAACGCAACTCAATCTTTTTGCCGATCGCCTCTCTGACCTTGAGCACCCGTTCGATATCAGCATCTACATCAAGGCCCCCCTTCAGCTTCAGACTTTTGAATCCTCTTGCTGCAAACTCCCGTGCCCGCTCCACCGTCTCTGTCATAGGCAAGATACCGATGGTGATGCTGGTTCTTATGCGATCACGGAATCCCCCAAGGAGTTTCCAAAGAGGAAGATTGCAGGCCTTCCCAAGAATGTCGCAAAGAGCCATATCCAAGGCAGCCAAAGCCGCAGGGTGAAACGATAGGTGTTGCTTGAGCCTTTCCAGAATCATGACAGGTCGGAGTGGGTCTGCCCCCTTTACAGCGGCAGTGAACTCATTTTCCAACACTCGGACGACGCTTTCAGGCGTTTCCCCTGTGATATTCTCATCGGGAGCTGCACAGCCATAGCCTGAAATCCCGTTCGTTGTTTCCATTCGAAAAAAAACGTTCGTAACAGCATGAACGCTCTGATACGCAATCGTATACGGTTCAGAGAGCCGCATGGAGACTGGCCAGGCATCAAGCTTAGTAATTCTCATTTCCCTAATACCGCTTTTGATAGAGTTCCTTCAAGGTCATGCTTTTAAGATGTTCCACAAATTCCACCAAGTTCGTTATCATTTTTTCCCACATGCGCCTTCCTTTCTCTGCAGTGGCCCTTGTGGGGTCGCCCAGGACACCGGAAGGAGAGAGCTTGGCTGTGTGGGTGTACCATGTCACGCTCCTTTTAGAGGTAAAATTAAGGTATGTGCTGGAAAATTTGGGGATGAACTTTCTTGCGGCCTCAAGTCTTACCACCTCAGGGCGGACCGCCAAGGTGGTACTGGTCTCGATCTCCCCCGCATGGACATCATTTGGAGTCTCTGCCATGGCGTAGATGTCAGGATCGCTCGTCTCACCAGTGTCAACGCAGGTGAAGATGTGGGCATCGCGGTTGACCATCTGGGCAGCAAAATGAAGGGCTGGACCGTTTCCGCCATGTCCGTTGATGACCACCAGTTTTCTGATGCCGTGACGAGCAGCGCTCATGCCTACGTCATAGACGAGGTTAGACAACGTTTCGGGATTCACGCTGATGGTTCCACTGAAGTCTTCGTGGTGGTAGGAAACACCATAGGCAATTAAGGGAAGAACAATAGGCATCGGGGCGCTGCAACCCTTGGCCACCTCATGGGCTAGGTACTCGGCGTCAAAGGCATCCGCATCTAGAGGCAGGTGGGGGCCATGTTGTTCTATGGCACCCACAGGAAGGAGCGCCACGTCCACGGATTTGAAGCGCTCTTTTGCTTCAGGCCACGTCATGTGGGCCAATAGGGGGCTCTCCTCAGGCCCTTCGTTCTCGTCTCTGCCACGATGTTCAACTGAGGAGACATCCCCGCGGGGTTCAAAGGGGAACGGCTTTTTGAAGGTGGGGTCCTTGATCGGGTCACATTCCCTCCATGCCTTCCCACTGCACTTCACCGCCCCATCTGCGTGCTCAAGACAAATGCGAAACAGAGGCTCACGGAGGTCTGCGGGAATACCGTCTACAGGAAATTTTTCATCGTGGAATCGTAGCTTCATGATGTCCTCTCTTCGACGTGCCCGGATCGACCCGATGTGCGGCTCTGGAATCAGGCCTTTGTCTTTGAGCAAGAGAGCCAAATACTCGGTTACAGGGATTTCGGAATGAATTCCCTTGGTCATGAGGTCTGCCAGACACCGCTCGATCTGTTGGCGCCCGTAACGACACTGGGCCGGGTCTGCTCCCAGGGCCGACAGCATTGCCACGATGCGACGGCACTTTTCACAACGGCCGCAGGGACGAATCTCGTTTGCTTCCTCATGACTGGCATGGCACGAAACCTGGTGACGGTGGAGCTCGGGATAGCGTTCAACGAGAATCTTCTGGACCAGAAGCTCGGACAGGGGCCGCAGTATGGAAAACTGGCTGACACCCCATCCCTTCCGGTGGAAGTACCGGGTAAGGGCGTCGTCGAAGTATCGACTCTGGTCGTAAAGACCGTCATAGTGGACGATCCCTTCAAAGGACGTCTTGTGGGTTGTGTCGAACTCATCTCCAATGAGAAGACGGCCAATGCCCCGTTTTCGAATGATGGCCAATGCTCCGAAGATGAAAACGGCTACCGTCCATAAACGAATGGGATATTCGTCTGATCGCACTCTCGCAAAATCCTGGCGGACAAAGGGAAGATGTCTCAACATCCAGTTGAACACCCTGTCCGAGTTCGTCCACACCCGTGCTGTCGTCGGAACGGAGGCCACAAAATGGCGGTAGGCATTCAAGGCCGTGAACCAGTGTCGCCCGGACTCGTTGATGAATATGGGGTGCACCTCGCAGCCCATCTCCTTTAAGAGGCCGAAGGTCACAAGACTGTCCTTCCCTCCGCTTGAAAGGACCGCATGTTTTGTTGAATCTCCGTTCCACTGGCCCCCCCTTCTTTTTCCGATTTTACTACCACCGAAAGGAGGGCTGTCTTGGTCGGGAAAAATCAACTCGGCCCGAAGGTAACTCTTTTTCCGAACAGGGGTAAGATTGGTCGCCTTATGGAGGAGAAAAGGATTCGGTTGGAGTAACTTCTTCACAAGGATCTCGCGAGCCGTATTGGAGGCCATGGCCCTGATGAATTGCTGGTCTTCTTTGTTGAACTGCCCGCGAAAAACGATCTCATGGCAAAATAGCCCATAGTTTAAAGCCACCTGCACTCCAATCATTGCTGCAAGATTGATGGAGTCCTCTTCATCTGGAACGAAGACATCTTCCGCGAACCGGTACACCAGGTCGATGGTGTCAGTGCTGTTGTTTTTAGTCACCCTATAGGGGGTGGTGAGCCGGTTTTTCTCCAGCCGGACCGGTCCCACCTCGAGCCGTGGGATGACAGCCAAAGCCTCCAGCGGGTCGCTTTCAAGGTACGGCTTCTGTTGTCTCGTCTCTTTGGGTGACATTAGAATTTCACCTGTTGACCTTTGAGATAGGGCAGCAGGACCTTGACAATGGGCCCCGGGCCCTCCAAGAGCATGTCGCAAGCAGGCAGGCCGGTGGCTTTTCGTATCTCATGACACAGGGCGGGAACCTGCCCGGCTTCCAAGTCCTCATGGTTGACGGTGATGGCTACCACCGGCTTGCCGGACAGCAGTTCAATAGCCTCTATCTGTTTTTCTAGCCGGTGGATGAAATAGCCAGGGAAGCCATCGTACTCTCGCCGCCCCGGGGCGTGTTGAAGCACCACGGCGTCGGGCCTGCCTGCTGCCAGTATTTCGAATCCACCGGGATAAGCGGGATTCATGAGGCTTCCCTGTCCTTCAATGACGATGACGTGGGGCCGAGACTCCTTCCAGGCTGTCCAGACGGCATGTTCTATCTCACCGGAGACAAAATCATTGATGAGGGCGTCAAGGATAATCCCATAACGGACTCCCTGCATCCACGCTGTCTGTCCTGTTCCAATGAGCTCGGTATTCCAACCGGCGGCCTGGAGGGCATCTACAAGAATCCAGGCCGTGGTTCTTTTGCCAACAGCAGAGTCCGTCCCCAAGACCGCGACCTTCAATGCGTCGACTTCTTCTATCTTTCCTTCAAAGAAGTGAAGTCCTTTTCGAGGGGGGCATTTTCTTATGTCGCGAATGATTACTCCCTGCTGGGCAGCCAGGGCTGAAATGTCATCGTCTTCTGAGAGAAAATCGTGGAGACCAGAGTCTACGTTAAGACCAAGCCCAATGGCTTGGATCACATCTTCACGGGCTTGGGGGCTGAGCCTGCCGCCATCGGGGGCCAGACCAATGACCAAGTGGGTGGCGGTGTCTCCATTTCTCCTGGCTGCCTCAACAGCCCCGCGAACGTGGTTATGGATAGGAATCCCTTTGGGGCTGCCGTCTAAAACCATTCCCGCGTCCTTTCCCGCCCAGCAAGAGTCCACCACGGAGAGGATCTCATAGCGCCTTGTGCGCCGGACCAGTCCATGGGCCGTTTTGCCATTTGGCGTCCCAAAGGCGCCTTCACAGTAGACGATGGCGTGGCCATCGGACAATGGGTTCATGATTTTCTTCCCGTGAGCACAACCACGTAGCGATCGCCTGGCAGAGGGGCCTTCCTGTGGCATTCAACAAGGGCGATCAACCCTGCCGTGGAGGCAGGCAAGACGTTCAGACCTTCCAGGTTGCTCAGCAGGCGCGAGAAGGAGACCATGGCCTTGTCGCTGGCATAAGATGTCCAGCCCCGAGTGTTTTTCAGGG
>Ga0180437_10010952_pt1 | contig 10963 bp, 13 predicted proteins | sample SS_ome_4_FD_132410 | JGI IMG/M metagenome (GOLD analysis project Ga0180437, IMG submission 132410) | Hypersaline lake sediment archaeal communities from the Salton Sea, California, USA - SS_3_D_1 metaG | ecosystem: Environmental > Aquatic > Non-marine Saline and Alkaline > Hypersaline >... | reverse complement strand
CTGTAACGCGACTCAAATGGCAGGAAGCCATTTGTAAAGCCAAGGATGGCTGATCTTGGAGCGCGGAAACTATAATATTGTTAATTATCAAATATAGGGTTAGCTGTTACGCTTTATGATGGTTGACTTAGACAAAGATCCTTCGGCCAACTTACGTTGACCTCAGGATGACATGTAAATGATAGTTGACCTGAAGATACCGAGCTTTGTCAACGAATTACCTAACCTATACAAGGATGACAGATTAATAAATAGCATATTCCATAAGTGCTATTACATAGACAAACCATTCAACATTTTTTCTTCATCTAGAGATGGAGAGCTGCTTTGATTGCTTGGCTGCTGATCAAAAAACTTGATTTTTTGCAGATTACTTTTTAAGGCTTCAAGTTTATCAACTTTACTTTGCAACACGTCACTTAAAGAAGAGGTTGCCTCTAATACTTCACAAACTGAGCTCAACTCTGTTATGTTTTGCAACTCACCAAGATCATACAACCTATCTAAAAGATTTATAACTTTTTCACGAGAATCAGTAAAAAGTGAAACCTGTGTCGAATCTAGGGGTGGATAAACAGCATTGGTAAATTGGTAAATTGCAACTAACGGCATAGCAACCAGGAAAGCCAATATAAGCTCACCTCCGTAAGCGTCAGGTCCTTGATTCTCATTACGACACATGTCCAATATAGCTTGAGGGTAAAAATAAATAAAATATGCTTCCAAAGCTGTAAACCCAATACTAGCGGCCAAGCCACCTACTTCTCCGACACTTAATCGTGATAGAAGCTCATAAATGCTTTTATTTTTAATATGTTCTTTAATTTCTAACTTGTTTTTCTGTAACTCTTCATTTAATTCTAAATTTACAACTTTTATTTCAGAAATAATATCCTTAAGCTGTTTTAGATCACGAGATTTCATTCTTACATTTCCTTTAAAAAGGGGACAGCTACCTGCCCCCCGCCAATTACATTTTTAATGCAGGAGATATTTCTCTTGCAGAAGATGCATAAGATGACTCTGAAGGCACAGGGTAATCTGCATTAAACAAACTTTGAGTTTTAACTGAATTAGAAGCTGCTTCTTTCACTTCAGTTTTTTCTTCAAGATTGCTTCTAGTAAGTTGTGACTGTTGTGCAGCGTGATTTTGTAATCCCAATCTCAAAAGAGCTGTAGATGTGACATGTTGCTCGGCTTCAACTCCAGGTGCCATTTGCGCCTCCGGAAAATCCACAGAAGAATTTTTACTTGATAAGAACTTTAATTTATCCATGTGATTTTTTGCAACATTATCACCAAGCAAAGCTCCACCAACAGCACCAACTGCGATTCCTATAGGACCTGTCCAGCCTAACAACACTAATCCTAAAGCTGTGCCACCGGCTAAAACTATTTTCTCTTTGGTTTGTAACGATAATTCAGGCATTTTATGCTCCTTGCGTTTAATTAAAAAAATAACATAATAAGTTTTAAGGTTTATTATGATGGGTATGGTTTTCACTTGAGTCAAATATTTTTGCTATTTGGCAAATTAATTCACTTATGTAAAAACCAAGCATAGCTGGCAAAATAAAACCTTGTAAAGTTGGATTCATAGTTTGCATTGTACTTTTTGAATCATTGCTTTTGGAAAAAAACATTTTATCTCTCTGGAATAATAGTTTATTGGCTTTTAAGCCTTAACAAAGGAATTGCTTCTTCCTTTGGAACTGTGCTTTTTGTAATTGGAACTTCTTTTGATTCCGCATTGTTAACTTTAGCTTCAACATCAGAATTATCTTTTGTAAAAGTTCGCTGAAGTTTGCTAGTAGAAGAACTTATAGATTCTTGGTTGGCTTGAGTTTTAATTGCTTGTTCATTGCGTAATTTTTCATTATTACTTATAAATTTTGTTGTAAAAAATCTATCAGCAATAATTCCACCCAAAATTAGTCCGCCAAGCGCACCAGCAGGACCTAATAATACATAACCTAACGCGGCAAATGCGATAGCTGAAACTGCAATAATAGTTGCATTGCTGCCTTCTGTTTTTTCTTTTTCAGCTTGCTCTATAGCTCTTCTTTGTACAAGAGACTCATCTTCTGCATACTTTACAGAAATTCTTGCTATAGAATATCTATACTGCGAAATTTTTTTGGCTTTTTCTATTTCATAATTCAAAAATCTTTTTGGGGTTGCAAAATGATTAATATATTTAGTTCTATATGGACCATACTTATGTTCATCATCAGCGGGTTTTGGAATTACTTTTTGTTGCAAAAAGACGTCTGGCAAGGATATCTTATTATTGTTTGCTTCTGATAAATCCAGTTTAGACAAAGTCCCGAGAAAATTCAAAAAATCAACCTCCCGAAGATCTTTGTCATTAAGCAACTCTTGATATTTTTGTGCATAGAGCCTTTTAAGCTCATTTATCAAGGCTTTTTGATTCGGCACCACATTAAGCATATCTTTAACTTCATCTTGCATTTCGAATTCTTCCGTAAGTTCGTATTTTTCAGATATAGATAAATTTTTAACTCTGCTATCAGTAATTTTTTTAAGTTTTTGCATTACTGCTGATGGTTTGATTTCAGAACCAGCAATCTTATCGCCTACTAAAGGCCTTACAGCAGCTCCAACATGTTGAGTTAAAGGTAAATTATATGAAAAAAAATCCCTTATAGTGTAACCCCAAGCTTCAGCATCACCCCTCTCGCCATATAAAGATTTACTACGTTGCTGCCATGTTAACTTTTCATTTTCAGACAAGCCGAGCTCGCTTGCTATCTGCTGATTATATTCAATAACTTTTTCTTCTAGCGGGTCCATTTCTGCTAATTTATTGCTCAAATCAACTAAGGACCTTGGATCCATTAAAAACCTCTCTTATTTTTTTTATTAGACTTAAGTTGTACTTGCTTATTTAGCAATAGTGACTAGAATAATTCAATTAGATTAAGAATATATTAAGTGCATAAAATGTCCAAGACGAGCCCTATAATCAAAAACCTACTTGTAATTACCTCATTACTTATATCAATAATTTTTATAGGGATGTACTACTGGTATAAAACAAATTACGTGAGCACAGAAGATGCTTATTTAAATGCTGATGTTGTACAAGTATCCCCGCGCGTTACTGGTAAAATACTAAAAGTTCATGTAAATAACAATCAACACATAAAAAAAGGTCAAATATTGTTCGAAATTGACCCTAAGCCTTTTGAGATATCAGTAAAAGAAGCTAGATCTCAACTAGAAAAAGACTTAGCTCAATTAAAAATTTCTAAGCTTACAGCTAAAAGATTACAAAAGCTTTCAGAAAAAAACGTAGTCTCTAAACAAGAAAATGATTCAGCAATAGCTAATCTTGAGCAAGCAATGGCTGCAAAAAAATATTCTGGTGCAGTTTTAGAAAAAGCTGAGCTAAACTTAAGTTATACTAAAGTTTATGCATCCCAAAATGGTTATATCACAAATTCTAAAATTCAAGCTGGTAATATTGTACAAGCAAATGCTCCTATCTTTGCTTTAATTGTAGATAATACCTTTTGGGTTGATGCGAACTTCAAAGAAACTGAAATTGAGCATATTCACAAAGACCAAATTGTGGAAATCAAAATTGACATGTACCCTAAGACAAAATTTAAAGGTGTTGTTGAGAGCATAAGCTATGGAACTGGCGCTGCTTTTTCACTATTACCGCCACAAAATGCCACAGGAAACTGGGTAAAGGTAACACAAAGAATTCCTGTTAAAATTCGTTTAATTTCAAACGAGCAAAATTTACCTTTACATATAGGCACATCTGCAAAAACAACTGTTAACATTGGTTAATGCAAGTGAAACTTTATGAAAAATACTCATCACTAGAACGCGCATTAATTACTATTGCGGTAATGTCAGCAACTTTAATTCAAGTGTTAGACACAACTATTGTTAATGTTGCATTACCATCAATGCAAGGCTCTCTAGGTGCAACCCCAGATGAGATTACCTGGGTATTAACAAGTTATCTTGTTGCATCTGCGATTTTTATGCCTCTTACTGGTTATTTTACTGACAGATTCGGCAGAAAAAATTATCTACTAGTTTGTATACTAGGTTTTATAATAGCTTCTGGCTTATGTGGTACCGCAGGTTCAATTTCACAAATAGTTTTATTTAGAATGCTACAAGGAGTTTTTGGTGCAGCATTAGTGCCGCTTTCACAAACTATTTTAAATGATATATACCCACCTGAAGAGCGCGGTAAAGCCATGGCTATTTGGGGAATTGGCGTTATGATTGGCCCTATACTTGGCCCAACTCTTGGTGGATATTTAACAGAAATTGCTTCCTGGCGCTGGACATTTTACATTAACTTACCAATTGGCATTTTATCATTTTTAATAGCAATAAAAGTAACACCTGACACAGAAAAGCAATCAAGAGCAATGGATTGGCGAGGTCTAGCACTTGTAGCACTTGCGATTGGTGGTCTACAGTATGTACTTGATAGAGGCAATGGCGCTGACTGGTTTGAATCTAATGAAATTCTTATAGTGAGCATTGCTTCTGCTATAGGGTTTTTGGGGTACTACTTACATTACAAATCAAGTAACAAATCTACAATAATAGATTTGAGCCTATTTAAAGATAAAAACTTTGTTATATCTAGCTCCATAATTTCCATATTTGGCATTTGTCTTTTTGGCAGCATGGTTATGCTGCCTCTTTACCTTGAAAACTTACTACATTACCCAGTGTTAACTACAGGTTTTTTAATGGCACCACGCGGAATTAGTGCAATGGTGAGCATGATAGTTGTAAGTAAACTGGTGAAAACTATAAAACCACAATATTTAGTTGGTTTTGGTTTAATTTTTTGTGGTCTAGGATTGATACCAGGAACATTTTATAATTTAGATGTAAACCCATGGTGGATAGTATGGCCGCTCCTCGTACAAGGATTTGGCTTAGGATTTGTTTTTGTTCCACTATCAGCTATCGCTTTTAACACCTTGCCAGAAGCTAAAAGACCAGAAGCTGCAGGTTTATTTAGTTTACTAAGAACAATTGGCTCATCTATAGGCATATCGATTATTGTTACAATATTTACAAGACATACTCAGATTGCATGGAATCAACTAGGTTCTGAAATAAACATTTATAATCCGGCACTTACACAATACTTACAAAGCTTAAACTTAAAATTAAATGACCCACTTGCAATAAACCTTTTAGCAAGTGAGCTTAGTACCCAAGCTCAAATGTTAGCTTTTGTTGACGTATATGCGGCCATTTTGTTTAGTGTTGTCATAATGTTGCCATTAATTTTCTTTATAAAAGGCAGTAAAAACTAACAGTTATACATGTTATAATCTACTCTAAAGATATTTATGCAGGACGTATAGATGCCACAAGATGACAATGGAAATTCATCTAAAAAACCAGAAAAAGGTACTGGCACCCTATCTATTTTTGCCAGAATGCATGCAGCAAAACCTAAAGTCCCACCCAAATCTAAAGAAATTCAGCTTGCCTTAGGAAATATAAATAACAGACTTAAAGTTTACAGCGAAGACAAAGTAAAAGAATTAAGCAACTCTAAAAACCAAGACCAACTACTTAACTTAATTGAACAACTAAATTCCGATATGGAAATCTTAAGCAGCTTTCTAAAAAGAGAATTAAACCCAAAAGATACAACAGCTATTGAAGAAACCGAAGATAACATTCATAATCTCATGGAGTTAATAGAAAAGTGTATTGACGAAGAAGAATAATAAATATAAGAGGTTTTTAATAATGTTCAGCTCAAGAGAATATATAGAAGATCGATTGCTTGCCGAAAAAATTCACAATGAAGATAAACAAGCCCTAGCAAATTCCAAAAACATACAATCCCTAGAAGAAAAAGCCAGCCAAGCATTAATTGAAAAATTAATGGCAGAATCTAGCGAAGACAAAGATTACGAAAAAATTTACAGAATAAACCAAGAATATGAATTAGCTATAAAAAGCTTAGAATCAGCAAAAGCAGAGTCTAGGCCTATTCCTAGCGCCCCTAGCGCTACTAATGCATCACAGCATATGGCTAAGGCTCAACACACATTTACCCATAGCGAAATTAGTTTAATAGAGTCACACTACGAAAAAGTACCTGAAAGCTTACGCAAACTTATGGATGCTGTTATAAGTGATGAAAGAATTTCTTTAGGTTTAATTCCAAACCCTGTATTCATCAAAGGTGAAGGGGAAATTTATGACAGAGATACAATAAATAAATTATTAGAAGAAAAAGCTTCTGCAACAGCTCCACTAAACAGAAACCTGACTTTTACTAAAAAAGATGTAATTCCATGCAATACCTTAATAATTTCAATGTTGCATTTGCTAAACATCATTCAAAACAAAGAACTTACACCTATAACAGCTAAAAATAAGCTATCTAGTTTACATAAAATAACCACGAGAAAAAGAATTCCTGCAAACTTAGTTCATCTTATTGAAAGAAATTATATGAGTTTTCAAGATAAACATAAGCTTCTTTTTGACACAATCTGCAGAGACCCTATGTCTAATGAAATCATGGATGACCCGGTCCTTTTACCAGATGGCTATGTTTATGATAGATCAACTGCACTAGCATATTTAGAATTAAGCGGCGGCAAATGCCCACTAAACTCTAAAGTAACATTTCAAAAAGAAGATATAACCTCTTGTTATTTTGTGATTTCAGTTTTAGATGAGCTGAAAAAAAGCATTGAAAGTAAATTGTTAGAAACTGAGTTTAAATTTCGCGCAAGACCTTAGTTTTAAACCACAAAAAACAATAAAAAAACTAACTAAGGAGCAACCTAAATGTTTAGACCAAAACAAGCGTACTTAAGATTAGCAATTTTAGATCCCGAGAAATTTGATAACCATCACTTTTGGCATCTAGTATATGATAGCAAATCAAAAGACAAGTTTATAAAATTACGTAATAAACTAGAGTTAAATGAAAACAACTTTAGACCAGAAATTAGAGGCGAGCATACTGCATCTCCTACAAAATTTTTCAAGTTTGATATATTACTCTCTGAAATTAAACTTAGCAAGCTAGAGAATGATTTATTAAATGCTATAGAGCAATCAAAAATTGAAGTTCTTTATCCTACTACTACAAAACATGGGTTATAATTAAACGCAAAATCTCAGCCTATATTTGATATTTAATAATATTATAGTTGCAGCGCGACTCAAATGGCAGGATGCCATTTGTAAAGCCAGGGATGGCTGCTCTTGGAACACGAAAACTATAATATTATTAAATATCAAATATAGGCTGAGATTTTACTAATTCCCACATTCACTGAAATAACTTCTTATTTCTTCCTAACAAGAGTCAAACCATCACCAATTGGCACCAAACTCATAGTCACCCTATCATCATTTAAAACAAACTCATTAAATTCACGTATTTTTCTAGTATTTGTATCGTTTACCTCTGGGTCTGCCAATCTTCCGTACCATAGCGTATTATCTATACCAACTAAGCCGCCAGGACGTAATAATTGCAAAGATCTCTCATAATAATTTAGATAATTAACTTTATCGGCATCAATAAAAGAAAAATCAAAGGTGCCACTTTCGCCCTTTGCTATTAAGTCATCTAGAGTTAACAAAGCTTTACCAAGAATTAAATCGATCTTTTTTGATACACCTGCTTCTTCCCAATACTTTTGGGCGATTTTAGTCCATTCTGTGTTTGCATCTAAGGCGATAACTTTACCATCTTCTGGCAAAGCCAAAGCAACTGAAAGTGAGCTATAACCAGTAAACACCCCAATATCCAAGGTCTTCTTAGCGCCCATGAGCTCAATTAATAAACGCATTAGCTGTCCTTGTTCAGGAGACACCTGCATATGCCCCATGCTCATAGTGTTAGTTTGTTCACGTAAATTTTTTAAAACTTCTGGCTCACGTATTGAATATTTTTGAAAATATTTATAGAGTTCTGTGGTAAAATTTATAGTAACATCAGACATTAACAACTTCCTCATAGTGCAATTTTAAAACAGGAGATCAAACATGAGTACATGGCTAATTATTTTAATTGTTGTGATCTTAATCGGTGGATTTATTGTTTTAACATATAACAAATTAATCGCCATGATTGAGGCTGTCAATAATAACCACAAACAAATAGATATTCAACTAGACCGCAGGTTTAAAGTTTTTGAATCTTTAATCAATGTAGTTAAAAAATACATGGATTATGAACAGACCACCCTGAAAGATGTTGTAGCTTTGCGTAGCAAGGCTGAAAAAGCAAAATCTAGTGGTGATGAAAAAACTAGAATTGCAGCTGAAAATGAAATTTCTAAAATTGCTTCAAATATCAATTTAGTTTTTGAACAATACCCAGATTTAAAAGCAAATCAAAACTGCTTACAACTACAAGAAGAAATTGTAAATACTGAAAATAAATTAGCTTATGCAAAACAATCATTCAATGACAGCATAGAAACATACTATGCGAATAAAAAAGCATTTTTTGCATCCATGATCGTTTCAATGTTTAAATCAAAACTAGATTTTGATTTTGTATATTGGCAAATAAGCGAAGAGAAAAAAGTTGAACAAGAAGATTATACTGTGAAACTTTAACTGCATCTCGAGCCATGCGAGAGATCTCCTTAGTTTTTATAACTCTAAAGGAGATCCCTCGTATTTGTTACCACCTAAGGTACTATTATGAGCACTACAATAAAAAACTTTTCTGCTAAAAATATGGATTGGCGCAAGTCACTCCGTGAAAATAATAATAAAAGCAAAATTGTTATAGCTATTTTTTTTCTTATATATGCCTCCTTAGGCTTATTGCTTGATGTGTTTTTTGTCTCAGAGAAATATCCAAATGCAAATTTATCAGATATCTTTCAAGCATTAGTTACATTCCAAATGTTCCCTACTATAACTTTCATAATGCTTGGCATTGCTGGCGTCTCTTTATTTGTAACAATAACTTTAAACAATAGATTAATGCTATTAGGCACAAAATATAAAGAAATCAATCCAAATACGGCTAAAACCCCTGAAGAAACTCAACTTTATAATGTAGTTGAAGAATTAAAAATTGCAGCGGGTTTAAGATATATGCCAAAAATTTATATTATAAAAGCTGATTACATGAATGCTTTTGCCAGTGGCTATAGTGAAAAATCAGCTATGGTTGCCATTACCCAAGGTCTTATACAAAAACTTAACAGAAGCGAATTACAAGCTGTTATGGCGCATGAATTAAGCCATATAAGACATATGGATATCAAACTCACTTTGGTTGCATCACTGCTAGCTAATCTAACAATTATGATTCTAGATATTTTCTTTTATAGAATGATATTTGGATCACGTAATAGTTCTGATAAAAAAGGTAATATTTTAGTTATGATAATATTAGTTTTACGTTATCTATTACCTGTAATAAATATTGTATTATTGTTATATCTAAGTCGCACCAGAGAATACATGGCGGATGCCGGCTGTGTACAGTTGACAAGAGACAATAAACCACTAGCAACAGCTCTTATAAAAATCAATGAAGATCATTTTACAAATAAAGATGCATATAAAGAACAGTATCAAAGCACCCCACATGAAACAGCTAGACGTGAAGCTTATATATTCGACCCAGCACAAGCTGGCATTAAAGATCTAAGCTCATTGAATGACGCCTTTTCTACCCACCCAAATATTAAAGATCGCTTAAAAGCACTTGGATTCAAACACAATGACACAAAGTAAGACTGGCATTTTAATAACTAATATTGGCACACCTAATGAGCCAACACCCAAAGCTGTAAAGCAGTACTTAGCTAAATTCTTACATGATAAAAGAGTTATAGAGTTACCAAGAATAATCTGGTGCCCTATTTTGCATGGCATAATATTAAATACTAGACCTAAGAAATCAGCTAAGCTTTATGAAAAAATCTGGACTAAAGATGGCTCACCACTTTTAGTGCATTGCAAAAACATTAGTGACAAACTTCAAGACAAGCTTAAAGTTCCAGTTGAACTTGGTATGAATTATAGCGACCCATCAATTCCTTCAGCTATTGATAATCTAATTGAAAAAGGTGTAAGCAATATAATAGCTTTACCGCTATACCCTCAATATTCTGCAACAACTTCAGCTGCAACTTTCGACATTATAGCTAAGCATTTCAAAAATATGCGGAATATCCCAAGTCTAAGTTTTATTGATAGCTATTCAACCTGCGACCCTTACATTGACGCTATAACCAACTTAATTAAAACTTATTGGGATAAAAAATCAAAAATAAATCACTTATTATTTTCCTTTCATGGAATTCCACAAAGCTTTGTTGATAAAGGGGATAAATACGCTTATTTTTGCCAACAAACAGTAGATAAAATCACAAAGAAACTGCAAATACCAACTGATGCTTGGTCTATATCATTCCAGTCACGCTTAGGCTTTGCTAAATGGTTGGGACCTTATACTGATAATGTTTTAAAAGAGTTACCCGAAAAAGGTATCACAGATGTTGATGTAATATGCCCTGGGTTTGCTGTAGATTGCCTTGAAACCTTAGAAGAAATCAATATACGCGGCAAGGAGATATACCAAACAGCGGGCGGTAAAACTTTTAACTATATAAATGCCTTAAATGCATCAGATTTACAAATCAACATGCTTGCTAAAATTTTAAACATTGCGAAAGCTCAGCCTATACTTGATATTTAATAATATTATTAAATATCAACGCACTAGCATAGTTGTTAACCATATGATAAAATTTCAATATCTTTGTGTTAGGGAAGACACTATTGATACTACGTTGCTTTGCAATCATATGTTTTATATTTCTAACTGCAATTGCAAAACCTTGTTTAGCTGAAAAAGAAAAACCAGGTTTTGGAATTTTATACCCTCTTATATCTATAGACCCAGAAGACTTACATGGCTATAGATTTTCAGCAT
>Ga0180437_10010951_pt1 | contig 10963 bp, 3 predicted proteins | sample SS_ome_4_FD_132410 | JGI IMG/M metagenome (GOLD analysis project Ga0180437, IMG submission 132410) | Hypersaline lake sediment archaeal communities from the Salton Sea, California, USA - SS_3_D_1 metaG | ecosystem: Environmental > Aquatic > Non-marine Saline and Alkaline > Hypersaline > Sediment... | reverse complement strand
GCGAAAGTTGAATCGTTCAAGGCAGCATAAATATAGTTGTAGGATAAGGGGGCCAGTCCCGAAATACTAGATCCGTAGGTCGTTCTTCCTGCCACATAGTTGATATGTCCATAACCTGCACTAATCTCGATCGCTAGGGCCTCGTCTGCCTTAGTGACAGTCCATCCTTCAATCACGCCATTACCGAATATGCTCATCAAGCCAAACAATTGCTTGTCTAGCCATATCCATCGACTCTCTTCAATCTCGGCACTGAAATCGGTTCCCCAACGGTCACCAAAATCGAAGAATCCTAATCCATAATATTTAGTATAAGAAGGCATTCGCTACTCGCTGTTAGTAAGTTGGCCCTGCCGGACCAGCATCACCCACCACTGAGATATCAACATTTTTTGCCAATTGAAAATACAGAATATCAAAATTAGACCCTTGCACCCCAGCCTTAATTCGACTGTCAACTTCCGATGCTGTTAATGGCCTCGGGAACGAGGGATTCCTAGATATCTTTCTTCTTTTTGCCATTTTGTACTTCCCCTAATTTTAACTTCCTTCGCTTTCATCGTCCTCGCTAGCTAGGCAGGTACCATCAAGAAAGCACATGGTATCTTGGTATGGTTTCAGCCATTCCGCGTTTATCGTCATTTCCCAGCTATTTTTCGACATATCAATGTCATGATTGATCTCTGTTATGTAAAAATAAGCATCGTCTACAGTTATAATATCAAGAGCCTTCAAACATGGAACTCCATAAGCTTCAAAAGAAACAGAATACGGAGGGTATTTTCTCTTAGCATAGTGACGCAGGGTTCGCCTCAATGCCGTGAGTGAACCGAAAACTCCGTCGCTCTGATAGAAGGGCTTCTTGAAGCCAATAAAACCTTCTTCGTCGAGATAGAAAATCTGTTTATAGAACGTATGACTGGTCCCGCCTATCCCACCGATTGGGGTTCCATCCGATCTTTCATATTCGTTGGTTGCTGTCAATAGAACAATTTGGTTGACGCAATCCTGAACGCTTCTGGACCAGCGAACCGTTCCTTTCACCAGATGAGCCATGTGGGAATCAGGGTCGAAAATGAAAGGCGTCGTGGTAGCATGCCCTTCATCTGCTCCACCTATATCCAAGGGTGTTGTTCTAAAATGAAAAGCCACCTCATGATCGGGGGTTGCGGATGTAGAAAATACTGCTTCAATTGCGGGGATCGTTTCGAATCTGAGAATTCCAAATCTGTCGAAATACAAGCATTTACCGGCTTTTACCGCTACTTTCCTCATGGAGGAGAGGAAGTCGTTTCCATTATCAAAACGCCAGACAGGCTTTGCTAGACTAGCATACGTGCCTGGTAATGTATATCTTAAGCATCTAATACGCTCACCATTATGTGAATATTCGTATCGGCTATTTCCTATGTCACGCCGATCCGTCATTCCCTTGCGGACGGCCTGTAAAGGTCGTCGATCGATCGGTGAAGTAACGAATCGATCGCCTTCTACATCATCATCCATACCAGCTAACTTCGCCAATTCCCAGATAACCGTTACATCATCCATGCCGTCGAAGAATGGAGAGTTGAAAATAAACTGATTTTCGAGTATATAAGTGTAGTCTTTTACAGTTATTGTCATAAACAATCGGTTAGCCGTACGCTCGAATTGCGACTGAGTCGCTATACCTGTCATCTGGCAGAGATGATAGCTATCCAGGTCATCCGGTGGTCCTCGTCGCTCTATGCCTCTTCTTGCATTAGCTCCGCCATTCGTCATGTTGACATTTCGTCGTCCTACCCCATCTTGCCACCAATATTTGATGGTGACAAAGAAATGCTTATTATGTAACGAGAATAAGTTTTGAGCCAATTGTCCATACTGTGTACCAAATGCCTTGTCATGAATCGGGGGTCCAATCGGTAGATAACACCTCAAGGTAGCTTCGTGGTTGATCGAACTATATCCATCTGCCGACCAGCCATCTTTGATGTTGGTCACAAGGGGGGACACATCCATCATGAACGATCCTCGACTAGTTCTTGATTCAGGTGATCCTTGTACCTTGCCACCACCAAATATTTTCATATGCCATGAAGTAGCAATGGGAGTTAAAACATGCATTATCGGCCTAATACCGTAATTCCGAGTTGGGTCACGATCAATCGTCACCTCTGACGTTCGTAATCCTGACGCCCGAGCATCTACGTACTCACCGACAGGCAGAGGCATCTTTATATCCCCCGCCGTAAATTGGACGCCAGCATTCCAAACTGACATGAACTCAGCTTGGTCTGGAAACATTTCCCCAAGACGAGTGCCCGCAATATTTTCCCTAAATTGCTGCCCCTCGCCTTCTAAGTTAACAATATCCAATCTATGAGGATTAAGTATGGCATCATCGGAAATTTCAGGGAGTATGAGTTCTCCTGTATCTGGATCACGTAACGGCGACAGTTCACTGTCGCGAGCTACTTCGTAGGTATAGCCCTTCCCATATTGCTGATACTGTTTTGGGAAATTGCGGTGTAAATCTATATTGTTAGTTTGTCGATTTTGGTGATATTCTTTAACATGTTTTGCATCGCAGGTATATCCCATGGGTACGGTTTCCTGCGGTCCCCAACGCGAATCACTGAATGTTCCTGACCTGCGAAAACTATCGTTGCGGAATCGCTTACTATTACCCATATGAGCAAAAGTGAGATAAATGCTATCGTTAATATCTTCCCCACGAGCAACCCCAGTATCTGGCTGAATATCTCTAAATTCCTCTGTCGCTACAGGTATGTAGGTCATAGGGGTGAAATTTACAGAACATGATATATTCCCACCATGTATACGCATGTATCCTGAAGGAACGACACACGGAATCTGCCTCTCTTCTCCCTTAATATCGTTTCCCTTAACCCAATCTCGCCTATCAATAATCCAGGGGTCTTCTTCAGCCCCCTCAAAAGTAATCACAAGTTTACCTAAGTGATTCCGGACTGATATCCTGAAGTCTGAACGCTGGAATAATTCATTACAAGTAACCCTCATATACTCACTAAGGACCCGACACATCTTGACATATCCATATCGCGATGGGTCTAATTCTGAAATTTCCCCAGATGCACTGCCAGAAAGAGCATCAGGGTGATCCCATTGTTCACCCAGGTGAAGAAAACGTGGTGTTCTACCTTTTACCAATTCAATAAAGTAGTGATGGTTAGGATTACCTATACCTATTTCAATCAGTATGTATGCTTTATAAGACCAGTGGTACTGACGCTTAACGGCCTTTAATGCTTCTGATGTGGCACTTTCACTACCTGTAGCTTCGTAGGGATCAATGCCTTGTGCCACATGCCCCAGAAACGCCTGGTTACTTAAGCCATCGACCCACTTATACTGAGGCAAGGCCTCTGTTCCAGAAGTCATTTCCCCGCTTTCAGCGGGCATGGGGGCACCATATTCTGATGCCTTAGTCACGTCATGAACGAGATACTGGTACTGCCCAGCGGGCCAGTAGGTATTAGGATTATCAAATAAGTTGCTGGTAATCAGACCTTCATCAAGATTCTTATCTCCTTTAGCCACAGTGATATGAAAATCTTCACCCTGCCAGAGGGGAGTGAACTTTTCAATTGACCAGTGAACAGGGAATTTGCTATCAGGAACCTGCTTGCTGATCATTGTCGGCCAGTAGGTTGCTCGGCCACTATCAAAAAACTTGGTATAGTCCCATTTGGGAGCCGCCTGAATTTCCTCTAAAGTCAATGGTTGAGGCACTCTGTCCGCCCCAACCCCGGCTTTCAATTGTTGTACTGTAAATACCTCATTAAGATCTTTGTCATATTCACTAGGGTGAACTAGTACTTCTGGCCGAAAGATGCTTCCCACATGCAACCAAAGTTGATGTGGGAAAATCGTCATGCCAGTATATTGATCTCTAGCAACTTGTTCTCCATCCACCAGATCAGAAACAGCTTCTCCAGAGGAATTGAAGGGTTCTGGAGCTTCGTACTCAGACCCTCCCGGCAATCGAGCCTGGGCCTCTGAACCCGCCCCACCACATTCGTTAGAACCGAGGATATCCAGGGCGGGATTGATTTCGGTCACTGTTCGACCATTAGGGTTAGTGAAACCAGATGGGCCATCAAAACCCGGTGGGCGACGAGTAGCCAGAAACATATCATGCAAATTGTAAAGCGGCGTGAGGTGGGCATTGTTAAGAATATACTGAATATCTGCTTGGCTAGTCGGCCAGTCAGACATCTTCGGATCAGCCCCCTTGAACCCAAAAGAGCGATGCTGGTCCGGTCGGGTCAACATGGGATCATGATCCCATATGAGTACCTGGGCGTTTACAACGCCAATATTGCCCGGAGCCCCGCTAGCGGGTGGTTGGGCTACATGGTCAGAAATTTCGCAACTACTTGCTGGCATTTATGTTCCTTCAGTCAAAACGTCATCAATTGAGGCGGGGCCACTATCAGTTATGTCTCGCATCAGATCTTCTGGTTGCCACTGAGATCCATTCCACATAGCTGCCCTTAAATTAGACGAATCAAGTGAGTTATAAAAGACTCTGACGTTACCACCGGGCAGTTCGCTCGCACAGATCCGTTGGGTGGATACCGCCCTGGTACTATCAAAAGTGTCCAAGGCAAATTGGTGTGTTATTACTATATTACCAACAATTGGTTCAGAATCCTCCGATATTCTGTAATTATGAATTTCGTTACGGATATCTCCTGACAGATCACCGTCCACGAAGTCAGATTTGCATCCTCGTTCTATTACGCTCTTAACAAGGGTCATACCTGCTAAGGTGGACTCGGATGCCGCCGGATTCGTCCTTTTTTCTGCCTGCAATTTGGCTGCTTCATCAAAAACATCATCTGAGAAGACCTTACAAAGTAGACAATCTTTATAAAAATAGAATAGAAATACTTTTTTTGATGCCTTTTGATACATGGCGTAGGGGGCATCGATCTCAATGACCCTAGAATCGGCTGTTAAAGCATCTCCATCTTCTGTTTTGTGTACCTGCAAACGAGACCAATGAACATTTAACCCGAAGTCCGCCAACTGATTCCTTTCTTGGGGGTTCGTTTGATCCAAACTGTCATCGCTTGGTATCGAGTCGCCGTCGGCAGTCTTGTCAATAAATGCCCGACCGTCGAAGCCTGTTTCTCCCGAACTGTCTATTCTAACTCTATTTCTGCCATACTCAATATATTCCCAGAGGTTAAACCATGATACTCCTCCATCTGTAGAAAAGTGACATTGAAGCTGACTTTCACCACCGGCTGATTCTTCTGTCGGACCCATGAAGAAGAGGCGTAAAACGCCTTTGGTATTCACGTAAGCTGAAAACAGGCCATCATCGACAGATTGGTTCAGAAGAGCGGTATTTGGACTAATTGCAATCGGGTTTTCATGCAGCATCATTGGCGTATCTTCTCCGGTCGCCTCAATGACTCGGCCGCGTTTCTTCATGGAGTTCAAAAGGTCGGTTTGCGTAGAGTCACCAGCGGCCAAATAGGAAAGGTGTCGCCAACGAAGAACAAGACCCTCATCAGTATAGAGGCTGGCCTTCTCGATAGGTGGGCTGGAAGAACGATCAAAAAGATCAGTTTCATATCGCTGTACGATAAATACATCTTCTTCACGAAACAAGTTAGTTTTGATAGGCTTACAGAAAATTCGCTCCCCGTACCTGAAGAATAAATAGCACGTTTTCTTCAAATGGTAATCAATAGCGAACGGGTCAGTGGCATCATATGCCTTGGATGCAGACAGATATTCGGGGTAAGGAGAATCGGCTTCGTCAGTTCCGCTTTGTACGGAAGGGTTGTAAAGGGGTTGGACTATGCCGTAGTGTAGAGACCATATTGTACCAAAATCTTCTGAACAGGCCATTGAAATTCCACCGTCTTCGTCCTGGAAGAAGATGTATACATGGCTCTTTTCATTCTCGGCTATTGAACATGACGTAGTTGAGAAAAATACCCCTTCATCTTCCGGTATATTAGCCAACCTTTCTTCTTGGTCGGCACTCTTATTGCTGGTACTGGCCTTGTCAGCCAGAAGGCTTTTTGTCCGAGTACTTTGTAAGACTACCGATGTAACATAAAGAACCTCTATCTCGGAAACATTCTCACCTACGATTTCGATAGTATCACCCCTCATCCATGCATGGTCTATTCGGAATGTGCCCTGCATATTAGTCCGTCTGATTCGCAATCTATCGATTGAACCGACCACCTGCTGACCTGATTTAATGAGTACGAAAACATCTATGCTGTTCCATGGATCATCCGAGGTCGCTTCTCCTGGTGGGAGTCGGTAACCCACTATGGTTCGCCCTAGATAACCGTCCCCGACGTTGATCGTGATGGAATCACCGCTTTCGAATGAAATATTCTCCTCTATTGTAAATTGTTCCGGGTCATAAAGTTCGCTTTCTTCAATCGCTCTATCTGTGGTCCGATAGATTAAGTCTGTCGCTGGCAACCAATGGGAAGTACTGATAACTCTACCCGGTCTAAAGCCCGGTACTGCCCCCATCATCCCAGAATAACCAGTCTGGACATCGAAATCGGCGGGCCGTGGATTGGTCGCGTTTTCATAAGAAGGCCTTGGTAAGTCCGGACGAAAGCTTAGTTCATTCATGGACTTCCTTATTTCCCCAACAGAAAACTTATAGAACTCTATATATCCATCATCGTTTGTTGCGATCGCCATACAGTAGTTGTTGGACGGGTCTAAGACGCAACTGACTGTCTTGCCCATCGATTTACCTTCTACAAGAAGCAAGGTCTGTCCTATGCTCCCTCCTGTCCCAGCGGTCGAAGCGTTTCTCTCAATCCAAAGCCTTGTTCCGACCTGAAAATTCTCCTCGATTGCGTTGCCATGAAACTGGTACACCCCTATGATCTGATCTGATCCTTGTTGAAAGCCCCAGTTGCCAAGCCGCAGAGAGCCGCCAACGCAGCATACAGAATATGCATTAGTATACTTGTTATAAATAGCAGATTCGACTGGCCAAAAAAAGCAATTGTCACTAGCGAGATATGTATTAGCTCCATTTGTTGGTTCGTCACTAAACTTGTCATCCATGAATGGTACAAAAGTGGGCTGGCCGCTCAGTATATTCCTTTGAACTGATTCAGCTAATGATGCTTCAAATGCCCATTTATCTACATCTCGCTTATGTAAAGCTTCGGCGTGGACGTTGTATAACACATGCTCGATAGCATCTTCATAGGTTCGTAACGGAAAAACCTCGTCTAACCAAGGACAAGCCGAAGCTTCTCCTTCATCATCTTCGCATTCTTCACGGTAAGCAGACGGGCTATTGCCCGTCACGCCAATATTGACATGATAGGATGATCCAGTTATCGTCTCATCGTATAGAACATCTGTTCTTGGCATTAAAGCCCGATTAGCAATATAGCCATCAAGTTCGACATCGGTAAGATCGCTAACGGGCATATACTCGACCGTTCTGACGCCAGTACTACCCCCACTGATGGGTAAATCAACCAATTCCTTGTTGCCGTCTGCATTCCGTATCAATAAAAGGGTATTAGGTCTGGTTGCGTATGATTCCACAGCCCGCCAACCACCCAGACGTACGTTCGTCACTCCACCACTGGTGTCTGATTTCCTAACGTTCCAATTAAAGAACCTGTAGTTGGTTAAGTTGAAATTGACGGCTGACGCAGCACAAATTGGAGGGATCTCCATAGCATCCAAAGAGAAGCTGATGTTCACATCTTGTCTCAAATAATGCTTTGTAACTGCCAGATAACTCAAATAGATGGTATCACCGACTTGTGGAGCCCTTTCACCGGCTGCCAAACTTCCTTCTGCCGGGTCCTCTTCTCCCGCAGGGATAGTCGGTGCTGGCAAAATTGCTGTCAAATCAACAAGTAGTTTGGTACTCGTTCCATCTCTATAGCTGGTACTTTCAAATGCTCTATGGCCACCAATATAGAGAATATTTTGAGACTTACCTGTACCATTATCAAGTCGGTATTCTATACCTCTTGTATTAGTAGCCACCCCAACTAAACGAGTAATGTCAGGGCTGATGTCTAAAGTCATCAACTTCCTGAATGCCCTGTCTGCTTCGTTATCATTAGAAGATTGGATGTCGCTCAGTTCAGCGGCGTAGGCTTCTTCTACCAGGGCGTCGAGTTCTTCTGCTGTCGCATCTGGATTTTCGCGACGCAGTTCTTCATAGATGAGTTCTTTTAGAGTTGAGCTTATCCCAAAAGTGGTATCAGTTACCGCAATTGCATCAAATATATAGTCTCCAACGTCAATTTCGACAACTCCATTATTCTCTTCTGTAATCTTATCTATATCATCTTGTGTAACAACATATGGTATATTGAATCTATTAGAAGTTTTTGCAAATATGACTGTCAAATGAACTTCTGGGCGGCTATGCACGAATTCTGGAGGATTAAATGGACTAAGGGGATTGATAAACAGACCACCAATACCTGGCATAGTGAATGTACTGGATGGCGGGGGGAAGTTTGCCCCCATCTGAATGTCAGCATGCCAAGTTGTTTTGCGTGATGGAAGGAGATTCGAGGGGTATATACCGGCCCTGGTGCCCCAGCGGCTATGCCAGGCTAGTCTACAATCTCCCGAGAAATAAAGACCACATGGCCCAGGTAGTTCACAAGGCATTATATCAATCCGAATCTATTATACTGCTGATGGATGGAGGTCACGACGTTGTTCGCGAATATCAACATCGCCTTCGTCAAGCACATCACCCAAATCGGCTGCAACTTCAACCAGCAATCGTCCTGCTGTGCGAAGTTTACCTTCGACGGTATTATCATGTCCGGCTCCAGCAGCCCCTCCAACCTTGCGACCCTTGGCTACTCCTGTTTGTTTGGCATGGGGCGTTACTTTGGCGGGACCAGTCTGAGGCTTTCCTGTCAAAAAAGAAGCTATAGCTTCTGTTGCTCCAGTTGCCGCATTTTGCAACCCTTTTAGGAGGTTGGGCCCTGTTAATGATTTCTTGGCTGATTGGGCCAGTTTAGCAGCCGGACTATCCATTGCTTTGGCTAGCCGTTTTTCATATCCGCGAGCGTAAACAGCATGTTGATGTATCTGATTTCGTACTTCTTTTCTTTCATCTTCCAACGCCATTCTGCGTTCACGACTAACGCCAGTTGTTCGCAATTCCCCAGTGATGTCCCCGAGTCTCCCTTTCGCCTTGTTTTTGAGCTTATTTTGATAATCTATGCTATTTTGTAGCTCTTTGACAGTTTTCTCATCGCCGAAGAAGCCCTTCTTGGCCTTTTGTAAGGAAGCAAGCTGAGTTTTACTACGCTCTTGTAGTTTGTCATACCATTCTTTACGAACCTGCCAACCTCGGTCACCGAATGCCTCCCCACGCCTACTAATACCGGAAACCATTTCTTTTCGTAATGTCTTCATTTCGTTGGCAGTTCGATCATACGCATCTTGGGCTTTCATGACTTTGGCGTAGCCACCGCCCTTGGCAAAATGCTCTAACGGGCTGCCCTTAAAGGCATCTTTAATACCGCCGAAGAAACCAGCAAGTCTACCTTTAGCCTGTTCGGCACTTGCCTTCTTGGGAAGATTCTTGAGATGTTCAATAATCGCCTGTTCCCCAGAAGTCGGCTGACCCTTACCGGCAGCCGCCTTTGTCGCCGCTGGCGTACCACCAACTCCCGGAACAATTGGAGTTAACCCATGCGTAAGGGTTCGGGCCCCTTTCTGGGCTTTGGCGATACGATCTGTATATTTTTTAGCTGCTTTCTGCTGCTCTGCGACAACACCCCGCATCTGGTCAGGGACAGATTTGAGGGCAGACATAGGATCTTTCAGGAATTTTCCCAGGAACTTTCCTGCTTCTTGGGCGAATATTTGCGAGTTCTTATCTCTTTGTTTGATGGCTGCGGGCGTAGCATCAGCCAGGGCATCGTGGTACTTCTTAGTAGCAGCCTGATAGGCTGCCATTTGTTCTCCGGCACTACCCTTCCCGCCTAGACGAGCTTTGTCGAATCTACGCATAGCCCTTCTCATCTCCGAGAAGGTCTCGCGTACCCTTTTTGCTGCTGCCTTTCCAGTGGCCGTACTTTGATCTATGCCCGCGATATTTGCTCGTCCGCCACGAGTCTTTGCCAACATCGCAGGATCATGCATCACATTTCGTCCGCCCCAATCTTCGGGAACAAGCATACCTGTCCGGTATAGAGCAGCGGCATTCTTTTTCTGCCGCTGATTAAGACCCTGCATCATGTAATTTGCCATAGCTCCACCAGCTACATTACCAGGAGTCGTCACTCCCTTCGCATATGCTGTAGCCATGGTACGCTTTACCGCTTCGTCAATGGCCGATGGTTGTTTTTTCGCTTGGTCTCGTAGTTCTTGGAGGGCCTTCAGGGTTTGTTGTGGACTACTACCCAATCCAGTCGCCCGCCTAAACGCTGTTCGCTGGGCAAAATCAGATTGTAGCCCCGCCACCCTAGCTGCCGCTGAGGCTTTGCCGCCCTTTCCTTTGCCTGATATCTGATCTGTATTATCTTTTATGGCCTTGGTTTGTTCTTGGATTGCTCCACGCAGTTCTATATTTGATTTCTCTAACGGAGTTTTGGCTTTAGCCAAAGAATCGGCAATGTCGCTACCTATACTACCGACATTGCCAGGACTAAGCATCCTTTCAAGGTTGTCAGTAGTTCTGGCCAAAATTCTTTGAGCTTCAGCGGCTGCCTTGCCAGTACTACCCATCTTCATGAGTTTTTCGGTATGGGCAAGAAGTTCTTGGCGGCTTACTGCCTGGCCTGTTTGGGTATTTTCCAGAACGCCAGGGGTGGTTGTGTACCGGTATGATCCGCCTCGGGCAAGCTCTTTTGCTGTTTTTCCAGCAAAACCAACAAGCTGCCCCATTTTAGCCATATTCTTGTCAATAGCTATACCCAAGTTCTTTTCT
>Ga0180437_10010950_pt1 | contig 10964 bp, 14 predicted proteins | sample SS_ome_4_FD_132410 | JGI IMG/M metagenome (GOLD analysis project Ga0180437, IMG submission 132410) | Hypersaline lake sediment archaeal communities from the Salton Sea, California, USA - SS_3_D_1 metaG | ecosystem: Environmental > Aquatic > Non-marine Saline and Alkaline > Hypersaline >... | reverse complement strand
GGCACGATCCTGCTGATCACCGGTCCGAACATGTCGGGCAAGAGCACGTACATCCGGCAGGTGGCCCTGATGACGCTGATGGCCCAGGTTGGCAGCTTCGTCCCCGCACAGGCGGCGACCATCGGCATCGCCGACCGCGTTTTCGCCCGCGTCGGCGCGACCGACGAGCTGGCCCGCGGCCGGAGCACGTTCATGGTCGAGATGACCGAGGCGGCCCGCATCCTCAACACGGCCACGCGGCGGAGCCTGGTGATCCTCGACGAGATCGGCCGTGGCACGAGCACCTACGACGGGATTTCGCTGGCGTGGTCGATGGTCGAGCACCTGCACGAGCGGATCGGCTGCCGCACGCTGTTTGCCACCCACTACCATGAGCTGACCGATCTGGAGCAGTCGCTTTCGGGCGTGAGCAACCTCAACGTGGCGGTCCGCGAGTGGCAGGAGGAAGTGGTCTTTTTGCACAAGATCGTCGAGGGGGCGGCGGACAAGAGCTACGGCATCCACGTCGCCCGGCTGGCCGGCGTGCCGCGGCCGGTGCTCGACCGCTCGAAGGACATCCTCGCGCAACTGGAAGACGAGCATCTGGACGCCGAAGGCCGGGCGAAGATCGCCCGCCCCGCCAAGCGGGCCTCAGGCGGCGAGATCCAGCTCACGCTCTTCGGCGTCGCCGACCATCCGCTTCTGGACGAGCTTCGCGGCGTAAACCTCGACGAGACCACACCGCTGGAAGCCATTCAGTTAATCAAAGCCTGGCAGGAGTCGCTTGCTGCCGGCAAGAAACGACGCTAGCCTAAGCCAAGGACAATCGAACACCATGGCCGCCGTCACGATCCCACTCTTGTTCCGAGACGTCACCGGGGGCGATCAGCGGGCGGAGGTCGCCGGCGCGACGGTCGCCGAGATCATTGCTTCGCTGGACGAGGTCTACCCCGGCATTGCCGCGCGCATTCGCCAGGGGGATCGGCTGGCCCCGATCGTAACGGTCACCGTCGACGGCAAGATCGCCGCCGGGGGACTGGCCACGCCCGTGGGCCCCAAAAGCGAGGTCTGCCTGCTGCCCTCGTTCGGCGGCGGATAGTCCGCTGTTCGTAGTGCCGCCTTCAGGCGGAAGAAGACCGGCTAAGCCCGCAGCAAGAAGACCCGGGAATCGGCCGAGAAACAACTTTTTCCTTTCCCGCCGCTTCCTCCCGAAAACGAAATGAAACCACCCGATCAACCGGCGATGAACATGCCACGGAAGCAACGCCGTCGCTTGCCGGAGGTTCTCGATCGCACTGACGTTTTCGCAACGGCAACGCGTTAGCCATTCAGGTCTGGAAAGGAGCCAGCAGATGTCTTCAATCTTTTCGCCGCATCGGGTCGCTGTCGCAGCGGCTTCGCTGATCGCCGTGCTCGCCGCGCCGGCGCGAGGCGCGGAACTCCAGAGCGGCCGGTATCTTGCCGTCGTCGGACGGTTCGCCGACGCCGTCGTGGAGCACGGCCGCGACGAGTACGGCCAGAAAAAGACGCCCCTTTTCGTCGACGGCCTGCACGCCGAGACGCTCGAGCCCGCCCGCTGGCAGCAGAGCGGCGAGACCTGGGTGCTCTCGAACTTCGCCAGCCAGCAGCCGCTTGTGCGACTCTTGGACGGCTTGACGGCCCTCGGGGGTGAGGCGAAGTATCGCGCCGCCGCCGAAGAGGCCGCCCGCTACGCACTTCGGCACCTGCAATCGCCCAGCGGCCTGCTCTATTGGGGCGGGCACCTCGCCTGGGACCTCGACGCCGACAAGCCGGTCGGGCAGGGCACCGACACCCACGAGCTCAAAGGCCACCAGCCTTACTACGAGCTGATGTGGCGTGTTGACCCCGAGGCAACCCGGCGGCTCCTGGAGGCCGTCTGGGCGACCCACATCCTCGACTGGTCGCTGTTGGACTACAACCGGCACGCCAGCGTGAAGTCGTCGGCTCGGCCGCAGTGGGACCAGGCGTTCGACGAGAACGTCGAGGTGCCGTTCCCGGCCAAGGGCGGCAACCTCTCGTTCGCCAACGTGACGCCGCCGCTGGTACACTGCGGGACGGTGCTTGCCGTCGAGGGGGCCGACGCCGACGCCCTCCGCTGGACCCGCCGGCTCCTCTATCGCTGGCAGCAGGGCAAAGACCCCAAGACGGGTCTCTGCGGCGGTCAGTTGAGCTACCGCGCCGAGGACCGCGCGCAGCAGGCGCTCGGCCACGTCCACCCCACGATCAACGAAGCCAAGATCGTCGCCTCCTACCACCAGACCTGCCGCTATCACCACCTGCCGCTGGTCCAGATGCAGGCGGCCGAAACACTCATCGCCGCCGGTGGAGAGGCGGCCGAGGTCGGCGGCGAGTTTCTCCGCTGGGCCGCGGACGACCTGGAGATCTACGCGCGAGAGTGCTACGACCCGGCCACCGGCACCTTCCTCGCCCGCATGACCGACGGCACGGCGATCCGCTGGCGCGAGTCTCAGAGCGGCTACTACGTGCCCGAGTCCTTCGCGCCGGTCAAGCCCGACGACGTCCTCTTCTGGTCGTACGCGACGGCCTACCGGCTCACCGGCGGCGAGTCGCACTGGCAGATGGCCCGCACGATCGCCGCGGCGACGGATCTGGGCGACCTGGGCGAGCCCAATGGCAAGAGGGCTTTGCGGCACGACACGCCCAACGGCAGTTGGCAGGCGATCTACGCGCTGTTGGAGCTTCATCGCGCCAGCGGCGACGAGGCGCTCTTGCGGCTTGCCTGCCGCGTGGGCGACAATGTCTTGAAGATGCAGGCGGCCAGCGGGCTTTTCCCCCGGCCGAGCCGCGCGTACGCCCGCACCGGCGACGAGGCCCCCCTGGCGCTATTACACCTGGCAGCGGCCATCGACGGCCGGCAGTCGCTCCTTCCGCCGCCGATCCACGACAGCCGCTTCTTCCACTGTGTCTACGACGGCCCGCTCGAACCGCACCAGCAAAAACGTGCCGACGCCCGCACCTACGACCACCTCGTCTTCTACGGCGGGCCCTAACGCCAGGAATGCAAGGTCGGTATTCCTCCACGAGCAGCACGTCGCATAGCCGGCTAACAGCCGCCGGAGAAGATTCGGGCACCTTCCGGCGGCTGTTAGCCGCCGGCTACTGAGTGTCGCTTTTCTCTTCTAAGCTTCGGGGTGGCGTCAGGAGGTGCTTGCTGATCGAAACAGCGGCGAGAAATCGGCCGCGTCGTAGAGGCGGTCGGAGCCGTTGGTGACTTCGACCCAGCCGGGCGGGCTGCCGCGGTAGACGTGGTTCCAGCCGTAGACCGCCCCGCCGTGCTTGATTGCCCGCTCCAGGAACACGTAGCGGATCTGCCAGCAGAACTCGCTCGGCCCCGACTCGAAGCCGGCGCGGAAGAGCTTGTTGGCCTCGGCCCCTTCGAACAACAGCGTCCCGGCCGCAGCGCCGAGGAATTCCGCTTCGTTCACCTTGCCCTGGAGGGCTTGGATCACGTCCCAGGGCGGCTGGATCACCTGGTGCCAAGTGAGATGGTGCTCGGTGACGGGAATCCTCTTGTTGAGAACCAGGTCCGCCGGCAGTGAGCCGGCCGGGTCGTCAATCCAGCGCCAACCCGTGGGCAGGATCGGCTGGTCCTCGGCGGCGAAGAGCATGCGGTAGGTCAGGTGGGTGCCGATCTCGTTGCTCGGCCCGTCGGGGCGGTCCTGCGCGTTGACCGTCCGGTAATCGACGATCGCCTTGGCAAACGAGCCATTGTAGCTGTTGAGCCCCTCGGTCAGCCCGGCAATCGGCTTGGCGTCGGGGCCGTTGGGGTCGAAGGGCTCGTAGCGGACGCGGACGGCGAAGACGGACGCCTTGCCGGGGTAGTGCGCCCAGGTGCTCGAGCCGTGGGCGACGGCGCGGCCGAGCACCTCGGCCGCAAAGGCATCGCGGTCTTCCCAGGCGAGCAGGAACTGCCGCCTGGCGGTGAAGCCTTCCAGGCCGTACTGTTCGACGGGTGAGCCGCCGATCTCTTGGAATGGGACGGACATGGGTCGGGTTGAGATAGGGTCTTGCTCCGGTACATCCACGCGCCGTGCGCGGACGTTGGGGAGTGTTGGGGTGATGGAATGATGGAATGATGGGATTCGGCACCGAAGTGACCCATCATTCCATCATTCCATTACTCCATTACTCCCTTACTCCAGCGGCTAGGCCACGGCGGACGACGAGCTTCCGGACGCGGCGAGCACGCCCAGGATGGCGACGTCGTAGGTCACCGCGTCGCCCACCGCCGCCAGCTTCAAGGCGTTGTAGGCGAAGCCGACGTTCCATCCATCGCGGGCGTTGGCCAATAGCAGGGGGCTGTCGGGCATGACCTTGACCGTGGCGCCCGGCGAGCCGAAGGGGGCGTGCCACTCGTTGGCCGTCGCCCCGCCTACGAGCAAGTAGCCGCTCGTGCCGCGATTGACGATCAGGATCGCCTTGACCTGGGCGAGGCGGATCGTGATCGTGTCGCCGAAAAGCGATTGCACGAGCGCGGAGAGCGCGAACGTCGTCGATTCTCCGGCGGCCAGCGTCTGCCCGGCGGCGTGCCAGACGGCGTCACATTGGCTCGTCGCGCCGCCGTCGGCGAGGCTCTTGGAAAACGCCTGCCGGTTGCTGTCGACGATCATCGTCTCGCCGGCGTGGTCGCGCCAGGTCCATCCCAACTGGGCGGAGATCGCGCTCTGGAGGTTGGTGGTCATGATTCAGTCCCCGCAGGGAAGAGAGACTTGTGCGAGAAATTCGATGGAGAACCGCCACAGTCCGTCGTCGTGCTGCTCGGCCGAGTCGGCGGTGTGGAGCATGCGAACGACGCGCTCTTGGCCGGCCAGCGGGAACTGGCGGCGGTCGAGCGCCGCTTGCACTTTCTCCGCGATTGCGCGGCCGGCGTCGTGGTCGTCGTGCCAGACGTGGATGAGGAGCGTTGTTTCGTCGAGTTCGCCGGCGTTGGTGCGAAGCACGGTGCGGTTCTGCTTGCGGTGCACGGTGGCGTAGGGCACTTGCCGGCCGCTGCGGAGCCCGGTGACCACGTTTTCGGCCGGCAGGGCGGCGCCGAGCGCCTCGTCGTCGGCCCACCGCTGGTGGATGGCTTCTTCGATGTTCAAAGCCCTGCTCCTATTGGGGGCATCCGGTTCAGCCGAGCTTCACCGCGTCGATCTCCACGAGGGCGTCGATCCGGTCGGGTTTGCGGACGCCGGCGATGCGGTAGATCGCTCCGTCGGGTCCCCGCACGCGATGGCTGCGGTCCAGCGGCAGGTGTTGGGCCAGGAAGATCTTGAAGCGGGTTTCGGTCACCCGGCGGTCCTGCTCGCCGCGGATGGCGGCCTCGACCGGCTGGATGCGGGCGCTCAGGCCCGTCCGCCACGTCCGCCAGCGGAGCTTTTCGGCGCCGGCGGGGCCCTTGCTCACGACGGCCTTCTCAAGGTCGACGTACGCATCGAGGCCGTGGAGGACGGCGAGATTCCTGGCCACGCATCGCCAGCGGGTGCCGAGCGACTTCTTCTCGACGTCGAGCACGGTCCAACGGCGGTCCTCGGCGTCGACGATCACGTCGCCGGACTGCGGCTCCTCGGGCAATTCGGCCGCCGGCAAGTGCCAGGCCATGTCGGTGGACATGTACCGCCCGGCCGACTCGGCGATCAGCCGGTCGCCGACCGCCGAGCGAAGGGCGCGGCCGATCGCGACGGCGACCGAGCTGCCGGGGCGCGTCAGGGTGACCGCTTCCAGGCCGTCGGCCACTTGGGCGAGATCCTCGCCGGGGTCGAACGAAAGCGCCATCAGGTGGTCCCCTGCGAATGGATTTCAAACGGCTCCCGGCCGGCCAGCTTTCGCTCGCACCAGTCGACGGTCGCCTGGAGGCTCTTCAGATAGTCGTTCCAGGAGACCGTCTGGCCGTCGATGTAGTAGGTGGGCTTGGGATTGGCGGTCAGCTCGGCGATGATTGCCAGGGTCTGGCTCATGATCGTGCGGATCTGCTGGAGGTCGCTGGGCATCGGGGCACCTCAGATGGCGTGGACGCGGAAACGGACGAGCACCACCTGGCCCTCGACGGGAATCAGGCGGAAGACGATGCGATACCACCGCCCCGCCGCCGCGAACGCCGGATCCGTCGAGACGTCCAGGACGTGCTTGAAGTTGTAGCCGCTCTGGTCGGCGTCCCAGAGGGCGTCGTTTTGCAGCGCGTCGAAGACGAGCGAGGCCATCTCGACGGGCACATCGGTGTGGCCCTCGACCGCCGTGGCGACGTCCGGATCGTCCTCTTCCAGGAGATAGATGGTGTAAGCGGCCGAGGCGATTTCCGCGTGGGTGATGGGCTCGCCGTCGTTGCCCACGACCCTGGCCAAGAGCGTCGCCGAGCCGTTCTTGAAGACCACGCCGTGCACGTCGGAGGCTTCAGCCATGGATCTGTCCTGCAACCTTTCCGGAGGTGTGAACCTGTCCGCCCCGCGGGCCGGCGACAAACGACCCTGCCGCCGCGGCGCCTGTGTGCCAGACGCGGCCGGCGGCCGTGACGTACGACCTCGGCGGAGCGGGCGGGGCCGATTTCCAGCCGCAAACCAAGGCCAACAAATCGCGAAAACCGCCCATCAACTGACTCCCGTGATCGGCTGCGCGGCGGCGTCCGTGGTGACGGTCTTGACGGCATGGGGGGTGCTGCCGTCAGTGCGCTTGATTGTCCAGGCGGTGCCGCTCAGCGAGCTTTCCAGCACCGCCAGGACAACCGTGCAGAGCGAGTGTTCGGGCGCCGCCGATTCCACCTGGTCCATGTCGCGGGCGAGCACCGCGTCGGCCACGGCGTTGCGCCCGGTCGACCCGAGGCCGGCCACCTGGTTGTCGGCGTCGACCGTGGGCAGGCCGCCGGCCGAGCCGGGCGCCGCCGTGGGCAGCCGCTCGAAGGTCACGGCAAGCGGGATGATGACCACGGCCGGCGTGCTCGACTTGCCCGCCAGCACGCCGGCATTGCAGTTGCATTCCGCGGCGGAGAGCGTGATCTTGTAGACGCCGGGGGCGTTCTGGGCGTCGACTTCGGCAGGGCTGCCCGCCGGCGCGGCCGACGCACCGTCCTTGATCCAGCGGAGCGTGTGATTGCCGGCGTCGCCGGTCTTGCCGGCGTTGGTGGATGTGTCCCACGCCACGTAGGCGACAACAAGGCTTTGGCCGCGGCTTGCCATCAGACTGCACTCCCGGTGAACAAATGCCAGGGAACCCTGGGGCCGGCCCCGCTCCCCGGGCGACCGACGGCCAGCGATCCGGCCGGACGGAGGCACGGCGGGTGGGCAAAGGCTGTCGGCGGCGTCACGCCGGCCGAGCCGATTCGACCCGAGATCGGATCCACCGCTTCGCGCACGAGCGGCGGGGCAAACACGAGGTCCTTGGGAAAAAACAACGGCGAGTAACCGGCCGCCAGCGAAGCCCTCTCGCCGGCCCCCAGCACCCGCGCCCAGACGCCCCCTTCGGCCAGCTTCCCTTCCAGCCCGACCGTCACCGTGTTGTGGCTCAAGTCCCAGTACCAGAGGGAGTCGTATTGCGTCCCGATTCCGTCGAACAAGTACGAGCTCGACACGCTCGTGCCGTCGACGTAGATGGTCACTCCCGAGGCGTTCTGCGTGCCGTCCCAAGTGACGAGCACGTGATTCCAACGCCCGGAAGTGTAACTGTCGGAAATCGTCGTGTGGACCAGCGACGCCGTATTGTAGCCGATGCGAAACCTCAACTGGCCCGACTGGTTGAGCACCGTGTCGAGGAGGAAGTGATACACACCGGATGAATAGCCGCCGCGAAGGAGCCAGTTATCCACGCTGGGCGTCGTCACGTCGGGGTAGTACCAGAACGCGACGCTCAGCGGGTTTCCGGCCACGTCGCCCGGACTCTCGAAGCGAAGGTACTTACTCACACCGAATGACAGTGCCATGTTGAGGGGCTTGGGGTTGGGGATTAGGGGCTGGGGGCTAGGGGGTCTCGCGAAGCTCGACGAACAGCAGCTCGGCGTCGCCCGTGGCCGTGTCGCCGGCGGCGTCGCGGATGACCTTCAAGCGGAAGCCTTCGCCGACGGCCACGTGGTCCATCTCGGCGCCGTCGGCGAAGGATACGCCGACGACCTTCACATGGCCGCAGGTGCCGGGAACCGTGGTGTTGTCGACGCTCTTGGCCGCCGCAAACGAATCGGCGTCGATGTCCAGTTGCTGGTTGCCGATCCGCTCGAAGGCGACGTCCCAGTCGACGTCGCCGCTGGTGGCGGTGGTCATGGCGAAGTGCAGGCTGACCGTCACTCCGCCGCCCCCGTAATGACGCGGCATCACGCCCGAGACAACGGCCGACTCGTTGGTCGTGTCGTCGAAGTCGAGGACGGGATGGGCGTTTCGGGTGTCCAGCGCGGCCGGATTGGAGCCGGGCGGCTCGAAGGCCAGGGGCGTGAAGATCAAAAGAGTGTCGCCACTTGCCATGATTGCGTCCAAGAAGACGAAGGGTTCAGGGTTCAGGGTTCAGGGAGGGAAAAAGGTGACAGGCACCATTTGTGCGAAGCCGGGCACCGACCGAAGGTTGGTCGCGGGCCGTTCCGGCAAATGGTGCCTGTCACCTTTTTTCCGGCAGCCCCTCGCGTCTTGCTATCCGGTGCACTTGACGATGTAGCGTGGATTGAGCACGGCGGCGGCGCCGCGCTCGCTGGCCTTGAAACGGACGACGATGTCCTGGTTGAAGTCGGCCTCGCTGTTCGGCGGGGACTGGGTGACGGTGATCGGCCAGTTCTCCATGTAGGCGAAGGCCTTCTTGAAGTCTCCGACGAACCACCACTTGCAGGCGTCGCCGGCCGACACGCCGGAGGCGATCACGCGGCGATAGGCCAGGCGGCTTTCGACGATGCGGTAGTTGCCCAGCGGGTTGACCGTGACGGTGGTGGTGGCGCTGCCGTCTGCGCCGTAGTGGATCTCGGCGGCGTTGAACACGCGGTGGGCGGCGTGGCGGTAGGCCGGCATCACCAGCACCGTGGTCGCTTTGACCAGCACCGGCTCGCCCGTGTTGGGATCGAGGATGTCGGCGAACAATTGCTCGGCGGCGTCGACGTCGGTCCAGTCGACCAGCTCGTTGTCGGCCAACACGTTGATCCAGGGGCCGCCCCCGCCGGAGGCGTAGTAGGTGTCGTAGTCGGCGCCTTTCCACTTGTAGTTGTTGAGGGCGCCGATGACGAGATCCACGAGCCGCTTCTCCTTGTTCAGGCCCAGCACCTCCCCGACCTCGGCCGCCCTGCTCAAGACGAGGTTGGTGCGGTCGAAGAAGACGGCCTCCCTGGTGACCGGCACAATCAGGCCGCGCTTGGTCGTCGAGGGGGTCTCGATGTAATCTTCTCCGAAGCCGACGTTCGGGTACGGCATGCCGGGATGGATCTCCGCCGCTTCGTCGCTGACGCGGCCGATGCCGGGGATCTTTTCGCCGTCGAGGCGGGTGGGGATCGTGTCGACCAGCTTGGAAACGATGAACGCCTCCTGCGTGTACGCCTCGAGGATCTTGGAATAGACCACCTGCCCGGCAACGTTCAAAAAGGCGGTCACGTCGACGCCCTCGCCGGCCTCCAGGAGGCTAACGCCGTCGCTGCTGCGGGGGTCGAGCGAGCGGACCCAATGATGGCCGTCGGGCACGAGCCCTTCGGCGAGGTCGCGGAGGCTGAAGTCTTCAGGCTTGAGGTGCTTCTGGTGGATCGCCTCGGAGAGATGCTTGACCGTCCTGGCCGGACCGTCCAGCTCGTATCTCCGCCGGAGCTCGCGATAGTTGATCGTGGACACGGGATTTCTCCTGAGGGGGCTGGGAACTTGGGGCAGGGGCACGTTGGAAACGTGCCCCACGTTAGGGGCTGGTGCCTTCGATGCCGCCGGTCATGACCGTGGAGCGAATATCGACGAGCACGCTCTGCTCGGCGGCGGGCACGCGCCTGGCGACGCGGCCGATTGCCGCGCTGCTGGCGGCAACGGGCGCGACTTGCTGGTCGAGCAGGCCGTCACCGCCGGCGTTCTCGTCCACTCCGATCAGGTCCCCCAGCTCGAACGTGCCGCTGGGGCAGTCGAACTCGAAGACCCCGGTGGTGGCGACGCGGAGCGGGTCGGTGTCGCCGCTGCGGCTCCGCTGCATCGCCACGCCGAGGAAGTTGTCGGCAAAGAGCTCCTGGTTGGCGGTTTCGGATCCTTGGTCCGCCTGGGCCGAGGCCGGCTTGGCGTCGTCGACGTCCTGGTAAACGAGGTCTCCGATTTCGATCACGGTCGCCGCATCGACCGCCGCGACGACGGGGTTCGTGTCGCCGTATGTTCAAGGGAGGGGTCGTCATGGTTTCACAAGCCTCACCAATCTCGGGATTTGCGGGGCTTGTTTCGTTTCTTGACGAGCCCTGATTGACCAAGACATGCGGTGACTGTGCCGGTTTCTGTGCCAGTTTCTTTCGACCGAACGTTGGCATGATTCCCGTCGCTTCTTGGGCCGCCCGGTCGTAGTGCTCCGCGGTCACCTGGCGGTAGTGGGCATCGGCGATCGTCTCCGTGTGCCCAAGCCAAGCCGCGCCAACGTGCGAGGGGTACTTGTCGGCGAGCTCGGTTGCCCGGCTGGCCCGCAGGTTCACCCACAGCCGCGGCCAAGGCGTTCGGCCGGTTTTGAGGATCGCCTTTTGCAGCCAGGTCCGCAGGTTTTTCTCTCTGCTGCGGATCGAGGGGAATATCCAAGTCGCTCCCTCGGGTGCCGCATCCCACGCCTCTTGCAGGAATGGCAGCACCTCGGGGAAGATCGGGCAGACCCGCCTGTCGTGTCCGCGATGTCGCTTGGTCTTGGGCGACGTGATGATGATCCGCTGGCCTTCCCAATCCACGTCCGACCATTTCAACGGAACGATCTCACTGGGCACGCGCACGCCCATGTAGCGGGCGAAAATCAACAGTAGCCGGTACTCTGGCCCGTGGCACTGGTCGAGAAGGGCGTCGATGGTC
>Ga0180437_10010948_pt1 | contig 10966 bp, 11 predicted proteins | sample SS_ome_4_FD_132410 | JGI IMG/M metagenome (GOLD analysis project Ga0180437, IMG submission 132410) | Hypersaline lake sediment archaeal communities from the Salton Sea, California, USA - SS_3_D_1 metaG | ecosystem: Environmental > Aquatic > Non-marine Saline and Alkaline > Hypersaline >... | reverse complement strand
GGCCGTACCCGAATGCGGCAGATAGGTTTGTGGGCATTGCCTGCGCAGGCTCTTCCGGGGCAGGCTGGGGCGGTTCTGCGGGCGGCTCCTGCGGAACTCCGGATGGCGCAGCCGGGGGCTCTTCAGGCGGCAGGGGCGCGGGCCCGGTGGGCTGCCCTGCACAGCCTGCGAGAAGGATTGCCGCAAGCAGCAAAACAAAAACCGTGCGCCTCATTTGAAGCACCCTCCGAGAGGGGCGTCATTGACCCGGATTTCCATGCCAACATCTTCAAAGAAATTCGCCTCGACCATCCTCCTGCCTACGCCATGGAAAACGATGCCGTTGGCCGCATTGCGGATAACGTTGTTGAATATGACCACGTGGTCGGAGGAGGAGCCGCAGGTGGCGTCACCGAGAGAAATGCCGGAGTTGTCCGCATCAATCGTGTTGCCGGCTATGTAAGTGTCCATTGCCCAGCCGGTTATTCCTACGGTGCCGGAGAGCGCATTGCCTGTTATCACCATGTTCTCGGAGCCCCAATAAAGCCCCAGCACGCTGCCAACCCCTGAAACGCGGTTGTTTGCGATGGAAACGCCCTTGGAATTGAATGTCCGTATCGCGCTCTGGCGGAGGTTGGATATCCTGTTCCCCTCAACCGTGCCTCCGGTCACGCACTCAAGAGTTATGCCGTCGTAGCCGCCGGATATCCTGTTGCCTGTGATTTTGAGGTTTAGGAATATCCCCTTGTGCCGGTCGAGGCAGGAGAGGCCGGAGCAGTAGTTCCAGCTGGTGCCCGGGCCGACATCATACTCCTCCTTGGCAAATATCCCGACCGCATAGTCCCGGAAATCGCAGTTGCGGATGCTTATGCCGCTGAGGGGCTCGCCCGCGCGGCCCGAGATGACCACTGCCTTCCCCATTTCATCGCCTATGAGGGTTGCGCCGTTGCAGTCCAGTTCAACGCCGGAGGTGCTGATTTTTATCGCACCCTCATAATCCGCGTTCGGCACATAGTATGTGCCCGGGCAGAGGGCGGTGCTTTCGTTCAGCACCATGCCGTCATAAGGGACGGTGCAGTCCTGGGCAAATGCCAGCGCAGCAAGGGCCAGAAAACAGAGCATCTTCATGCAGTTTATTTGGAACAAAAGGAGTTAAAATTTGTTGGGGTTCAGGCCGTCTTCACGATTACGTTTTCCTCAATTGAAGAAATTGTGCGGAAGGGCAGGGAGTATTTCCTGCCGAGGTGGCTCTGGAGGATGAGCTGCTCCTTGCGGCCGTCCACCCCGAGCACCTTCCCGAGGAAGGAGCCGGTGTCGCTTATCACTTCCTTCCCTTCCAGTTTCATGCGGAGGATGGAGCTCTTCCTTATGTAGCTTATTGCCTCTATCGCGCCGTAGCCGATTACGAGGGAATAGCCGATTGCGAGCAGGAAGTCTCCGAAGGAGACGTATGGCGCCTCAAGGTTAAGCACCCATTGGGCGCCCACCGAAAGGACGAGCGCAGTGAGCAGTATCGCCACCGCAAAGAGCCCGTAGCGCGTAATCAGGAACTTCTTGCCCTCCATGGTTGCATCCACTGTTTTTCCTGCGAGTATGAGCAGGAATACCCATGGGAGCAGGAACAGCAAGGACTTCAGCACGTAGGCGACCATCTTGCCCGCGCTGAGGCCCAGCGCCGCGCCCTCGAGGTAGGCCTCGTTCGCGACCCAGAAGGATATTATGAGCAGGGAGAGCGCCGAGATGTATGCAAGCCAGCTCATCCTTTCTATCGAGAAGCGGAATTCATCGGCAAAGCCGAGGATGTAGTCCTCAATCCCGAAGCCCTTTATGAGCAGGTAGAGGCCGACTATTATGCCTACCGGCTGCCAGCCCCAGCCCAATACGTTGGAGAGGGAGAACAGCAGGATGAGGAGGGCGGGCACCCCGAATATTATGCGCGCGTAGTACGGGTCCTTGAGCTTCTCGAGTATGACGAAATAGGTCTTCTCGAGCTCCTTCGCCTGCTTCATCACCACGAGCTTCACGGAGTCGATTGCAAGGCGGGAGCGGACTATCGGCAGCATGATTTCATCGGAAGCGCCGTCCGAGACGAATACGCAGTGCTCCGCGGGCAGCTCGGAAAGTATCCTGTTGAGCTGGCGGGAGATTTCCATGTCCGCCTTCACGCCGAGCTTTTTGTTGCCGGTGAGCGTGATTATCTCCACGTTTTTCTTCTCCTTCTTCATCTCGTCGTAGAGGCGGAGGGCGTAGAATATGGTATTTGAGTCCGGGTCTTCCGGGTCGGACATCGCGAGCTTCACTGCACCGTCGTAGTTCTCCTCCTTGCCTATGAGGGGGCCGTGGATGCGGGCCTTCTCCCAGAGGTCGTTGTCACGGTCTATGCACAGTATCAGCAGGGGCTTTCCCATGAAAAGAGAGTGTCCCCCCTCATTTTTAAACCTTTTCAGCCCAACTTTATACTCTCTATCGTGGTAATTATGGACAAAAAAATACTGCTTCCAGGGGACTATGTAGGCCCAGGCGAGGTCGTGAGGCCCGGGCCCGCGGCCCACATGGAAGGCGATGACGTTTATTCCTCCACCGTCGGGATTCTCAACGAGAGCGAGAGCGGCGTGGAGGCGAAGAAGAGCAAGAAGCTCCTCGGGAAAGGCGACACCGTGCTTGCGCTAGTGCTGAACGAGAGCGACTCCTTTGCGATACTGTCCGCGGTCACCCCGGAGGACACCGTCGCCGAAGAGGGAAAGCTCCTCGTGAGCAGCGTCTCAAGGGAATACGTGAAGTCCATGAGGGACGCTATACGCATAGGCGACATTGTATTCGCGAAGGTGGCCAAGAGGGAGAGCGGCTCCGTCTATTTTACAATATCCTACCCCGAGTACGGGGTGGTGAAGGCGTTCTGCACTTCCTGCAGGGAGCCGATGGAGAAGACGGACAGGCAGGGAATGCTGAAGTGCCCCTCCTGCGGGGGGGTGGAGCGCAGGAAGGTCGGCAAGGATTATAGGTCTTTCGGGGACATTAAGCTGTGAGGTGCGCTTATGGAGCTCAAGCCGTTGAAGGTATCAGGGAATGAGGCGGAATTCGAGATTGTGGGCGAGGACTATACCCTCGGGGAACTGCTGTGCGCCGTGCTGAACGATGCGAAGGGCGTGGAGTTCGCCGCATACAGGAAGGAGCATCCCCTTGTTTCCAACCCCGTAATATACGTGAAGGTCAAGAGCGGCAGCGCGGTCAAGGCCATTGCCTCCGCTGCCGAAGAGCTTGCGAAGGAAGTCGCTGAATTCAAGGCCGCCCTGAAGAAGGTCAAATGATGGGGAAGGACTGGGCAAAGGAGCTTGCGACAAACTTTGCCCTGCAGGCCGCGGTCGTCGCAGCCACAATCCTGCTTTATGTGCTTACCAAGCATCCATTGTTCGGAGTGCTGGTCGCAATTGAAATCATAGGCATAGTGATAATTGAAGTGCGGGAAGGCGTGAAGAAGCACGGCTGGAAGGGCGAACTGAAGGACGTTGCGGTTTCGCTGGGGGCAATTGTGGGCATATGGCTCGTAATGATGGTTGTGCTCAATACGCCTGTGCCCCTTGACGCGGTCGTCTCCTGCAGCATGCTCCCGAACATAGAGAGGGGCGACATGGTTGTGGTGCAGGGCGCGGAGCCGCTTGGGTATTGCATTGAGATGACGCCTGCTGAGCTTGAGGCGCTGAAGGGGCCTGCAGTAGTGACCCTGCCCGGGGGCGGGGAGGCAGAGGTGCTTGGCTCGCTGTATTCCTACTGCTCGCAGGTGCAGGACGAGGCGTGTGTGGAGTTCGCGGCAAGCCCTGGGGCGTTCTCCGAGAGGCGCGGGCCTCTGGAAATGCATTATTCGCTCTGCCGGAGAGACTACGGGGGATATTACGTTGAAACGCCGTGCATTTCCTCGGTGACTTTCAGGGGGAGGGATTACCCGGTAAATTATTCGCATGACACCATCGTCTACCAGCCCGCGGAGGGGACGCTGTACTCCCTTGCAGGCGACATAATACACCGGCTGTATTTCGTGGTTGACGTGGACGGGGAAAAATACTACCTGACGAAGGGGGACAACAATCCGCAATTCGACATACAGGATTACAGCTACCAGTACGGGATGGGGAATGTTCCGCCCGGGAAGGAGCAGTACAAGGGGAAGGTCATTGCGCGGATTCCCTATGTGGGGTACCTCAAGCTGTTCATTTCGGGCTTCTTTTCGGAAACGCCTTACTGCGATTCCCACCTTGCCCTGCCCTAGCGGTAATGCGCGCCCCTGCCGCCTTCGCCCATTATGAGGGAGTGTATCTCGCCAAGGTATTCTGTCTTCAGCTCAGGGGGCATCTTTATCGTTTCGAGCTTGCGCTCCCATTCCCCAAGGGAGAAGAGGATGCGCTCGTTCCTTTCGGAATAGCGGGCATAGGAGAGGAGGACATCCAGCGCGTAGAGGGAGTGGCAGCCCGCGAGCGCGTCCGTAGCCGCGTTGCGGAGCATCTGGTTTGCAGAGGATTCGGCTGCGCTATAGTAGGTGAGGTGGTAGCTGATTAGCTTTGCGGCGCCTGCATCGCCCAGTTCGCCAAGGAGCATGAGGAGCCCCACCAGCCCTTCCAGCGAGCTGGTGAAATTGAACATCGAGCGGTAGACCGCGCGGCGCACTGTGAGAACGTCCGCCTTCTCGCCCATCACGCGCTTGAAATGCTCGAAGTTGTGCATCGCCTTGAATCCCGAGCCCCTGGACAGCTGCTCGTGCAGTATGAAGAGGATGTACTGCTGCACTACCTCGTCGGAATTTTTGTACATTGAAATGAGCCTGCCTTCCGCGGCCTCCATCTCGCCCCTGCTTTTCAGCATCGGGTGGGTGACTATCGCGGTGAGGAGGGACTCTGCCTCCTTCATGAGGGCTTTCCTCTTTTCCACCAGCTTCTTCTCGGACTTTGTGAGCTTCCTTTCCTTCCCCTCCTTCGGGGGCTTTGCGGCCCCGTATTTTACGGGCTTTGCCTTTTTCGCCGCGGCGGGCTTTGCCTTCCCCCTTGGTTTTTTTGCGGGCGGCTTTGCCTTTTTCCCTGCTTTCGGCTTTGCCTTCTTGCCGGGGCTCTTCCTCTTCATAGCTCCGGTTGTTGCGCCCATAAATTAAAATACTATCGATTCCATATATTTGCATGAGGCACGCCGACGAGCTTGAGCTCTCCGGGAAAAAGGTCGTCAAGAGGGTGGACATCAATCTCCCGCTTGATGCGGAGGGGAAACCGGTGGAGAACCCCCGGCTCAGGAGGCATGCCGAATCGCTCAAAAGGCTCACGGGCAGGGGGGCGAAGGTAATAGTGCTTGCGCACCAGGGAAGGAGGGGGAAAAGCGACTTCCTTACGCTGGAAGGGCATGCGGAAATGCTCAGGAAGCGCACCGGGCTTGAGGTGCGCCACATCCCGCACCTCTCGGAAACCAAGGTCGCCGGCGAGATTGAGCAGATGAGGGAGGGGGAGGTGCTCCTCCTCGAGAACGTGAGGATGTGGGAGAATGAGGAGGAGAACATCGGGGGGAGCCCGCTGCTGAAAGTGCTTTCCTCGAATGCAGATGTGTTCCTTCTGGGGGCGCTTTCGGTTGCGCATAGGCCCCATGCATCCGTGGTGGGGCTCACGAAACACCTGCCTTCAGCTTCGGGGTACGTGCTGAAAAGCGAGCTGGACGCGCTGGGCAGGATGGAAGGCGGCGAGGCAGTGCTCGTGATCGGAGGGGGGAAGGTAAGGGATTCGCTCAAGATAATTGCAAAATGGCTTGCGGAGGGCCGGGCGTCCAAGGTGCTTGTGGGCGGCGCGGTTGCCGCGCTCTTCCTCTATGCGCTGGGGAGGCGCACCCCGGAAACGAATGAATACCTGGAGGAGACCGGGGCGACCGGGCATTCCGCAGAGGCGCGGGAGCTGCTTGAGAGGTACGAGGACCGCATAATGATACCTGTGGATGTCGCGCTGAACATTGAGGATGAGCGGGTGGAGGCGCCTGTCTCGGAAATGGAAAAGGGCGGCATCTACGACATCGGGGAAAAGACAATTGAGAAATACGCCGAGGAGATACTCGGCGCGAAGAAGATATTCGTGAACGGGCCCATGGGGGTTTACGAGAAGGAAGGGTTCGGGCTCGGGACTAAGAGGGTGCTCGCAGCGATTGCGGAGAGCGATGCATACTCGCTGGTGGGCGGGGGGCACACCATCACCGCGATTGAGCAGTTCGGGGTGCCGGAGGAGAAGTTCGGCTACGTGAGCCTCTCCGGGAAGGCGCTAATCGAGTACCTCTCCGGGAAGGAGCTCCCGGGCCTAAAGGCTCTTAAAGAAAACCGTTTATCCCTTTAGCAAGGGTGAACGGATGAAGAAGCAGATTGCCTGGATTGTGCTTGCAATATCTCTTTTTGTGCTGAGTTTCTATACCTCGCTGCCAAACATTACTGCAGGGAGCGTGCTGGGGCTTTACCGGCTTTATGCGCCCAAGTTCTTCCTTTCGCTTGCGGTGGTTGCGTCCGCAATGGTCATCAAGTACTACGTATTCCCCTTCCTTGTGAGGAACATAAGCACTGTCGAGGAGAAGGAAGACGCAATAAAGATAATGGACTTCGCGCTCGTGATAATAGCCATCATTGCGCTGGCTGCGGTTGTTTTCGAGAATGTGCTGCTGATTGCGACCTCCCTGGGCTTCATCGGCTTGGGGCTTGCATATGCGCTGCAGCAGCCGATACTATCCATCTTCGGCTGGTTCTACGTGGTGCTGAAGAAGCCCTACCAGATCGGGGACAGGATTGAGCTGGGGAGCTTCCGCGGCGACGTTGCCGAGATAGGGCTGTTTGCGACTACGCTGCTGGAGTTCGGGGGGACCATTTCCTCGGACCAGCCCTCCGGGAGGCAGATAAAGTTCCCGAATTCCATGCCCCTGCTCAATGAGGTAATCAACTATACCACCAATTTCCCGTTCGTGTGGAATGAGACCACCTTCCGGCTGGATTACGAGTCGGACATAAACCTCGCGCTTTCCACAATTGAGAAGGAAGCGGAGAAAATCGTGGGGGACAAGAAGGCGATGATAAGCAAGTACCAGAAGGAGCTGGAGAACGGGCCGGTGCCCGACCTCACCACCGCCAGTTCGCCGGACCTGATCGTGTTCCCGGATGAGAACTGGATAAGGGTGGATGTCAGGTACCTGGTGAGCCCGCGCAGGACAACCACTACCCGGAACAACATCAACTCCGCGGTGATTAAGGCATTCTACAAGGACCCGAAGAAGCTCAGGTTCGCGGCGCCCCGCATGGACGTTGAGATGAAGAGATAAAAGGGAGCGGCCGCTCAGCAGATGTGGCGGCGCTTCTCCCCCTTCTTTTTCGGGGGCGCTATCCTAATGCGCTTTGGCTTGCTGAGCGCGTCGCATGCCTCCAGTATGTCCGCGAAGAGCGTATCCGCCATGTCGCGGCTGAAGTTCTCCCTCGCCACTATCCTGAACACCTCTATCTTGTCCGCATTTGGCGGGAGGGTATAGGCAGGGGTTATCCAGCCCTTCTTGCGCAGCTCGGCGGAGAGGTCGAAAACGCTGTAGCGCGGGTTGCCCCTGAGCTTGACCGCAAGCACGGGAAGGCAGTGGTGGGCGCTGACCACCTCGAACTTCCTTGAGTCGATGAGCTTCTTCATGAAGTACTGCGCGTTCTTCATGGTGTTCTGCATGATTTTTGCATAGCCCTTCTTCCCGAGGCGGAGGAAGTTGTAGTACTGCGCAAGCACCATGCTGCTGCCCTTGGAGAAATTGAGGGTGTAGGTCGGCATCACGCCGCCGAGGTAGTTCACCTTGAAGACGAGGTCGTCGGGAAGGACGGACTTGTCCTTGAGCACCAGCCAGCCCACCCCGGGATAGACGAGGCCGTACTTGTGGCCCGAGACGTTTATGGATTTCACCTGCTCGAGGCGGAAGTCCCATTTGGCCTTCGGGGCGGTGAACGGGACCACGAAGCCGCCGCTCGCGCCGTCTATGTGTATGGGGATGTCCCAGCCCTTTGTTTTCTTCACCCTGAGCAGGAGCTTGTTGATGTCCTCGATGGGGTCCATCTGGCCGGTGAAGGTGGTGCCGAGCACGCCGACCACGCAGATTGTGTTCTCGTCTATGTTCTTTTCAACGTCCTTTGCGGTTATGGTGTACTTGCCGGGCTGCATCGGGATGAGGCGCATCTCCACATCGAAATATCGGGCGAACTTTTCCCACACAGTGTGGACATCCGCGCCCATCACTATGTTTGGCTTGTCCCCGGGCTTCCCTTTCTTCTTCATCCTGTTGCGCCAGGTCCATTTGTGGGCCAGGCCGCCAAGCATCACCGCCTCGGAAGAGCCGACCGTGCTCACGCCCGCGGGCTCGGCGCCCTTGGGGGCGTTGTAGAGCTCCGCGAGCATCTGCACGCAGCGCTGCTCAATCGCCTCGGTTTTCGGGTATTCGTCATGGTCTATGAAATTCTTGTCGCGGGCTTCCGCAATCAGCCTGTCCGCATTGGGCTCCATCCACGTGGTAACGAAAGTCGCGAGGTTGAGCGCCGGGTTGCCGTCGAGCTGGAGCTCGTCCCTTATGAGCTGGTACGCCGCGTCTCCGGGCATGCCGTCGTCCGGAATCCTGTCCGTGGGGACCGGCTCGTCGAAATACCTGAGCCCGTACGTGCTGCCTTCCCATGCCGATTTTTGCTTTTTTGCCTTTTTCATAGCATCACCCCTTCTTTGCCTTTCCCGCCTTGGCCGCGGGCTTTGCGGCCTGCTTTGCCTTGGGCGCCTTTGCTTTTGCCCTGGCGCGTGCCTTTGCGCGGGGCTTGGATTTCACAGCCGCCTTCGCGGGCTTCGCTTCCGGTTTCGCCGCGGGCCTTGCGGCCTGCCCTGCCTGAATTCCCGCGGGCTTCCCTGCCTTTGCCGCGGCAGGCGGGGGCGCGGATGCGCCCTTTGCCCAGCTGGGCTTGCGGATGTGGTGCAGCACAAGCGGGGCGCCCACCATCACCAGTATCCCGGTGCCGAGGAAGGCATAATAGAATTCTGCATTCCCGGTCTCAAGCTGGGATGGCGGGATGAAGCCAAGGAGTATTCCCGCAAGGGCTGCGAGCAGGCCAATGCCCGCGATAATCCACATGCCGAGATTGCCCCCCGGAACGGTGTACGGGCGCTTCACGCCCGGCTGGGAGTAGCGCAGCTTGATTGCCGCAAGGAACAGCATCGCATACATTATGAGGTAGAGCTGCGCAGTGAGCGCGGTGAGTATCCAGTAGGAGCTGCTAACGCTGGGCATGAGCAGGAAAACCAGCGCGAGCAGGGTGACTATGCAGCCCTGCACAAGCAGGATGTTGACCTGCACGCCGTTTTTGTTGGCCTTCTGGAAAAAGGGCGGCAGGGAGCCGTCCTTTGCAACCGTGAAAAGGCCCTTGCTGGGCCCTGCAATCCAGGTGCTTACCTGGCCTACCGCGCCGACCGCAATCAGTATCGCAAGCAGCGGGACGGCCCATGGGATGCCGTATGCGGTGAAGAAGTCGGTAAATGCCTGCATTATGCCCGCAACCAGGCTTATCTTTGCCTGCGGGACCACGATTGCGACCGAGAGCGAACCCAGGATGAAAACCGCCAGCACTATCGCGACGGCCGTGAATATCGCCTTGGGGTAGTCCTTCTGCGGGTCCTTCACTTCCCTGGCGTGCACTGCAGACATTTCCATGCCCGCCATGGCGAGGAGCATGCCCGCCACGAGCACTATGTTGCTTAAGCTGGACATGTCCGGGACCAGGGCATCCACGGTAAGAGGTATCTGCGACGGGTTTCCGCCGAGCAGCCAGAGGATGCCAAGGAGGATTATTATCGCGCCGGGTATTATCGTGCCCGCCATTACGCAGAAGCTGCTGAACCACCCGGAAGTTTTCATGCCCCGGAAGTTGAGCAGGGTTGCGCCCCAATATACTACGAATATCACGCCGACCATGTAGAGGGGGTTGGTTGCCAGGGCAGGAGTTATCACGAATGCCAGCGTGGCCGCCGTGAACGAGAGAACTGTCGGGTACCAGATGACGTTCTGTATCCACTGGAGCCAGATTGCGAGGAAGCCGAACCTCTGGCCGAAGGCTTCCTTCACCCATGCATATACCCCGCCCCTCCTGGGCCAGCCGGTTGCCAGCTCCGCGGAAACGAGCGCGGTCGGGATGAAGAAGATGAGCGCCACGAGCGCCAGAAAGAACACCGCGGCAAACCCGTATTCAGCCATGGAGGGGATTGCCCTCAGGCTTGCGATTGCGGCCACGTTGATCATGGCCAGGGTGAATACTCCCAAAACCCTCTTGGTCTTTTCCTCCATTTGGCTCCCTCAACAGAGGGAACTTGGGCTAATGTTTTAAAGGTTTCTGCTGGGAGCAGCGGCGGAGGCGACGAACAATATGCTCACCACTATCTGGAAAAACGTGCCTAGGAGCGCAATCTTCCAGTTTGCAATGAGCTTCTTCAGGTCTATCTGCATCCCCGCGAAGAAAAGGAGCATTACCACCCCCAAGCTCCCCACTTGGCTTATCAGGTCAGAGTCGCCGATGACTCCGAGGACTGAAGGGCCGGCAACCATGCCGGTGAGTATGTAGGCAACCACTGATGGCTGCCTTAGATAGCGGAGCAGCAGCCCGAATACAAGGGCGACGAAGGAAAGCGCCACTAGCAGCAGCAGGAAAGATTCTATGCCTATCATTTTTTGCACCGGGGAGGTTCAGCACTCAAGATATTCATCACGGCGCGAGCTCAGCCCATCTGGAGTGCTCATCACAGGATGGGTTTCGGAGGAAAAGATTAAAAGCGCGAACTGCTATCGCATTCCGATGATTGCGGAGATAGTCCTCCTCGTGATCGGCATAGCCCTCCTGCTCTTCTCCAGCGACAAGACCGTCGGGCTCGCTTCCGACCTTGCGAGGGATTTCGGGGTTTCTCCCTTCCTCGTGGGGATACTGGTGCTCGCGGCAGGG
>Ga0180437_10010947_pt1 | contig 10966 bp, 6 predicted proteins | sample SS_ome_4_FD_132410 | JGI IMG/M metagenome (GOLD analysis project Ga0180437, IMG submission 132410) | Hypersaline lake sediment archaeal communities from the Salton Sea, California, USA - SS_3_D_1 metaG | ecosystem: Environmental > Aquatic > Non-marine Saline and Alkaline > Hypersaline > Sediment... | reverse complement strand
CGAGCTGTTTCCCGTCCGGCGAGATGCGCAGATCACCCAGAACCACAGTTCGCACTTCATCTCCGCTTTTCAACGGGGTGCGTACGAGGAACAGGTTGCGGCTGACATCGATTTCGACGATGATGCCGAGTGCGATATCCCTGCCGTTTCCGTCCCGCAACGATACCAGCCTGTTGACAAGGTTCTGGCCACCGGGCTGAGGCACTGTGTCCTTGCCCCGGAGGGACACACAGTCGCCGGACAGCTCAGTCGCATCGCTGTTCTCGAAATACCGCGCGAAGAGACCCTCTCTATAGGAGGTACGCTGATTCACCGTCTTGTTGCCGACAGCTTCCGGGGGTCTCATCGGTACAATTATCGGAGATTCCGCGTGGCGGTACGGCGCGAGGAGTGGTTCGAGTTCGTCGCCTCGTTGAATCGCCAACACGATGTCCGGTTGGATTGCGTCGATCTTGCTCCATTTGAGAACACAGCCGAGCTCACCGGTGGCGAGGCCGGTCGTGTCCACTATGACGAACCGGGCGTTCGATCTTGCCGCGTCGCACATGAGTTTCGCGCCCACTACCGTCGGCAGAAGGTGTCTATAGGGGGATGCTGCACCGACGAAGTAGAAACCTTCGGTCTCTACCGCGTCCCAACCAGCGAACTTGTCCTTAACCAGTCCCCACCCGATGGTTGTAGGCGGTCCGATATGAGATTGACCCATGTCCGAGTCAACGACAGCGACGGTCCCTGACCGCGCGAGCCAATCCGCCAGCCGCTCGACGAGCGCAGTCTTACCCGTGTCAGGGCCGCCAATAAGCATGATCACGCACTTCTCAGACGCGAGGATTATCTCCCTGAGTTCTTCACCTATATCGAACTCGTCTGCCGGATTCCGCATATGTCAACTCTGGTTGCCGCCCGAAACTCGGATCGTGCTACCCTCAAACGTGAATTTGGCAGGGAGAAACTGTTCGATAACGAACGCGTTCGTCCGGCAATGGTCGGTTATACTGCTCGTTGTTATCTCGCCGCCCGCTAGAGCCATATACGGTAAGAGCTGGTCGGCGGCACGACAGTCCACCGCGCCGCCATCGAACTCGTCAACAAGCATCTCGGCGGCTTCCCTGCCGACATCTTCCGCCCGTTTGCCTCGTTCGCCGAGAGCGTTGCCGCCGATCACCGAGTGCGTCGTCTCCGCCCAGAGCTGTATTCCTGAACCGGCACAGATGGCGTCGGTGTAACGTACCTCGATCGCCGGCTCGACGCCGAGATTGGCCGTCAGCAGTCTCGCAGCCGATTGCGCTTGTCTGTCCGCGACCCGCGCAGGCTTTAAATGCGATGCTGCGACGGAGACGCCCCGCACGGCAATCAAGTCGCCTTTTTCGGAGATCTGGATTGGTGAAAAGCTGCACGGTTCGGCATTCGCTCGAACGGCCGCGCCTCCTTTTGGATAGAACCCTTCTTTCTCGACGCGGATTGTCACCTCGTAACCTGCGCGTTCGAGGATCGGGCACAACACGGTCTGCAAGTATGAGATCGGTACCGCCCATTTCCCGTATGTAGCTCCGCCGGAAATGCTGACATTCAGTCCTGACGATGTTGCGGGTATGAGCAGCGCCTGCAGGACGAGCCCTACCGAACCTGCCGTGCCTATATTGACCTCAACCTTTTCCGAGACCGCGTCGCCGGGTCGGAACTCTATCTGCGGCGAGCCGATGGTCGCTCCCCTCACTGTGCCGTTGCAGAACGCAGCCACCGCGCGGATAGCCTGAAGGTGCTGTTCTCGCAGTCCTGGATTCGAGCGCTTTGCCCTGACATTGGTCACCCTGCACGGTTTGCCGGTGAGCGCTGACAGACCGACCGCCGTCCGCAACACCTGACCGCCGCCCGAACCGTACTCGCCATCAATCTCGATCATATCTCGCGGCCTCGACAGATACACCCGATAGAACGATTTGCGAACAACATTCTCTGCGCATTGTATATCGCTCGGGACAGCGACCGCAAGCGCCGCACGGCGTCATTACGAGGAGTCCGCCGTAGCGGACGACGCGGCAATCTGATTTTCTGGCGCCGAGTACAAACCGAGATTGCTTCGCCTGCGCTCGCAATGACGGGTGACGACGAGGGTCCTGCAAAATGACCGCACCTCGATGTAAACGCGGGCCAATGGAAGACGGGAGCCTCGCCCTCCCGTCTACTCAGGCGGGCTGCACCGCTAAAAATTTAGCATTTTTTTGCTTGACAAATGAGCGGCTATATGCTAAAATTTTAGCATCACGGTGGGGGGTGTAAACCGGTGAGGGGGTAGCACCAGCCGGATGAGGGAGAAATCATGCCGAAGAAGTCACACGCCAACCTGAGCCGTCGCGAACGGCAGATCATGGACATCATCTACGAGCGGGGTCGCGCGAGCGTCGCCAACGTGATGAACGGCCTGCCGGACCCGCCGGGCTATTCTGCGGTTCGTGCGTTGCTGCGCGTGTTGGAAGAAAAGGGCCATCTGAAACACAAGAAGGATGGAGCGCGGTATCTATACTTTCCGACGCGGTCGCGTCAGCACGCCGGCCGCTCGGCGCTCAAGCGCGTACTGCAGACCTTTTACGACGGGTCGACAGAGAAGGCTGTGGCCGCGCTGTTGGATGTTTCAGATTCGGAGCTATCGCCTGAAGAGCTGGACCAGTTGGCCCGGCTCGTCGATGAAGCTCGGAGGGAGGGACACTGATCATGATGGCGCAATCTGCCCGTTCGATCATGTGGCTCGGAGTGCTGCTCGACGCTTCGGTTAAAGGCGTCGTAGTTCTTGCGGCGGCGGGCTCCTTGGCTCTCGCGCTGCGCCGCTCTTCGGCAGCGTTGCGTCACCTGATCTGGTCGCTCGCTGTGGTCAGTTTGATCGTCCTGCCGGTGCTGTCGGCACTCTTGCCGAGCTGGCAGGTGCCGATATTGCCCGGGCCTGTTGCTCCTGAGGAACAACCGACGGCACCCATCTATATGCCGACCGAGCCATTGCCTGTCCCGGCTTTCGCTCCAACCCCGCCGCCATCAATCATTGCACATACGGAAACCCCGTTGGCCGCGGTCGAGGCGGTTGAGGCTCCCGAAACGAGGGTTTTACCGCACTGGTCTGAGTGGATCCTGTTACTGTGGATCGCGGGCGCGGCTGCAGCGATAGCACCTCTACTTGTTGGAATGGTAGGCGTCTGGCGTCGCGCACGACGGGCTGAACATATCGCCGACGGCGCCTGGGCGACGTTGTTGCCAACTCTGAGCGCGGAACTTGGTCTGACCCGCCGTGTGACCCTGCTGGAGAGCGACCGCGCAACCATACCGACAACATGGGGCGTCTTCCGTCCGATCGTGCTCCTTCCGAGCGAGGCGCAGAACTGGTCCGCGGAACGATGCCGCATTGTCCTGCTGCACGAACTCGCCCATATCCGGCGGTGCGACTGGCTGACGCAGATGGTCGCCAGATTCGCGTGCGCGCTCTACTGGTTCAACCCGCTTGCCTGGCTAGCGGTACGGCGGATGCGCGTCGAGAGCGAGAGAGCGTGCGACGATACCGTCCTGAGAGCCGGGCACAAGGCATCCGGCTATGCCGACCAACTGCTCGAGATCGTCCGCACGATGCGGCCGGCCGCATGCGAATCGCTCGCGACGGTACCGATAGCCCGTCAGTCGCGCATCCAAGGACGGCTGGCAGCGATCCTTGATGCGAGTCGAAATCGCCGTAGGGTTACACGCGCTGCTGTGACGCTTGCAGTCCTTGGCATAGGATGCATTGCAGTGCCAGTCGCAGCAATCCGGCCCGTGGCGAAGGAAACACGAGCTGATGAAGTTCAACAGGCGGAACCGAGTGCCGCCGGTCAGTGGCAAGCGGCCTTGCCCGGGGGTGCCCGTGTCGAACTCGTTGCCATCCGATGTCACCAGTCGGATGACGCGTCCTTCTGGTGTCCCGACGGCACTCCTTTACAGGAAGGGCCGTATGATCGCGTCTGGATCGACGCCTTCGTAGAGCATCCTGACGTAGATGCCTACGAATTCAGCGTCCGCGCCGTGGGTTTGCCTGAAGGCGCGTCCTTGGGAATGGATCCCGGCGGCCCTGGGCTTTCAGCGTGGGGTCGGGCGCTAAAGGATGGCCGCGCCGTCAAGAACCTTTACGTGTTCGCAGGTGTCGCGCGTGAAGGCGTTGACAGCACCACCGCACGAATTGGGGTACCTACCGGCAATTGGCAAGCCCTTGGATCAACCGACGGCGCCAGACAGCGGAGTTTCGGACCTCCTGACGCTTTCATAGTCTTGTCCCAAGCTTATGAAAAAGACGGCAGCGTCCACGTGAGTGCCACCGTGAACGGGCCCGCGGTGAGCCAGTGTCACCGCCTTGTTGCCATAGAGGAGTCGGGCGAAGAGCGGTTGGGCGTCCCGGTGGATATCTCCAAAGTCGATAAGCAATTCCGCCAGACCAATTACTTGTTTGCGGATCTCGCTCTCAAAGGTGTCAGGCGATTACGGTTGGACAGCTCCGACTACGAATGGGTCGAGTTCAAGAACGTGTCCCTCAAACCGGGCAGAAGAACCGATGTGGAAGTGGTCACCGCCGCCGCCGTGACGCAGGTGGACGAAATCACCGCCTCGGAGCCCGAGCAGGGTGGCGAGATCACAGCGCGGCCTTTGACGGCGGCGGATCGGGAGATTTTCGAGGAACTTGTCGAGTTTGCCCGGATTGCCGACGCCCGGTTTGGCGACATGGGAGACTACCGACACCGCGCGACTCTGTATCACGTGCGCTCGGAGAACGAAGCTACTGTATGGGAAATGCTCCGCCTCGGCCGCGGCCGTGAGTTCGCGCCAGAGGAGGTCGGATGGGGATCCAGCCGACTCGTCGACGCGGAGGCGGAGTACTACCTTCCCGATGGCACGCCGCTCAAGTCTCGATGGACGCCGCGCGGTGACGGTATGCACGACATATACGTGAACGTAGGCCACCCGGTGGCCGAGGCCGAGCGGGTGCCGCTTGTCCGTCGTTCCTGCAACGAGCCCGACCAGTTCCTAGTGATTCCCGGCACGCGGGAGCGCCGGTTCGAGTTCTGGCGTTGGACCGATAGTCCCGGGGCGTGGATCGTTCGACTTGACGCGCCGCTGGAGCGCGCAGGATACCACCCGGGTGGCGCGGACGTCTGGGAAGAAGACGATTGGACAGAGTTGACCTGGCTGGAGCCGCCGGATGCCGAGAGCGCCCGAGGTTACGTCAACTTCACAACGCCCGGCCTTGCTCGTCCCGCGGAGCGGGTGCATTACCAGAGAGCGCTCGCAACTGAGCTGAGCAGGACTCTTTCTGCACTTGACAGTGTGCGCAGCGCGCAAGTGCATCTTGCTCTTCCGGAGGAGGCGCTGTTTGCCGAAGAGCAGAAGGAACCAAGCGCGTCAGTACTGGTATCTCCTGAAGAATCACGACGTCTCAGCGCGCACCATATCGCGGCTATGTTGGATCTTCTAACCTCCAGCGTTCAGGGGCTTAAGAGGAGCAAAATTACTATTGTTGACACACGCGGAAACGTCCTGGCAGCCCCCCGATACGACGTTAAACTTGAACGGCATGCCGTTCCGCCAGAGCGCACGCTTCATTTCCCCGACGACTGGTCTATCGGCACGCTCAGAGCGAGAGATATCGGAGCTACCGATCCTTACATTCACACGCAATGGTATTCGGAGCACTATCCGAGCTGGGAGTTTCACGCCGCGGCGGAAGGAACCGTCACCGTACCGGCAGGCAAGGAAGTAGCGCTGTTGATTAGCTGCAGCGGCTCCGAGGACTTCTCACCGCTCGCCAAGCTTCGCCCCGGTGATGTCGATACCGTGTTGATCGAGTGTTCCGGAGAAAGCTCTAACTACATGGAGCCGGTAAGCACCCTGACCTGGTTGGATACGCTCATCCTGCAGCAGAAGAAGAACATCGATAACGAAGCTCTCCGATGGTTGAAAAGGATGAGTTCACTGAGGAGGCTGTCCATATTCGCTACCCGCCTCAACGACGATGGCTTAGCGCACGTGGGTCAGCTGACGACGCTCAAGAGCCTTCGAATATCCGGCTACGACTTCACGGATGCAGGCCTGGCGGATCTATCGAATCTCGTCTCGCTTGAGGAGGTGTTCTTGGGTCGTAGAGGTACGCTCAGCGGCGGGTTGGCTCACCTCGCGAAGCTGCCGCGGCTCGAGCGCCTGTACTTCTACAAGGTGACCGTGAGCGGGGCGGGCGCAGCGCACTTGAGCACCAGCACTTCGCTGAAAGACCTCAACTTCCAAAAGAGCGATCTCACCCCGGAGGACTTGGGACATATAGCAGCCATTCCTAACCTGGAGACCCTGGAGATTCACAGGATGATCACTGACGACGCGGTCGCCAGTCTGAGCTCTGCGAGATCCCTAAAGGAGCTGCTACTTGGCATGGATTTTCAAGACTCGCGCGACCTCATCACCGATGTCGCTCTGGCATCGCTGGGCAAGGTCGGCTCGCTTGAGTCCGTCGGTCTCTACTACGGCAAGTTCACCGACAAAGGTCTGGAACACCTGGCCGAACTGCCGAACCTGAAGTCCCTCGCTATTCCCAACTGCCGTACCTTCACGGACGCTGGTCTCGAACACCTGTCAAAGCTCTCGCACCTCGAGTACCTGGATCTCCGTCAGGGGAACTTCTCCGATGCAGGTCTGAAACGGTTGAAGGAAGCGCTGCCGAACTGCGATATCAAGAGCGACATCGCTGGCGCTCGTGCGAATGGTGCAGCCTAGCCGACCGTCCGCGCGTTGCGTATCGGCCACTTTGCGGAAACCGACGTGAGCGAGACCTATCTCGCGTCCCCCGGTACCTTGTGCACCGCACGCAACATATCGCGCTCCGATCTGGGATTTACGTTCCATCCTCCTCGACGCCTTTCAAAGAGCCACCGTTGCCGCGGGCCCCATACACATTAGCCGGGGTGGATCACGATCTACCTGGCCGTTACCACGGCGCGCGACAAATTCGCTTGACAATCATCGATGAAAATGCTAATCTAACAAATGTGGTCGGGTTTACGAACGTGGGCGGACTTGTAATCCAAGAGATTGATGGTAGGTGGGACTATGTTTGGCAGAGTGTCCCAAGTGCGTCCCGTCGTGGTGGTTATCCTCGCATGTATACCAATACTATTCGGCTGTGGCGCACCCAGTTCTTCCAGTGGCAACTGCGGTGATGACGAGGGCAGTATTGTGGGCAGAGTGGTGTTTGGTGGGTAGGAAGAAAGGAGGGAACGATGCGTAAGACCGTAACGTATCTAGTGGTTGTGTCAGTGGCGCTGTTGTTCACGGGATGCGCGGCGATGACAATCTCGCCAGTACCCGGCGTGTTCTACACGGAGATTAGAGCGCCCGAGCGCGCGCTGGCAGCTCCGGTGGGCGAGGTGGACACTTACTCCAAGGTTGGAAGTGCCTCATGTACCTCGATTCTCGGGCTTATCGCTACCGGCGATGCGAGTGTAGCCGAGGCGATGGGCAATGGTGGCATCACCAAGATCCATCATGTGGACTACGCGGGGGACAACATCCTCGGAATCGTTGCCACGTATACGGTACTCGTGTACGGCGAATAGCCACTCACGAGCTGTCGTCCACTGGCAATAGCACGCGGCCTGCGCGAGACTGTGCTGTCCCGCGCAGGCCGCGACCACCTCAGGCCACTTCGGCTTTGCGTTCCGCCTCAAAGACAATCTCGCCACGGCACGCCCGTCCGTTGGTCGCTAGACTCAATCGCGCAGGATCTTGAATATGCGGTATCCACGTCCGTCCGGACCGCGTTCGTACACCCGCACATCGACGCGTCCGGCGTCGACATCAATCTCGGGGGACCAGCGTGTCGTGCTCGACGGCGATAGGGTGACTTCCCCCGGCCACGTCGGGATTATGGCTTGATTCTCCTCGGTACGTTGCGTATCGGCCACTTTGCGGAAACCGACGTAAGCGAGGCCTATCTCACGCCCCTCGGCGCCCTGTGCACCACCGACGGTCACAGACACTGGCACACTCGTTTCTTCAGGGCTTATCGTAACGGGTGCGGTCGCCAGCCAACGCCAACCGTCTACCTTTGTTTGGACCTGCGTGAGCTCGGCCAGTAGCACCTGTTCTCCCACAGCCAGTTGAATACCGGGCAACCGGTCGATGGGACCGCCCGGACGGCATAATAAATAGACGAACGTCTCGTACGTGCCCGGCGCAAGCTCAATCCCACCGTGCAACGTGGCGAATTCAACGGAATTGATGTGTGCCAATGCGGTCGGGATTTCATAATCGCCCGGTGGTGGGACCGGGTTAGGCATCGGGGAAACTGTCCAGACATCCGAGCTCGGTTGGGATTCGTATAAGGACGCCACGTCGAGCAAGTGGTCGGTCACCACAAACTCGACCCGACACCTCGCTTCTTGGTCAGAACGGTTCTCGATTGCGAACGAGACTATCCGAGATGTGTCTCCTCGTGCGAACGACACGGGTTGCGCAACCGTTTCCTCATCAAACCTCAGGGTCAAGTTGCCCCGGCGCGCCGCCGGGGGGGACGGGGCAAGTCCCCAGTCGGCCTTGTGTTTCTTGTAGGTGCCTTCGAAACCGCCCGCATACGTGATGGTCGCGGTGACGCCGTCGTCTTCGTCGCGCGCCATCACGCGTACAGGTTGCCCGTTCTGCTCTTTTGCGTAGAGGAAGACCTCGAAGGCGTCGAAGTCCATATGACCTACCTCGGGATAATGGGCATCCAGCCAACGCCACGTGGGCAGTGCATTGTATATGAGGTACTCGCGATCCCATTGGGAGAAAACGTACCAGCACCGCGACTTCCCTTCGACGACCGGCTGGACGTACGTCGGCCATAGCGCTCTGAGATCATCGCGGTCCGTGGGGCTGGGATTGGCAAGCTTGAAATACTCGATAAACCCGGTCTCGGCGGCAACGGACTGGTGAGTACACCCCGGCAGTTCTCTAAAGCCGTACCAGTAGAAGGGTACCCAGCTCCAATCGCCCGCGTGGAGCACAGCGTCGCCTTCTTCCAACTTGCTGAGAACGGCTTGGGCAGCCTCGCGATACCGCATCGGAGCGTGGGTGGCCGGCCTGTGCGGCCACTCACGCAGCGAGTATTCGCCGCGGTACATTTGTGCCAGAGGGAGGGCGGCGATGCATGCGAAAAGGAGTGTCAAGGCGCCGCGAATCGGCCAAGGTTTCGCCCTTGACACCGCCAGCCCGATCCAAAGGTAGAAAGGCATGGCGTAGGGAAGCAGGGCTCTGGTAAGAAAAATGCTCTGGATCAAATGTGACACCGCATACACCAGGGTTACCGGAACAGCAAACCAGAGGATCAGCAGTAGCGCAGGACGCCAATCCTTTTTCCATGAGAGAACAATGCCGACTAGCGCGAAGACGCAGAAAATAAACAAGGCGATCTTGAAATGAGGCTCGAGATTCGAATAACCGAAGGCGATCGTCTTAAAGTAGAAAACGATGGACCACGGCGTAGGTTTCAGCACCCACCATTCTGGCGCGGAGAACATTATATTACCGGCCTTGAGTCGCAAGATTCCGAACTGAGGCAAAAGGAGGAGGGCGCCACCAATGTTGGCGAGTATCCACCCGCGCAGCCGGTCGAGCCGGCCGCGCAGTTGCAGGAGAAACCACAGGTTGACCCCTATAAGCAGCGGCGCGGCGAAGAAGTCGCTGTAACAAGCTAGTGCCGCCGTTACGGCATACAACACCCAGAAGGAAGCACGGTTCCGTTCGGTAGCCAAGTAAAGGCAGTGAACCATCAGTATCCCTGTGAATGGAAGCAGGATGTAGACCTTCAAGTCCTGCGAATGCAGGACGTGAAAAGGCGAGATGGCCAGAAGAAACGCGGCAAAAAGACCTGCCCGCGACCCGAAGATCTTTTTGCCCAAAAAATAAAGCGCCACCACCGCGCCCAGACCCAGGGTCAAGGGCAGAAGACGCATCCACCATTCACCGGGTCCGGGGCCGAGGGTCCGCCATATCGTCGCCAGAACAGCAAACAGCGGTGGGTGATTCGATACGAGGTCGCCTCGGAGCAATACCGCAGAGATCTGTTCCGTCTTGAATAGATTGTGGATCTCGTCATGCCAGAAGCCGTCGGTGCCCAGGCGGATGATTCGGAGGACGAAACCAAGCACAACGATGAGCGAAAGCCAGATTAGCTCAGTTCGGTCGCGCCAGATTGAGCTGCCTCGGTTTTGCGAAGGCACGGTCTCGGGTGGGTTCATAGAAGAATTCTTCTTGACTAAGCCTCCAATGCGGCACCGTGGCACATCGGCGACGACATTTCCAGCGCTTCCACGAGCGGCACTCCGCCGACATGCCACCCCGTTTTGACGGACCGCCTCTTCGGCGCAATACTAGCACAGCGGGTGCCTTGAGTCAAGGATGGAGGTCGGCAAAGGATCACCAATTTGCTTGCTTTGCCCGTTGGCCTGCGCGAGACTGTGCTGTCCCGCGCAGGCCGCGACCACCTTAGGCCGCTTCGGCTTTGCGTTCCGCCTCAAAGACAATCTCGCCACGGCGAGCGCCCACCGTGACGGTGTCGCCCTCTTTAGTCTCGCCTTCGAGCAGGCTCATGGCGAGCGGATCAAGGACCTTCTGCTGTATGGTGCGTTTTAGCGGTCGCGCACCGTACGCCGGATCGAACCCTTCTCTGGCAAGCAGCTCTCTGGCACCGTCGGTTAGCTCGATGGCGATATGTTTCTCGTCCAACCTGTTCTTGAGTCGGTCGAGCTGCACGTCGACTATCCGTTTGATCTCCTCGAGCCCGAGCGAGTTGAACACCACAATATCATCCACACGGTTGAGAAACTCCGGTCTGAACGTCGCCCTGAGCGCCGCCATCATCTGTTCGGCCCTCTTTTCGGGATCAGCATCGAACCCGGCCATATACTGGCTGCCGACGTTCGAGGTCATTATAACT
>Ga0180437_10010946_pt1 | contig 10967 bp, 4 predicted proteins | sample SS_ome_4_FD_132410 | JGI IMG/M metagenome (GOLD analysis project Ga0180437, IMG submission 132410) | Hypersaline lake sediment archaeal communities from the Salton Sea, California, USA - SS_3_D_1 metaG | ecosystem: Environmental > Aquatic > Non-marine Saline and Alkaline > Hypersaline > Sediment... | reverse complement strand
TCTTTATTTTCAACTTCATTCAGTTCTCTTAAATAAATTGGATTATTTTCATCTTCATCGGAAACGGGTTCAATGTTTTCACCACGGACGAACCTGGCAAAGTTTCTGAGTGCCCGACGGGTTTTAGACAAGTGCCTTGCCGAAGCCAACGGTTTGGGCTGGGTTATTTCCGTTAAGGTTCGATTTTCTGCCAGCGGAATGATTCTTTCTGCAGGGAGTTGGTCTTCCTCATCGCGCTGAGCCCGGGCTGAACGACTGGCAGGTGTCTCGATTAGCTCTTCGTAGACCGGCTCGAATTCTTGCGCAACGGCTTCTTTTTCGGCTTTACGAGGGCTTACTTTCTTTTCCGTCTTGATAACCCAATCCGACTCCGGTCGTCTGATTAATTCGGCTAAATCCAAATTCTCTTCCTCAATCCCGGTGAGTCTATCATCGATTGAGGTTCTATTATCATTTATGAGGATCTCGGTTTCAAGATCTGTGTCAAAACTCGACTCGAGCTCGGGTAGCCAGCCGGTGCGCCTGAGTGGGTTCTCAAACGGATTCTGCCACCATTTTTGATACAAACTAAATGCCGTTACCACCGATTCAAGCTGTTTTTGTTGTGAATTTTCTTGCTGCTGCTGTTCCCTTTTGATCCGGGAAAAATAAGCCGGTTGTAATTCCGGCGGCGGAACAATCTGATGCCGGACATAATCGCCTAATCGATCCAGAACAATAAGCGACGTGTTCCGGGTGATGATTTGGTGTTTTTTACCTAAGGCTGTGATTTGTTCCTGGTTCTGTTCATCGTAGACGTTCAATTGATTAATTTTCTTCTGCGCCCAGATTCGTTTGATTAAGCCGTGGGTGGCCAGGGAATCCTTATGAGAGAGATTGAGGATTGTTGAATATTTGATTGAATCCACGCAACCGAAACGGAGCGTAATTTCCGCCGGCTCTTGTAATAAAATTCCGGCAATTGAAAAATCCTTTTTTACTTGGGTGCGTCCGGTGGGATAAATTTCAGTAACTTGGGTGGAATCAAAAATTGCCGACACAAAGGTGTACGGTTGACTTAATAATAATTCCAGCGCTTGCGTCGAGCTGAGGGTGGTCAGATTCAAATACACCCCCCCAGTTTTTGTTGCCAGGTGATTTAAATGGGTGTGGTCTGCCATTAAATGACTATTTAACACAACAATCGGGGCGGCAGCCAGAGTGATCACAGATTCACCAAAATTGGAAATACCGTCACTTCCTAAAATAAATTCGTCACAATTAAATTTCGTTAAATCCAGGCTCCCCAGTTGAGTTCCGCCATCATACACCAGGGAACGCAGTCGTGCTTCCAATTGATCACATTGGCCCTGCCGAATCAAAAATTTTTCCGTGGGCAACACGGTATTGCTAAAGGGAATCAATTCAATTTCGACATTTTTGATGTGCTGCAAATAGGCTTTTATGAGCTCGAATTCGGTTGTAAGATTTCTGCCCTTGCCTGAAGCCGACACATCCCAGAGGATCCCAATTTTGCGGGGTAATGTTTTCGGTTGGCGGATGATTTCTGGTGTCAGATACGCGTAAAAATAGGATTTATTTTTATCCTCTCCATCAGGTTCGACGATGATTTTTGGGAGTTGAGGGGATTGCGGAATTTTAAAGACCACTAATTGATTGGGAATATAATTTAAGCGCCTGGTTTCAGCTCGGTAGCGATCCTGCCATTTTTCAAAACGAAAATTCTCAAAATGATTGACTGACAGCTCCGGCCTTAATTCTGGTTTTAGCACTTCCACCGAAATGGCAAAGGTGTCCACTGCTGATTGAAAATTTAAGGGCAGGGTGTATTGCCAATCCTTTTCAACCGCGCTTAATTCCTGTTCATGGGCGACAATCACCGTTTTATAACTTTTCGGTAGCAGCGGATAAATACGGGCTTTGAAGCTGTTCCCCGTCGTCCACTCCAGGAGACCGGGATCAATTTTGCGGCGAGAAATCGATTCAAACACCTGTCGGCCTTTGTCCTTTTCCACGACCACCCCTTCACGGAGCGTATTGTTCACGGTCATGGCAAAACGCGAGACCGTTTGTCCCTCACCCAGCGGAAAATAGAATTGTCCCTCAAGGACTTGTTCAGAATCATTGAAAAATTGCATTTCCCAGGTTGTGGTGGCCAGATTAGCGACGACCTGCACGTGAATTTTTAATTGGGACATTTTTACCGGGACGTATTGGTTACGAATCTGATCCTGAACCAGGATTACCGGAAAGCGCTTCGCCTGAGTGGGTGACTCGCATGAAAACCGGGTAAATAAGAGACTGAACAAAAAAAACACTTGTACCAGGTGAGTTCGCATGAATCGTTCTCCAATCTTGATCACGCCCGCCGCTTGCAGGCGAAATAAATAATAAACATTTATCAGTCAAATTACAAGCTATTTTTTTAATGCTTCATCGAGTATCTCAAATAGCCTCGGAGACAGGAGTGCATCGCCTTTATGCGATACACATTTCGCTTTTTAAAAATAAATTATAGTTGGGTGCCCGGGAGTTCTATTGTAAATGATAACCTGCCCGACGGTACCGCCAATCGTTGGTTAAAAAAAATCTGCTGATGAGATTTTTGATTTTGGGAACCTCAGTTGACCGAAAACAATCTAAGTATTAATCATTGTTACACATTTGATTTCAGGGAAACAAATCTGAAAAAATTATCATTTCATTCAATCACTGTCGTACTTTTAAATAAGAAATTCGATCCAGGAATTTAAAAAACTGAATCTTAAAAATCGGAGGGACATTTTGATTAAGAAATTACTTTTCACGATGGGGTTGCTTGTATCGAGTCTGTCCATTCTTTTCGCCCAAACCGAGACGAAAAAGACATTTTTCGCGGTTCATACCGGATTGACCCGCCTGGCTGCTCCTAAAAATTTAAGTAACTCCTGGCAGTCCGGGGTGAATCTAGGCGTTGAATTAAATCATGCCCTCAAACCGCGGTTTTTATTCGTGGGAACGCTCAATTATAACCATTTTTATTTTGACCAGCAGAGCTTTCTTAACTCACTTAAATTAACCAATCCTGAAGAATATTTTATTACCAGCAAAGCTGCCACAATGATTACCCTTCTGGGGAACCTGAAAATGCTTTACCCCACTAAAACCGGTGGTCGGGCCACGCCTTATTTATTTGGCGGAATAGGCGTCCTCTATCTAAATTATGCCGATCGCACCATTTACGGTCCTGAGAGTGAGGAGGTCCGACCAGGTGAGACCGAATTCGCCCTCGCACTGCGGGCTGGGTTGGGTGCAGAGATTTCAATTGAAACCACCACCCTCTTTGCTGAAGTTGGAGCCAATTTTGGTCTGACCAAAGATAATAACACCATTTTTTTCCCATTCAAATTAGGTATTCAAATTAAATAGTAATTGAACGAAAAGTCAATTTTTTGTCATTCTGAGGAGCCCTTCGACAAGCTCAGGATAAACTCCGCGACGAAGAATCTCTGAGCGGTAACATTCTGTTTATAAGTATCTTGACGTTAAGAGATTCTTCGGCAAAAACCGCCTCAGAATGACATTTCAGGGACTTTTCGTTCAGACACTAAATAGTAGGCATCCGGACACACCTTAAATAAAGCGCTGCCTCAACGCGAACTTTCTGAAGCTCCGCGACTCGCAGGCACCAACAAGACCTGCGAGTCTTATTTTCTGAATAAAAATATTGATGCTCACGCTTTCAGAGTACGATTCTCGAAGTGGCAATTCATGGTGAATATGAATCGGTCATTTCTTAAACCAGAATTATCCCGATCCATTTAATCCCACTACGACCATTTGCTACCGGATTCCTGAACCAGGTCTGGTAACCATTCAGATTTTTAATCTTAACGGACAGCTAGTTGTTGAATTAAGGAATCGTGAGCACAAATCCGGTATTTTAACCGTGGATTGGGATGGCCAGGCTGAATCCGGCGCGTCAGTAGCCAGCGGGACTTATGTGGTGCGAATGCGGGCAGGCAGTTTTACTATGAGTCATAAAATATTATTGCTGAAGTAGCATTATTACTCAATGGTTACGTACTTTTAAATTTTTTTATTGACATTTACATTAAAATAGTATAACTTCCTTTACACAATCAACACTGTCTAATCAGATGTACTTAAAGGCATATTCCGGATTGAATAAATGCTATAATTTTTCCTTCAGTTCTCGAATCTACACAAATTTTATCAGCCGTTAAATTCAACCCACTGTGCTCATGCAAAGTCGTTGGTTCGATAGTGCCTTATGTATTCATTCAAAGATTAATTATCTTCAGAATCAATGTTTGGTTTGGGCTGTGAATTAAATCAGTGAAGCGTTTAAAAACTAACCGCTCTTAACTTTCAAGGGAATAAGAAATATCATTCTAACAGGCTATTTAATTCACGCCCCTCAATATTAAATGATAAGGAGGATAAAGTATGCTCAGTTTTGGAATCACGGAAGCAAAAATTACTAAGTGGCGAGAAGAGAAAAATCTTAAGAAATTAAAAAAAGCGCTGGGATCAAATAAAGCTAATATCCAATCGGCAGCAATTTCGGCATTATTGGAAATAGCGCAACCCGAATCATTTGAAATGCTGGAGCCGGTTATTAATAAATGCGCCAAAGAAACTCAACTCACCATTGCCGAGGGTTACAAGCAAGCTGGCTATCAACCCAAAGATGTTGATGTACTTTTACGAACGCATTTTCTCTTGCAGGATAAGCCGGCACTCGTCGAATCAGGTAAAAAAGCGATTCCTTTCCTCACGCAGGAATTATCTCAAGCCGGGACGGAAAGCGCTGCGTACGCAGCCGAAATTCTGACGGAGATGAAATGGAAACCCGGTAAGAATAAAGAAAAAGCTCACTTTTATTTAGCGACCAATCAAATTGAAAAAATCAAAGAATTGGGGGCGGAAGTTATTCCTATTGTTGATGAATACCTGCAAGCCCAAAAGGACCCCGCTCTCAGGCGCCAAAGTCTGGAAGCAATTATTGGCATGGATACCGGGAAATTAATGCCGCTTCTGAAAAAGTACGAGAATGACCCGGATGAGGAAATCGTCAATATGATTAAACATCGAATGGATGCCATTAAGAAAGTTGAGGTTGTCGAAAAAAATAAAAATAAGTGGAAATCTTTTTTTAAATCTCCCGTTAGCAATTCCACCGAGCTCACGGCAACCAAATTCATAAAAATGGGGCTGAACTATCTTGAACACAATCTCTATTATGAAGCCTTTTGTGCCTTTGCTGTGGCCGATTATATTTATGAAAAATTAACGGGTGGCTACGTAATCAAAGAGGGGTTAACTATCGGAGATTTGCATACGCAGCGGGATCGCGAAATTAAAGTTTTCGGTGATTTCAAATTAGAAACGGTGCTTGAACAAATCTCAGAAAAGATTCGCGGGGTGTTGCAACAATCGAGTATCTTAAATTTATTTTTTTCAAATCCGCAAACCAGCTCTGAGCTAAGCAGTGAGCGCGGATCCTTGAAACAGATTCTGGAAAGTAACCAGGTGCATGATTCGGAATTACTGGAAGCAACCATCAAGTTTCTAATTTCTCACGAAAATGACAGTCGTCGCGCCTGGCGGGCGATTATCAATTTGCCTGATAAAAGATGTGTGGCCAGTCTTATTGACGCCTTTAAACTGGCGGATTTTGTTTTCGATCCCATTCAATCACTGATTTACATCGGTGAGGATGCCGTCCCTGAACTTTTGGAATGCCTGGAGAGTAAGGATTACAAGCTAAGGGCGAATGCTGCCTTTGCCCTGGGGATGATTGAGGAGGGCGTGGAAGCTGAACAGATTAATAAATTATTGAAAAAAGAGAAACATGACTATGTAAAAATCAATTATTATTTTATCTTGGCCCGGCTGGGAAAGCAAAATGGGAACGTTGATAATTTATTTAAAAATTTAGAAGTTGATTCTGAAAACCTGCGACAGTGTGCCGCTCGTTGTCTCCGCCATCTTAAAATGGATGTGGATGTGAATCGTTATCTTAAATATTTAGCTGACGCCGATGAAATAATAAGAATTATGGCGGTTCAATGTATCACCGATTCGGAGAAAGAATTACCTGAAGATATTTTACAGGAGTTGATTCAACGCTTGAAAAGCGAATCAAAAGATTTTGTCCGTGAAAAGCTCGTGTCAGGTCTCTCTGAACGAAAGGAAGAAAGTCTTCCGAAATTGCTTCTGGCTGAGTTACCATCGGCTAATAACAAAATGAAAGAAAATATTGTTTCGATTTTAGGCAATTTAAAAGCGACTGAAAGTACAGAGAGTTTGCTAAAATTATGGTCGAAAGCGAACAAAGATTTAAAGCGCAGCCTTATCTGGACTTACGGCCAATTAGGGGCCATTGACAGTTTAAAAAACATTTCACGAACCCTTCAGAGTAATGCCGACCTGCGCCGGCTCGCCGCATTTGGGATGGTATTTTTAAGTGATGCTGATGTAAAGGCGGTGAAGGCGGAGTTGAAAGGGATTCATAATTCGGAAGCAACAATGGCAAAGGCGATTCTGGGTGAAAAGTCAGCGATTCAGTCCATTCGATCCGGTTTGAGTTCTTATCAAGGAATTCAAGAAATATTCGAATCGCTTGACTCAGCAATGATTGTGAAGAGTTCGGAATTCATCAGACCCCTTTATGGATTAACGGAATATTCAAATCAAGATTATTATCCAACCGATCGATATGTCCGGTATTCGGCAATCCAATGCCTTGTTAAAATATTTTTAGCTCAAAATTAACCGGGTTCTTGTTCGACATATTTTGGATCAGTTGGTAGCGCGAAAATTATAAAAAAAATTCTGTTAAATTTATTTTCGCGGGATTTTTTTCATTAAGATTAAGCGATTGCCATTAATGGGATCGGTTTTATATTTCACATCATCCATTGACCGACGAATAATAAACAATCCAAAACCCCCCGTCTGACGATCGTGGACTGCCCGATTAACATCATATTGGCGGGCATGGTCAAACTCAAACGATTCGCCCCAGTCCTGAATAATGATTGTAAAATCGGTGTTATTATATTGAACCGTGACCACGATCCACTCATCCGGATCGGAATGATAAGCATGTTCAATGACATTGATGCTGGCTTCGTAGACCGTGACTTTCATTTTGCCGACTTCTTTTTCGGTAAAGCCAACTCTTTCCGCCAGATTGGTGACAAAATCACAAATATCGTACAGCGATTCGATTTTGCTTTTCACCCGCAGACGCCGGGTAACGGGCTTATTGGTAGCAGGTGCCGAGGGTGGTGCTGCCTTGGGTGGGGTGGGCATTGTGGACGGTCGAGCGGGTGCGGTTTCCCGATTTTTTTGATGGGCTATTTCTTTTTTTACTGAAGTCGGTGCCCCTGGAAGCGGTTGGGGTGAATGATTCATCTTTTTTACCGGCCGCTTTTTGGGTGTTGACTTTGTCGGAATTCTATTGACCTGAATATTCGGTTCTTTTATCGAAAACCTGGTTTCGGTGGAGTCGACTGCGCGAGGTGCTACTGGCATTTGTTTGGGATGATTGACAACCGCTTTTTCGGTGTTTTTCGGCGCTGGCGTATTTGTAGGCGGTGTCGGATTTTCCTGAATCGGCGCTTCTTTTTCCACCCAGTTCATCGTGGTAACGGTTTTCACCGTCAGGTTGTTCAGTTCTTCAATCGCAAAGGCTTCGTCGGTTTCCGTTGCCAGAAAGCTAACCGAGCTAAAAGTAACCAGATTGTTCGTGGCCGAGGGAGCAATATTAATTAATTTCAGATCGCCACCGACCCGACGCGCCTGAACCGTCTTCTCAATTAATAAAGCAATAAAGCTGGCCGACGGGAATTTAATCCGTTGCATATCGAGAATGATTTTAAAAAGGTTTTTCCGAAAACAACTGTCAATTAACTGGGTTAGCTGGGGCATGGTATTCGCCTCTTCGACTCCCTCATCAATACTTATTCTTACAATATCACCCGAGTTACCAATCTTTTTTATACTGACAACCTGATTACTCATTCATAATTCTCACTATCATTATTCAGTGTATTTTTACATAAGGCGGTGAGAGAAAAAACAAGCACTACTTCGTGCCTGGACGAAAAGTCACAGATCCCGGTTGTCCGATCCGTCAGACGACGGAGAGGTCACCGGGTGTCTTTTAAACTTTATAAAAAAACAATGATTATTTTAAACACCCGGTATCTCGCTTCGCTCGACAACCGGGATTTTGGGTTCAGGTACCATTTGACCTGTTTGATTTAAGTAATTGATATTAAGTAACCTTCCATTATGAAATATTGTTTTCACATAAAAATAATACGTTACCGTTTTAACGTGAGTGATTTATTTTTTTTCCCACCTTTTAAACCGACTCTACCCTAATTTCACCAACATTGCTGACAAAAATACCGGCTTTTCCGGGTAAAGGGCATTTGACGACACACATTCCACATCCGACACAACGCTCTTCTTTTACATAAGGAAATTTAACAAGTGCTGTTTGGCCATCCGGCCGAATGACTTCCCGCTCATCAAATTGGATGGCTTTATCAGGAATGGGACAATGCTCCTCACAAACCAGGCAATTTTCCAGGCGGTACCAGGGAATACAGCGATTTTTATCAAAAGAGGCGGTTCCCATTTTCATCTGTTTTTTTTGCTCGAGGTCCAGATTCTGGATGGCACCGGTGGGACAAACCTGGCCACACAAATTACAATTGAATTCACAAAAACCCGTTCGGGGCTTACCAATCGGCGTCCACAGGCCTTCCAGACCACTTTCGAACAAGGCTGGCTGCAAATAACTGCCGGTGGTCGAACAGATGCGGGTACATTCATGACAACGAACGCAGCGATCTAAAAAGGCGGGTTCAGGTAATGCCCCCGGCGGCCGAATAGCCGCCCCTTTTTGATCGCGACTTAAATAACCTGTTTTAATGACTCCGACCGTAACCACTCCCGCCAGTGCCGAGCCTAACACTTGTCGCCGGGATAAGTCGATTGTTGATGACGTTCGTGACAATCGGACCTGGTAGCGAATACAATTTACCGGACAAACAGCCACGCAGTTTAAACATTCTATACACTCAATTGTGGAATTTTCGGTAAAATCATCTTCAATGGCATTCATTTTACAATCACGCTGACAAATCCCGCAGCGGGTACAAGAATCAGCTACCACGCGGTGCATGATCCGATATTTAGAAAAAATACCCAATAAAGCCCCCAGCGGACACAAATTACGACACCAGAACCGGGGCATGATTTTCCCTGCCAGCAGGATCGCCAGAAATATTAAGAAGAAAATCAATCCATTCTGAAAATAATGCGGCTCCAGTGGCAAGACCGAGGCATGAAGCCAATCATAAACTGTGTAAGCCATTTCTTCAAGCCACTCAATTCCAATAATCACACCCAGGATGCTTTCAATCATCAAAGCGACCATTGGAAAAAATGTCGTGGTAAAGGTTCTTGTTAATAAAGCTATTGGATCAAAAAACCAGATGAGTTGAATCGAAAAGATGCCGGCGACGAAAACCAGACCGAGTATAAAAAATTTCCAACTTCGAAATCGTAACGTGGTGCGTGTTTTTACTTTCGGTCGGGGCGCTTTTAACAGCCGGTCGCTGGCATCTATTAGCGTTCCCAGGGGACAAATCCAGCCGCAGAAAAACCTGCCGAGAGGAATGGTCAATAATAGCAAAATAAATGCCGGAATTAAGGTTGTGATGAAATTTCGTTCGGCAATAATGGTGGTGAGCGCAATCAGCGGACTGGACCGTAAGAAAATATCGGCTGGAATAAATGATTCATACGGGTAGGTGGCCTGAAGAAACAGATAAATGAATAATAACAAAAAAATAATTTGGGAGATGCGGCGGACACGTCTCATGGGGATTTCCTTTTTAGCTTATTAACACTCGAATTTTTAAATCCTCAAATTTATTCACACTTGGCTAAAGCGTCACAAGGTGGAGGGGAGGAGGTACAGGCTAACTTATTGATAGAATTTATTAAGTCCAATGGGTTTGTTAAATCGAAATCTCCTTAATCACCAATTTATCCAACGCCAATTCACCCAGACCGCGTTGATGCGCCACCCGTAAATATTCGAGATCCTGAGGTTTGTGGCCGAACAGGGTAGCTCCGTAGGCGTCGACGGAAACCGCATTGGTCCCCGCGATAATGGTGTTAAAAGTCTTGACATCGGACAGATTTCCCCCCTGGGGGCCGTTGCGCAGGAGCACCCGCATGGCATCGAGAATAATCAGGTGTGGTTTCAAGACGGTATTAATGTCGGTTATTTTTTCCGGGAAGTGGTTGTGAAGAGCGCCCCGATCGCCTCCCAGAATGCCCATTAGATTTTTCATTGACATCGAGGCCAGGCATAATGAATGATGTTTCGCTATTGGTAAATTAATTAAGACATCGGCTTCCAGCGCATCTTCATAAAATTCCCACGCTTTCAGGAGTTTCCCGTTCGTGATCGGCATATTTTTGAATTTTTGGGTGATGACATGTCTGACTTTGGCTCCGGCCTCACTGGCGGCTTTTTCAATACCGCTGCTGCGATAGGTCCGGCGGGCCACTGAACAGGTGCGGTCAAAAACAGTCACTTTCGAGGCACCGGCATCCAGACACATTTTAACCACGGCGGCCACGACGTCGGGGCTGGTATTTGCGGCCTGTTCCGGTCGGCGATCCCAACCGATGTTGGGCTTAACAACCACTGATTGGCCTTTTTTAACAAAGCGTGCAATGCCCCCCAAAGCGTCCACGGCTTTAAGTACCATTTGAGCGGCATTCCCATTTTTCACTACCGCCAATTCGTTTGAGACACCGACCGCATAAGAATCACCAGGTGAAGTTAAAAGCCAGGGAGCCAACCTCGCCCCGGCATACGCTCCCAGACCAACCTGGATTGATGTTTTAAGAAATTGACGACGATT
>Ga0180437_10010944_pt1 | contig 10970 bp, 22 predicted proteins | sample SS_ome_4_FD_132410 | JGI IMG/M metagenome (GOLD analysis project Ga0180437, IMG submission 132410) | Hypersaline lake sediment archaeal communities from the Salton Sea, California, USA - SS_3_D_1 metaG | ecosystem: Environmental > Aquatic > Non-marine Saline and Alkaline > Hypersaline >... | reverse complement strand
TGCATCATTTACTCCTATTCAAATATACATCAATACTGTTACGCATACGCTTTCTTCGCCGTAATTCTGCTATTAATTCGCCTAACCAACGATCTACTTTCATCATTTTTCGTATGTATTTAAGATGTTCTAATACCATTACACGATTCAAATGAGCGCTGCTAAACATACGATCTTCCATCTAACAGCCCTTATTTAAATACACGTCAATACTACGGCGGATACGTTTCTGCCGTTCAAGTTGCTTTACTATTATATTAAACACTTTGCGGTCCCACTCCATAAGTTTTAATTGAAATTCTAATCGTCCCAGTCCAGGGCAAAGCACAGGTCTATTCATTAGATAATCTTCCGATAATTACTAATTAATCTTCTGATAATTATAGATACACAAGTCAATAATGTTGATTTAAAAGTCAACGACTAAGGACTTTACGAAGCAATGCTGGGTCTTTAATACGACCAATACACACCAATAAACATAGATACAATAATATAATAAACAATATGATAGATAAGACAGAGTATAACATAGAAAAATCTCGCCCAAAAGTGCAAAAAATCCCCAAATGTGTATCAAAATGATACAAAAGTCACTTTTCTCACCAAAATTTCTTAAAAGTCCGGTCAAAAAACACAGATTCTAGTACATTATACCCCAATTTTGCTCGCTGTCAAGTATAATTCTTGTAACTTTTGTAACTTTCGCCCCTAACGGAAACAAAAGCGCCCTTATCCGACCCTGTATATATAGTATTTTAAGTAAATTATGTCACACTTATATCCGTATAGGGGGGGTTAGACAAAATAACGCGCTCTGTAAGGGAAAAATTTACACCATTATAAATATTACTAATTTTTGCCCGTTTTCGCTTGACAGACTGCCCTCTGGGCCGTATAATACAATAGCCAGGGCTGGCATCCCCGGCGAGACTAAGATACCTATGTATCTTGGGATATAACAGTAACATATGTTGGACATGCGCCGTAATTGTCCTGTGACTTTAGTTACTTAAAAAACATACGGGATATAAGTAACATATGTGGCGAAAGGACTAGTTCCTTATGGTACAGACTATGACAGATGTATAATAAGATGAATAAGTATCATTATTTAGTCGGGTGCTAACCGCGTAAACGGGCGCGCGGGCTTAAAATATATAATGAAGTCCTAAAATTAAAATCTCCGCTCTGACCCACTATGTCAACGGAGTCACCATAACCTCTCATTATATATGCCATACCGAAAACAGGCGGTTCGCTAAAAATTATCCTATATTTGCCGATCACCAAACATCTCCATGGTGCTAAATAGGCCCGGTATATACTAATTAAATTACTTATATAATATATGAAATAAAAAAAAACAAAAAATATCACTTGACAAACGGCGGCGAGAGTGTATAATGGTAGCAGGAAGTGGCTGACTGTGACTCATGGCGGCGGCATCCGAGCGGATTGGGTGCGACTGTGGGAAGCCAAACAGGTTTTTATTATGTTACATATGAAGTGGATAACTGTCTAATGTGACTATAATAAGACTGACTATTAAAATGGCTGACTATTGCTAACTATGACGATCTGACCGGCTTGCATGGGGAAGGACTACACCCCCCGCTGGAGGGGCACCCTGCCGGGGTACCTCTGATGGGGGAGGGTGAAACCCCCCGAAGGGGGGGAGGCACGCCGCCCCGCCGCTGGGGGGTTCGATAGCCCCCCGAAAGATGTCAAAAAAAATAAAAAAACCCACACCCCCCGCCAGGAGGATGTGGGCTGATGTTCAAGGGTTGGACCCGCTAGGGTTTTCCCCTCTAGATCGCTATGCAGCAACCACTCCAAAGATGCGGTTTCGTTTCTTCTCACTGAGAGCAGCAGCACGCTGGTTATACGCTTCCCAGCGTTGTTCGCTGATTCCCAGAAAGTTACCGCCAATCTCATCCAAGCGAACATGCTCGGCAGGATCGTATTCTTGTGCTGCCCTGGTGATTGCATTCACAATACCGAACAGGTTACGGTCAGCCCGCTCGTGCTTGTTGAACTGCTTAACCACCTCAACAGCCTGTCCATTAGGTCCGCTGGATAGTTGATAGTCTTGGGCTATCTGTGCTATCATTTGCGTAGGCGGAACGACCAGTTTATGATCACGCATCTGTAGAAACTGATCTTTATACGCCACGATAGCAGGCACGCCACCTTGTACGCCTTCAACCAATTTCTCGCGGATTTTTACCAGATCAATATCGCCACGGTGTACCTGATTGACCCGATCCAAAACTTTCAGATCGAAAATCAGACCGTTAGTGCAGATTCCTCGGAATAGTCCAGCCATTAGCGACCATCGACGCTTGCCGATTTCGCAATTGCCGACAGATAGCAATGTGCCATAGTCGCCGTCGCCCTCAGTCGTCAGACTGTCAGGAATCAACAGATTCGCGTAGATCGTATCAGCATTTCCGCGCCAGTGTATGAATCCCGGCTCATCGCCACCCAGCGTATTAAACGCCTTACGCAATTCCTCAAGATACCATACGTTATCAATGTAACCGTATTGTTCTGAGAGCATTGCACGCAATGTGCCATCATTGTAAGTGCGGAACTTGAAAACCTTGTCAGGATCAACGCGACCGTCGCGGATTCCATTTTTAAAGAGTTGAACTAACAACTCACGGTCAACTGAGTCCCGTTCATAACGCACGACTTCAGTTTTCACCTTGTCAACATACTTGGGTTTCATAACAGGATTCAAATACTGTTTGATAACAGCATGAGAAACCCCCATAATGGTCCCCATTTGCTTCAGACAGTGCATGGTTGGCACATAGTCACGACCGTCCAATGTCCCTACGATGTTCTCGCCGTTCGCGTCCAGCGACATGCTAAACGCCTTAAGCGGAACCTCGATGTCCTGACGCTCTCGCCGTTCGTCCAGCACCTTGTCAATAGCACCGTCGAAACTCAACACTTTGTAATCTTTTCCGCCAGTGGTTACGCTCATTTTCGAGCCTCCAAAAAAAAGTGATTGCTGTTGCTTACTGTCCTCATTATAGACTGTTATCGGCATTTGTCAAGCGATTTCATTAAGGAAAATAAAAAATTTCCTGCCCTGCTAGTGGGGGATGCCCGTACCCCCCGGCAGCGGCGGGGCGTGCCGCCCCCCTGGTGGGGGGCTTGGTGCCCCCCGCGAGAGGGAGTAAAAAAAGGGGGGTTATTCACCCCCCAAAGAAAAGAGTAACACACCGAGAATAAACGAAGCAACTATGATTATCTCCAATATTACCTGCCTTTCCCATACGATCCCTTCCCCTTAAGTTCTCGCAATGCTTTACTGGCAGTTGATCCGGCAGGCTGTACACCATGCAACAGGAGGGCAAAGTTACCCCCCGAAGTAGCGGCGTGGCTGTCGTCGTGGTCAATCGGTAATTCCAAAATGTTCGCGTCTGCCTCGCTGAATACTACCGTGGCGGTACGTAATCCCACCCGATCAATCAGGTTGTCAAACATACCCCCCACCGAGGTGGTAATCAGAAAGTTAGGACGGACCACTCCATTAGGTGGATCGACCATATCAATATACTGCAAATGATGTAGAGATTTAGTATAAGCATAGAATAACACATCAGGTCTACGCTCTGCTAATTCTACAGCACCCTCTAGATATTCACGCTTGAAAAAATCCCCGCCAACATGATACCTTAAGATACCAATATTAGACGGTAGGAATTTTTCTAACATAAATGATATGGCTTTATATCCCCTTTGTCGTTTGACAGCATCGAAATTTTGTTTCCGACGCCTATAAACATTTGGATATAATACCTCTTGACTAGCAGAAAAACATCGGAATTGAGTGTTGGGACCATCGCGTAATGTTTTCTTGCCTTTATCTATATAGACTTTGGCAAAACAATCGGAGGCACCAGGACACGACCAGCCAGATAATAGGTCAAACGAGTAGACTTTACGCCTGTTGGCTAAGTATCGCTGTAACATAGGGATAGACTTAAGCCGTTTTGTTTTTGCGTTTGCTTCACTAAATTTGAGCATTGATCGCCTCCTGTGTTCTTCCATTATACACGACTAACACCGACCGTCAACCCCCTATTCGGGGGTTTCGGTATCGGGTTCGGCATCCACTTCCGCCAACAATTCGTCGATAAACGAACCGAGGGACTCAGTAACACGAGTACGAGTCTGGAGTTTGGGCAACTTGGCAGCGGCAGCATCAGACAAAGCCTTGGCTGCATCAGCATCCAGACCTTGCTCTTTCGCCACAGATTCCGCCTCATTACGCAAGACTTTGCGGTACTGTGAAGCCTTCTGAGAAACAAATTGCGACACCTTGGCATCAGTGTCCTTACCCTCCAACTTATCGACGCCTAGAGACTTACCGATCTCTAGAGCCGACTTACCCTCACGAGCCATGGTGAGGTACGTCCGACAAAAAGTAGCACGGTCGATCATGTTCAACCCTCCAAAAAAGTTAGTAAAACTGACTTGCTTTCCATGTCCCCATTATACATTGATTATCGGCATTGTCAACCGCTTTCTACAATATTTTTCCATTTTTTATTATACCCATTTCAGGTGGCTAACTACCCCCCCATGCGCGCCAGCCGATTACATCGGCTAGTACATATGGGGGAGCACCAAACCCCCCGGTCGCGGGGGGCCGTGCCTCGCCCCTATCGGGGGGTGAGCTACCCCCCGTTTTTCCTCACCTCAATTAGACACGGACACAACTCATACGTATCATTATAATCTTTAATACGCGGTTCTTCTTTGCATCCGACTAGGATCATACAAGTAGATTTCACAACAGGATCATAAAACTCATCCATGATTCTATTGTGACACTTCCAACACATAGCAATCATCTTATCTCTTTCTTCAAGAGCCATTATATTCCCTCATCTTTTCTTTAGCTACGGTTTCCGCACGATTGCGACTATACAACCGATTGTCACGACAGTATCCACATCCACCATGATTACGACACGACCAATCAAACCGCTTTGATCCAGTATAAGGACGGCGAACGGTTCGATTAGTGTGATATTTATTCGCTCTTTTCATTTCGCAACACCATACGTTTTTTATAGGGTGGCATTTTCTTCCAGACTTCTTTACGTATGTGCTCACATGCCTTCTCCGCACACGCCATATGCGAGACTTGAGCACCGGAGAATCTCTCCGCTCCTTCCACAGGTTTCTTACAGTGTCTACATATGTGCATGATTAATCTCCTTAAACTTCTACGCGAAAAAACCTACGACCATCAAAAGAGTCAGCCACGACATAACACCGACGATTGCCACACTTGCAACGATGAGAACCGTCGATAACAAAAGTTTCGCACTCACACTCATTGTCATCAATGTACAATGTGTTACCAATGTAATGATGTAGCCGAAAGTCAGCCCATTCCTCATTAGTCAAGTCCTCAAACTCAGTATTTTTGTGCCATTCGGCGGGTATGCGTTTCATGTTTTTCCCTTTCACGTCTTCATTATAGCATATATATCGTCAGTGTCAAGGAAATTCTTTAATATCTTTTGAGGTATTTGGTACCCCCCCGGCAGCGGCGGGGCGTGCGGCCCCCCTAGTGGGGGGTGCGTTACCCCCCCGGCCAAAAAAACCCCCGCCGACTAGGGAATCGACGGGGTTGCACGTTCAGTCTCTAGAGATATGTACTCTAAACGTGTTTACTATTCGGCATGAGAGAGCAGGTTGCACGTCGTTCTTTAGACCCCTCTTGCCTCTGCATTTATGCGACGGCCTAAAACGTACCGCTGTGCGTTGGAAAGAGAGAGAGAGGTCAGATAACCGATTCGACTGCTCAATTCTTAGCGAACCCTACTTTGCGAAGGAGACAGTATGATTGTACCGTTGCAAGGCAACGCGACGAATGTACGGAAGCTGACCGGTGTGCAACACCTGACCGGTGGTTGCATCACTGATACGTGCCCACTGATTTCCACGACGGGTGGAGTTCTGAATAACACGAATCGGACGGGCGATCTTGACTGCATTGGCGAGTTTCATGACTCATCCTTTCAAAATTGGAACAAAAGTAACCAGACTCAAGGCTAGGGCCGAGGAGTTGCACCCCGATAAAGCCACTGACTGGCACCCCTGATGTGGAACCCCGTTTGTTTACAGAGGACCGTGTTCCACCGTCTACCTCTTTACGCTAGGGTACTTATCCCGTCGCAACCTCGACCTGTACCGTTCGGTACTGAGGATATTTTTGAAGGAACTTACGTCCCTGCCGTTTCGATGGCTTGTTGTCGCCGCAGAATTCGACAAACGCTTTATTGAGAGGATGACTCTCGGTGAGGAGGTCAGCGGCACACAAAGGACGGAACTTTTTTTCCTTCTTTTCTTTGCTCATGATTTGCTCCCGTTGTTGTTGTTTGTTATGTCCTGATTATACACTAGTTATCGGCAATTGCAACCCCTTTTCACCACTAAAAATCAAAAAAGTTTTTCGGGGGGGTGCCAAACCCCCCATCGGGGGCGGGGCGTGCCGCCCCCCTGCCGGGGGGCATCATACCCCCCAGCGTAGGGCCACAGCATCACACGAGCATATCTTGTGCCTCAAATTCCTCGATAGTCCTTTGAGCGTAATTTTTACCCCAATCGTGGGGGTTTGCTGTTGCTTTTCGTATCACTTGTATATTTTCGTTGCTGTTGTCATACAATCCGTTAGCGGTGGCTCTTACACATGCAGAAAGATTGATACCACACAACATAAATGGTCCGTGTGGGTGTTTATCTAATACCTCACAAGAACCATCATCGTCGCTTTTTTCTATCGTGGTCACATTCGGATAGCCAGCCCATACGTTTTGTATGGCAAGAATGGTACCCCCCAATCGAGCGGGATCATATTGAACATTCAGAATAGGAATGTTCTCATCAATCGCATTGCGTATCGCTTTTTGTACGTTACGAATAATACGCCTGCGACCTTTCTCATCAAAATTGTGGAGAAAACAATGTTGCATATCAATTACAACTAATGTTTTGCACATTTCAAAACTCCGCAATATACTCGGTGTGATACGTGACTTCACCACTAGGTGTTATGTCAGTTACAATCTTGACACGCTGACTAGTGGCACAACCCCCTATAATAAGGGACAAAACAATCAGACTAAAAAGACGCTTCATGCGTTACCCTTTCCCAGAAATCCGTTACTGCTCTGGTAAACCGACTAAAGTAATTGCCACAAACCGTACCATACGGCGTGTTCTCATGTGAAATCCAAGTGACGTAGGGCTGATAGCAACCCTCACGCTCACACAACCACACCCAACGCTCGCCAACCTTTCGACGGTCGATAATACGTGCCCCGTTCGGCAACATATCATCATGCTCAGGGTCAAACGGACTGACTAGGGCAGCATCAGCATAAGTTACATAATCAGCCATTTTCAATCGCCTTCCGTTGTTGTTGTTGACGGGTCTTGTTGCGTTTTGTACGCTTGTCCGCAAACGTAGTAGCCCTACACTTGGGCATCCAAATACGTTTTTTCTCTTTTTTCTCTTTCATCAGACTAAACCTTATAGGCTACTCGGTCAGGGAATCAAACCCCGTTCTCTCCAGCGACCCGATTTGTTCGCACACTCGACTGCCGCCCCTATGCCGACAGTGCTGACGGTTCAATCCGCCTATGGGAAAGTGTGGTGACGTGGCCTTTGTCACTTGGAACTCATCGGACTGGCCTGATTATCAACCAGCCACCGAGCATATTATTCCTCATCAAACCAATTTGTACAGTCGGTGCTGCCACAGTTCGGACACTTGCCACGCGGCTCATTGTCAAACCACATGCAATCACAATCGCGGCAAACATGTTCCATACAAGCCATTGTTTTTACCTTTCGTTGTTGTTGTTTGTTATACTGTGATTATACACCTATTATCGGCTATGTCAAGCAAATTCTTCAATTATTTTTATACCCAATCCTGGTGGCTAACTACCCCCCACGAGCGTCAGCCGATTACATCGGCTAGTACATATGGGGGAGGACCGAACCCCCCAGTGGCGGGGAGCCACGCCGCCCCCCTAGTGGGGGGTTTGCACCCCCCTCAGATTAAGGGCCACCGTGTTCTATACATTCAATCGTGCCGTTAAGATCCTCAATAATAATCTTTAGCGTCGTGATATAATGCGGAACACAGTTGTGGCACAAAAAAGTGCCGTCATTTAATCTAATCAAACGCGATTCCCAGAACATATTTTTACACGTTTGACAGTATGCTACTTCTTTCTTACGCATGACTATTCCCTTATGGCACGATACCACGAACTTGATAACTACGCAACATAGCTCTCCAGCGGGGCATGGAAATACCTCGTGGTGCTTTATGTATCTTTTGTTGCCTAGAAGCATTGACTACAGCAGAGATTTGTTTCTGTCTGTCAATCCTTGCTCTGCGATATCTTTCTACATCTTCATATGTTAAAAACATCTTACACCCTTGACGAGCTAGACTTATCGAAGTCAATAATAACTGGTTCACCCATATGATTTATGCCCCAATTGCCAGCGTGATCGTCGTTGAAACGAATGTTGTGACTTTCGAGCCGACCTTTCAACTCGAAATACTTATCACCCCATTCTGGGTTATCCATTAGGAAGGAATCGTATTCGTCGCCAGCAGTTAAATCAAAATAGTCGCAACCTTCACACCGACCGTCTTCAATTTCGGTGTGGTGATATTCCATAACTGCGGTATCGCAGCACTGACAATGTTCGGTAATGTACCCGTAATGCACTTCGCCTTGATAGGTGAACTTGACTTTGGGACCGGTCAGCGGAGCAACACGCATTGTCTCGTAGTAGCGTTGCTGGTCATAAGAATAGTCCCGACTAGACTCGCAATAAAAGAATTTCACTCCCCAATCATCATCGAGTGGAAGGTAGCAACCGCTAGTCCCTTGAAACACAGTAGAATCTGGACTATCAAGCAATTTCTCAATTTCGATAGCCTGCATGACTATATTCCTATGTGTGGTGGTGAAAGGCCCCCCATTACTGGGGGGCGGTTGGGCTGTCCGACGTACTTAGCCCTCAAGTCCTAAGCGGCGAGTAGGGCACCCGTATACTATTTGACCGGACCCCAAAGCATTTTGACTTGTTCTAGTTTGTAATACTTCAGATTCCGGTAGCCGTCCGCAGTTCGGACTTGCATGTAGTCCCGGCGGGGGGGAAGCTCGGTGACTTCACATTCACGCGGTTTATCATTGTAAACACAAGTAAACCAGTCACCAACCCGAAAGTGATCTGCATTCCACATTGTCATTTTTTCGTCCTCCGTAGTGCTGTGTTGTATGCCCTCATTCTAGACTGATTATCGGCTATGTCAAGCCTTAAAATTAAGTTTTTATTTTGTTTTTTTTGGCACGCCGTTTGCTGTTATGATATTGATACTGAGACTCAATCTCAAGAGCCGTGGGGGTTAGTTTGGGGGGGGTACACTTCTGGGGGATGGTCGAACCCCCCATCGGCGGGGGGCCGGGGCTGCCCCCATCCGGGGGGCTTGGTGCCCCCCGTTGGGGTTGGGTTCATTGGCCCGTTTACATGTACTCGTCCTCCCCGAAATAACCGTAATCCTCGTCCGTGCCCCACCCCGCCATTCGGAGTACGTCCGCGTCCGCCTCAACATCGTCGCGGAACTGATCGTATTCCGCGTCCGCCGCGTCCCAATACTCGGCACACTCGTCCCAATCCTCGCACTCGCACTCTGCGAGGTGCTCACCGCAACAAGCACAATGCTCGGCGGCATATTGGATGTCGGCGTCCCAACCCTCGCGGCTGTCGATGTTCGGTCGAATCTCGCTCATGATTTTCTCCTTGCGTGTGAATGATGTTCGTTACGCCCTCAGTATACACTATCGGCACATTATGTCAAGTACTTTATATGAATTTTCTCATTTATTATTTTTCCCCCCTAACGGCTGGCTAACTACCCCCCATTGGCGCGCAGCCGATTGCATCGGCTAGTACACCCCCCAATAGCACTACCTCTTGTGGGGGAGGATCGAACCCCCCGGCGGCGGGGGGCTGGAGGCCCCCACTTCTGGGGGATGGGTCAACCCCCCATTGGATTGGTATATAAAAAACCCCCCTCGATTGAGGGGGGCACACACCACACCACACGTTAGTCGGGTTCGGCTATAGCCCGTTTGACCTGTTCATAGGTATCGGTCATAATGGCGTTCAACACCTCCAGCTCTCGCTTGGTGGCGGGATCGGTGAGATCACCGCGCTCGATTATGTCGAGACTAGCACGTTGCAGATTGTTTCTGATGCGATCAATGGCTCTTGCGTGTGGGAACTGACACATGATTCTAGTCCTATTGGGTGGTGTGGATAAACGGGGGGCTTGCGCCCCCCACGCAGGGACTATCGGTACACTTTCTTGAGTGCTTCGCCTTCGATCCAGACTTCACAACTCCGAGGTAGGCGATGCTCGCGGCAGATCCGTTCCGCGTGTATAGCGGCAGCATCGAATCGTTCGTGCATGTCAGGGATCTGACGGAGTTCGTCGGCAGCAGCGGCGAGACTGATATCAAGTTCGCTCATTTGACCCATCGTGTTTTCCTTTCGTGTTGTGTTGTATGCCCTGATTATATACTAACTATCGGCATTGTCAAGCCATAATCTTAAATTTTATTTTGTTATTTTTTGGCACAATATTATCGTAGCAAATACCATGCCAATCGCTTGTTGATACTGGTACTGAGACTCAATCTCAATAGGCGCAGGGGGCTAGTTTGGGGGGTACACTTTTGAGGGAGTACCGAACCACCCAGACGGGGGGAGCTGGAGGCCCCCCCATGTGGGGGGCATGACCCCCACCCATGAGAGGTATAAAAAAAGCCACCTTTTCGGGTGGCGTAGTCGGGGGTGCCCGTAAACACCCCATAGGTAGTATCAAGGCGGCGGCATGGCTATC
>Ga0180437_10010941_pt1 | contig 10974 bp, 8 predicted proteins | sample SS_ome_4_FD_132410 | JGI IMG/M metagenome (GOLD analysis project Ga0180437, IMG submission 132410) | Hypersaline lake sediment archaeal communities from the Salton Sea, California, USA - SS_3_D_1 metaG | ecosystem: Environmental > Aquatic > Non-marine Saline and Alkaline > Hypersaline > Sediment... | reverse complement strand
GTCGTCAGCCGCGAGGATGGCTCCGGCACCCGTCGTATGTTCGACGAGACAGTCCTGGACATCCAAAAGGTCACGCATACCGCTATAGTGATGCCCTCCAGCGAGGGTGTGATTGAATACGTAGCGCGCACGCCCGGCGCTATCGGCTACGTCTCGACGCTGCGGCTCGGGGAATCTGCTGCGACCGATATCAGGGTCCTCCCGGTGGAAGGTGTCTTGCCGACCGGCGATGCCATCTCCGATGCAAGCTACCCACTGTCGCGCCCACTCTATATGGCGACGCTGGCCGAGCCAACCGGCGAGGCCCGTGAGTTTGCCCAGTGGGTATTGGGGCCGCAGGGACAGGCCATCGCCGGAAGATCTGGACACTGGTGATCAGGACTTTCGTATCCCGCCAAGTACGGGTATAATCGAGCCAACAACAGGAGGTAAAGCTCAACCATGCCAAACAATGATCTTCGCCGCGCGTTTGAACGCTGGGAACAGACCACGCTGAAAGAGACCCTTGACCAACATCCCGAACGCTACGAGGAGTTCCTCACTACTTCCAGTGACCCTGTCGAGCGACTCTACACCCCGCTGGATGTGGACGGCGATTATACAGGAAACCTCGGATTCCCTGGCGAGTATCCCTTTACCCGCGGCGTCCACCCAACCATGCATCGGGGACGGCTCTGGACTATGCGCATGTTCGCGGGGTTTGGCACCGCCGAGGAGACCAACGCCCGCTTCAAGTACCTGCTGGAACAGGGGCAGACGGGGCTCTCCGTCGCTTTTGACCTGCCCACGCTGATGGGATACGATACCGACGCCCCCCAAGCAGAGGGAGAGTTCGGCAAATGCGGCGTCGCCGTCTCCTCGCTGCGCGATATGGAAGTGCTCTTCGACAGTATCCCTCTCGACAAGGTGACGACCTCTATGACCATCAATTCCCCGGCGGCTATTGTCTGGGCTATGTACGTCGCGGCCGCTGAGAAGCAGGGCGTGCCCATGGATCAGCTTGGTGGCACTATCCAGAACGACATTCTGAAGGAGTACATCGCTCAAAAAGAGTACATCTTTCCGCCCAAGCCCTCGATGCGGCTGGTGGCCGATACGGTCGAGTTCGGCACGCAGCACTTACCCAGATGGAACACTATCTCCATCTCCGGCTACCACATCCGTGAAGCCGGTTCGACGGCGGCACAGGAACTGGCGTTCACCCTGGGTGATGGGATGGAGTACGTCCGATGGGCGCTGGATCGCGGGCTAGATGTGGATGCCTTTGCGCCGCGCCTCTCCTTCTTCTTCAATTGCCATAACGACTTTCTGGAGGAGATAGCCAAGTTTCGCGCTGCCCGGCGCATCTGGGCACGGGAGATGCGCGAGACCTTCGGCGCGCAGAATCCCCGCTCGTGGTGGCTGCGCTTTCACACGCAGACGGCGGGCTGCTCTCTCACCGCACAGCAGCCGGAGATCAACGTCGTGCGCGTGGCCATTCAGGCATTGGCGGCGGTGCTGGGCGGCACACAGTCCCTGCATACCAACAGCTTGGACGAGGCGCTGGCCCTTCCAAGCGCACACGCGGTCACCATCGCATTGCGCACCCAGCAGATCATCGCCCACGAATCCGGCGTGACCAACACCGTGGACCCGCTGGGTGGAGCCTACGCTATCGAGGCACTGACCGACCGAATGGAGCAACAGGCGTACGACTACTTTGAGAAAATTGAGACGTTGGGGGGGGTCATTCCGGCCATTGAGGCTGGCTTCTTCCAACAGGAGATCGCCAACGCAGCATACCGCTACCAGCGTGAGATCGACGAGCGACGGCGCATCATCGTCGGGGTGAACGAATTCGTGGCGGACGAGCCACTACGGGTGCCGCTGCTGCAAATAGACCCGCAGGGGTATGAGGTACAGTGTGCGCGACTGGCGCAGGTACGGGAGGAGCGGGACAACGGAGCCGTAGGGCAGGCCCTCGACCGACTGCGCATCGCGGCCCAGGGCACCGAGAACACGATGCCCCACATCCTCAACGCAGTGCGCGTCTACGCCACCCTCCAGGAGGTCATGGACGTCTTTAGGGAGGTCTTTGGTCTCTATCGTGAGCCCATGATCGTGTAGCAGCGCGCATCCACGCACAAGCAGAGACCGGGTTCTGCCGCTTCGCCCGCACAAAACCCGGTCTCTCTTTTCCTGCTCTACTTTTCCATAATGTCCGCCAACTCGACCAACTCCGGGCTGAGTTCCTTGTCGAAAGAGACGGCTTCCTCCAGTGGTGTAAGCGTGATGGTGTTCCTGACCCACCCGATCATGTTCCCACCATTCCCGGCGACCAATTCGCGCACGGCCGCCGCCCCCAGCCGGGTTGCCAGCAGCCGATCGAAAGCGCTGGCCGCACCACCTCGCTGGACGTGCCCCAGTTGCGTGACTCGCACCGAAAAGCCCAGGGTGTCCTGTCGCTCACGCAGGTAGCTGGCCAGTTCCTGTGTGCCCGGCTCCCATCCTTCCGCCACAACAATGATACAGTGGGACTTGCCCCGGATGTAGGCATCCTCGACCGCCTCAACGACCTCACCCAGTGTCGTCTCTACCTCCGGGCAAAGCACCAGTTCCGCCCCACCAGAGATACCACTCACCATCGCCAGGTAACCCGAATGCCGTCCCATCGTCTCAATCAGAAAGGCTCGATTGTGCGACGAGGCTGTATCCTTGATCTTGTCTATGGCATCCAGGATCGTGTTCAGCGCCGTGTCCACGCCGATGGAGATGTCGGTACCGTTGACGTCATTGTCAATGGTGCTAGGGATACCCAGGGTGGGAAAGCCCAAGCGCCATAGCTCCAGCGCGCCGGTCAAGGAACCATTGCCGCCGATGACCACCAGGCCGTCTATTCCAAACCGGTTGAGGCTGCGGAGTGCCTCTTTCCGCCCCCTGGGCTCGTAGAACTCGGGGCAACGCGCGGTGCCCAGGATTGTGCCACCGTGCCCGATGATGCCCCCCACGGAGCGGGCATCCATCTCGTCGATCTCGCCGTCCACCAGGCCGGCATAGCCTCGACGAATGCCCATGACTTCCATGCCCACGTGAAGCCCAGTGCGCACCACGGCGCGAATACAGGGATTGAGGCCGGGGTTGTCCCCACCACTCGTCAATACGCCAATACGCTTCATTCTAATCCTCCCGGCGACCGGCATCCAAAGCCTAGTACAGGAACATCGGTTTGCCCAGCACGTGCCACACCTTGGGCCGGTAGTTATCCACGTCATAGAGCGCGCGAACGTCTACCTGCTTAACTCCCAAGGTGGGCGAGTCGGCCGAGACATCGATATAGCGTCCATCCCGCAGCGCGACCATGCACCCGGTCTTGCCGATCGCGACAAGATCTAGTGCCGTGTTGGCGTAGTTGACTGCCACCATAGTATCCAGCGCATCTGGCGCCCCCGAGCGCATCAGATAGGCCAGTTCCTGACACATCGTTTTCGCACCCGTGATCCGCTCCAGTTTCTGAGCTGTGACCGCGCCAATGCCACCCAACTTCTTGTGGCCGTACGGGTCAGCCACGCCGGTCTGAACGACCTCTCCCCCAACCAGGCGAGCGCCCTCCGAGATGGTCATTATAGCGTACCGGCTGGGATTGGCGAGCTTGTCCTGCATCAGCAGATCGGCCAGTTTTTCGATGTCAAAGGAAACCTCGGAGATGATGGCCCGATCCGCACCCGATAGGTAGGCCGCGATGAGCGACGTCTCGCCAGAGTGCCGCCCGAACAGCTCAATCACGCCGAGGCGCTCGTGGGAGGCCGCCGTGGAGCGCAACTGATGGATGAAGTGAACGCTCCGCGTGACGGCGGTGGAGAAGCCAATGCAAAAGTCCGTGCCAAAGACGTCGTTGTCCATCGTCTTGGGGATGCTGATGATAGGAAAGCCCTTGTGGTGAATATGGGCCGCGTACCCTAGCGTATCTTCCCCACCGATGGGGATCAACACGTCAATCTCGAGATGCTCCAACACCTTCAATACGTGGTCAGTGAAGTCGAGCATCTGACCATCGTCCAGATCGCTCGTATCCTCTGGAAGCAAAAAGCCCGGTGCTTGGGAGGGCCGGACACGGCTGGGATTGGTGCGCGAGGTGTGCAGGAACGTGCCACCGGTACGGTCTATGGTGCGTACCAAGAGCTTGTCCAGCAGTACCGTGTAGTCCGCGTGGGCGGTCGGGTCGTCTGGATTGTACCAGAGAAGGCCCCGCCAGCCTCGCCGGATGCCGATCGGCTCGTGCCCCTCGTCAATGGCGCGGTGAACCAGGGCCTTGATGCAAGGGTTCAATCCAGGGACATCGCCCCCTCCTGTCAGGATGCCAATTCTCATTGCTCTTCCTCCGTGTGTAAAGTCTCTATCACGTCGGCCACATGCCCCCCCGTGAGCTGTACCAGCAGATCGAAAGCGACGGGAAACACGACGCGAGGGTGACCGGCTGCGGCGTAGACTGTCTCAAAACGGCCCAGCGAGGCGTCGATCCACGTTGGCAGTGACTGAACATGGCCGACGGGGGGCACACCCCCAATGCTAAAGCCCGTCTCTTGGCGCACGCGCTCGGCGTCGGCAATCATGACCCGCCGCGCCCCCGACAGCTCCTTCAGCTTGGCCGGGTCAGCTCGCTGGTCACCCGCCACCAGCACCAACGTCGGTTCCCCGTCAACGAGAAAGACCAACGACTTGACGATGCTGCCCAGAGCGGTATCGAGCGCGTCGGCCGCCAGTTGTGCCGTGCGGGCGCTCTCTTCCAGCCTCACGACATTGATATCCAGGCCAGCCGCCTCTAGCGCGGCCTGTACTCGTGCTGGTCCCTTCATCTCACCGCCTCCACGTGTACCCCCTCTGAACCAACTATGGTGGCCAACCTGTGCTCCAGTTCGGGGTTATAGTGCGTCGTATCGTTCGGGAATGCCAGTTCGACCGGTTTGCTTGGACCACCGACCAGGCGAATGGTAAATCGATCCTGTCCAGGATACTCGACCAACAAGCTATGGACGCTGCGCAGCTTTTGCATATCCCGAGCTTGCTCTCCACTCCGGATCAGCGTCACACGGACGGTATGCACCAAGGGGGACGGTCTCGAGCGAGCAGTGTCATCCACCGCCCATGGTGACGGCGGAGGCAGCAGCGAGTCGGGGTCAGTTGCCTGCGCGTGCCTCTCGCCCTCTCCTATCGGTGCTGTCACCTCATCCGGCGTCTTGACCCAGTTGCACAGCAGGCTTGGCGTGTCCCGGCGCCTGGCATCCACCCTGGCATTGATGACCAGAATACGCTCCGGATACCATAGATTCTTGGTGTTGCTCCACACCCGGGGGAAGACAACGACGTCGCACGTACCCTGGAGGTCCTCCAGGGTCACAAAGGCCATCTCGTCCCCCTTCTTGGTCAGGTGACGGCGCACCCGCTGTACCATTCCCGCGACGGTCACCTGTTGCCCGTTTGCCTCCCCGTCCAAAGCACCGGCGTAGGCGGTCACGATATCCTGCAATCGGATCAGCGTCTGGGTCAGAGGATGCTCAGATATGTATACACCAACCAGTTCCTTTTCCCAGGCCAGGATCTCCTTCTGGGGCACCTCGGGAGTCTGGGAGAGCGACGGCAGCATCGCATCCTTAGCATCCAGCCGCACCCCTGTGGCTTCGCTGAACAGGCTCATCTGGCCGACATCGCGCGCCCGGTGCACTGTCGCGCTCAGCCCGATGATGCGATCGACGATGGGCAGGAGCTGGGAGCGCGTACCAAAGGGTCGCAGCGCCCCCACTTTGATCAGGCTTTCCAACGCCCGCCGGTTAACCTGCCGCATGTCCACGCGGCGGCAGAAATCGTCCAGGTCACGGAACGGACCCGCCTCCCGGGCAGCCAATATCGTCTCGACCGGCCCCTCACCCACGTTCTTGACCGCCCCCATGCCGAAGCGAATCGTGGATGTACCATCCTCCGGCTCCTCGATGGTGAAATCCAGGCCCGAAAGATTGACGTCCGGTGGCAGCACTTCGATCTCCATCCGGCGGCATTCGGCGATGAGCAAACCGACCTTTTCGGTGTTGTGCCGTTCCACACTCAGCAGCGCAGCCATGTATTCGACCGGGTACCTGGCCTTGAGGTAAGCCGTTTGGCAGGTGAGAACGGCATAGTCGGCTCCGTGCGCCTTGTTGAACCCATATCGAGCGAAATACTCAATATCCCCAAAGATCGCCTCAGCCGTCTCGCGGGGCAGGCCACCGTGGTCTACCGCTCCTTTGACGAAAGAGGAGCGATGCCTGAGCAGAGCCGCCCTCTTCTTCTTGCCCACCGCACGCCTGACCAGATCGGCATCGGGCGCGGAGTAACCGGCGATATCCGTCAGGATGCGGATGATCTGCTCCTGATAGACAATAATGCCATACGTCTCTTTCAGAATCGGCTCCAGGCTGGGATGCCGGTATTCGACCGGTTTGCGCCCGTGCATACGGTCGATATAGTCGTCGATGTACTCCATCGGGCCGGGCCGAAAAAGGCTGATCGTCGCGATAATGTGATCGAACTGAGCGGGCCGCATGTTCATCAACACGCGCCGCATACCCTGTCCCTCGACCTGGAAGATGCCCATCACATCTCCGCGCGAGAGCAGATCGTAGATGATCGGATTATCGACGGGAATGCTGTCCAGATCCAGATCCTCACCGTGCCGCTCCTGGATCAGTTCGCAGGCACGGCGCATGATGGTGAGCGTAGACAGGCCCAGATAATCGATCTTGAGCAGCCCAAGCTCCTCCAACTCATCCATCGTATACTGAGTGACGACGCCGATCTCGCCAGGATCGCCGCCTCGCGTGGGCCGGTGCAGAGGCGCATACTCAACCAGCGGCACATCGGAGACGATGACGCCAGCGGCATGCGTGCTGGCGTGGCGCAGGTTACCCTCCACACCCCGCGCCGTATCAATCAGCCGCCTGATATGCTCCTGCGTCTCGTACGCTTCCCGCAGTTCGGGCACTTCCTGCAGCGACTGGTCCAGTCTGACCTTGGGCCCGCCGGGCACCAGGCGGGCGATGCGGTCTACATCAGGCAGCGGATAGTCGAGCGCGCGCCCCACATCACGGATGGCCGCCTTGGCCCCCATCGTGCCAAACGTGATGATCTGAGCCACCTGTTCTTGCCCATACTTATCGATGGTATAGCGGATCAACTGATCCCGCTGGTCGTCGGGGTAATCCAGGTCAATGTCGGGCATGGTCACGCGACCCGTGTTTAGAAAGCGCTCAAAGATCAGGCCATGCTCCAGCGGATCCAAATTGGTGACCCCGAGACTATAGGCGACGATAGAACTGGCCCCCGACCCTCGCACGTTCCACCAGATACCCTGTTCCTGAGAGAAACGACACAGATCCCACACGATGAGGAAGTAGGTGTCAAAGCCCATGCGGTGGATGATGTCCAGCTCGTAGTCGAGGCGCTCCTGGATCTGGGGGGTCATGTGCGGGTATTTCTTCCACAGCCCGCGTTCGCAGAGATGACGCAGGTAACTCTGCGCGTCGTACCCCTCTGGTACATCGAAGATAGGCAGGTGGTAATTCCCAAACTCCAGATCGATCTCGCACATCTCCGCGATGCGCAGCGTGTTGACCAGCGCGTCCGGCGCTTTGGGAAACAGCGCTGCCATCTCCCTGGCGTCTCTCATATAGTACGTCTCGCCGTCCATGCGCATACGCTGCGGCTCGTTGACGGTCTTGCCGGTCTGAACGCACAGCAACACATCGTGGATTGCGGCGTCTTGGCGACGAAGGTAATGGACGTCATTGGTGGCGACGAGTGGTAGGCCGAGTTCGCGGGCCAACGCGACCACGTGCCGATTGACCTCCGCCAGTTCAGGGATGTCGTGCTCCTGGAGTTCCAAGTAGTACCGGCCGGGAAACACGTCGCGGTACCAGGTAATGGCACGCCGCGCCGCGTCGATCCGACCACCCCTGATCAGCCGAGAAACCTCGGAGGAACCACAGCCGGAAAGGACGACCAGCCCATCAGAGTGCTCGGCCAGCGACTCTCTATCGACGCGCGGCCTGTAGTAAAAGCCATCCAACTGAGCGATGGTCGCCAGCCGCATCAAGTTTTGGTAGCCGGCGTTGTTCTGGGCCAGAAGCACGATGTGGTAGGGTCTGCGGTCCTGTTGTGGGTCCCGGTCCTGGCGGCCCCGAGGAGCCACGTACATCTCGATGCCGACAATGGGCTTGAGGCCAGCCTGTTTGCACGCCTTGTAGAATTGGACCGCGCCATACATGACGCCGTGGTCGGTGAGGGCCAGAGCCGGCATCCCCAGTTCACGAGCACGCTCGGCCAGTTCCCTGCAACTGTTGAGCCCATCGAGGAGCGAATATTCGCTGTGCACGTGGAGATGTACAAACTCTGTCATCGTCTTGCATTATACCACAGCGGTGAGCAAATCGGTAGGGCTATCGCATTTGGCCGAGGGCAATCGCATTTGACTTCCGATAGGTGCAACGCACCTGGCCCGATTAGTGAACAAGTGCCAAGGCTGTGGCCTGGGCCTCTATTCTGGCCGATCGGGGTAAAAGTCGACCACGGTCTGCTCGCCGGCGAAGGAGAGGACCGCCGCCCGGCCCTTCGCAGCCTCAGGCACGAACGTCACGCCGGTGGTCTCTGCCACCGCCTGAGTGAGCGTCCCCAGTGGCAGGGCAAACCCGACCACCGTGCGCGACTCACCGATGTAGAAACGCATCCCCTCAGGACCATCGACCCAGCTCCCCTGTGCTGGATCCCACACCAGGAAGTAGGGACTGTATTCGGCGATGGTGGGATCGTACAGCGCACCGATGACCGCCTCATCCCCCAGGTCGGGATTGACGCGCGCCGCGCCAACAGGCCGCCCGGTGGCGATGTCGCCATCCATGTCAAGCGCAAAGAGCCAGTCGGTATAGACCGGCGGGTCGGGGACCGGCTCGTACAACACAATCCACAACAGCACCTCCCCTTCCGCGAGCCAACCGATCAACTCCTCCGGCACCCCGGCGGTCGATCCAAGGTCCACCCGCAGATCAGTTCCCACGCTGGCAGAACGGATGTCCACGCCGGGAGGCACGCCCTCGACCGGAACACCGTTCTCGTAGGCCCCGACGTCGCCCCGGGAGTCGGTTGGCGAAGGGGTAGGTTCGGGCGTCGGCGTGGGGCTTGGGGAAGGTATGGGAGTGAGCGTGGGGATGGGCGTTGGCGAGGCGACCGGCGTCGGGGTACATGCGGCCACGTGCACAACAGCGTCGGCTATCTGGCGCGGGTTGCTGCGGATGACGGTGATCACATAGTCGTCCGGCCCGTCGCTGGCCGTGAAATCGGCCGTGAAACGGCCACTCGCGCTGATGGTGCCCCCCGTGGCCCTCCAATCGACCTCTGCGTCGTCCTCGACGATGCCCTCGACGGTGAATTGATGGCTTTCGCCAAGGCACAGGCGGATCTCATCCGGGCTGATCGCCAGGGGAGACTCCTCCGCTGCCCCCCTGCCCCACGCTTGCAAGAGGGAAATGAGCGCCACGATCACGACGACGACGATCATGCCGACACTGAACCAAAACAAAATCACGCGCGATTTATCGTCCAGCATAAAGCCTCCCACTCAGCAGACGGTCAAGGATGGAGAGAACGGCACTCACCACCAGCCGCTCCAGGTGGTGCGGCCAAAAGCGAAGGCGCGCGAGGGCCCTGTGCGATCTACCCAGCGCGACCTCTCATCGCTGCCCACTCTGATCTGAATCGAGTATACCACAGGCGGGGCACACGTCAAAAACCATCCACCCGGCCGACCGCCGCCGCCACATTCCGCTCCACCAGCGTCCTCAAGCGCCGATACTCGCCCGAGCTCGCGTAGCGACGCAGCTCCTCGATGCGGCGGAGCGTCATCGGGTGCGTGGCCAGGACCTCGCCCAGCTCGCCGACGAGGTGGTCATCCTCCGCCTCGATGCGCCTCAGCGCCCGTTCGAGATCGGCTCGCGTGCGGGCATCCGCCCCTGCCGCCAGCTTGACCAACGCAGAGATCGCCTTGCGAGGCTCCCCACAGGCCAGCAGCCCGGCCCTGTCAGCCGAGTACTCACAGGCGCGGTTCCACCACAGGAAGGCCATGGCCAGCAGGGCCGACGCCAGGAACGGGCTGGGGATACCGGCCATCCCCCCCACCAGGGAGTTGAGCCAGGTATGCCCCAGGCGAACGTGCCCCAGTTCGTGGCCCAGGACAAAGCGGAGTTCGTCCCCGTCCATCGCCCGCAGGAGCGGCGAGTGGAGCACCACGACCTTGGGCGAGGACAGGCCAAAGGTATAGGCATTCAGCGTGTCGTGGGGCACGACAAAGACCCGCACCGAGCCGACCTGCAGCCGCGCAGCACTTTCGGCCACGAGCGCGGCCAGGCCAGGTGTGTCCCGCCGCGTGACCGGTGCGGCCTGCCCCAACAGCGCCTGGTGGTGCCTGCGGTTGGCGGCGTAGGAGATCGCCACCATCGCCAGGACAAACACCCCGCTCAGGCAGACGGTCGCCGTGGCGGTCAGCGCGATGACGAGAAGCACCAGCAGCAGCGTGAGCGCCAGAATGAGCCGTTCGCGAGGATAGCGATAGGCCGTCGTCCTGTAGATTCTGTGGGTTGCGATAGCCCACCTCCGGCCTCCAATTGTAGCACCGCTTCCCCCGCCCGCCAAGTAGCCAGGGCAGGCGATATAGAGGTGCAACGCACCTGACTCTGGAGGTGCGTTGCACCTATGATTTGGATCACGTCCGGCCCCAACCTGCGCAGTTCAATGGCCATACAGAAAAAGATCAGCGGTATCAGCGTTAGTCTGCGTCCAACCCTCTGCGAGTAGGCTCCCCACAGTTATTAGCCACGCTCACATAGACCGTTACGCAACCGTAACTTTGCCGTTACTTTTCAAATCGGCAGGTTGTGGTATACTTGTGACTGTTGGGAGGCTGGCCCGGCCGATCTT
>Ga0180437_10010940_pt1 | contig 10975 bp, 7 predicted proteins | sample SS_ome_4_FD_132410 | JGI IMG/M metagenome (GOLD analysis project Ga0180437, IMG submission 132410) | Hypersaline lake sediment archaeal communities from the Salton Sea, California, USA - SS_3_D_1 metaG | ecosystem: Environmental > Aquatic > Non-marine Saline and Alkaline > Hypersaline > Sediment... | reverse complement strand
CGGCTCGGCCACGGGCATCCCCGGCCAGATCTGAACGGCCCCGGAGCCCATAAGCCGCATGCCGACCCATTGATTGAACTGACCTACGGACATGACCAGCCCGCCCTTCTTGCGCAGAAACGGCGGGATGTAGGGCAGCTTCAGGGCGTCGTATCTGTACAAGGGCAGCCATTTAAACGCCCGGATCATCGCGTCGGCAACCCGCACCAACGGCGAACGCCGGCTCGCGCCAACGGGATCGAGCAAATAGACCAACTCTTCCTTCTTAACTGCCGTCGCCATCGGGATTTGGCCTGGATCGAGGTCGGGGAATGAGACGCGGATCCCTCGCGCCTTGGTCACCACCCCCGATACGCCGAAACCCATGTCGTCCGCCCGTTCGTAGCATACGACTTGCAGCGGCGCCCCGGGCATGGTCTTGCTCTCGAACGCGGGCGTGCCATCGTCATTCATCATTTTCCGCGAGAGCGTGGTCAAAAATCCGCCCGTGGCCGGCCCGAACCCCACACACACAATATCCACGTCCATGCTCTGCCGAGCAATTTGGTCCTGTGATTGTCCAGGCATTTCTAGCGCTGCTCCATAGGTCGACGCGGTTGAGTTGAACCCAAACGCGAAACGTTCGCCCGAGACACTGAAAACCTTGGTGTCCTTCTGATGGGCGCTCTCCTATATTGGATAATCTAGTGCTTCCGGGATCATCACCGTAGTCAGTGCTTTCGCGGCGTGGTCTTTTGCCAGCCGCGCCCCCGTCAGGCAGCCATCGAGTTTCGTGCGCAACGCCGTGAACGCATCGAGGCCCTCGAAGGTCACACAAGGGCCCGCCTTCGCCTTCTCACAGCCGTCCTCGCAAGCTCGAGCGTCCCACGACGGATGCCGGTTGTAGCCAAACACCAACTCCGCGCAAATGCGCCCCGCCTCCCCCGCTGCCCGCGCACACTGCACATGACACAAGTCCGTGAAGAACCCAACTAAACCGGCAAGACCCTCGGCAACAACGGAGTTCGCCGGGCCTTTCGTCTCCAATTCCACCACGTCCAGGACCAATTGCCGCGCGCCAAGCAGCCAGCTCAGCGCGTCCGCCAACGGAAACGTCACGCCTTGGCGCGGACTATGATACAATTTCCCGCCGTCGGCGTCCTTGGCGCGCTCGAGGTGTTCGAGCGACCAGAGCCAGAGTTCCATCGCCGTGGCAAGCGTGCACGCCCCTGTGCCGGGCCGATCTGCCGCGATCCGGCGCATCCCGTCTATCCACATCCGAAACTGCGCGAGAAACAGCGCGTCCGCCATCGTGATCGACAGTTGCCGCCGCTGGACCGCTTCCGGACCCTCGTACGTCGCCTCGAGTTGCGCATCCATCCACTTATGGCCGAGGAATCCCGGACAGTCCTCCGTGATCCCGTACCCGCCTACCAGACTCACCGCCTCACGCATGATCGTAGCGCCGCAGCCCGTGTTCCACAGTTTGCACGCCGGACACACCACGTTGCCCAGCGCATCGAGCAGCGCAAACTGAACCAACGTGTCCGACTCGAGTTCGTCGAACCGGGCCTTGTCACGCTCAGCCTCGGGCTTGCCGGACAACTCGAGGTACTCAAGGGCTTCCTTCTGCTTCTTCCGCAGCGCTTTGAACTGTTTCATGCCGCGCGGCACGCCTTGTTCCTCGAAGACCGCGTCTTTCTGACGCTCGAGCACGTCGAGCCTGTCAAACACCCGGGCCGCCTCGAACCCCAGCGACGCCGCCGCCTCGCCCGTCGCCCACACGTCTACGAGCCGGTGCAGACTGTCTTCCTTCTGCTGGAGCCCGAGTTCATAGCGCGGCGTCCCGGGTTCCACCGACGCCCCGCCCCGGAACCGCTGCCGCTGGTACCGAATAACCGGCTCGACGGCCGAAAGCAGCTTCGCCGCAGTCATCAGCCCGACCGTGACGCGCGTCCGCCGGAATACCGCCTCGATCACGTCGCCGTGGGTGAAATTTGGAACTATGACGCCGTCTTTGACGCTATACCCGCCGATGATGCGGCTCGCAGGAACCTTGAGGTTCAACACCGGGTCCCGCGTGGACGACAACTGGTGCACCATCTTCAATGTCGGCGCGCCCCGATCCCAAATCCCCTCATCCGTCTCCTCGAGGATGACCATGCAACTCCCCTTGATCCGATCATCGTCCGAGGCTACGGCCGCGCATACGAAATTGGCAAAACTCATATTCGTGATGAATCGGCCCCGCTTCTCCACCTGAAGCAGCGGCTCCTCCCCATCCCGCCATTCCGCCACCCGGACGCGACCGCTGACTTGGCCGGTATCCACGCCCACGTAAGGCAGCGGCTCAGTCAACGCAAACGCGCCCCGAAACGCCTGGCCCGGTGCCGTCGGCGCGGCCCGGCTCAGATAGGCGTCCCGTTGTTCCTTGGTGCCGCGCTGGTGGATGGGCGCCAGCGCTAAGTCGTTGGCCAAACTGCACGTCGCCGCCCCCGCGTCCACCCACGACAACTCGAATGCCACAAGCGCCAACGCGAGATTCTTCGGCCCTTCAATATAGCCCCCGTGCTCCGGCCCAAGCCCGGCCGTCGTGATCCCCGACTCGTCAAAGTGTTTCAGGAGCGCGCTCTTCTCCGCCGTCCATTCATGGGTATTGCGGGCCCCGTCCGCCACAAGCCGCGCCACCGGACCCCGAGCCACCGACCGCGCCGATTGCACCAACATCTGGAGATCGAACCGATCGCTGAACCGCCACATAATCTGGCGGATGTCGTCCCCCGGCAACGTTTGCAGCGTCTCGCCCGAACCATTCGTCTGCATAAAGAATGTCCTTTCCAAGAACCGTATGGGTTAATGTCGAAAACGCTGTGATGGTGACCCCAAACCGGCGGGTAAAACGTCTGGCCCACCACAGCCGAGACTGCCCTCTTCCCGGGATACGCAAGCGTTCATTTCCAGTGAATCGAGATGGTACCGGATCGAGCGCCCAGAGTCAATGCGTCACCCATGGCCCCGGTTGCCGGATGAGCGCGAGCGAAAACCAGGGAATGAGGCAAGCCAGCGATCCGCCGCAACCTCGAAACCGGCGCCTCAACCGCATCCTTACGAGCGCCAAAATGAGGGACAGAACGTGGCCGGGACAGCTGCCTACGGCAAACGTGAGAAGGCTTGCACACCTGCACCAAACGCGGCAACTTCACGCGCCGCTCAGCGCTTGATACGGGGACGCAGACGCCAAGAGTCTCAGGGGGGCATTCGGGTTTGGCTGCGGCGCTTGACCCGCCGCACCCGCTCGTCTATATTGTCGCACGTGCATAGTATTGCCCGAAGCCACGGCCAGCCGCATCCCCAAGGCCGCGCACCATAACTGGGAACAGCCATGGAAACCATGCCCGCTCCGAAGACCCTACTCGAACTCGTCGAGCGATTCGACGTGCACCGCGACCGGTACCGGTCCCTCGAGTACAACGAGACCCAGGTTCGCCGGGAGTTCATTGACCCGTTTTTCGAGTCGCTGGGGTGGGACATCCAGAATAGGAAGGGCTTCGCCGAGCCCTGGAAAGAGGTCGTACACGAAGACAGCCTAAAAGTCGGCGGCGTCACCAAGGCCCCCGACTACTCGTTCCGGCTGGGCGGCCGCCGGCTGTTCTTCCTGGAAGCCAAAAAGCCTGCCGTCAATCTCAAAGAGGACCCCTCGCCCGCATACCAACTCCGTCGATACGCATGGACCGCGAAACTCCCCGTGTCGATTCTCACCGATTTCGAGGAGTTCATTGTCTACGACACGCGCATCAAGCCCGTGCAGAGCGATAAGGCCTCGACGGCGCGTGTCCTCTACATTCCGTACACCGAGTATCCGCGCCGCTGGCACGATATCGCCGCGGTCTTTTCGCCCGAGGCCATTCAGAAAGGCGCGTTCGACAAATACGTCGAGTCCGCCACGAAAAAGCGAGGGACCGCTGAGGTCGACGATGCGTTCCTTGCCGAGATCGAGGAGTGGCGCGGAATGTTGGCGCGCAATATCGCCTTGCGAAACAGCGGGCTCACCCAACGCGAACTCAACTTCGCCGTCCAGCGCACCATCGACCGAATTGTCTTCCTGCGCATCTGCGAAGACCGCGCCATCGAGCAATACGGCCGGCTGTTGGCTTTGCTCGGCGGCACGGACGTTCACGCCCGGCTCCGCGTCCTCTTCGAGCGCGCCGACGAACGGTACAATTCCGGGCTGTTCCATTTCCACAAGGAGCGCGCACGCCCGGGCGCGCCCGACACACTTACGCCCGGACTGGTCATCGACGACAAAGTGCTCAAGTCCATCATCCGGCGACTGTATTATCCCGAAAGCCCTTGCGAGTTCTCGGTGCTTCCGGCCGAGATCCGCGGCCAGGTCTACGAGCGATTCCTGGGCAGCGTCATCCGCCTAACGGCAGGCGGCCACGCCAAAGTCGAGCAAAAACCCGAGGTGCGCAAGGCGGACGGCGTCTACTACACCCCGACCTACATTGTCGACTATATCGTCAAACACACCGTCGGGAAGTTGCTCGAGGGCAAGACGCCCCAGGAGATCGCCGGGCTCTCGAAAACGTGGCGGCCCTCGAAGACCGGCAGGCCGCTGACCATACTCGACCCAGCGTGCGGCTCCGGATCGTTTCTCCTCGGGGCATACCAGTGTCTTCTCGATTGGCATCTCGAATACTATGCGAAAGACCCGGAAAAATGGCGCGCCGGCAAGACGCCCCGCATCTACCAGCACCACCGGGGCGGGTGGCAGCTCACCACGGCCGAGCGCAAACGTATCCTCATAGCCAATATATACGGCGTCGATATCGACCCGCAGGCCGTCGAAGTCACCAAGCTATCGCTCCTGCTCAAGGTGCTCGAAGGCGAAGACGCCGAGACCCTCGAACGTCAATACGCCCTGTTTCACCAACGCGCCCTGCCCGATCTCGCATCGAACATCAAATGCGGCAACTCGCTCATAGGACCCGACTTCTACCACGGAAAACAACTCGACGCATTCGACGAAGAAGAAACCTACCGCATCAACGCATTCGACTGGAACGCCGAATTCAAGGAGATCATGAGCAGCGGCGGATTCGACGCCGTCATCGGAAATCCGCCGTACGTCAAGGAGTTTACACATCGTCCGCCTTTTGAACATCTTCGCGTGACACGTCTTAGGAAATATTATCAAGGCAAGATGGACCTTTGGTACGCTTTCGCTTGTCTGTCTTTGGACATATTGCGAAAGGGCGGTTACCACAGTTTCATTGCCACAAGTAATTGGATTACGAACAGTGGAGCCTCTATTCTTAGGAAGAAAATTTCAGAAGATACCGTGTTTGTTGAATTCATTGATTTCGGCGCATATCGGGTTTTCGCAAATGCAGGCATCCAAACAATGATCTATCTACTTAAAAAGGAAGAAGAAAACCATAGCCAAAGAACAGACTATCGCAGGCTAGGACCGAAGAATATTTCTGAAAGCGAACTCTGTGACTTTCTGTTCAAGGAGCGGTGCGGTGACTATGCAACTTCTTTCAAAGCAGACGTCGACTGCAGGCCTACGGGAGAGCCATTCACGTTCGTGTGTGAATGCGACGCAAAAGTTCTCGGTAAGATACAAGAACGTGGCCAGTATCGACTTAGGTCTGCGGATGTTGGAACTGGCATAGATGTGCATCAAGACTTTGTTACAGAAAAGCACGTCAAGATAATCGGAAAAGCGAATGCGAAGATTGGGGATGGCGTCTTTGTGCTTACAGACGCAGAGCGCATAGCGCTCCGCTTGACAAAGGATGAAAATATGATCCTGAAGCCATACTTTACAACCAATGAGCTTGGTAGATATTGGGGTTCACCCAAAAACTCTTTATGGGTTATCTACACTACGTCAGAAGTTGTCACGAGAATAAATGATTACCCGAACATCAAGCGACATCTAGAGCGAATGGCACCTATCATCACATCTGATAATGCTCCATATGGTTTGCATCGTGCTCGAAAAGAGGGATTTTTCTTAGGAGAAAAGATCATTTCACTTCGCAAGACTCCACTACCGTATTTCACATATACGGATTTCCCATGTTACGTATCACAGACCTATTTTGTGTTGAAACCAAGTGACATTAACCTACGCTACCTCGTGGGCCTGCTCAATTCTCGTCTTTGCCACTTTTGGCTTGATAGGAAAGGCAAGAAACAGGGGAATGCTCTTCAAATTGACAAGGCACCACTTCCTGAAATCCCAATAAAGGCCGTAGACCTTGAGCAATCATCCGACAAAGCCCAACACGACAAGATGGTGTCCTTAGTCGAGCGGATGCTCGATCTCAATAAGCGCCTAGCCGCCGCCAAATCCGACCACGAACGGACCGTCCTCCGCCGTCAAATCGAATCTACCAACCACGAAATCGACCACTTGGTCTACCAACTCTACGAATTGACGGATGAGGAGATTGCGATTGTGCAGGGATGAGGAATAGAACGGAATAGAAACAAGATCAACAGAAGCTTTACCGTGAACGGAGGCATTATTATGAGCGATCATCGTTTTCTCGAATGCAAGAATGAGGACAGTGAGTCGGAGAACAAATGGTTTAGGCATTGCGAGTCACACTGCATTCCATTTGTCGTCGTTCGCCACCGCAATAAATACGCCGAAGTTCACTGGGATTGCATATCCCTTGCATATGGTGCGGACGCGGTAATCTCAGAGAACGGTCACGCAGTCTGCGATCAACTCAGTGAGTTGTTTCACCGATTTGCCAGCAAGAAGTCGAAGTGCCAATACAGCGCGTACACAGGGAGCTTCGACAACTTAGAGCGAGGCAATGCCGTATCAGCGGCGGCGCAGGTCTTCGATATTCTGGCGCGCTGCGGGAAAATGGCCAAGGCCTAATAGGACAAGATGGCAGCCCTAGCAGAACGAGTGCAAGCCCTTCAGCAACGGGCAGTCAGCGGGACATCTGATGGACAGCGCACGACCCTCGAGCGCCAAATCGCGGCTAGAGACAACGAGATCGACCGCCTCATCTACAAGCTTTACGAACTCACTGATGGGGAAATAGCCGTCGTCGAGGGTAACAAAAGTGAATGAGACAGAATGCGGCATGCTCGAAGGAATTGAGCCAGAACGGCTGATGTCAATGACAGACAGGGAGCGCCGCTGGCTGGACAACATCAAAAAGGCGTTCCACGAAAGCGATCAGGCACTGCACAAACCGGAGGATCGATGCCTTCAAGAGTTGTTAAAGGCCATCGACACTGCCAAGACACTTCGGATGTCTCTCCGTGGCGAGGATATCCCGCGGCAGCACAACAAGGCTCGATTCATAGAGTTTCTGGGCCTGGAGATTCCGGCTGCGCGAGCGGGCGGGCCTCAATTCGAGTTGCTTGACCCAAGGTCCGGTTCGTCACGGAAGTCTACGCTTGGTGAAATCATATATGAAATCCGTTGCATGATGCTTCACGAGAACGAAAACTTGAATGTGGAGGAGAATGTGGATCACCACATCCTGCTTGATTGGTCCGTCGGACATTCCAGCATACTGGCGCAAGTACAGGGGGGGGCAGGTTGTTTGCAATGCGTACGTGCTGTGGAATCGTCTGCGCGAGGTGCTGTCGAAATTCATCCCGGTCATTGAGCCCCTGGTGAGATCCGATAGTGGCAGGCCGTCATTCTCAACTACGTGTAGACCCGATGTCGGCTCCATCATCCCAGAACACGGGAAGCGAGGTTAGGTCGGGAGCACTATGATTATGCCTTCTGGGCCGTTACACCTACGGCTGGATAAGCGCCCGCCGACGGCGAAGACGGACCACGAGCGGACGGCCCTCGAGCGCCAAATCGCCGGCACGGACAACGAAATCGATCACCTCGTCTATGAGCTTTACGAACTTACGGATGAGGAAATCGCCCTCATCGAGGCCTCGGTGGAGAAGTGACAGTAGGCGCCCTGGCCACGAGACGTGGGCAAAAAGAAACGCTTCTCCGAAGAGAAGCGTCGGGCCGGAGATACTATCTCCGGGGCTGCTACAATTAAAGTGTACCTGAACCGACAGCATTTGTCAACGAAACGAAATACCGACAGGGAGGCCAAGCCAGACACTGGCTGGCCGGGGACTGCTCCGACTCGCTGGTACAGAAACCTGCCTGTGACTCCCAGTCGGCTCTCAAGAAACGACCTCGGTGGGCTCATTGGATTTGAGGTGCGCATGATTTACACTGGGGTCGGCGGCTACGGCCTTGTCCAGCGCCGTCAACGTCAAGACCGTTCAAGAAGATCATTCGGCGAAAAGGCAAACTCACATATGGGCGGCCCGTATTCGAGATTGCTGACCATTTGGTGCGATGCGCTGGTGGCGCATCAAGTGGTCGAGATCGTTCGTCCGGGGATCTACGGCGGGATCCTGTGTCCGGCGTGTGCCCGCATACACGGCCGATCCGCTGACGCCGTATACCCGTTGATGTACATGGCGCACGCGACGGGCGAGTCCCGCTACCTTGACGCGGCCCAGCGGCTACAGGCCTGGTCGGATCTTGTTTCGTACCCGGACGGCAGTTGGTGCAACGAACCCACGGGGGGCGATTGGCGCGGCATCACGGTGTTTGGCGCGATTGCGCTGGCCGAAGCGCTGCGCCATCACGGCGCGATCCTCGACGTCGCCGTCAAGGAGCGTTGGACAGATCGCCTCGCCCGGGCGGCTAATTACCTCTACGAATCCTTCGATATGTCCACAGGCGTCATCAACTACCCGATTACGTGTGCCGCGGCCATGGCCGTCGCGGCGGATCTCCTTGGTAGAAACCGCTATGTCGTTCGTGCCCGCGAACTCGCGCACAACGCCTCAGCCTATTTTACCAAGAACCATTTTCTTTACGGCGAAGGCATCCCGCAAGACGGGTTGAGCCCGGCGGGATGCCGGCCGATAGACCTCGGGTACAACGTCGAGGAATCGTTGCCCGCGTTGGTCATCTACGGCAAAGTGACGGGCGACGAGGAGGTGTTGGACGTAGTGACGGACTCGTTGCGCGCGCATCTCGAGTTTATGTTGCCCGACGGCGCCTGGGACAACAGTTGGGGCACGCGCAATTTCAAGTGGACCTATTGGGGCAGCCGCACCTCGGACGGATGCCAACCGGCTTATGCGCTGCTTGCGGATCGCGACCCCCGGTTTGCCGAGGCCGCAGTGCGCAACCTCGACCTGCTCGACGCGTGCACACACGACGGCCTGCTCTACGGGGGCCCGCACTACTATGTCCACGGCGAGCTACCGTGCATTCATCACACGTTCTGTCACGCTAAGGCGCTCGCGACGACGCTTGACTATGGATTCGACGAGTCCATGCGTCCGCTGCCGCCCCCGAGTCTGCCTCGCGAAGCCCCGAGCGGCCTCGGCGACCACGCGGAACTCGGGGATTGGCTGGCGGCGGCGGGTCCGTGGCGGGTCCGCGCGTTCCCGGAGACGCGGGTTTGGCTGGCGGCGGTATGCGCCTGGCGCGCCACGGTGACCGGCTACGACTGGCACTACCAGCGGCAGAGCACGCCGACCGGCGGCGCGTTGAGCATGCTATGGCACGAACGCGTCGGCGCGCTCGCAGCGGCCAGCATGACGGACTATTGGATGGTCGAGCCGCCGAACATGCAGCCCTATCGCGATGCAGCGCCGTGCACGCCGCTTACGCCGCGACTCGAGTGCCAACTCGGCGGCGTAACGTATCGCAACATCAACCATGACAACGCGGCGATCCGATATACCCAGGACGGCCACGGCGTCACGTTCACAATCACCGGCAAACTGGTCGATGCGGATGGAAAGAACCCCGAGCCGGACGAGGCCCACTTTCTGCTCACGTACCGCATTGCGGATTTCGAGTTCGCGATCGCAGCCGCGCTGACGCCGGATGGCCCCGTCGAACAGGCCGAACTGATTGTGCCGATCATTTCAGCCAACGACGAGCAAGTGCGAACCATCGACGAGCGAACCATCGAGATCGCCAAGCCCGGTGGCGGCGTGCGCGTCGCGACCGAAACAGAGGCCGGATTCATACCCTGGGACGGCCAACGGATTTTCCATCATGTGCCTGGGTTCGAAGCGATCCCCGTTAAAGTGCTTGTGAAGCGAACGGACAAGAAACCGGCGCGGATTCAAATTTGCGTGGAATAACGAGGCGCCAGGCTGGCTCATAATCGAACGCCAATGTTCCGGGCCAGACGCGGTAGAGCCCTTGTCGGCCGGCGCCGCGCCGTCGGTGCAGCGGTTCTGAGAATGGCGAGATCCGGTGCACCGGGCGCGTAGGCGGCCCTGCCAAGAAAGGAGCTATCCATGAACGGACTTCTGATTCTCTCCGTTCTCACAGCAAGTGCATACCCGGGCGGCATCGGCCTTGGCGCGCCCGGTGCGTGGGATTGGACGGGACCCCGCGAACCCGGTCAGCACAGACATCCTTAGCGCCGATGAGGGGAAGATCCTAGTCAACGCCCGCGTATTCCTGGGCGATGACGGGGTCCTGGCGGCGACGGCGCGACATATCCGCTACCGCTCCGACGCGGTCACCCTCGACGTGGAGCGGCCCATTTTCGTCTCTTCCGACTTCGGAAAGAACTGGAAACGGAGGGAGGGCTTTCCTCAAGGGCTCCCGCCCCTGGACAAGGACGAACGTGGACTTGGCGCAGTCGGACTCGCCGACGGCGGCCTCATCAATGCCGGCGTCTACCCCTGGCGGAATTTCGAGGACACGCCCGAAAGGCGGGAAGAGCTGGCCGAGAAGGGCTATTACTTCTTTAGTCCTGAAGAGGGCAACGCCGCTGGCGTCATCTCGATTTCACACCGCGCGTGGGCGGCACGCTCGAACGACGCGGGCAAGTCGTGGCAGGTCTGCGACATAGGTCTGGATCGCTTTGTTGCCCATCTTTGCGGATACGTGGACCCGATTCTCACCCGGAACGGCACCGTGTTGCTCGCCGTATGGGGCCGGTTCGATCTGGCG
>Ga0180437_10010939_pt1 | contig 10975 bp, 14 predicted proteins | sample SS_ome_4_FD_132410 | JGI IMG/M metagenome (GOLD analysis project Ga0180437, IMG submission 132410) | Hypersaline lake sediment archaeal communities from the Salton Sea, California, USA - SS_3_D_1 metaG | ecosystem: Environmental > Aquatic > Non-marine Saline and Alkaline > Hypersaline >... | reverse complement strand
CCTATCAGCCATCAGCTCAAAGTAACGCCTTACTACTTCTTTATTCTGCTCTTCGAGCTCTGCCTGAGTTCTGAACTCTTCAAGCTCTGCCATCGCCGCCTTGTCCTGGCAGCCGACCATGAAGCATAGAATCAGAACCAAAGGTAGAATCATAAGTAGATTTTTCATGTTATCCTCCCCAAAGTGAGCATCTATATTTTTGGGTGATCTGCCTGTTACTACTATTCTTCCCAAGGCCTAATCAGCTGTTCATTACTCCAGCCGTTACAAATAATTTTCCATGCCCCGTCAGCCTGTTTTTGCATGATTACGATACCGTTTCCATTTAGCCTGAGAGGTTCCCCTCCTTCTTTGGGGGTATTGGTTACCTCCCAAGTATCATGATAAAATGCGAGGTCACCACTTACTTCAAAATCAACAAGAACATTTTTCTGTTCAACTGTAGTATACTGGTCGAATATTTGTTGCAGCCAATCTCTTATTGCTTTTTTACCGATTAACGCAGGCCCTGCTGCTGGAAACCTAACTGCATCATCAGTGAAAAGTGATACGATTTTGTCGATGTCTCCAGCATTATGAGCTGATTCAAACTCCTCGTTTATTTTTTTTATAGCCTCAATATCAGCCTCTACATCCACCACAGGCTCTTCAGCCACCTCTTCAGCCTTCTGGCAACCAAAAGTAAAACAAAGCAGACAGACCAATGACATAATCATAAATAGCTTTTTCATTGAATCCCTCCCTTAACTGTATTGCTACATCTATTAAAACTCACCGAACATGTCTATGTCAACTTGAAGACGGCGTTTCAAGCGATAACGTTTAGGGGATTGGCGGCGGCTATTAAGACTCTCTATATTTCTATTCTTAAATGACGCTCTTTCATAGATGTAGTTCTATTCTGTATAAGACAGTCTATGTGAGTAATAGGATACTCATAAATATCTAATGCGTATTGTTCTCTATATTGATGATAACGTAATGATAGTTGAGCGATGAATAAATTCAAACAGTGAATTTTTTCCCGTTAGGGAAACGTATTTCATAAGTTCGTTGTGTATTGTCATTATTAATTTTTTCTATTGAGGTTGGTTCAAAATCTGAATTATTTTTCGTATATTTAGTATACACTATATTATTTCCTCTCAGCTCTCCTATTTTAATCTGCTTGATGCCAAATTCAACTGATATTACAGGATAAATTCGTGCTATTTCATTTTCCCCAAATTTAATCACTGCAACATTATTCTCAGATGTCTTTTTAAAAAGGCTCTGAACACAGAAGTGAAGCAAGTCAAAGAGCATTAATGATGGAATATTCCTTTCTGAAGTTTTTCTTATTCTTTCTTTTATTTCTTCTTTATTTTTATCGTTTAAGGGGAGGAAATATGAAGTTTGGGCGTTGAGCCAATTTGTTAAGTCGAAGATATCATCCCATATTGGAGAGAATTTATTGAGTATTCTTTTTGCGTAATAGTCATAATAATAATTGTTATATTCTTTCTTCAAGGCATCAATATTAAAAAATAGATTATCAAGACCTTCAGTAGATAAACATTTTTTTACAATTTCTTTATCCTTTTTATCTATTTCAATTTGTTCTGACATTAATAATGAAAAAACTAAAACAATTTTAGTTTCATCAAAAAAATGTTGTCCTCTTCTAATCCTGAATAGCTCTGAAGAATGAATACGTTTGTTTTCTTGTATTTCTTCATCAAGGATTTTAAAAAATTTAGAGAGCTGATACAGTTCCTCGAGCTTAGGTTCTTCAACAGTTAAAACTTTGTCCCGCACACTCAAGGATTCTTTGAAATAATAATAATCTGTTAAGGTCTCAACTGTTCTCCGTTTTAGGTTTATCAATCGATCAGTAAATCTTTTCAGTTGCTGTTTGTTCAAATCAAAAATTACTGACTTTCTAAGGATAGTCTTACCAATCAACACATTGGTGTAAACGAGTATAAAATTGAATAGAGAATGTCCGTATTTTTCGATCAATCGATCATTTAGATCCTTTGGTGCACAGCTTAAATCATCACCAACCAAAAGCCCCATTATAGATAATACATTATCATAATTTGTGGAACATTACTACCAAGAAACTGTTCATTTTGTTCCACGTAAATCATTTGACAACAATAACTTACGGGCTTATATTTATTTCAGATAGTATAAAAAATAAGCGAGGATGAACAGTGAAAAAATTAAGACTTTATAGGCTGATGAGCGGAAAAACACAGAAGCAGATAGCTGAAAAAGTCGGATGCACCCAGGCATTAATTTCAATGTTTGAAAGCGGACGATTAATTCCAGGAAATAAATTAAGGAAGGCACTAGCCAGGGCATTAAATAAAACAGAAGACGAGATCTTTCCGAAGGAACACCTAAATGAATGACTAGAGAGAAATGAAAAAGAAATGTCCCGAAATTATTCAGGTAAAAATTACAATTTACCCAAATCAATTAGAGTGGATTGAAAGAATATCAAATGTTCTAAAGCAACCTAGGCGGCAGACTTTTTTAGAATGCTTTGCAAGCTATATCGGAGAGTTTAAACAAATCCTCTTTTATGAAGGAGCTTCAAATGAATGAAGTACAGTCCTCTAACACAAAAACTACAAAAAAGAAGACCTGGATAAAGTTTTATCCCGAACGATGGTTATTTGGATCAACTCGCGAAGAAATGACCAACGCTGAAAGGGCAGTATGGTTCGATTTCTTGGCTTTAGCAGCTCTCAATGATCCCCCCCGTCAATTTGAGTTCATATCTCGTAGAAGACTTGCTAATCAGCTCAATATATCCATAAAGCTGTTAAATTCCACAATCGACAAGGCTACCACGTATGGAAAAATTGAAATCAAAGAGACTCATATTGGCCAAGTAAAAGACAAAACAAAAAGAAAAAAAGATATAACAAGTACCCAGCATGTTGCCAATGGGATTAATTTAGCTTCAACCCAGTCAAAAATTGGGCTTACACTTCATATAGCAAAAATCCTTACGTGGGCAAAATACCAAAGCGATTACATGCGCCAAAAACCCCATAGAGAAGCTAAAAAAGTCTACCATGAATACAAAGGAAACCGTGTTACCGAGTTACATGAATCGGACCTAAGATCAGTAACCGAAGTTACAGACAGAGGAGAGGAGCAGAGAGGAGAAGAGGATAAGAAAGAGAGAAAAGAAAAGAAGAGAGAGGATCCAGGCACATACTAACACCTCTTTACTCCTATCCCTCTCCTCTTCAATTCACTTAGGAGGCAAAAAAATGACCATCAAGGAACAATTCCTATCAATGCTTCGAGGGTGTCCTGGATATCCCTTCGATGAGACTCTAGATTCCTTGTTATTTGACATAGCTGTTCAAGATTTTCCAGGGATCAATATCCTCAGACAGACAGAAAAAAAAGTTGATTGGTGGGAAAAAAACCCAAGAACTCTAATGTTCAATCCACGAAAACAACTTTATGAATGGTTGAAGAAGGAGTTTGAATTTCAGAAAAATGGAGGCCCTCAAAGACTAGGCGATATTATTGAGTTTGAGGATTCTGATCATAGAAGATTTGTTGCAGATGCATTTGGTTTTCTAAGGTCAGCGAAGAAATGAGAAGTATAAAATGAACAAAGCTCAAGCCATAAGACTGCGATGTGTTGAGTGTGCAGGAGACTCGCATAAGGAAGCGACCTTCTGCTGTGCTGTCGGCTGCCCGCTCTATCCTTTCCGACTCGGCTATTCCATAAAGGATAAGCGCTATGAGGAAAGGATGAAGCTTGCGAGGCAGAGATACCCGGATGTATTCCGATATGTGATGGAACTCCTCCGAGACCATATTAAGAGTGGTAATTCTACCCCGGAAACCGTACGTATTCATACGCTCATGGAGAACCTGTGGGCCGATGAAGCCACTGGGTCACATACGAGGAGGTCAGATCAGAAATGATATCTATATATACTTTTTGGCTATTCCAATTTAGGAGGTCTCAAAATGACGGAGAACAGGATCCTATATGAGTTTGTCAAGAATACCCACGAGAGGGTACGGGTGGAGTTTGGGAAATATAACAAATTCGACCTGGTCGGGGTGAGGGTATACTTCTTGGCCAATGTTGAGAAGAACGAATGGCGGCCTACGAGGAAGGGTATCACCATGAAGGCAGAGCTTTTGCCCGAGCTTAAGAAGGGCATCGATAAGGCCGCCCGGGAGTGGAACAAGGCTAAGTAAATGATTAGGTGGCAAGGTGACCGTGGTAGTTTGGTAGCCCCTTCTATCATGGCCCTTGCTGCCTTTTTATCAAGGGGCTACAGTGACAAGAAGAAGAGGTAAGTGGCCGAAAGCTTGGAAATACGCCATGATGCCGAATCAGATGTTGTTCAGTTGTGATGAATGGAAAGCGCTAAGTCCTGCAGCTAAACTTATTTATTTGTATCTAAAAGGCAAATATTCTCCTGCAATAAACGGCAGAATCAGATTGTATCATTCTGAGTTAGAGCATATTGTTGGTTTAAAAAATCCGAATACACGCTGTAAAGCATTCAAGGAACTTGAAGATAAAGGTTGGATTATACGTACCCAACTTGGTGGATTATACAGAAGAGTAAATGAGTATGAAATTACGGGCAAGTTTGATCCATCCATAGCTTGGTGGAAGACATTTCATGACAGATCATATAAATAGATGTGTCCTTTTAACACTGGTGTTTAAATTAAAGCATTATCAATCTAATAGCGTCAAAAAATGCCTTGACGCTATCAATTTGTATATGTCATCAGGGTTGAGGGCTAGTTACAGTTTTTTCCGCCAAAGTGATCCGACGTTATCAAATAGTAAATGTCAGATTTACAAATCGATAATTGATGTCAGATTTTTGCATGGATAAATGAGACAGCTTCTCACGGTCAAAGAAGCCGCTGACTTCCTTCAGTTGCACCCCAAGACTGTATACAACTATTTGAAAGAGGGGAGGATTACCTATCACAAGATTGGTAACCAAGTCCGGTTGAAAGAGTGTGACCTTGAAGAATATCTACAACAAGGAAAACATAATACCAGTTTAGATATCCTCCCAAAGCTAAAGCTTTCCCTCGAGAAATATGATAAAGTATACCTGAAAGGAAGGAGCGCTTTGAACAAAAGTTTGAAGCGCTGGAATTATGGTATTGGGTCGGTATACACCCGAAAATCGAAAGGAGGGGAGCGCTGGTATATTGATTTCCGTGATTCCTATGGTGCGAGAATCAGGAAGGTCGCACAAAATGCCCGAACAAGAGAAGAGGCTTTAACAGAGCTGCACTATGAAATCCAGAAAAGCTTTGATAAAAAACATGGGCTTGAGCGCGAGCAGAAGAAAATTAAATTCACCGAGGTTGCAGATCAATATTTTGAGGGTTATGCAAAGATCAACAACATCGCATGGAAACGTGATCGGAGCTGTATTAGAGAGATGAAGAACTTCTTCAGAAAATTCTATATCCACGATATCTCACCGCAGCATATCGAGCTATACAAAAAATCACGACAAAGCGATGGCCTTATGGCGTCTTCGATCAACAGAGAGCTGTCTGTCCTGAAGCGGTTGTTTAATGTGGCGATTACTTGGAAAATGGCTGAACATAATCCCGTTTGCCAGGTCCGCTACCTAAAACAACCGGAGCCGCGTGAGCGAATACTTACAAATGACGAGGAACAGAGGCTGCTTGAAGCTTGTTCAGATCATCTGAAGCCAATAATAATCACGGCACTTCAGACCGGGATGCGCAAGAACGAGATAGCCAATCTGCGGTGGGATCAGCTTGATCTTATGAATCGAGAGATCGAGGTGATTAAGACAAAGAGCCGGAAGAAGAGAATCCTTCCGATAAGCGAAGCCCTGTTCCAGGTCTTTCAGACACTCAGAAGCACGAACCGAAATGGAGAATATGTATTTCAGTATACTGATCCGAGAACGGGTCAGGAGCGGCACTTGAAGTTCTTTCGAAGAGCCTTTGTCAATGCGTGCCGGCGGGCAGGGATAGAAGGCTTCACCTTCCATGATTGCCGACATACATTCGCCACAAGGCTTGTCCGTGCAGGTGTGGATTTAATCACCATTAAGGAACTACTAGGACACCATTCTGTAAAGACCACCGAGCGGTATACACACTCCAACCGGGATCAGAAGCGCAGAGCTGTTGAGATTTTAAACCTTCGAAGCACTGGAAATAATGCTGAAAATCTGCTAAATTTGTCACCTATTTGTCACACGGGCGAAGGTGATAAATCCGCCAAGCCCGTAAAGCCTTTGTTTTCAGACAGGTGGGCGGTTAGCTCAGTTGGGAGAGCGCAGCGTTCGCACTGCTGAGGTCGGGGGTTCGAGTCCCCTACCGTCCACCATTTTTTTTGGAGACCGGCATGAGCCATGAGATCCTGGTGATAGCCGGCACCGCCGCCGGCATCGGGTTCGTCCACACCCTGGTGGGGCCGGATCACTATCTTCCCTTCATCGTGATCGGCCGCGCCCGGCGGTGGCGCCTGTCCAAAACCCTGTTCGTGTCCTTCCTCTGCGGCCTGGGTCATGTCTTGAGCTCCGTAGCCCTGGGATTCCTGGGGATCGCCCTGGGAATGGCCGTGTTCAGGTTGGAGAACATCGAAGGAGCCAGGGGAAGCCTGGCCGCCTGGCTGCTCATCGGCTTCGGGTTCGCCTATTTCCTGTGGGGCCTGCGCAGTGCCGTCAGAAACAGGCCTCATCGGCACATCCATCTCCACGCGGACGGAGAAGAGCACGAGCATCATCACCATCACGCGGAACAGCACGCCCACCTCCATGAGTCGGAAGGTAAAAAGGCCAATATCACTCCCTGGGTGCTCTTCGCCATTTTTGTATTCGGGCCCTGCGAGCCCCTGATTCCCATGATTATGTATCCGGCCGCCCAACACAGCACCTTCGGGGTCGTCCTGGTGGCCGCGGCCTTCGGTGTGACCACCATCGCCACCATGCTGGTTATCATCGCGCTTTCTTCCTGGGGCATGAGTTTCGTCAGGCTGGGAAAGCTGGAACGATACGCCCATGCCCTGGCCGGGGCCATGATCTTCCTCTCCGGCCTCAGCGTCCAGTTTCTCGGGCTCTAGCCACTGAGGTATTCGCTCCGTCCCGATCCAGTGCCTCCTACTCTGTTCTTTCTATTCTGGACCCGAGGTCCTCGTTCCTGTGAATCATCGCGGCTTGAAGTCTGAGGAATAAAAAACCATAATGGGAATGACAAAAAGCCGACCCCATGAAATTCGCCGTCGACTGCATGCTGGGCAAGCTGGCCAAATGGCTCAGGATCCTGGGATTCGACGCCGCATTTTTTCCTGCCATAGCCGACGAAGAACTCCTGCGGATAGCCCGGGAGGAGCGGAGAGTGCTCTTGACGCGTGATACGGCCCTGCTGGAGAGGGCTCGGGACAAAGACGCATTGTTCATAGCCAGCGACGACTGGCGGCTCCAGCTCCAACAGGTTTTGGACGGGAAAAACCTCCGCAGCCGGTGTAAGCCCTATTCCCGCTGCCTGGAATGCAATGTGCGGCTCAAATCCGTATCCAAGGCCAGGGCCAGGAACCTGGTCGCGCCGTTCGTATATGAGACGGCCCGGGAATTTTCCCTGTGTCCGGAATGCGGACGGGTTTTCTGGAAGGGATCGCATCATGAGGATATGGAGCGTATGATTGAACAGATGCTCAGGAAGAAGTAAAATAGGGCACATGTGGGGGATCACCCCCCAAGGAACCCGGAAAGGAGTGAAACCATGGAAGGACATGTCAAAGCCGTCGCCGTGCTCTGGATCATCTACGGCGCCATCGGCCTGATGTTTACGTTTTTATTGTTCGCAGCCCTTTTCGGTATCTCGTTTATCCCGGATATGGGATACGAAGCGCCGGTCATCCTGCGGACCGTGGCCATCGGATTGGGTCTGTTTTTCGCCATATTGACCCTGCCCGAACTCATCGCCGGTTTCGGGATTTACTCTTATCGGGAATGGGGCCGCATATTGGGTCTGGTGGTTGCCTTTCTGAACCTGATCAGCTTCCCGTTCGGCACCGCTCTCAGCATCTATACCCTGGTGATCCTATTCAATCCTGAAACCATCAAGCTTTTCAGTTCCAAGTAGCCGCCCTGTCCATTAAAAGAGTCAAGCGCATAGAGCTCTCATGAAGATGATGGGTCGAAAACCACGGGGGAAATGGATGAGGGGCCTAGCCCTCGTTTTGATCTTATCCGCAGGCGTTTCTTCCGCCTCAATCCGGCCGGCGCAGCAGGATGTGGACGCCCTTTTTCGGAAGGCCCGGCAGCTGGGAGAGGAAGGCCGCTTCGAGGAGGCGCAGGGCGTGTGCCGTTCCATCCTCCAGATAACCCCGGAATATCACGATGTGCGTGTTTACCTGGGCCGGCTTCACCTCTGGCGCCGGGAATACGCCGCCGCCCGTGTGGAGCTGGGAAAGGTCCTCGATCAAGTCCCCGATCATGCGGATGCCCTCCATGCCGCGGTCGATGCGGAGCTGTGGTCGGGTCATCCCGAAGCGGCCCTGCGTATGTGTGAGAGAGGCCTCGGCCATCATCCTCAGGACCGGAATTTCCGGGTAAAAAAAGCGCGGATCCTGGCGGATATGCGGCGTTATCCGGAATCTGCGGATACCCTTCGTAACCTGCTGGCAGCGGATCCCGACGATGAGGAGGCCTGGCGGCTACTCCAGCACATCCAGTCCGCCAATCAAATCCTGTCGTTCGGGCAGACCTATCGTCTGGAGATGACGGATCGAGAGGACCAGGATCTGCGGCCCTGGCATTTCTTCAGCCTGGAGGGCGCGGCTCACATGGGGCGGAGCACCCTCATCGGGCGCGTGAATTATGCCGACCGTGACTATGGGGCCGGCGGATTGACCGGGACCCAGATCGAGCTGGAAGGATGGCCGGTATTCAACGACCGCTTCTATGCCTATCTCAACGCCGGCTATTCCTCCGATATCATCTTCCCCCGCACCCGCCTGGGCGGCGAGCTGTACGCCAATCTCCCCGGAGCGCTCGAGCTCTCCGCCGGCATGCGCTATATGGATTTTCGGGGAACGCGCGTTTATCTCTACACCGGCACACTCGGCAAGTATCACGGGAATTACTGGGTTTCCTTCCGCCCCTGGATCTCCTCGGATGACCAGGGCTCCATTTTTTCGGGCCTCCTCTGGATGCGGCGCTATTTCCGCAGCCAGCATGAGTATATCGGTGTCCTAGCCGGTTTCGGGGCCACGCCGGTTGAGCTGGTCTTCCTGGAGGATATCCAGCGCTACAGCTCATTCCGTCTGGGATTGGAGGCTAAGCTGCCCCTTTCCCGGATCTTCTTTGTCCGCGGGCATCTGAGGTTCGAGCGCGAGGAGTATCTGCCGGATGTCTTCGGGAGCCGTTTCGTCCTGGACCTTCGTCTCGAACAAAGGATTTTCCGTAAATATTGATGCTGCACCGTGCCTGGGATTTTGTGCTCTTCGCCCTCCCCGATCTCGAATCGATCGCGATCCCGGGCCCGATTTTTGCCGCCTACACCGGACTGGGAGCGGCTCTGGTAGGCCGGCTCCGCATGCGCAAGCAGATCCGGACCGCTTTCACCCGAAAGATCTTCCACTTTTTCATATTTTCCGGGGCGGGAGTGATCCATTTGCTCAAGGGCCTTCCCGAGGTGGTCCTGTTCGGCCTCATCGTCTGTGCCTGGGTTCTCTATGCCGTCGCCCGGGGCGACGGGTTTCCCTTCTACGAAGCCATGGCCCGGCCCCAAGACGCACCCCACCGGACGTTTTTCATCCTGGTCCCCATGCTGACGACACTCCTGGGAGGTCTGGCGGCCAATATCCTCTTCGGGAGGACGGCGCTGGTGGGGTACTTCGTCTGCGGCTGGGGAGACGCCGTCGGGGAACCGGTCGGGGCCCGCTGGGGGAGACACCGCTATCGCGTCCCCTCCCTGCTGAGGGTTGCGGCCAGCCGCAGCCTCGAAGGGTCGGCCGCCGTGTGGCTGGCCGGAACGCTGGTGGCGTTTCTGGCGGTGTGGGTGGAGGGAATGCCGCTCCCGCCGGCGGCGGCAGTGGCTTTGGCGTGCGGGACGGTGGGGGCTGCGGTCGAGGCCGTGAGCACACACGGCCTGGACAATCTGACCATTCAGGTCGCCGCGGCGGGTACGGCCTGGCTGCTTTGGGTCTAGGCGGGACTGAGTCCGCTCATTGTGAGCCGTCGAATCCCTTTCGCTCCATCTCGCCCCACCCGCTTATTCCGCGCAGGTAATCGAAATAAGCCTTGAAACGGATCCAGGCCAAAACCTGCCGGTACAGGAAGTTCTCCAGCACGGCGAACAGGATGATGACGACCACATTCTTGAGCTGAGGATAGCGGCGGACGGAGTATTCCTCCAGCAGAATGGAAAACAGAGAGAGTATGACTCCCAGGACCAGCGCCAGGAGAAAAAACATGACGGCAAACGGGGTGTTGATGTATCCCAGCGCCAGGCTTACGGCAAACACCACATACCCGGTGAATTCGACCATTGGGCCCAGCATTTCAAAGATGACATAGAAGGGCATCGCGAAAAGACCGGTCACGCCGTAGCGGGGATTGAACATCAACCGGCGGTTGTGGGAGATGACTTCGATCAGTCCGCGGTGCCATCGGTTGCGCTGGCGGGCCAGGATCTTGAAGGATTCGGGGGCTTCCGTCCAGCAGATGGGATCGGGGATGAAGGGCATCTTATAGGGGATCTTTTTCTCATGCAGGTATTTTTTCATGCGGATGACCAGGTCCATGTCTTCGCCGATGGTCTTGGTCCGGTAGCCCCCGCAGCCCAGCGCGATGTCCTTGCGGAAGACGCCGAAGGCCCCGGAGATGATCAACATGCTGTTCAACATGCTCAAGCCGAGGCGGCCTCCCAGGAAAGCCCGGAAATACTCGATGATCTGGAAGCGGACCAGGGTGTTGCGGGG
>Ga0180437_10010938_pt1 | contig 10977 bp, 7 predicted proteins | sample SS_ome_4_FD_132410 | JGI IMG/M metagenome (GOLD analysis project Ga0180437, IMG submission 132410) | Hypersaline lake sediment archaeal communities from the Salton Sea, California, USA - SS_3_D_1 metaG | ecosystem: Environmental > Aquatic > Non-marine Saline and Alkaline > Hypersaline > Sediment... | reverse complement strand
TGGGCAGGTGAAAGGCTCTGAATTGTCGGGGAAAAGTGATCTGGTGTTGTTTGCCGGTTTTTGTTCCATTGATGGTCGTTTTGTTGTGGCCTGGAGGCCTTCTTCGTTGGATTCCTTGGGACGTTGCAGGGAGGTGGTCCAATGTCGAGCGGCGAATCGATGCCATTTCGCAGTCCGATTTCGAAGCTGCTTCGCTTCTTTCGTCGGAGCCGTGATCAATGGAAGGAGAAGTGCAAGGCGGCCAAGCGGGAGAAGAAGAGCCTGAAGTACCGCTTGGCAAAGATGACCGAAAGCCGAGATCGCTGGAAGGCCAAGGCGCGATCGATTGGCAAGGACATCCAGGAGGAGTCGGTTGCCGCTGAGGTCGAGACAAAAAGCAGCGTCGATCGCGGCACCCGCGGCCGCCGCCGTCGCGCCACGGGACCTGGCGTCGCTCGGGCCCGATGATCTGGAGGTCCGCATCCCCCGGCACCAGTTTTCCTTGGGCGTGGTGGCGGCCAGCCTGGCGTTGGTGCTCCACGCGGGGACGCGGTTGCAGCGCGTGGCGGATGTGCTCTCGATGCAGGGCAACTGGTGCGGGCTGGACGTCGCGGCGGCCAGTTACTATTCGGTCCGGCTGTGGTTGCTGCGGTTGGGCCTGTACCAACTGAGCCGCGCGAAGGTCCAGGCGGACGACTGGATGTGGATCATGGATCACACGATGCAGTTGGGCGAGGGAAAGTGCCTGATCGTGGTCGGCCTCCGCCAATCGGCCTGGAGCGCCCAGCACCGGGTGCTCGACCACGAGGACCTGGAACTGATCGACTTGGTGCCGGTGACCGAGTCGAACGGCAAGATCGTCTACCGGCAGTTGAAGGCGGCTGCCGTCAAGACGGGGGTTCCGCGGGCGATTGTCAGCGACGACGGACCCGATCTGCATGGCGGGATCGAGCGGTTTCGCAAAGCCCATCCGACCACGGCCTGGCTGTATGACATCAAGCACAAGACGGCCTGCCTCTTGAAGCATGCCCTGCAACACGACGCCTCGTGGCAGGGATTCACAGAGAAGGCCCATCGTTTCAAGCAGCAGGTGTCGCTCACCCCGCTGGCCGCTTTGGCGCCTCCGCACGGGCGCAGCAAGGCCCGCTACATGAACGTGGACGTGCTGGTGGCTTGGGCCAAGAAGTCGTTGTTGCTGCTGGATTGTCCCAAGGCGATGCGGAAGGTGGGACTGAACGTGCGGGGGGTGGAAGAGAAGCTGGGATGGCTGCGAAAGTTCTCCTCGCAGGTGCGACGCTGGGAAGAGATGCTCTCGGTGATCGAAGCGGCGGAACATTACGTGCGTCACGAAGGGATCCACGCTAAGGCGGCCGACGAACTCGCCGCGGTTCTGCCGAAAGCGGCGACCCCGGCGACGCAGCGGCTTCGCAAGCAGTTGCTGGAATTCATCGCAGCAGAGGGCCAGCAGGCGCGGAATGGCGAACGGCTGTTGGGTTCGAGCGAAGTCTTGGAGTCGCTCATCGGCAAGTTCAAGCACGTGGCGGGAGAGCGTGGCCATCACGGGCTGACAGGCATGGTGCTGAGCATCGGGGCGTTGGTCGGAAACCTGGGCGTGGCGACGGTACAAACCGCTATGACGGAGATTCCCACCAACGACGTTTGGAACTGGTGCCGATCGCATCTGGGTACCACCGTGCAAAGCGTTCGCCAACGGATCAGGCAGGCCCTCTGCCCGGAACAAAAACAGAAAACATCACGCCTCGAAAGCGGCTGATCCTTTCACGTTGCCACGTTCCCGATGTTTGTATCGCCGAGCGCAAGCTCCTTAAGGTCGCGCATTTCGGAGAGGTATTGAAGTCCCGCGTCAGTCACATTCGTCGCCCAAAGGCAAAGGCGCTCCAGTTTCTTCAACTTGGCGAGTTCAGCCAACCCGCGATCTGTAATGTCACTTTCACGCAAATCCAGCGTCCGGACGTGACAAAGCTGTGCTACGAAATGCATCGCCTTGTCCGTCTCCCTAAATCCCGCCATCGCGACAAGTTCCACTCTCGCATTCCTATCGAATTCGAGCCGCGCGCCAAGACGAACAAGCTCGGCTCTTGCCAATCTGATCGATGCGCCGTCCGTCCTGACAGTCGTCTGCTCGTCGCCATGCGCATTTGTGGAGAGAAGCACTGATAGGGCACCTGCGAAAATGCTACGAAAGAAAAAAGCGAATGGGAAAGACTGCATTCTCATTAAAGATCTCCTGCAATTCTCGATAATCTCCGTCCTTGCTCATCACCAGCTCAGCGCATGCCTGAGCGTGAACGCCTCACAGTACCCGCAGGCCACGATACGCCGCTCGGACCGCTCATATGCAGCAAAGACAGAATCCCAAGATAACTTCCTTGTCTACCTGATATTCCAATACGGCTGAAACGGTGCACGGCCCCATTACGAGTGGCCCCTTCGGGTCGCCAACTCGGCGCACTATCAGAACTCCTACGACTATTTGCCAAGTGAACGACTCCTGGACATTGTAGTTTTTGAAGGAATTCGTGTGAAAGCTGAGGTCCGTGAGCTCGCAGCATTGGCCGTCAGGACATTTCGTGGTTACGTCGTCGGGTAGCGGCGGCAGGAATGGCGCTGCGAGTATACCGAGGGCACTCACTAAGCCGTTCGCCCCCGGGCAGTTGCCATTAACCGACGTAATCAGCACGCTAATGAGTTCACGCGTATACCCAGTCTTGCTGCACTTCTGAAATGTCGGATCAAAGGGCTGCGAAAAATATCCGAACGGATCGCCTAGGCGCAACGGGCTGTTGGCGACGTATCGGTAGAGGTTAAAGTCGCCAGCGCGGTACCCAATCGGATCCCTCGAGACGAACGCTCCCAGTTCCGCGCTGTAGTAGCGGTTGCGATACTGATATAACCCCGTGTCGGAATCGTGCTCGCGGCCGGTGTAGAGGTAGGGGGTGGCGTAGAGGGACGAGGGGCGAGGGGACGACCATGTGGCGTCGTAGATGGTTGCGGCGCCGTAGGGCGTGTAGAGATAACGCTCTAGGGCGTCGCCGTTGGCGTCGGTTAGGGTCGTGACGTTGAAGTTGGCGTCGCCGAGGTAGTAGAGGCGGCCGTCGTCGCACAGGCCGTCCTGGTCGGTGTTCTCGTCGCGGAGGATTGGGGCGTCGATGTAGCGGAGGGACCAGACGTATTGGTGCTTGGGCTGGAGGTCCTCGGGTTCGGCGGATTCTGTCGTGGTTTCCCGGGTTTCGAGAATCTGCCAGTGGCGGTTGTAGAAGTAGTGGACGTAGGTGTCGATCCCGTCGGGCTCGTCGGGCGCCTGGCTGTCGAGGTGTTTTTTGATGCGGCGATTTAGGCCGTCGTATTCGTACTTCCCGATCGTCGTCTCGCCGTCTTGGACTTCTACCAGGCGGTTCCAGGCGTCGTAGGTGCACGTCAGGCTGTCGGCCAGGCTTGACGGCTTCGGCACCGTCGTCATGTTGCCGGCGCGGTCGTGCACGGGGTCCGCCCAGTTCGTGCCGGTGGTAGCCGTGATCGCCGTGATCTCGTTCACCTTGTTGTGCGTGCGGTCCTGATCGAGACCCGTCGTCCCGAAGGTTTTCTGGACGTAGCCGGGCCAGTTGCCGAGCGGATCAAGCGTCCAATCTTCCTCGCGAACGGGCGTTCCGGAGATGGCCGTCTTCTCGGCATTCAGGTCGCCGCGGTCGAATGCAATGAGCCGATTGATGTCATCGTAGCCGTACAACTCATCCTTCGCGCCGGCCGTGGTGTTCTCGCGATAGAGCCGATTCGACGCACGGTCGTAGCCGTAAGTGTACTGGTCGCGGACGGCGCTGGCGCCGTAGTCGTACCACTTGTGATCGACGACACGCCCAAAACGGTCGAAGCCGTTGTAGGAGCCGTCGCCGACGTAATCGAGTCTTACGCCAGGCTCTGGATAGTCCTCCGTGACGATCGTGCCCAGGCCGAGATAGGTGTACTCAGAGAGGGCATCGCCCGGCGAGCCGGAGTTGTCGGCGTTGATGGCGGCGATGCGGCTGAGCGCGTCGGCGGCGCTGTCTGAAGAGCCGTAGGTGGTGTGGACGAGGCGGGCGATGGGGTAGCGGAGGCTCGTGTGGCGAAGACCCTTTGTGAAGACGCCCGAAGAAGCGCTTTGGTCGTAGTTGTATTGGACGTAGAGCGTCTCGGCGTCCTTCGCGCCTCCGTGTTCCTGATATTCGTTGGAGAGCAGCGCGGCGGAGTCGTATTCGAGGAGGACTTCGTTCAGCGCGCTGCCGCCGCTTGTCGCGTCGTAGCTGGTGAGCTTTTCGAGCATGCCCCGCACCTCGTAGGCCCTGGCGATCCGCCGCACTACAGCATCCACGCCCGAGCCGACCGTGGTCACCTTGTCCGCCACCAGCCGCCCCAGGCCGTCATAGTCGAACTCCCGCACCGTGCCGTTCTGGTCCTTCCTCCCTGGCTCATGTTTCCACTATTGCGCATCTTGCTCAGTATATGCGCGTGTGGCCTTTACCTTCTCCCTTTACCTTCCTTTCCGGATGGCGAGCGCGTCGACGACGCTCGCGAAGAGAGTATCGGAGTATTCCTGGCATCGTTGTACCATCTCTGGAAGCTGCACTTCGTCTCGTGTGATACGGAGTACCTGTGCTACTAAGATGCCGCGCCACGTAAATGGATACGTTGCGACAACGAGGTCGCGAGTGGCGATTTCCTGGAGGGAGGGACGGTGCGACTGAATGTTGCGCAGATCGGCGGCAAGCTCCGAACATTCGGCGGCATTCAGTTTGCACACAATCGCCGACAACCTGCTAAGGCCGTCGTCCTCCAGCCTAGTCCCGGCCAACATGTGGAATATAGATAGCATGGACCCATCTTCGATCGAGCGCCCAATACGGACTAGATCCATATAGCTCTGTGCTGCATCGTAGTATCGGCCCTCCATCTCGGCAAGCCGGCCCTCGGCTTCCAGGGCTCTCTCGATGCAAAGGAAAGCGTCCACCCATGGCATGGAGTTACGTGCCAGCACGGTTACCGCGGGCTTGCCTTGTGGCTCGAACGCCGCGCGGAGTGACCGAAACCGGCCCTCATGCAAAGTGACGAATTGTTCCAACCTTCTTTTGCCTGCGCTGTCCGGATCGAGGGACACGGCGGCGAATCCACGCGCTTCAGAGATGATGTCCAAGGTGGGGGTTTGACTGGGAGTGATATTCCGAAGCGCAAGCTGTCCGGCAAGGATTGCCGCAAAAGCGATGGCAGGCGGTATGACAATGAGCACCCTTACGAAGTAGCCGAATAGGGCGGAAATGCGCCGTGAATCTACGTCACCTGGAAGGTGTGACGATCTTCCCCAATGGGATGACGAGTGGCGGACGAGGAGAGCGACAAGGACGAGAAAGGAGGGCATCGCAAGGGCGCCGGCCAGGAGCCGCGACCAAAGGGAACCTTTCGAACACGCGGCCCAGATTGCGAGAGAAGTCGTTCCGCCCGAAATCAAACCTGCTGCGAGGATCCATTGCCAACAATCGCGGACCTGGATCGGAATCCTGACAGCCACCGCCAGGCAAGCCGAGACGACGGCTGTCGCGAGCAACAGATCGGCAAGCGAGAAGCGGGGTGGGCAAATGGAAAATGCAGTCGTTGCGCCCACGCTCGCAGAACTGGGAGGCCAAATCGCTGGAAGACGTGCTCGGATGCAGACGATGAAGGCCGAACAGAAAGCGCACTGCACAAGAAAGGCGAAGGCAATATCATACCCTCCCACGGCGGTCGGCAAGATAATGACGCTGCCGAGACCCATGACGCGGATGAACCAGTGGCGTCTGGCGGACACTGCCCAGACGCATACTACACCCACAGTCGCGAAGGCGCCCATCGCAACGCAGGCAAGAATCGCCCACTCGCCAACTGTGAGGACCGAGGTGATGTAGTCTCGGAAAGGGGGAAGCTGCATCAATTCGCTACGCCGTTGGGAAGACTTGTCCCAAGTTCAACGCGCCATAGCAAAAGAAAACGGCGTTCTTCTTCTCCTTGTTATCCTTGAAAGTGTTGACTCCTTTGACGTTCTTCACGAGTATGATGGGTGGCGGCACCGTGAAATCGCCTCCCTTGAACTTCTGACCCGTGACCCATTTGTAAACGGTCTTCCCGGACTCGTCTGTGCACTTCATCTTCTGCTTGAAGTTTCGCCATGCCATACAATCGATTTTCGCCGCCAACACACACTTCTCACTTCCTCCTGCAACCTCGAGAACCTTTGCAACAACTACCCAGTCCATGGTGGGGAAAGGCTGTCCCGCGGGCGTACATTTCTCACCGCGTGGGTCCACGTTTGGGATGGGATTGTTGACGACATAGCGGTAGAGGTTCAGATCGCTCGCTATCGGATCCTCGCTCAGCCAGCGGCCGGGGGTAGGGTCGTACCAGCGGTGGAGGTTGTTTTGCAGGAGGGTGTCGGGGTCGAGAGGGCGGGCAGTGAAGGCGAAGAGGCAGGCAGCGGAGGAGTTGGTCTGGGAGCGGAGGACGCCGAAGGCGTCGAAGACGCGATGGTTGCAGATTGTTGTCGTGTCGGTCTGGTCGTCGTAGGTGGCGAGGTCCCGAAGCGTGTTCAAGTGGTCGCCGAGCGGCCAGAGGATGGTGCCGGCGGTTTCGAGCGAGGTGACTTGCTCGTCGGCGAGGAGCTGGTCGACCGACGGACCCCAGAGGTAGCGGTGCGCGAGGTCGCTGGCGCTGGCGTCGCCGGTGCCAGACTTGTCGAACTGGAAGAGGATCTGGCCTGCCCTCACCCCCGGCCCCTCTCCCGCTTGCGGGAGAGGGGAGCCCTCGGCGGCGTCGTAGAGGAGGATGGTGGAGGAGTCGGTGTCGCCGTCGCCGTCGCTATCGAGCAGCTTGCGGACCCAGCGGTTCTGGTAGTCGTAGGCGTACTGGACCACCTTGTCGGGCGACTCGGAATTGTAGTCGCCGTAATCGGCGAAATGGCTCACCTCGACAAGGCGGTTGCGATGGTCCCAGGCGTAGGTCGTGATGTCGGTGTCGCCTGAGGTGATGACACCATCCTCGTCGGCGTCGATGAAGCGCGCCGTGCGGTTGCCTTCGTCGTCGTAGAGGTAGGCGTACGTGCCGTCGGAGGTCATGCGGTTGCACGTGCCGACGGTGTAACCGCCCGTCACGCGGTTGCCGTTGTCGTCGTACGTGTACGCCTCATCGTCAAGCGGCGGGTCGTAGTCGTAGTCGGCGGCAGTGAGCTGGCTAGCGTCGTCGCTGGTGTAATCGGCGGTGCCGTCGCCGTCATGGACGTGCTGCGTCATCCGGCTGGCAGCGTCAAACGTCCAATCGTAATCCGCCAGCGTGGTCTGGCCCTTGCTGTGCGTCAGGGCGATCAGCCGGCCGGTGTTATCGAACGTGAACGCGCTGCCGGCGACAAGCTGCGTGCCGGAAGCGTTGTTGTAGCGGGTGATGCTCGCAAACTGGTCGGCGTCGTCGTGGCTGAAATCGATCCGTTTTGGAGCGACCGCGTTTCCGCCGCTCACCTCCGCCTGATCAATCCGGGCGAGCCGGGCGAGGTCGTCAAAGGCGTAGGTGTTCCTGAAGTCGTCGGAGGAGCCGAGCGTGGTGGCAAGTACCGCACGCCGCCCAAGCACGTCGTACTCGTGCTCCATGACCACCGTCGGCGTCAGCCCATCGATCTCCTGCGTAACGGAAGTCACCCGGCCGAGAGCGTCGTAGTCGAACGTGTACTCGGCGGCCGGATCGGAGGCCGAAAGAAGCTCGCCCTGGCGGTTGTAAGCGAAGGAAAACTCGCGGACGGTCGATTGGCCGTCTTTCCACGTCTCGGCGGTGCGGCGGCCGAAGAGATCGTAATCGTACTCGACGACGCGGCCGTTGCGATCGGTCTTTGAGGCGAGCCGGTCGTCGGCCGTATAGGCGAACGTGCGGCTGTCTTCCAGCTCGTTCTCTTCCTCGACCACCCGCCCGGCATGGTCGTAGGACCACGTCGTTTCATTCCCCAGCGGGTCCGCAAGAGCCGCCATATTGCCCGCCCCGTCGAATGTGAACACCGTCGTCGCGTCAAGCGGATCAGTAACGCTCACGCGCCGGCCGATCTGATCATACCCAAAGCTCGTGGTATGGTCAAGCCTATCGGTGGTGCTGAGCAGATTCGCCGCCGCGTCCTGCTTCGTGATGCAGAGAGGATTTAGGAGGAAGTATGGCAGCGTCAGAAATCCTCTTGTGCCTCACGGCACCACGATAGCGGAGCTATCGTGGCCACGCGGGAAATAGTCGCTTTCAATCGGTGACACCCGGGGGATCGACAACCTGATATGTCGGTCACAAAAAGTAGTCGCGTCCCCGATTCGATTCCCGCTGTGTCCCCTTTTCCGATTTCCTTATTGCCTAGGATTGGTTCCTCTCTGAATGCGGAGTATCACCTGCCCGCTGAAAAAGACTTGCACGGTGGAGCTGTCTGCAACAATGCTCTCCAACATGGTACGAGTGACGTTGTGGTTAACTGTGCCAGGACCATACGGAAAGGACATGCCGTTAACGCTGAATGTCATCACTTCACTCCGGAAGTCTGAGTCGTCGTTTTCGCGTGCGATGTGAATGATCCCTTCAACGCGAGAGAATACCGTGTTTTGGCGCCAGTGTTGCTGTGCTGTGTATTCGAGCATCTGTGCGCGATGCGACAGAAGGGTCCCCCCGAAAACAGCGATTCCACCGATGGTGAGTGTGACCGCTTGAAGGCGTGTCCACCTGCGTGGCACGTTGTGGCGATGCATCCGTTTCCATACCCACACACCATAGAGGAAGATGGGGACCGTTACTGCGAAAACAAGCCAAGGAAAGGGTGGGACGTCTGTCGCTGAAACATCATAGACCGGGCGCGCGCCGTTGTAGGGGAGATTCATTGGTCAGTCCCCTAGAAGTATGGCACTCGACGGAACATCCCCAGCGTCACATGGCTCTCCAAGTTCGTATGTGAGTGTCTGTGGAGGCCCAACTTGAACCTGTTTTCCGTGCAGGAACTTCATTACCGCAACAACTGCTTGCTTGATCTTAGTATAGCACATATTCAGCTTGACGGGTATAGGCGGTTCGCCAGGCACACGGCAAGCTGTGCACGCGCCGCTGATGGTCAACGCGGTGTAGAAACCCACCCCAGGACCCATGTCTGGCAAAGTGATGGTAACATCCTTCGATTGTACATCCATGGAGATGTTGATTTCCCCAGTGATGGGAATCCCTGCCAGTTGCACGCCGCCAGCTGCTCCAATCGCCAGACCTAAGCCTTGTGCCGGCTTATTTACGCCGCTCCAGAAATTGAGGATCACTGAGAGGCCAGCACCAACGGAAACGAACCCGCCTATCGGTCCCAGCAGCCCTGTGACAGATGCTACGACGCACGGACCGCAGTACAGCCCAAGTTGCTTTGTCCACCCGATGCAGTGATAACCAGCGACCGCCACAGTGATTCCAATCCCGAGGGCTGGTGCAGCAGGCCCAAAGAAAGGAAGATACAAAGTGGCCGTGGCCGCGAGGCCCCCGCAAATAAAGAACTGTCCCATGGGGTCAATTGCGATGACGGGACGATTGGCCGCATAGCGGTATTCATTTAATTCTTCGGTATACGGAACCGGATCACGACGCTCCCAAATGCCGAGGTGAGGCAGGAGATTACGATAGCGGACATGGTACTCCCCGGCCCTTGCATCCCAGCGGTATCCGGCGTAAAGCGTCTCAAAGCCGTGCGCGGAAGTCGATTGCGACGCGAAGGAGGAGGTGAGGAAGCCGGGCGTGCCGTAGGCGGTGTAGGCGAAGCGTTCCTGGATCGCGCCGGTTTCGTCGGAGATCGCCGTGACGTTCCAGTTTGCGTCCTGGAGGGCATAGAGCCGCTCGTCGAGCCCGGAGCCGGACTTGCCGAAGGTCGAGGTCTCGCTGCTGGCGTCGCTGTCGCGGTCGCGAAGCAGAAGGTCGTCGATGTAGCGAACGCCCCAGATGAACTGCCGGTCCGGCGTCGCCGAAAGCTCGCTATCGACTTCCAGACGCTCCTCAAGAACCTGCCAGCGGTCGCTGTAGTAGAAGTGCCGCGTCTGGTCGACCTCGCCGCCCGTGTAGCTCTTCTTGATCACGCGACGCTTGAGGCCGTCGTAAGCGTACTCGGCCACCGTGTCTTCGCCGTCGGTCACCCTCACGAGCCGATTCCAGGCGTCGTACGTGCAAGTGTAATAGTCGGTCGGGTCGCTCGGCTTCGGCACCGTGGTCATGGTGCCGGCGCGGTTGTAAAGCGGGGTGATCCACGACGGACCGGAACTCTCGTCGATGTCGGTGATCTCGTTGACGGCGTTGTGCGTGCGGGCCTGGTCGAGGTCCCAGTCGCCGTCGCCGTCGCTGTCTTCGCGAAAACCCGCCCAGTTGCCCGTCGCATCGAGCGTCCAGCACTGGGCGAATTTCAGCGACGCGATGGCGTCACGCTGGGCATTGAGCGTGCCGCGGCCCATCTGCTTCAGCCGGTCGACATTGTCGTAGAGATAGAACTCGTCGTAGTTCGAGTTCGAGTCGACGGTGTTTTCACGCCAGACTCGGCTGCCCATCCGGTCGTAGCCGTACTTGATCCGGTCGGCGTCGGCCGACGAGCCGTAGTCGTACCACAGGGAATCCTTCACCCGGCCGAAGCGATCCAGGCCACGATAGATGTCGCCGGTGTCGGGGTCGTCGCCGCCGGCGGTGCCGACGAGGGTGTACCTGAGATCCGGCTCGGGATAGTCGAGCTCGACGACGACGCCCTCACCCCCTGCCCCTCTCCCGTTCGCGGGCGAGGGGAGCCCGCCGCCGAGATAGGAGTAATCGGCCAGATGGGTCGAGCCGTCATCGTCCACGAGGGCGGCCACGCGGCTCAGCGCGTCGCCCGGCGAGCCGGAAGAACCGTAGCTGAAACCGAGCTCGCGGCCGTCGGGATACACCAGGGTGAGGGGGCGATTAGTGTTATTACTCCCACCC
>Ga0180437_10010937_pt1 | contig 10977 bp, 4 predicted proteins | sample SS_ome_4_FD_132410 | JGI IMG/M metagenome (GOLD analysis project Ga0180437, IMG submission 132410) | Hypersaline lake sediment archaeal communities from the Salton Sea, California, USA - SS_3_D_1 metaG | ecosystem: Environmental > Aquatic > Non-marine Saline and Alkaline > Hypersaline > Sediment... | reverse complement strand
TGGTCCGTACCCGAATCGAGTAGCTCGACTGCGTCTCGTAGTCGAACGTCTCGTCCGTCTGCAACTGGTCGCCCGCGATCTGGAACGAGGCGTTGTCCGTGTCGCCGGTCCCGGCGACCAGGGAGTACGTGAACGGCGGTTCGTCGTCCACATCCGTCGTGCTCAAAGTCCCCACGAGCGTGCCGGACGGTTCGTTCTCAGCGACTTGGTTATTGGAGAGGTCGATATCGGTCGGCGGATCGCCGACGGGGACAATAGTGACCGTCGTAGTCGCCGAATTACTGTTGTTCACACCGTCGCTGGCCACGAAGGTGATGACCCGATCCGTGGCGTCGGGGGCCTGCGACGTATTGTTGTACGTGACGGTTCTTAGGACCTGCTGGTAGTGGGCCACGGTATCCGTGCCGGAGAGGCTCAGCACACCCGTACCGCTATTGTAGTCGGCCGTGATGCTGGTGCCGGTCGTATCGGCGGCCAGCGTTTCGGCGGCCCCGTCCAGGACGTTGCTCAAGGTGACCGTCAGCGACGCCAAGTCGGGGCTGTCGGCGTCTGAGAGTGTGGCGTCCGCATCGGCGATAGCCGCCGGGCCGGCGTCCTCCGTGAAGGTGGCCGCGAAATCCGCCCCCGTTAGCCCGGAGCTGTCGTCGGCGTCCAAGTCGAGAACCGGCGCCTGGGAAGAGTACACGGTCACCTCATGGCCGACGCGCCGCGAGTAGTAGCGGGCCAGAGTGAAATCGCTTCGGCTGCCGAAATCGGCGTAGCCGGCCACCAGGAGGTGCCCATCCTGGTCCAGCGTGGTTCCGTAGGCATAGTCGTAAGCAGCGATGTCCGTGGTCGTCTTGCCGTCGGTGCCGAAACTGGTGTCCAGACTCCCGTCCACGTTGTAGCGGGCCAGCGCAAAATCGCCGGCGCCGCCGTACCCGTCGTATGCCTGGCCGACCACCACCGCCTTGTCGTCGGGCTGCAGCACGACGTCGTAACCGTAGTCGTAGTTGGAGAAGAAATCGGTGGTCACCTTGCCCCCGCTGCCGAAGGTCGAATCGGGGCTTCCATTGGTGTCGTAACGCACCAGCGCGAAGTCGTCGGTGTAGCTGCCGTAGGCATCGTACGCCGTGCCGGCCGCCACGATCATCCCGTTCGACTGGATCGCCACGGCGTAGCCATAGTCATAGCCACCCGCAATGTCGGTCATCACCTTGCCGCCGCTGCCGAAGTCCTGGTCGAGGGCCCCAAGACCGTCGTATCGGGCTACCGCGAAATCGTAGTTGCTCCCGTTGTAGCCCATCCCCACCACGACGATCTTTTCCTCCCCCCCGTCGTCCTGGATTGCCACATCGTACGCGCGGTCGTACCCACTGCCGAAGTCGGTGGTCACCTTGCCGTCGGTATGAAAACTCGTGTCCAGGGTCCCGTTGACGAGGTAGCGGGCCAGCGCGAAATCATCATTACTGCCGTTGCGCGCACTACCCGCCACGACGATCTTCCCGTCCGAATCCACCGTCACGCCCCGGGCATAGTCGTACGACCCGAAGAAGTCGGTGGTCACCATGCCGTCGCCGTCGAAGCCCGTGTCGGGAGTCCCGTTCGCCTCGTAAAGCGCCACGGCAAAGTCGCCGTTGCTGCTGCCCGCCACCACGATCTTGTCGCCCGGCAGCACGGCCAGGGCGTAGCCGTTGTCCCCGCTTCCGAAGTCGGTGGTGACGACTCCGTCGGTGCCGAAGCTCGTGTCGAGAGATCCGTCGGCGTGGTAGCGGAGGAGTCCGAAATCCCCGTCGCCGGTGTAGCCCGCCACGATCACCTTGCCGTCCGACTGCGTGGCCACGGCCTGGGCGTAGTCGTAGCCGCCCGACAAATCCTTCAGCGCCACCCCGTCGGTGGCGAATTCGGGATCGAGCAGGCCCGGGGGGCCGCCCACGCGGTAGCTCCCGTCCTCGTCGCCCGCGGTGGCGAAGATCGCGTAGTCGCCGCCCGACGTGTAGGTGTGCTCGACCGACGACGGGTTCCCGGAGACAAACTCCGGCGGTCCCTCTCCCCAGTCGATCTCCCACGACGTGATCGTGTCGTCGCCCGGGTCCGTGGCCGACAGGTTCAGCGTGTAGGGCACTCCTGCGTCCACGTTCGCGTCGCCGCCGATCGACAGCGTAGGGGCCACGTTCTCCACCGCCAGGCAAAGGTCGCCCTGGCCCGAGGTGAACCTCGCGAGTCCGAAATAGTCGCCCGAACCGCCGTAGGCGTCGCCGGCCAGGATGATATTGTCCTCGTCGTCCAAGGCTACCCCATAGGCGTTGTTCGATGCGCCACCGATGTCGGCCGACGCCGTACCGCCGTCGCCGAACCGGATGTCAGGTGTCCCATCGGGGTTGTAGCGTGCCACAGCGAAGTCGTCGGCGCTGGCGCCCGCCACCACGATCATCCCGTCCGACTGGATGGCCAAGTCGTAGCCGTAGTCGTACCCCCCGGAGAAATCGGTCATCGCCTTGCCATCGGCGTCGAAACCCGTGTCCAGGTCTCCATTGACGTCGTATCGGGCCAGACCGAAGTCATCGTCGCTGCCGTTGTAAGCACACCCCGCCACCACGATCATCCCGTCCGACTGGATGGCCACGTCGCCGCCGTAGTCCGAACCGCCGGCGAAGTCGGTCGTCACCTTGCCGTCTGTGCTGAAACTCGTGTCCAGGTCTCCATCGGTGTCGTAGACTGCCAGCGCGAAGTCGTCGGTGTTGCTGCCCGACACGTCGTACGCCGTGCCGGCCACCACGATCGTCCCGTCCGGCCGTAGCGCCACGCCACGGCCGTAGTCCGAACCGCCGGCGAAGTCGGTCGTCACCTTGCCGTCTGTGCTGAAACTCGTGTCCAGGTCTCCATAGGCGTCGTAGACTGCCAGCGCGAAGTCGTCGGTGTTGCTGCCCGAGGCGTCGTACGCCGTGCCGGCCACCACGATCGTCCCGTCCGACTTGACGAGCACGCTGCGGGCATAGTCCGAACCGCCTGCAATATCCGTGGTCACTTTGCCCCCCGTGCCGAAGTCCTCGTCGAGGTTCCCATAGGAGTCGTATCGGGCCAGGCCGAAGTCGTAGCTCTCGTTGTAGACGCTCCCCACCACGACGATCTTCCCGTCCGACTGCAGCGCCACGTCGTAACCGTAGTCGCTGCCCCCAGACCCGCCGGAGAAGTCGGTGGTCACATACCCGCCCGAACCGAAGCTGTAGTCAAGGCTCCCGTCGGGGTTGTAACGCATCAGCGCAAAGTCGTCGCCCCCGCCCCCGTAGCCGTCGTAAGCGTGACCCGCCGCGACGATCTTTCCGTCCGGCTGTACCACCACCGCTTCAGCGATTTCCCAGGGCCACGATGCGCCAAACACCGATTCGGCCATCACCGTGCCGTCGCCGCCAAACGTCACGTCCAAGACCCCTGCTGGACCGTACGCCGTGTGGGCCACCTGTTGATCATCGATCGCCGTCGCCGAAATTGTCGGCACGGCGAACCCGTCACCATACACGTGCGTCACCGACGCCGGGTCCCCCGTGAACACCTCCGGATTCGGCAGGCTCCCGTCCCCCCAGTCGATTTCCCACTGAGTGATCGTCAGCCCATTCGAGTCCAGGTTCAGCGTGTAGGTCGAGCCCTCGTCGACCGACGACTCGCCGTCGACGTAGACGTCTCCCGCCCCCTGTTCCTCCATCATCAACGTGCCACCGCCGTCATCCCAGGAAGCCAACGACGTCGAACCGGACAAGCCCATCGACGTGCCGCCCGCCGTTGTGCTCGAGCCGCTGTCGGTAGAATCCCCGGAGGAATTGCCCGAACCCGACACCGAGTTGCCCCCGGCACCCTGCCCAGACGGCCCGCGCCCGTCCTTGTCGGGGCCTCCGACTACCAAATCGTGGCCCGCCCCGCTGAAGAGCTGGTCCGTGCTGCCGCCGGCAACGACGCGGTCTCGTCCCTCGCCACCGTCGAGCGTGTTCTCTCCCCCACCGGGGTCCTGCGAAGGGTCGGAGCCGAAGAGCCAGTCGTCACCAGGCCCGCCTTCGAGGTAGTCCGTTCCCTCGCCGCCATAGACCCTGTCCCGTCCGGAATCCCGTCCGAGGGTATCCGCACCGTAGAGGAAATCGTCGCCGGGTCCCCCCAAGATGAAATCGTCGCCCCAGCCGCCGAACACCTCGTCATCCCCATCCCCGCCGTCCAGGCGGTCGTCACCCGCACTGCCGTCAATTAGGTCTTCCCCCGTACCGCCCTCGATCCAATCACTGCCGTCCCCGCCATCGATTCCATCGTCTCCCGCACCGCCAACAGCGATATCGTCCCCGCCCCGCCCGACAAGCGTATCGTTTCCGAGGCCGCCTCGAAGCAGGTCATCGCCCACCCCCCCAACCAGCCGATCGTCTCCCGGCCCGCCGAATAGCCAGACCGGCGTGGCGCCCGCCGCTTCGCTCCGCATCTCGACCTGGTCGTGGCCGCCGTGGGCCCGCACGCGGATCGCCGAGTACTCCGACACCAAGCCCCACGGCGCCCCGTTGCGCCACACATCGAGCTGGTTATCGGCCCAGTCGTAGAGTTCGATGTCGTCCGCATCGTCGCCGCCATGGATGTGAACGGTCCCATCCGCGCCCACGAATATCCCGCCGCTAAAGAGGACCTCGTTATTCGTCTCGTCCGGCTCGTCAATCTCACCGCCCACGTCCAACTGTGCCACCAAATAGTAATCCTGCTGCACGTCCGCAAAATCCGCCGGCACCGCCAACTCGTGCGTCCCCACCGAAAGGCTCGCTGGATCGCTGATCCGGTAGCTCATCAACTGCGCGTCGCACACAGCACCGTCGGCCGACCTGTAGATCCCGACGTCGAAGCCCGGGGCGTCCTCGTCGAGCACGTCGTAAGTGACCACGAGATCATGATCGTTGCTCGAAAACCCTGTAAGGTCTAGGTCGATCGCCAGAAGCTGCCTCTCTTCAAGCGGCTCAAGCCGAAGTGATCGACCTTTGAAACACTTGCCGCGGCAGTCCATGCGGCGAGCGTCGAACGAGCGTGACTTGCCGGACATCCTCCAGGGCCAAATCGACTTGAACATGGTAGAGATCTCCTATTCAATGCGGACACACACGCAGACCGTAAGCGGACACCAACAGCAGCGGAAGACCGGCGCAAGAACGCGCGCCGAGTAAGAGCGGGTGCGAGCATTGAAGCTCCCTCACGGGCAGAACCGCGACGGCAGACGCCGCGCCGTTGACCAGCCGAATTAACATCGGCCAATCCCCCCGGTCATGCACCCTGTGACCGTGACCAAGCTGCCAATGCCTCACGGGCAACGTTGAACGTATGGCAGGCCCGTGAGAATGTCAAGCACCTGTCCGAAGATTTTCCATTCGGGGGGCAGTCACGATACCCCGCAGGGGGATATGTGCCTGCTGAGGCTGTCACAATACTCCGGATTTGTAGTTGTAATCTACTAACGCCCGACCGATTCCACCCCCCGCAGGAACCGGAAGGTTCCCTATCTTGACGCGCCCCCAGCCACCGGACCAACCTGCCGACAGCTCCGGCAAGCCAGCTAACAGGGCCGGCCCTCGTCCCGCATCCGCTTCTTCACCCGGATTGCGGTCACAACACAGCGTCACCCTTGGCGAAAGCCGACGTCAACGATATCCCGCCCCGTGAGATAATTCTGCGCCGCGAACGCACGATTTTCATGACCGGCATTTCCCACCATACGCGCCGCAGAATCATGACGTGAAACTCGCAAGTCCCTTCCCCAAGAAGCGCCGTGAATACTCTGGCCTTGCGTACTTCACTTGCTTGAATACGTCAAGGAAGCGACTCGTCGCTCGACGACCTGCTGGCATGTCTGGTACGATTGCGCCGTGTCACTATCCCTCTCATATCCTTCGGCTATCGTTACTGTCCTCAACCTCAAAGGCGGCGTGGGGAAGACCCACACGGTGTGGCTGCTGGCCGGTGTCTGCCAGGAGCGCGGCAAGAAGCTCCTGGCCGTTGACACCGACACGCAAGGCAACCTTACCCGAAGTTTCCTTCCCGGTACCCTCGACGGGCCCGGCGTCGAGGCCCTCTTCGACCCCGCAGTCGACACTCACGCGGCCGACCTCATTCGCCCCACGCGGTTTGCCGCCATCGACCTCCTCCCTTCAAGCCCGGCCCTCGCCCCATACGACCTTTCCGACCAACACGCATGGGAGACCTCCGATGGCCATCTGTCCCTTGTGGAAGGGCTCCGTGACATTCGCGATCGTTACGACTATATCCTCTTCGACTGCCCACCGAGACTCTCCCTGGTCAGCTTCGCCGCCCTGTGTGCCTCTGACGCCGTCGTCATTCCTTTGGAAGCCGCTGACTGGGGCGCCCAGGGGATCGTGCAGGTGACGGCCGCCGTCGAGCACGTCCAGAGCCGCTACAATCCCGACCTTGCGTTGCTCGGCTATCTCGTCTCCCGATTCAAGCGGGCCCGCTCGTATCAGCGAAGCTACTTGGCGAAGCTACGCCAGCATTTCGGCCCGCTGGCATTTGACACGGTCATACCCGATCTGGCACGCTTCGAGAAATCCGTTACCCTCGGTGTCCCCATCACCCTCCATGCACCGGCCAGCGTCGAAGCCGGCATCGCCCGGCGGCTCCTCGCGGAAGTTGAGCGCCGCATCAGCCGGAGTCGTCGATGCCGCCCTCAGAGCCGCGGAAAGCACGTTCAGCACCCCGTCGCACTTGCCGCTTGAACACGACCCCTCGACGAGTTGCGGGCCCGTTCAGGGACGCAAACGGCTCGCAGGCGCCTGTCTTATCGAAATCACTCGCGTCCGGCCCGATCCGGCGCAACCCAGGAAACGCCTCGATCCGGCCGCCCAGGCGGAACTTGTCGCCTCTGTCAAGCGGCACGGCATCTTGCAGCCCGTCACCGTCCGCTACGTCACCAGTGACAACATCTACCAGATCATCGCCGGGGAACGTCGCTACCTGGCAGCACGCGGAGCTGGACTTACCGAGATTCCCTGCTGGATTCAGACACCTCGGGAGGAGGAAGTCCTGCTGCACCAGATCGTCGAGAACTGGCAGCGGCTGGACATGCACCCATACGATCTGGCAGACGCCCTCGCAACGCTGCGAGACGGTGCCGGCATGTCGCAGAAGCAGATCGCGCAGGACACGGGCAAGTCTGAGGGCGAAATCTCCAAGCTCTTTGCCCTGCTTGACCTTTCCCCCGCCGTACAGAAGCTCGCCCGTGACGACTCGACCGGTCGCATCACGAAGCGTCACCTGTACGCGGTTCGCGCCCTGCCGCCTGACCGCCAGGAGGCGATCATACGCAAGACCCAAGAGCACGGGCTGACTGCCCACGAGACTGAGAAGCTCGTCTCGCGGGAAGAAGAGAGACTCCAAGGCGCTCCAGGCCGCCGTGGGGCGCCCGTGAGCTACCATCGGTTCAGGACGGCAAACGCCACCGTGTCGTTGACCTTTCGCAAGAAGGAAGTGACCACCGACGACATCCTCGGGGCGCTCGATGAGGTCCGCGCGATCGTCGAGCAGCGGGGTTCGCAGTGAATTGCTGGGCATTCTCGGCTTGGTGAAGCCATCCAACACTCAACTTTCCCCGGGAAGTATTACAAATCAGCCCCGAAATCTCGAAATCGCCTTGTTTTCCGGGCGTTTGTCGCGGCTCTTGGCATTTTCGTTACAGAATCAAGAACACGAAGAAAACCGCCAAAAGCCGGACGTAGCGGGTGTCAATGACACCCGCATTCACGGCCAGCGAGAGTAGGCTGGCCTCCCAAAGCTGCAAATCCACGGTGAAGAGGACACTTGCGGCCGAAACGGGGGTACTGCCTTGACCGTACCGGACTATGGGAGAGCCTGAGACTCCGGCGTATCGAGCCCGCTGCCGCGTTGGTGCTGGAAGTCTGCATAAGCCTTGCGGCTCAGCCGGAGGTTGCTCCGGTAGGAGAGATTGCCGATTAGGCTTACCAGCGGCGCGCGGCGCCCCCACAGACTGCTCCATACCCGGCGGAGGATGCGCGGCATGGAGTAGAAGGTCTGGTCGCAGGAGATCATCTCCTCGATGACGCCGGCCAAAGACAGATGCCTGTAGCGGGCCACCGGAAAGGTCAACGTGTAGTACTTCCAGTCTTCGGGGAACGCATTGAGGGCGACGCGGCCCTCCGCTTTCATCTGGTCCCACAATCGCGTGCCGGGCAAGGGGGTGAGAAAAAGCGTGTTGAGATTGTCCACGCCGTACTTCTGGGCCACCTCGGCGATCCGTTTGCCGATGCCCGGCTGATCCACGTCCAAACCGATGATGAACGAGCCCACGACCAGGATTCTGTGCCGCTGGATGTGCCGCACTGAGGCGCGGATATCACGGCTTTTCAGGAGGTTGAACTTCTTGCCGAGCTCCCGAAGCCCCTCCGGCGCAGGGGACTCGAAGCCGATGAAGACGCCTCGGCACCCGGCCTTGGCGGCCAATGCCAGGAGTTCTTCGTCATCGGCGAAGTTGATGGTGGCCTGGGCGACCCATTCCTTGCGCAGGTTCGCCCTCGCCATGGCGCGGAACAGGTCCTTGGCGCGGGCAAGGTGGTCCGGGCGCGTGCCGATCAGGTTGTCGTCCACCACCAGAACACGTTTCTCGCGGATGGACTGCAATTCGCGGACTACGTCGGGGATGGGCCGCTGGCGGTAACGGGACCCGTTGAACGCCGTCACGCTGCAGAAGCTGCAGTTCAGAGGACACCCACGTGTGGTCTGAATCGCGCCGAAGGCATACTCCCCGGCTGCCAAATCGTGCCGAGCGGCGGGGATGGCGTCGATCTCGGCGAAACCGCCGTCATACCGGCGTTTCAAACCGCCATGCCGGGCGTCCTCGATGACCTGTCCCCAGATGCTCTCGGCTTCGCCCGTGACGACCGCGTCGACACGCTCCATGGCCTCGTCCACGCACATCGTTGCGTGAATGCCGCCCATCACGACCGGCACGCCCAAGCTCCGGAAGTAAGAGGCGACTTCATAGGCCCGCGGCGCCTGCGAGGTGAAAGCCGTAATGCCCACCAGGTCGGGCCGGGGCATAGCCGCGTAGTCCGGCACGCCGAGGCTCTCGTCCAGGATCGAAATATCCCACTCCTGCGGGGTCAGACCTGCGAGCACCATCAAACTCAGCGGCTTCCACACACGGTAGCGATTCCAGCGACTTTCCCTGATTCTGACGATGCTGACAAGCGGGTTGGACGGGTTGATCAGATAGAGTCGCATCGTCTACGTTATCCCCTGGATGGAGATCCGCCTTCCGTACTTCCCGTCCTTACTGCGGGTGCACTGGACGGCTTGCCTCATTCACCGCTTACCGGCCGAACTCGGTCATAGATAGTCTCTCCATAACACCCACAGACCGCAAGGATGCAGCCTATCGCCGAAGGCGTCGCTTCGTCGTAACCTGAAGCATACCAATTAGTTGCTCGTTTGTCTTGCCCTATTCGGCGCGACATGCGGTTCCTCGATCTCGCTCACGGGGCGCACAGCTCCACCGGTCCTCCGGGCTGCGCACGACTCGCGTTCGGCGCGGCCCGACGCTTCCGAAATTGAAGACATTCGACGCCGTGCCGTCAAGTGGACGAATGGGTGACGGATGGTCGCGCAAACCCTTGAAATTCGGGGGTACTTCGCGGGCCGTCCTGCCCAAATCCACGGATCAACCTATCCGAGGAAACGCATGGACATTCCGGGCCGCCCTGTAGCGTGCGTCAGAAGAGGTGTGCCAACGAGGGTCGATACTTGAGATAGACGGCGTCAGCCGCCCTGCCACAGGCGTGCGAGGAGCCCCTGGTGGCGCGGTGGGCTGTCGGCTCCTGCGGCGAGCGCGGCCTGGGATCGCCGCTTGGCGTACGTCTTCACCTGGTGCAGGAACGCCTCCAGCATCGCCCGCTGGTTCCCCTCGACCGCCGAGTAGACGAGGTTCGTAATCGGAATCCCGTCGTGATTCTCTCGGATCCGGCCCGTGACGGCAGCCGAGACCGTACCCAGCATGCAGTTGAAGCAGACCGCGTCAACGATCCCGTCCGCGCCGCGGCGGGCGAAGTCGACCATCTTCGCCACATTGAGCACAAGCACCTCGTTCTGTTCCTCGCCGAGATACGGCGTCGCCATGTCGAGGACCTCCTGGTAGCTCGGCTCGTCCCCGCGCTTGACTTGCCCGCGAAACATGCGTCGAACTCGCCAGGTCTCGACGTTCTTGCGCAACATGAGGGCACCGAGGAGCGCGGCCTCGCCAAGGCTCCCCCTTGTCCACTCTCGGCGCAGCGAGAAGTCCATGATGTCCACGAGGAACGGGGCGGGCCAGACTTCGCAGCCCCGCTCCTCCAGCCATGCGAACAGGTCCTGGTTGCCCACGGGGTTAATGCGGGTGAAGATGTCGCCGGCCACCCCCACGACCGGCCGCGGTGTCGATCGGTCGAGCGGGATGAGCCGCAGGCGCGAGGTGGCCATGGTGAGTGCCGCGGGCAGCTCGTCCGTGGCGATGGCGGTCTCGATGTCTTTCATGTTCCGGCGATGGACCTCGTCCGTCTGACCGTGTTCGAGTTCGTAAGGCCGCGTTTCGCATACCATCTTGATCAGCAAATCAATCGCCACGAGTCCGCGCCATAGACGCGCACCGATTACGAGCCCCAGCAGAGCCTTGAGGTCTTCGAACCCCGGCGTCGAAACCGACAGGTCGGAGACCTTCATCCGCCCGAGGAGCAGGCGATGCGCATCGCCGTACTGGTGGAGTAGGCACGGGATGGTTGTCCCGGGGAAGAAGAACACCTCGTGGCTTTTGCGGGCCGATCGGGTAAGATGCACGAGGTCGCCGGTGAGCAGGCTGTACGGGTGGCACTCTACGCCGGTAACCGAAATTCAGGTCTTGTGTTTTTGAACTGGCGTGCAGCGGTCACTTGCGATTTCAGTGCAGTGGTGATCTTGGGCACACCTGTGCGTTCACGTTTTGTCTTC
>Ga0180437_10010934_pt1 | contig 10979 bp, 7 predicted proteins | sample SS_ome_4_FD_132410 | JGI IMG/M metagenome (GOLD analysis project Ga0180437, IMG submission 132410) | Hypersaline lake sediment archaeal communities from the Salton Sea, California, USA - SS_3_D_1 metaG | ecosystem: Environmental > Aquatic > Non-marine Saline and Alkaline > Hypersaline > Sediment... | reverse complement strand
TGGAAAAGTTGCCTTCCGGCGCCTTGTCCCAGGCGTATTGCTCGATGGTGCCGTTTCCTTCAAATATGATCTTGGTGTTATTGGAACCGATCGTGTACCACGTATAGTTCAAATTATCGTCGGTGATCCGGACGTTAAAGCTCGGAGCCGTGGCGTCGAAGGGATCGTTGTCGGAGGGCGAGTTTACCACAACGACAGGATTGACGGTATCTTTAATTACTACTACATATTCACCGTTTGTATCCCCTATAGTATCATTAGCATAAAATGTTATGTTCACATTTCCCTCAGGTGCCTTATCCCAGGCGTATTGCTCGATGGTGCCGTTTCCTTCAAATATGATTTTAGTGTTATTAGAACCAATGGTGTACCAAGTATAGTTTAAACCTGCATCAGTGATCCTAACATTAAAACTTGGCGCTGTTGCGTTGAATGGATCATTATCTGATGGTGAGATTATTACGATATTTGGAGCAGATATTTTTAATTTATAGAAATCATCATAATTTGTGCTACAATCATCATTATTATTTAAATTAGTTGAAATTAAAGCTGAAATTACAAAGAATGTAAATCCAATAAAAAATAACAACTGAATTCTTTTCTTATCACTTTTCCATTTTATCTTCATGATAAACATCAATTATTTTTATTTTGAAATTTATATCAGAACCTTCTTTTTTTTGACATTAATTATTATTTTTGATATTTATTACCCTTAATAATAGAAGAAATCTTTTTTCATCGTGGTGATTTTTCACTAGTTTTGTACAGATGGGAGTTGTGAATTATTCTCTGTTGAAAGATAACAAGAAAGAACTTATTTATATATATTAGGTTTTGTATAAAGCAATTATAGTCATATAGGATGAATGCAACCTCTTCTTTTCTTTGTTCATTATTTTTAATTTTATTATTCTAAAATCTTTGTTATTACAGTATTTGTGAAAAATTTCGTATATAAATATTTCATACTATGAACTTTGAAAAAATAATATTAAAAAAAATAAAAAAAGGAAATTCGAGAGAAAATCTCTCTTCACATTATTTCACTATTTCTAACAGATTGTACTTACTGATCATCTCAAGAACGCCCATGACTTGTAGTTCATGACCGTAGAGATCGTTCGCATCTGAAAGGTTTCGCCAGCAAAATGGGCATTCCGTAGTTAAAATGTCTGCACCAACGGCATTTGCTTCATCACATCGCAAGCTAGATGTTCTTAAACTAAAATCTGGATAACCGGCTCTTACACCGCCTCCTGCTCCGCAGCACATGCTGTTGAGCTTTATGCGGTACATTTCCTTAAAGACAATTCCTACATCTTCTTCGAGTTTCTTTAAGATAACTCTAGGAATCTCGAACCATTCGTTTATTTTTTGATTTATCTTGCGCATATCAAGCATTAAGTTCTTGCTATTTTTAATCATTTCTTGTTCTATTTCAATAGCAAAATGCCTTCCTGTGTGACAAGGATCGTGGTATGTAACCACCTTCCCCTTTAGTTCTTTATTTGGTTTGAATTTAATTTTTCCTTGAGTAATCAAATCAGAAACCAATTCAAATGCGTGTTTCGTCTCAAAGGGAAGTTTTTCACCTTCAGCCATCCATTTTGGATAATCTACAGTAAAAGTTCTATAACATCCCGCACAAGAGAAGTAAACCATTTCTAGATTCTTAAAATTTTCTAGATTCTTCTTCATGAGCTCCTGAGCTGTCTCAACTGCACCTACTCTGAAAAATGGGCTTCCGCAGCAAACTTCTTCTTCAATTAGAGTGAAATCAATTCCTAATTGCTCAAAGATTTTTGCGGTTGCAATAGCAACTTCAACTTGACGATATGAAGCAGTGCATCCAACATAATAGCCGATTTTTGCGTCTTTGTTATTTATAAATTTTTCTAAACCCGCATCTTTTGCCCATTTCATTCTTTCATCTTTATCCCCGCCGTAAGGGTTGTTTCTTTCTTTCACTAAACGATCGACTAATTGATGCTTTTCTATCATTGGTATTCCTGCTTCGACGCAAGCAGCCCTTAAAGATTCAATTATATCAACTGTAGGAATTTTATTCTCACATTGAGCTGAGCATTGTCCACACGTAATGCAAGGCATTATAACATCTCGAACCTCTTCAGTGAATTCTAAATCTCCATTCAAGATTGAACGAGCGATCCAAATTTTCCCTGCATTCCAGAAGGCCTCCCATCCATATTCTATGCCTGCAGGACACGAATCAACCATTCCTTCGTAAAGTACTGTACCTTGTTTTCCTTTAAATTCACCAATTCCTTTTTTGCTCGGTTCTCCTGAATATGCAAACCTGCATGCTTTGCAATGAATGCATTTAAATATTTCAGGTTTTAATTCTTCAAGTCTTTCTTTACCTGTTTTTGCCATTTTTTTTCACCTCTGGTTTATGGAAGACCAAGTCTTCCTGGATGCATTATCATATTTGGATCTACAATCTTCTTCCAAGCTCTCAAGTATTTCCAGTACATTGCCGCTTGACTATATGTTAAAGGAGCATGAATGTATGGATCTGGCCTGTAATTTAACCAACCTTGTTTTAAAGCGTATTCCGTGGTTTCTCTGTTCATGTCTTGTACTTTTTCGAAATCTTCTTCTTTCGTTGAATCAAAGCAAATAATTGGCATGCAAATCGCTTGTCTGCATCGTTCAATACTTGCAATCCACATGACTTCTGGGAAGCCATATTTTTTCATTGCAGCATTGTACATTTCAGCAAAGTGGGCGCATTCGTTCCATGGCGTATAGAAAGTAATGAATAAGAATCCTGCTTCCCAGAAACTATATGGGATAGCAATCTTGTTTGGTTTCTTCATTCTACTTGCTATTTGCTTAGGATGTAATTCTTGTTGCTTCATTGCCGCGCCATCCTTGGCTCGATTCTTCGCAAAATCCTTGCAATGGTTGTTGATTATATCCACTGCATTATCAAGCTCTTTTTGACTTTGAGCCCATGTTTCCCAGTTCATCCACCATTTAGAGAAGCCAATTTCTTTGTAAAATTCATAGTCGTGTGGGACTTTATCTTTCGGCCATCGTGTCATCACGAGCGGATAATTTCCACCTTGAACCATAACGGTGTTATGTGCGACTCCAAATTCTTTCATGCCTAATTCAAGAGTCACGTCTTGCATGTCTTGTGGATTGCTCATTCCCCAAGCAACAACCGTTTTAAATTCGGGATGAGGAAAAATTTTTACAGCAGCTTTAGTAATAACGCCCATTGTACCTTGACTACCCATTAAGAACGACCACATATCAGGACCTAATCCGTATTTATAAAATGGTTTTGCAAATGGAAGTGCCCAAGAACCAGTACGTACAATATCTCCGTTTGGAAATACGACTTCACCGCACATGAAATTATCCCCTTGAGGTCCTACTGAGGAAGTGTATAGAGAAAATCCCCTATCAATAGCATCTCCCATTACTGTAGCTGCGGGAGGCGCTCCATCAGCAATTGGAGGTGCCCAATCGGGATGGTATTTTTCCATGTATGCCCAAAGCGTTCCATTAGTGACTCCTGGTTCAACAATGGCGATCCGGTTAGCTTCATCGATTTCGATGATTCGATCCATTCTTCCTAAATCAAGTTGAACTCCAGCCGGTTTAATTGTAGGACAAGCAAATCCACCAGAAAGCCCTCCTGAAATTGGTGATACCGCAATTTTCTCTTCGGAGCAATATAAAAGGATCTTTCTTATCTCTTCTACATACTTTGGTCGAACAACGATATCTGCAATCTGAGATTCCAAGCCCATTACCGACTTTGCGAGATATGAAGCTGTGATCGCTTTGTTGTTAGTAGCGTAATTTTTACCAACAATTCCAATCATGGCTTCAAGATCTTTTTCATCTGGTAATTTATAACTAATTGTAATCTACCTTTTCTTTTTTTTTGTATACTTATTTATTTTTAAAATAGTGTATAGGTTTGAAAATTAATTATAAAATTTAAGCATTAAGTAAATGTTTTTCATAAAAAGGATGGCTTTTTCCTATAATAGTTTTGTTCAATTTTTATAAGCAAACTTTGTAGCGAAGAAGCGAGATTTTAGTAGAAATCTTCAAAATAATTATTCTTAATTCAAAAGAAATAATAAAGAGAGGGAAAGGAACTTTTATTCGCTTACAGGAGCTTTTACTACAAACTCGTCTTGTTTAGGTTTCTTGGTTGGTCCAAGTGCCCACCAATAACCTTCTTCGTAGCTTCTATTCCCTCCAAACATCATTTTTGAATTTATTTTCCCGAATACATACCAAGGCACATAAGAGAGGTATAAAATCACTGCTAATGAGGTCATTCCTGGATTTGTATACGAGATTCCAAAATCTATTCCAATTAACTGAAAAGAATTCCACATGAAGTCTTTTCCGTTCTCAATAGAAACCCATGGAAGATTATTTAATACAGGAAAAATAAAATCAAGAACCCCTATAAAAATCAATATATCCAGAAGTAACAATCCTCCTACTACACCCATGCTATAATAGGCTATCCATGCTGTTTTTCCTTTTGGCAATCCATATTTATGATAGAAAATATGGGAGACGTATCCTAAAACAGTTAATAAAATATATGTTGTTATAAATCCCATTATCTATTTTCACCTCTCATGTTCAATTGAACACTTTTCCTCCTTCCATGGGTGTTTTATATTCTATTTTAGGTTTAATTGCTGGTTTGGGCTCAGTTGAAACAAATTCAGGCAATTCAAAATATTCGGTTGGAAGCCAACCATGATCCATGTACCACTTAATTGTATGATATGTACCGGTACGATAATCTCCATACTCAAACTGGAAGCCTAAATTCTTTATTTTTTGGTTTGAAAAATAATACTGATGCGTAAGGTATCCCGCCATTGGAAGATCGATTTTAGGACGATTACCGAGCTTTCTTGCTTTCTTGTTCTTTAGCTTAGCCAGCCAAAAAAGAATCTTTGCATTAAGACTGTAATAAAACCAAGTAGTTGGGATTACCATGAATTCTACACCTAATAATTTATAACAAAATTCTAAGAAATGTTCTTGTAGTACAGGTTCGCCACATAAATTGTAAGCCTCCCCAACTGCCTCCTCTTTTCCTGCTAAGAAGATTGCTGCTCTTGCTAGATCTTCCACGTGAACCATCGGCATCATCAACTTCTTCTTCTTAGGTAATTTCGGTAAGGGCAAGTAACCTAACTTTTTAATCATGTAGAAAATATGAAACGCTCCATAGGTTTGATATGGTCCATATATTGGAGCAGGACGAATGATTGTCCATTTAAAATCTGAATGCTGCTCAGCCCATTCATGAATGAGTATTTCTTGTTCTGTCTTGGTTACCGAATAATTATTTGGAGGATCAAAAGGCGAATCTTCGCTGATAGGGTGAATATATCCCTTATTAGTCTTAGAATAAATTGGTTCACCATAAACTCCACATGTTGACCAGTGAATGAATCGAGGTAATAACGTGCTCGTTTGCCCAGAATATTCGGTCATGACCTCTAATAAATTTTTTAGCCCCCCATAATTGATTTTATGAAGGAGTTCGTACTCAGCAAAATAATCGTATAACGATGCAGGATGAAAGATAACATCGTAATTCTCTTTATTATCGTAAAAAATATCCTTCGAAAATAATGCTTTAAGGCTTTCTTTTTTTGTCAAATCAGTCGAAATATATGTTAAATTGTCTCCTACCCATTTTCTACAATCTATGTATTCTAGCTCCCTACTGAATATGATTTCCTTTGTCATTAGTTTATCTCGCTCTTCAGGGGCTAAATCCGTAGCGACTACATGCCACTCACCAGATTCTAATAAGAATTTCACAAGAAAGGAGCCTGTATGGCCTAATGCTCCATCTACCAATGCATATTTCATAATTTTCACTTTATTTTTTTTACCAAATACAAATAATACTTTTGTTAAGATTATTCATATGTTAGGATACATTTAAAGTGTTTGACTTTGACACAAACAGCTAATTAAATAAACAATATTATATTAATATAAAAACCCAATTAAGAAAAACACGGTTAATTATATCAACGAAATTTAAGCGATAGTTGACTAATTTTTGAATAGAAAATTAACTTAAATACCCATAACTCCTTTGGTGGAAAGAATTTTTATTTTATCACGCCTTTCTTCTTCTTTAAACCAAATTCCTTCTCGACATTTTTAAAAATTATATTGCGTTTAATGAGTTGCTTCTTAACTCCTACATATGCAAAGCTTCCGACAATGAAATATGATGACATGGCAATAAGAGAATTAAAATATAGTTGGAATTCACTTGCGGGGAATTGTTGAGGTATCGCGCGCGTTTCGGTGTTAAGCAAGTACATCATCGTTTCATGAATGTCGTCTATACCTGCAATATCCATTATAAACAAGCCTGCTCCTCCAAATTGACCATTTGTACAATTTGCGGTTCTAACCAAGTCAAGCCAATTGGCAAACGGACCTCCTCTTGCGTCATCGTATTCCCAGTCTTCAATGATGCCTCCTTCAAGTTCGATAGTTGAAGATCCTAATGTAACTTTTATCGCGTAAACGCTTCTATATTCCGGCTTATGAGGGTCACCTAAATATATAGATATGGTCGGTGGAAAGAGATAATCAACTATATCTTGTTTAGTAACACCTAAGACGTTCTCAAAATAATTTTCTAACTGGTCGTAGTTAGATGCTGTCAAAACTTCGGCAGCCATTTCGTTCAAATCTCCATTTGTTGGTAAGAAAATGCGTTTTATCGCAAAATCCATGAGATCTTCGAAAGTAAATCCTAACTCGTCGCCCATCATTTTTATTAACACGCCAAATCCAAGCCCCGAATCAGCAACTACATTTGCAGCTTTAGTAAGATCGTCCATGATCAACCCTACTACATAACTACCATCAACATCAGAGTGATATAAGGATTCAACTAAGCTACCAAATAAGGGCGCCAAGTCTAAAGCTGTAATGCCGAATTCGTACATGACATGCAACAAGTTAACGCCGTTCTCTTCGAGGTAATCAACAAACCTAAAAACAAGTGGTTTTTCATATACATAATTGAAATCTATGAAATCTTCATCAAGCGGAGACGCGCCAACTGTATAAGTATAAATCTCGGACTCTACGAAATTTCCGGGATCTTCGTGTTCCCAATTCCCTGCATAATCTTCCATGTAGATGTAATAACTTACCGTGTTTCCTATTTGGTTAACTGAAGATGGTATAATTCCTGTAAAATTATGTGGAACATAAGGATCTGTCGTAGCTATTGGATAATAAGCGCCCATATCGATGCCTTTATATTCCCGAGTCCATACGGGACCGGTTAAGGGTGTTCGCTCCCAATTTTCGCCATTATCCGTGGAGTAATATATGTAAGTTCTATTTGAAATTCCCGAACCCTCATCTGAGGCTAACACGGTTATTGGCACATCGTTTCCTGCTGTAATTTGTCCTCTAGTAATCGTATGAAAGGCTGGTGGTGTCCCAACTACCTGGGTTGGAACAGGAAGGTCAAGTGAAATAGTAGCTTGTGTCCCCCATAACGGTTCTCCTACCAAACCATCCACCATTACATAGGGAGTCATGACTGCGAATAAATTTAGAGGACCTCCCATGAAGAGAGCTGTCATGAAAGCGTTGAAATATTTCCCGTTTGGAATTATCGCATATACAGGAACAAGCGCTGTTTCGTACCCGCCAATTATGATTTCTTCGGATATCCATCCATCAGCAAGTCTACCATCCAGGTAATTTGCCGCCACCATGGCAGGAGGAACTTTTAAAGGTGTGGGCGATGGATTGGTAATCTTTAGATCAAGCCGAATGGTCACTTCCGTCCAATCTCCATTTTCGTCAAATTCTCTATCAACAAATATTAGTCCATCTACAGTTGCAAGTGAAGGATCTTGATATATTGGTAAAAAATTTACAAAAGGAGCTAATTCTTGAACCGAAGCCGCAGCAATGGGAACCATGAAAACAGATAAAACGCTTAGAAAAGCCAATTTAGTTTTCCAATTCGAATATTTACCCATTATGAACACGCTCCTGTTCTATAGATTTAATAAATCGTTCCCTATTATGAGGCCAAATATATTTCAAATATTTTTCAGGCTTTTTTATAACAATTGTATCAGCTCTTGAAGATTTTATACTCTTTAGGGATTTAGGGCTCTCTGATGGTTGTTTATTTTTAGATGGAGTTTTCTCTCGTAAAGATTTAAGCTTCCTTCGAGATGGCATGTTTGTTATGGGAGCATTTCTACGATAATAAATACCTGTGATCCCTCCAACAATTCCCGCCGTGAGTAGTATTCCTCCTATAGGGATTCCAAATTTCCCCATGGCGTAAAATTCCGTATGAATCACATATATCGGGGATTTAGCAATGTTTCCTGCGATATCTCCAAATTCAATGTAGTATTGGATTTCCATCGCAAGCATTTCTTGTGGAAGATCTCCGTAATATGATCCGCTAAATAGTAGAAATGCTCTTCTACGCCAACCTCCTCCATCAACAGAATACACCATATACACTGAGCTCTCGTCAACTCCAGATCCAAATTCTTCGTCAACAATATCTACTTTAATCTCGAAATTAGCTCCCGCAAAAGCTTTAGATACTGCTGGGACACTACATATTGGGGGTGTAAAGTCCTCGTTAGAAACGGCAATTTCCAAGTAGCTAATGGTTGTTCCCTTGTATATAAAATTTATATTATTTTTAAAAATCCACCATCCAAAAAGACACTGTTCTGCCGTAATCTTGAATTGATTTGTGATGTCATATTTAACATCGTTCACATCAAAAGACACGGGTAAAGTTGCATTTAATACTACCTCAACAATAGGTAATGCCCAGCTAATGTCTATATCTCCTAAAAAGATCTGTGGTTTCCATACATACTCATCATCGGGAGAAGCTTTCAGAGAATAATAACCTCCTTCGCTATTATAGTAATCCTCATTTAGATGATAAATTAATTGGTTCGAAGAATCTGGTACAAGCCTAAGAAAAAGCACATCTGGGATGATAGGACCTAATAACGGGCCTATTATTGGTATATCATCAAGCATGGTGATATCGTATGCGATATCCATCTTAAAAAACGGAGCGTAGCCTGCTAGCTCAACTTTAAACCTTTGATTCCAAGCCAATTTAGGGGTATAAATCCTTAATTCAAAAGCTCCTTGGCCAGAACTGAAGCTCTGTTTGTATTCTAAGGCAATCGGGTCAAAATATAAAACGGAAGCATTATTTTGTATGAATTCAATATCGGATATGTCAATTTGTGAAGTTTTTATTATTGAGGGCTCTGCCTGCTCTTTAGTTGATTCGAATGACAGAACACCACTTATAATTGGAAATATTATAAATATGAATAAAATAGTACTTGTATAGGCCAATAGCTTATATTTATTTAAATGCCTAATATTTGTTTTCATGATTCAAAATAACCCCATACATGTCTAAGTTAAGGTGATTAAATATATCTTTAATTTTATCATTTAAAAACTTTAAACCTCATACCTAAAAATTACGTCAGTAAAAACCACGAACTTATATAGTTTATCAGATTTATTCCTTTTTTTTTCTTCTTTCATCCTTCAAAATAAAATCTTGAAACTCTGCATTATCATCAGCAATGAATTCCCAGAATTCTTCATATATTTCTTCATTACTCATTGTTTTCCTCATACTCGTCTTTCTATTTCTTGGTGGTGCTGATTCTTCCTGTTGCTGTAGATTTTTTGGTCGGTATTCGAGATAATTACCATCCAACAATAGGTTTTCAAACAGCTCTTTATCATTTTGTTGTTGATCATTCCCCTTTAGTTCCATTTCGAGGTCTACTTTTTGATACCCTCGCACTTGGAAGTTCTTATCCACGAACATCTGAAAGTGATGATCGCATATTAATCCTTTTGGTAAAGATATTGTCGCAATATTTGACGCTTGATTAACTATCGAAGCTGGTAAGTCTAAGTCTTTTTTTGTTTTGCAAATTGGGCATATGGTAGGTACTTTTCGAGTTTCATTTAACGACTGAACAGGATTAGATATTGTCATGCACTTTTTTTAAAAATAGTCTATTTTCCTTCTTTCTACAGCTTCGTATAAAAATATCAATAATTTCAAACGATAAAACTTTAAATTAATTCATGTTTAACTCATTAGCATAGTAAATTACTCAATCGCGTTTGTGAAGATCATGACAGAATTGGACTATTTTTTTGATCCTAAATCAATAGCAATAATAGGAGCATCGGATAGACTTAAGTTTGGATATACCACTACCAAGTATCTCTTGGAATCAGATTTTAACGCTTTTGCCGTCAATCCTAGAAAGGAGGAGTTATTTGGGCATCGCACTTATAAGACTATCAAGGACATACCAGAGGATATAGAATTAGCGATACTTATCGTAAGAAACGAATACGCTCTTCAAGCGGTAAAAAATTGCGTGGAAAAAGGCGTAAAAGGTATAATAATCGAATCCGCGGGTTTTGCAGAAACGGGTGTTAAGGAGTTAATCGACATCCAGAATGAAATAGTGAAAATATGTAAAAAAGCAAATGTGAGGGTAATTGGCCCAAATTGCGTTGGTATCACTAATTTTAATAACAACTTTACAACCACGGAGATCGATTTTAACAAGACATATAAGGGAGGGATTTCAATCATCGCCCAATCTGGAGTCCTTGGAAACATGTATATTGATTGGGGGTCAAGTCAAATGATGGGTTTTTCTAAAGCAATCACGCTTGGAAATAAAATTGATGTTGACGAGGTTGACATGCTAGAATATCTCGAAAACGATCCGGACACGAAAGTAATTGCAATGTACCTTGAGGGTACGAAAAGAGGAAAAGAACTATTTGACATTCTCAAAAAAATGACAAAACCTGTCATAATATTGAAAAATGGACGGAGCTATACGGGATCAAAC
>Ga0180437_10010933_pt1 | contig 10981 bp, 2 predicted proteins | sample SS_ome_4_FD_132410 | JGI IMG/M metagenome (GOLD analysis project Ga0180437, IMG submission 132410) | Hypersaline lake sediment archaeal communities from the Salton Sea, California, USA - SS_3_D_1 metaG | ecosystem: Environmental > Aquatic > Non-marine Saline and Alkaline > Hypersaline > Sediment... | reverse complement strand
CTGCCGCCCGTCGACCGCCTTGATGCCCGCCGGCAGGTTGTCGGTGATCTTCACGTTCTGCGCCGGCGCGTCGCCCGGGTTGCTGACCGTCAGCACGTAGGCGATCTGGTCGCACAGGATCACCTCGGCGGGCGCTTCCTTCTTCAGCGCCAGCGACGGCTTGGTGATGACCGTCTCGGCACAGGACTCGCCCTTCAGCCCGTCGTTGGCCGTCACGTTCGCGCAGTTGTTGAACTTGCCCGTCTTCGTCGCCTGGACCGTCACCGACAGCCCCTTCTTGCCGCCCGGCGCCAGCGTGCCCAGCGACCAGCTCAGCTTCTGACCGGCCACCGTCGCCGCCGGGTTGCTCGAGACGTACTGGATGCCGTCAGGCAAGACGTCCGTGACCACGACGTTGTTGGCCGCCACCTGCGACGGGTTGCCCACCGCGATGGCGTACTGGAACTTCTGCCCGACCACCGCGCGGGCGGGGGCCGTCTTCTTGATCGCGATCGACGGGGCCAGCCACGTCTTCGTCGTCTTGCCCACGTGAATCAACTGCGCCGGCGTGCAGCACTGCTTGTTCTCCGGGCGCGTGATCGAAATATGAATCTCGTTCGTGCCCGCCTTCGGCGCCGCCTGGGCCAGCGTCATCGTCGCGATGCCGTTCTTGTCCGTGATCGCCGTGGCCACCTGCCCGCCGCCCGGCTGCAGCGTCGCCGCCGGGCCGCTGACGATCTTGTACTGCACCTCGTAGCCGCTCAGCGGCGCCCCGTCGGAGTGCTGCGTGACCTTCGTCTTCATCACGTGAGACGTGCCGATGCGGTTGGTCGCCGGCGGCGGAAGCTGCCACGCCACGTCCAGCCAGAGCTTCGTGGCGAAGACCTTGTGCTTCTTCCAGTCGTAGATGCCCGGCGCGTAGGCGACCACGTGGGTGGCGCCCTCGGTGGCGCTGGTGACCACGCACCAGGTCTGGCCCTTGGTCAACTGGATGTCGTCGGACGGGTCGTCGTTGCCGCGGGTCAACACGTGGTCGTAGTTGTTGGTGTGCGTGACGGCCAGCGTGTTGGACAGCTTGTGGCCGCGGCTGGCCCGCCAGCCGCTCTCGTCGACCTCGACGATCGAGCCGACCGAGCCCTCGGTGACGATCCACTCGACGCGCCGGTTGGGCAGGGGCCTGCCGTCTTTGTCCTTGACGGTGGCGATCAGGACGTGCTGGGTGCGGACGGGGTTGACCGCCCGGGCGGGGGTCAGCTCGAGCGTGGCGGCGTAGGGGTCCCAGTTGGTGTAGTAGCCGCCCTCGGCCGGCTTGGCGTGCATTCTCGCCACGTCGCCCGGCGCCAAGGTAAACGAATGCGGCATATGGTCCCGGCAGCCGGCCAGCCCGGAGGCCATCGCGACCGCCACCACAGCCACGAACAGCAGTTGGTTGCGAGCCAGATTCATAGCGTGTCTCCTTCCCTGAGCTTCCTGTCTTGTATCGGCTGTATCTACCCGGTTTTCTGAAAGGAACCGTCCGCCGCAAATGTAAGAGCGCTTTGCGGCGCTGGCAACTATGCGCATAGGCGAATCATCATGCAAGAGGAAAAGCAAAAGACTTATCGACGTTCTGGGCGCGTCTATCCAGGAATCGGGCCGCTTTTCTTTCGCTCTCGCAGGGCCGCGATGATCGCGTGGTTCGCCTTCGGGAAGGCGAATGCGTCCAACTCGTCCGGCCGGACCCACTTCCAGGCGTCGGGTCCGATAGCCCGGCAGCGGCCGGACTTGTAGCGACATTCGAACACGTGCAGCGTGATGCGGAAATGCGTGTACGCGTGGCGTACGGTGATCAGCGGACCGATCACGGTGACTTCAATGCCGATCTCCTCGCGGATCTCGCGGCGGACCGTCTGGCGGAGCGGCTCGCCGGGCCGGCGTTTTCCGCCGGGAAACTCCCAGAGGCCCCCCAGCAGCCCCTCGGGTCTGCGGCGGTCGATGAGCACCCGCCCGCGCCGCCAGACGACGCCGGCGGCGACGTCGTAGTGCGGCAACCGGCGGCGGGGGGCTCTGTGGGGCAGCAAGTGCTGCTCGCCGCGGGCGCAGGCAAGACAACGCCCGGCGAGGGGACATCGCTCGCAGTCCGGGCGTTTCGGCAGGCAGACGGTGGCGCCGAGGTCCATCAGGGCCTGGTTAATCCGCCCGGCGGCTCCGGGGGCGATCAGCGATCGGGCCAGTGAGAGCAGCCTGCGGCGCGTCGGGGCGGCTTTGGGGTTCTGGCGGACGCGGAAGACACGGCAGAGCACACGGGTGACGTTACCGTCCACCACGGGAACGTCGCGGCCGAAGGCGATGCTCGCGATGGCGGCGGCGGTGTAGGGGCCGATGCCCGGCAGGCGCCGCAGTTCGTCGGCCGAGTCGGGCAGCCGGCCGCCGCGGTCGGCCACGACGCGCCGGGCAGCGAGGTGCAGGTTACGTGCGCGCGAGTAGTAACCCATTCCTTCCCAAGCCTTTAGCACGTCTTCAAGGTCGGCGGCGGCGAGGGTTTCGACCGTGGGGAACTGCCGGAGGAATCGGCCGAAGTAGTCGCCCACCGTTGCCGCCCGGGTTTGTTGGAGCATAATCTCCGACACCCAGATGGCATACGGGTCCCGTCGCCGTCGCCAGGGCAGCTTGCGGGCGGCGGGGTCCCACCACCTCAGCAGCGCCTGCCGAATGAGATCCGCCTCTGGATTCGCAGTTCGTGCCATGAGAGCCTGCCGCATTGTAGGCCACCGGGCCGGCTTGGCCAGCGTCGGACAAGCTCCTTTATCCTTATTCTCTGGTGATTTGCGAGAGCGCATTTACGTGTAGAAAAATCATTGATTCTCCCGACGAATGGCGTATGGTGCGAAATGGTGGGAGCCGTTGGCTTCCGGTCCGCTCGCAGTCTGTGTCCGCCCACGGTCGGGTGTATGATCGCTGGACGGACGAGGGCATTTGCATATCGAGCGTCTGAAGCAGCAGAACCGCTAGGCGGAGAACCCCCAGCATGAATGCCGACTTCACACACACCCGGCGTCGCGGGAACCTCTCGATCCTCAGCCGGCCCATGACGGGTCTGGTGCTGGGGCTGATCGGCTCGGCGGTCATTGGGGCCCTACCGGCCCGGCCGGCGGCCGGGGCGGACGGCGAGAAGCCCGAAGCCAAGCCGGCGGCGAGGGCCGATCCGACGACGAAGCCGAAGCCGACGACGAAGCCTGCCGCCGCGACCCAGCCGGCGCCCAAGCCCGGCGTGATCAACGACGGCGGGACCTACACGGTCAGCGGCTTCGACCTGTCCTACCACGTGGCGCACGACGACCATCCGCCGCTGGAGCCGTTCGCGCAGATCCCGATCGAGCTGGGCAAGACGTCGGCGGGCTACGTCATGCCCCGGCAGGGCGTTACCACGGAGACGATTCGGCTGGCGGAGGTCGCCGGGCCGCAGGTGTTCTTCGCCAGCGCGATCAAGAAGATCAACGAAGAGATCGTCAAGGCGTTCAACCGCCAGGGGCTGGTGGGGATCTTCGTGGCCCCGCACACGGACGACATCGACCCGACGAGCAACAAGGACAAGCGTTCGGCGGGCAGCACGAGGCTTCGGCTGGTGGTGTGGTCGGCGACGGTTTCTCGCGTTCGGACGCTGGCCTCCGGCCAGCGGGTGCCGGAGGACGACCGGATCGACCATCCGCTCCACCAGCGGATCCGCGACAGGTCGCCCGTCCAGGAAGGCGACCTGCTGCGGAGGGACTGGCTGGACGATTACGTCTTCTTCCTGAGCCGGCACCCGGGCCGGCGGGCGGACGTGGCGGTCACGGCGGGGGCGAAGGCGGGCGAGGTCGCGCTGGACTACCTCGTTTCGGAGAACAAGCCCTGGCTGGTCTACGCCCAGGCGTCGAACACGGGCACGGAGGTGACCAGCAAGTGCCGCTACCGGTTCGGGTTCGTCCACAACCAGGTCACGGGCAACGACGACGTTCTGGCGGGCGAGTACGTCACCAGCGGCTTCGACGCCCCGGACGTGCAGTCGGCGTCGGGCTCGTACGAGGCGCCGTTTTTCGGCATCGACCGGCTTCGCTGGAAGGTCTACGGCTCGTGGGGGGACTTCGAGGCCTCGCTGAAGGGCGGGCCGTTCGGGCAGAACTTCACCGGCTACGACTGGCGGATCGGCGGGGAGATGGCCCTCAACGTCTACCAGAAGAAGCAGTTGTTCCTGGACGTCATCGGCGGGGCGACGTGGTGGCACCTGCTGGTGGAGAACGAGCAGACGGGCATCACCGGGGACGCGGACCTGTTCATGCCGCACGTGGGCGTGAAGGTCGAGCGGATCACGGAACTGGCCGCCACGGTCGGGTCGGCGACCGTCCAGTGGAACTGCGCCGGCGTGACCAGCGACCACGCCGTGGACCTCGAGCCGCTGGGGCGGACGGAGCCCGACGACGACTGGGTGACGATCAACTGGGACTTCCTCCAGACGTTCTTCATCGAGCCGCTGATCAACCCGGATATCTGGCAGGAAGCGGCGAAGCGGGAGAAGAGCCCGTTGGCCCACGAGATGGCCTTCCACTTCCGCGGACAGTCGGCGATGAACGGTTACCGGCTGATCCCGCAGAAGGAGCGGGTGCTGGGCGGGTTCTTCTCGGTTCGCGGGTACCCGGAGTCGGCCACGGCGGGCGACACGGCGTTCGTGGCCACCACGGAGTACCGGCTGCACATCCCGCGGCTGCTGAAGGTCCGCCCGCCGAGCAGGACGATCCTGCCTCTGGTGGGCACGCCGTTCCGCTGGGCGCCGCAGACGGTCTACGGGCGGCCGGACTGGGACCTGATCTTCCGGACATTCTTCGACATCGGGCGGGCGATGCATGTCAACCGGATGGTGCAGGAGAAGGACTTCACGCTGATGGGCGCGGGGGTGGGCATCGAGATCCAGTTCACGCGGCACATCAACCTTCGGTGTGACTGGGGGATGGCGCTGAGGGATCTGGACTCGGCCAGCCAGACGGTGCAGGGGGGAGACCACCGGTTCTACTGTGTCGCGACGGTGCTGTACTGACGGCGGCGTGGCGGGCAGACGGCGAGCAGTGGGTGAAGCGTTCGTGCGGCTTTAGATGGGAGCACACGTGATGAATACGAGGCATGGAGCGAATTCGCGTTCGACGGTGCGGATCGGCGAGCGCGTCGTGCAGGTCGGCGCGCTGCTGGGGATCGCCTTCGCCTCCTGGGCGATCGCGGCGCCCCAGGGCGAGCAGGTGATTCAGGGCGACGTGCAGTTCCAACGCAACGGCGCCACGACGGTCATCCACGCCGGCAACAACTCCATCATCCACTACAGCAGCTTCGACATCGCCGGCGGCGAGACCGTCCAGTTCGTCCAGCCCGGCGCGAGCAGCCGCGTGCTCAACCGGATCCAGAACTCCGCGCCGACGAACATCAACGGCACGCTCCAGGCCAACGGCATCGTGTACATCATCAACCCGGCCGGGGTGATCTTCGGGCAGGGCGCGGTGGTGGACACGGCCGGGCTGATCGCGGCGGCGGCGAACCTGTCGAACGCGGACTTCACCGGCGGGGTGGACCACTTCACCGGCGGGTCCGGCGCAGTGGTCAACTACGGGCGGATCGCGGCGCGGACGGTCAGCCTGATCGGGCGCCACGTGGCCAACCACGGCTCGATCGTCGCCGAGAACGGCATGGTGACGATGGTGGCGGGGGAGGACGTGCTGCTGGCCGAGGAGGTCGGCGGACACGTGATGGTGAAGCTGTCGGCCTCGGACGATTCGGCGGAGTCGTCGGCGGCAGCGCCCGCCGAGACGCCGGGCGTGGAGAACACCGGCACGATCGAGGCGCCCGGCGGGAAGGTCGCGATGGGCGCCGGCGACATGTTCGCCCTCGCCGCCCGCCACGCCGGATCGATCCAGGCCGCCGAGGTGACCGTCGACGGCCAGGCCGGGCGGACGGAAGTGACCGGCACGATCGACGCGACCGGCCCGGCCGGCGGGAAGGTGAAGATCCTCGGGGAGAAGGTGGCGCTGGTGGGCGCGACGATTGACGCATCGGGCTCGGCCGGTGGTGGCGAGGTGCTGATCGGCGGGTCCGTGGGCGGGGCCGACCCGGAGGTCCGCAACGCCGAGCGGACCTACGTCGGGCCCGAGAGCACACTCCGGGCCGATGCGATCGACGTCGGCGACGGCGGGACGGTGGTGGTGTGGGCCGACGCCTTGACGGGCTTTTTCGGCACGGCCACGGCCCGCGGCGGGCAGGGCGGCGGCGACGGCGGGTTCATCGAGACGTCGGCGAAGGGCCTGCTGTTCGTCGAGGCCCCGGCCGTCGTGGACATATCGGCGCCGGCCGGCTCGGGGGGCCAGTGGCTGCTGGACCCGACCAACGTGACGCTGAGCACCGCCGCGACGTCGGGCATGATCAACGGTCCGGACTGGGTTCCGGACGTGGTCCCGCCGGTAACGGGCAACATTCAGATTTCGGCCATCGTCAGCGTGCTCGAGACCGACGGGGGGGCGGTGACCGTCTCGACGGCGGGCGGCGGCGGGGGAACGGGCACGATCGACATCAACGACAACATCGACGTGGATCTGAGCACACATGCCGGGGCGACGTCGTCGTCGTTGACCCTCAACGCCCTGGACACGTTGACGGTCGGCAACCGCATCCGCGTGTACGGTTCGGACAACGCGGGCGACCAGCTCACGGTGAACCTGAACGGGTCGGCCGCCGTCGACGTCAACGCGAACATCGAGAACACCGCCGGGTCGGGGGCGATTGTCCTGAACACGACGGGGACGACGTTCGACAACACGGGGGGCACGATCAACCTCGCCGGCGGGACGGTGACGATCAACCACACCGGGGCCGTGACGATCCCCGCGGCGATCACGGGCAACAGCGGCGTGGTCATCACCTCCTCCGGCGCCGATATCAACGGCGCGGGGCTGGTGACGTCTTCGACGTCGGTGGATCTCAACGCCGACACGGGCATCGGCAACACGACGGCGGTGCAGCTCGCCACGCCGCTGGTGACCGCCGACTGCACCACCAGCGGCGACATCGACATCGACAACGCGCTCGCCACGCCGGTGACGCTGGGGTCGATGGCGACGCTGGCCGGCGGGAACCTCACGTTCGACCAGTCCGGCGGCGGCGCCCTTTCGGTGACGACCGCCACGACCGCCGGGGCCGCCGCGGTGACCATCACCAACACCGCCGCGATCTCGATCGGCGGGGCGGTCACCGGGAACGCGGGCGTGGTGATCACCTCCACCGGCGCGGACATCAACGGGGCGGGGCTGATCTCGTCGGCGACGTCGGTGGACCTGAACGCCGACACGGGCATCGGCAACACCGCGGGGATGGAACTCGCCACGCCGGTGATCACGGCCGACTGCGCCACCAGCGGCGACATCGACGTGGACAACACGCTCGGCGCGGCGGTGACGCTCACGTCGATGACGACCCTCCTCGGCGGGAACGTCACGTTTGACCAGTCCGGCGGCGGGAGCGTGACGGTGACGGCGGTCTCGACGGCCGGAGCCGGCGCGGTGGCGCTGACCGTCACGGGCGGCAACATGGACCTCGGCCACAATGTGGTCACCAGCGGCACGGGGCCGGTGGCGCTGAGCGCGGCGGCGGTCACGGCGACCAACGCGAGCGGCACGGAGGAGATCCAGACCGGCGGGAGCGTGAGCATCAGCGGCGACTCGATCGGCACGAACGCCAACCGCGTGGAGGTCCGCGACGCGACGGCGCTGACGGTTATCGACACGGGCGCGGGCGACATCTTCGTCAACGAGCTGAACGCCAACACGATCGCGAACACGGCGGTCGTCCAGCAGGCGGTGAACATCGGAGCGATCACGATCGACTATTTCGGCGGATCGGACGCGGTCAACATCGCCGACACGGCCGGCTCGCACGACATCGCCGCCGGCGGGGTCGAGCTGGATGACGTGGCCCACAGCTTCAGCTTCACGGGCATGGGCGGGCCGATCATCGACAGCGGCACGGTCACGGTCAACGGGGCGGTGGCCTTCATCACGGACGTCGCCGGCGGGGCGGGCATCACGCTGGACCAGGCGGCCAGCACGTTCGGCGCGCTGACGCTGCGGACGCTGGACGGCGGCGCGGCGGCGCCCGGGACCATCAGCGTCCTGAAGAACGCGGCGATTGCGCTCCAGACGGTCGAGACGACCGGCACGGCGAGCTTCACGTCGACCGGCGCGGGGGCGGACATCAGCGACACGGGCACGGGAACGCTCCGCGTCGACGGGGCGGCGACGTTCATCACGCGGCTCGACGGGGGCGGGGCCGTCACGCTGGACAACGCCGACTCGTCGTTCGGCGCCCTGGCGGTCCGTTCGCTGGACGCCGCCGGCGCCGTGGTGGACAACGGAGCGATCGCGGTGGTCGAGAACGCCGCGATGACGCTGGTGACCGTGGACACGACCAACACGGCGAGCTTCACGTCGACGGGCCCGACGGCCGACATCAGCGATACCGGCGCGGGGACGCTGAGCGTGGGCGGGGCGGCGATGTTCATCACGCAGCGCGACGGCGGCGGCGCGATCACGCTGGACAACGGCGACTCGACGTTCGGCGACGTGACGGCGCGTTCGCTGGACGCGGCGGGCGCGGTGGTGGACGCCGGGGCGATCGCCATCGCCGAGAATGCGGCGATGACGCTGGCGACGGTGGACACGACGGGCACGGCGAGCTTCACGTCAACCGGGGCGGGCGCCGACATCAGCGACACCGGCGGCGGGACGCTGACGGTGGGCGACGCGACGGCGTTCGTCACGCAATTGGACGGCGGGGCGGCGATCACACTGGACAACGGCGACTCGACGTTCGGCGACCTGACGGTCCGCTCGCTGAACTCCGCGGGCGCCGCCGTGGCCGGCGGGGCGATCGCGGTCGCGGAGAACGCGGCGATGTCGCTCGAGACGGTCGAGACGACCGGCACGGCGAGTTTCACGTCCACCGGCGCGGGCGCCTCGATCACGGACACGGGCACGGCCACGCTGAGCATGAACGGGGCCACGTTCGTCACGCAGTTGGACGCCGGCGGGCCGATCACGCTGGACCGCCCGGGCGCGACGTTCGGCAACCTGACCGTCCGCTCGCGGAACAGCGCGGGCGCCGCTTCGGCGGCGGGGACGATCACCGTGGTCAACGACGCCGCCCTGGCGATCGCACAGGTGGAGACGAACGGCACGGCCAGCCTCCAGGCGGGCGCCGGCGGGGCCGGCGGCAACCTGGTCATCAACGCCGCCGCCACCTTGCAGGCCGACGACCTGACGCTCCGCGCCGGCGACGGGCCCGGCGGGGACGCGACCGCGGTGGTCACCATCGGTTCGGCGGCCGGGTCGATCCTCGGCGTCGGCGGCGCGGGCCGGCCGACGACCTTCACGTTCCGGCAGGACGCGGCCGTCACTGACGCGACGCTACCGACGGCCGACCGATTCAACGGGGCGACCCCGCCGACCAACTACGTCGTCCAGGCCGACGACGGCGACCTGACCGTCGACGCCGCCAGCGCCAGACTTGCCGGCTCGGCCGTCACGGCCCGGGGCGACGACGCGGGTGGCGACACGATCATCGTCACGGCCACGGGCGTTACGACGGTCGCCTCGATGGCCGTCAACGGCATGGGCGGGGCGGACGTGATCACGGTGGACTTCACCGCGAACGACCCGATTCCCGCCGGCGGGCTGAACGTCGACGGCGGGGCGGGCAACGACGCGATCACGGTCGACTTCACCGCCGTTGCCGCCCTGCCCGCCGCCGGGCTGACCGTCGTCGGCGGAGCCGGCAACGATGTTATCACTGTCGATTTCACCGGCGTCGCCACGCCCAAGCCCGCCGGGGCGATCAGCGTCGACGGCGGGACGCAGACCGGCGCGCCCGGGGACTCGCTCGTGATCACCGACGGCAGCGCCACCACGGCGACCTACACGTTCGTCGGCACGGACGCCGACGGGCGGGACGGCACGGTCGTGCTCGACGGGATGACCATCAACTTCGACGGGCTCGAGCCACTCATCAACACCGGCACGGCCGCCGACATCATCTTCGCCCTGACGGCCGCCGCCGATGACGTCACGCTCCAGAACAGCGCAGTGGCCGGACAGTCGGAGATCGTCGACAACAATGTCGGCGCGCCGACGATCGAGGACACCATCTTCGCGAACCCGAGCAGCTCACTGACGATCAACGCGGGCGCGCAGGACGATCGGATCGTCTTCGCCGCGATGGACGGCGGCTTCGCGCCGGCGCTGGGGATTGCCGTCAACGGCGAGGGGGGCAACGACGCGTTCGTCATCTCGGCGGGTCTGACCCTGGTGGCCGGCTCGACGGTAGACGGCGGGGTGGGCACGGACACGGTGGACTGGTCGGCCACGACGAGCCGAACGGTCGTGCTGACGGGCAACGCAGCCGACGGTTTCACGGGCACGGAGGCGTCGATCCCGGGCGGGTTCAGCGACATCGATGCGCTGATCGGCAGCGCGGCGGACGTGACGGACTCGCTGACCGGCCAGGATGTCGTCAGCGCGTGGGCGATCAACGCCGCACCGTCGTACACGGACACGGTGGCGGCCCGGTCGGTGTCGTTCTCGAACTTCGAGACGCTCAACGGCGGGACGGACGTCGACACGTTCAACGTCACCGCCGGGACGATCGACACGATGAACGGCGGGGCGCAGAACGACGTGTTCAACCTTGACGGCGGGGCGGTCACCACGGCGATCAACGGTGAGGCCGGCACGGACTTGTTCGACTTCGCCGCCGGCTTCGCCCTCGGCGCCGGCGCGACCGTCGACGGCGGGAGCGAAGCCGACACGATCGACTGGGCGGACCAGACGGCTCGGACCGTGACACTGACGGGCAACGGGGCCGACGGGTTCGCCGGGACCGAGGCGTCGATCCCGGGGGGGTTCAGCAACATCGACGTGCTGATCGGCAGCGCGGCGGACGTGACGGACTCGCTGACCGG
>Ga0180437_10010932_pt1 | contig 10982 bp, 13 predicted proteins | sample SS_ome_4_FD_132410 | JGI IMG/M metagenome (GOLD analysis project Ga0180437, IMG submission 132410) | Hypersaline lake sediment archaeal communities from the Salton Sea, California, USA - SS_3_D_1 metaG | ecosystem: Environmental > Aquatic > Non-marine Saline and Alkaline > Hypersaline >... | reverse complement strand
TGTGCTTCCCATTTTATAAACCCATGGTTTCTTTGATGAAGCAGCCATTATTTGAGCAGATTGCTGCAAAACAGACCCATGATTATTTGTTGATACTTCTATTTCCACAAGCCCACGTGCAAGCCTTTGTTCTGATTCAATTTTCCTTGCAATCTCTTTCTGTTTCTCCAGGTTCTCTTCTTTTGCCACTTTCATGACTGAATTGATTGATCTTCTGCCAACTTGCAATTTGTCTTGTACTTCTTGCAGTAATTGCTCCTGGTGGATTGGGTCAAATGCAAGTAATTTCTCAGTGAATTGTTCTTGCACAACAACTTCTTGATTGCTTTGGATCCACTTTACAGCATCATCAAAAGAAGGTTCATTGACAATATCCGCAGCAGACTCAACAAGCCGGTCAATATCAGAAAACCGCTCACTCCAGCGGGCATTGTGATCTTTTTCTGGGATTGAAAGCATTATGCCTTTGATTGTGTTTAATACTTTCTTTTCTGACATCCTGTCATTCATCAAAGACAATGCCATTGATCTTACATTTTCGTGAAATTTTTTGCCTGATATTATTTCTTTTGTGGCAACAGCTATATCAAAATCAAAAATATTCTGTTTTGTTGGAATAGCAAGATCAGAAAGGTTGTGTTTTTTATAACCTTGTATTTTGTACGCATCACCCGGAGACCACTTTAAACTTCCATCTTTTTCAACCAACCCAATAAAATTATCTTCTTGAATTGGATCATCTTTTCCAACACAAATACGTCGTTGTGTGTAAACAGGTTGTGTAGCCACAAGCACAGAATCATCAATGATATTACCCCAGCCTTTTTTGTCATTGTATGATTTTATCCATTCACGAATATCCACATTAAAAGCTGGATTTTCAAGCCAGAAAAATATATGAACTTTGAGCAGATCACTTGTGAGTTTATATGAAGATGAGAATTGATATATGTAGCTGGCTTTGTGGAATTGTGGAGGCAACTCATTGATGATAAAATCCTCAACAGATTCACCATTGTATCCATCAACATCAAAACAAAAACAACTTATCATCCTGTCACAAATAGTGGGCTTCAAATTGTCTTTGCTGTCTTTTCTTTTCCTTCTGATCATACATGATAAATCTATATCATCAGATTCAATGAACCCACCATGTATCATAAAACAAGGGTGTTCTTGATTTTCCAATAATAATTCATACACATCATTTATTGAATTTGCTTTGCACCTGAAACCTTTGAATTTTTTACCTGCTTTATATGACTTTGATAATTTCCACTGAGCAGACTCAGGGTCAAACTCAAAAGTTTTTGTTGCTGTTTTGCCCTTCAATGGCATCATAAAATTTATTGATGTGGCTTGGGAGTTAGAATCAGGCAGTTTTGTCATCAGGGTGTTGCCTCCATAATTTTAAAATAAAGTTATTTACAGAACAATATTACTAAAATACAATTTTTAAATTAATAATGAAATTAGAAAATTACCCTTATATATACGATAATAAATATGGAAAAGGAAATGTTTTTAAAAAAAATTGGTGGATATCTCTTTTCCAAAAATGCTAATTTATATTAATTCTGTCTTGTGTGTAAAAATACCACTGAAATATCATGTTGAATATTGCTGAAAAAATCTAATGATTTCAATCAGTAGTGTTTTTAAAAGTTATTGATACGAGTGTATGCACAGTTCCCCAACTGCTTTTAAATTGGCTATTCTGCCACCAGGATTTTAATTCACACAAAATTTATGTTTTTGAAAGCACAGGAAGCATGGATTATTTTTAAAAAATAACCTTTAAACCCTTTGTGGTATGAGGTTTAAAGGTTATTTCTTAAAAATATCCTATTTTTTTTGAAAAATATATACAATAATATCAGTGCTTTATAAAATAAATTCAAAAAAATTGAAAAAACTTGTTTACTTTTTTATCTATATGTGTCATACTGTAGGTGAGTTCGGGGGATGGCAACCCTGGACTCGACACTGCCCTGGGAATACCAGGGTGCTGGTGCCCGCAAGGGGAGCTTGTTTCACCCACTATAATAGAAATATCCAGAGTGGATCTTGAAACACTATCGACCAGATTGGGGGATGTCTCTTCACAAGCAGGAAACCGTCAGAAAAACGGTCTTGTGTAAGCAGAACCTGATTTTAAATTGAGATCCTTTTTCTCTTCCCTTATATAAAAGGCTGTGTGGCCTTTCTGAAGATTCAAAAATGATGAAATATAATGGTTATATAAAAGGAGAACAAAATGGGAATCAATGCAACGATGAATGTTGATATTTTTGGAATTGATGGATATACCTTTTCAACAATAATCCGCTGTTCTGATCAAGACTCTGGGGTGGTGGATTCTGACACCACTCTTTATAATGAGTTGACTGCCAATGGCACAGAGTTTGAAGAGATTGAGATTACAAGAGTTGACCAAGATGAATTTGATGTCACAGTATTTGGCGCAGACTACCAGCCAATTGGTGATGGAGTTGTAATTTTCAGCTAATGTTAATAAAGGATTCTTTATGGTAAGCAGACAAAAACTTGCAAAATTAATTGCTGCTGATTTTAAACAGAACTATCCTGATAAAACAGGCTATACAGAAAGATTCATCCAAGTCAGTAATAATCACAAAGGCATGGTTGCTTGGCACAGAGCCATTGGATCAAGCCTTCCTGACTGGTTTGACACAATGGAGTTCAAACTGACAATCTGCGGATACATAATAAAAGGAGAATGAAATGGATTCAAAGTGGCTGGCACCTGTTGGAAAATGTGATCGCTGTGGGACAGACCTGCTTAGAGAGAAAAAATTTTATGATGCGAATATTCGTGGTGGTTGTTGGGGCCTGATTTGCAAAGACTGCTTCCAAATGAATGGGTGTAAGCTTGGCACAGGTCTTGGGCAAGAGTTTGACTCAAAAACAAGAGTGAAAACAAGAGGCTGATGATCTCTTAAAAAAATATTTATACATTTTACTTTTTGAAATAAAAAAGATATACTGCATATATAGTTTGGTTATATGCAGTATATCAACAAAAAATGGAGGATACAATGAAAAAATCAACAGAAGCAAAATCAACAGAAGCAAACACCGCAGACCTGGAAATTGTGCTTGATAAAGAAACCATCAACACATTTAAGGTTACAGATGCCATCATCCGGTCAAACGATGCCCGCTATCAGCGCGGGTCACTCAGGAAAGCAAAGCCTGCTATCCCGGCTGTTGAAGAAGTAAAAGCAGTCAAGGCTGTGAAAGCTCAACCGGCTGTTGCTGCTGTCAAAGCAGTAAAAGCCAAACCTGCAGAAGTTGATGCAGAAGGCAATGTGATCACACCGGCTGTTGCTGCTGTAAAGGCTGTTAAGGCCAAGCCTGAAGTAAAGGAAGTGAAGGCTGTGAAGGCTGTTAAGGCCAAACCTGCTGTCCCTGCTCAGCCTGCAAGTCTTGTTGTGACTGTCTTCACCAACAAGCTTGAACACATGAAAGAGATTGTTGCCCGGATGATGGATCAGAATGTTGCCCCGGCTGCTGATGCAAAGATTGAAGTTCATGGCAAGCAGTTCAAGGTAAAATATGAAGTGGAAGATATCAAAATCTTTCAGGCTGCCTTCAAAGCTGCCAAGACAACTTACAACAAAGCTGGCCTGGAAATTGAAGCCAAACAGAAAAAGGAAGATGCAGCAAAAGAAAAAGCAGCTGCTAAGGCCAAAAAAGAAGCAGAAAAGAAGGCCAAAAAAGAAGCTGATGACAAAGCTGCTGCAGACCCGGAAAACATCATAAAAAAGGGTGATCCCACGCTGAAGGATGCAAAGGTTGTGGCTTCTGCCCCTGGAGATTGGCCTGAAGTATAATTGGCTGCCAGTTAATACTGGATCTGGTTGTCAATAGATTGTGTGCCCAACAAACATAGTTGGGTTGGGATGAACACCATTTGGGTGTTGGGCTCACAATCTTCACAAAAACTCAAAAAGCTCAAAAGCCCAAAAGCTTAAAAGTTTAAAAGCACAGACAATTTGTATGACCTGTTATTGCTGTAAAGAGATACTCTAAATGGATACCTGTGTGTCTTTTTGCATATTACACACTCAAACAGTAGGAGGGGAAATGAAGATTGAAATTGTGAAGATTGAAGAGTGGTTAAAATTGAAGCGCACTCTGGATGCAGCGAAGTCAAATGAATCAGAAGCAAGGAAAGAAATCTGCAATGCTATACTTGGTGATAAAATTTCTGGTGTTTCTCATGCAGAGTCTCATGGACCAGAAGGCATTTTTGATGTTGCTGCAACTGGAAAAATAAACCACAGTATAGACAAGCCTGCCTTGAAGACAATCTGGCCAGAGTTGACTACAGAAGAGAAAAAAGCAGTGCAGTTCACACCCAAAATTCTTGTATCTGCATACAAGAAACTTCCTGCTGATTCAAAATTGAAAAGTGTTGTTACTGTAAAGCCTGGTCTCCCCAGTCTGGCAGTAAAACTCAAATGAATTTAATCAGGCGCAGACTAAATGCAGAGATCATGGTCACAATCAAATCGCCAACTACCATGACAGAATCTGAAATCAACAAAGAAATCTTAAATATTGAGCAAGAAATAAATTCAATTACCACCAATAACAAAAAAATCATGGTTCTTGTAAGACTCCATATCATTGGTGATTCAAAGGAGGTTTAATGGCAATTCGACTGACTACAACAAAAGAGTCCAGCAAGTATGTGAAATGCCTTGTAATTGGCAGATCTGGTGTTGGGAAGACCAAGCTTTGCTCAACAGCACCAAGCCCAGTGATCATTTCTGCTGAAAAAGGTCTTTTGAGTCTTCAAGATTTCAACATTCCTGTGATTGAAGTCTCAAACCACAAAGACTTTGAAGATGCATACAACTTCATCAAAGATGACCCACGGGCACAGGGATTCAAGACGGTGTGTGTTGACTCAATATCTGATATTGCAGAATCCTGCCTTGCATGGTTCAAAGAGAACCCAGTTGATGGTAACACACACCCCCAAGCTGCATATGGCCACATGGCTGATGCAATCATCCCGCTGATCAAGAAGTTTCGGGACCTGGATAACAAGCATGTGTATTTCACAGCAAAGTTGAAGCGGATGACTGACCAGTATTCTGGGATTGACACTTTTATGCCATCTGCCCCTGGCCAGATCATCGGGCCATCACTGCCATATCTGTTTGACTTCATGTTCCCTATGCGGATTGGTGAGACAGAAAACAAAGTGAAATACAGATATCTTCAGACCCAACCAGACATACAATTTGAAGCAAAAGACCGGTCTGGCCGGTTGAATGATATTGAAAAGCCTGATCTGTCTCACATATTTCAAAAGGCTTTGTCTGTTGAGAAGCCCCCAGAGCAACCCTCAGAAACACCCTCAGAAACACCCTCAGATAATCCAGGAAATCAACCAAAAGAGCAACCAAAAGAGCAACCTGCAGAAACACCAGAAGAGAATCAGGAAGAGAATCAGGAAGAAGCACCAGAGCCTGATAGTGTTGGTGAGCAATATCCTGCTGATGATGAAATTCCATTTTGACTGGAAGCAACTCTGAAGAGCACCCGGGTTGGTGGTGATAAATTAAACACTAAAATACTTGGTGCATTCACAGATTTGGTGCACCAAGAAAATGATGTTGTGAGAAAACTTATTAAATTTTAAATAGGAGAACAAAACATGGCTCAATTAGGAACTGCATTTGACAGCAAAAAACACGATGACATGAATGATTTTGATCCAATCCCTGCTGGTGAGTATCTTGCTCATGTCTCAGGATCAGATGTTTGTGACACAAAAGCAAAAACCGGCAAGTATATCAAACTGGAATTCACAGTGCTTCAGGGCAAGTACAAAGGTCGTAAGATCTGGACAAACTTGAATATCATCAACCCAAACCCTGTTGCTGTTGAAATTGCCCAGAAAGAGTTGGCAACCCTATGCAGAGCAATTGGCAAGGGTGTGATCCAGGATACACAAGAGTTGCATGGATTGCCGCTTTTGATGAAGGTCCGGGTCAAAAAAGACAAGAAAGGCATTCACCCTGATCAGAATGTTCCAACTGGATACAAGTCTGCTGGTGGTGTCCCAAGCAACCTTGGCAGCCCTGACAACCAAGGCAAAGCACCTGATTTTGTGGAAGATCAGAGTGCTGACTCTGGTGCTAACAACCCCACAAATATGGACACAGCTGAGCCTCCTGCTGATTCTGATATCCCATGGGGTTGATGGTCTTTATCCACATCCCTGATTAATATCTGATGCAGTTGAGTGGGTGTGTTATGCATACCTGCTCAATTGCATTGTAACCAACCCAGAGGAGGCACCCATGGCTCGTATGCCTGTAGACAGCAGACTTGAAGTTGAAAAGAAAATTGAAGATGGCAAGACATATGGTGACCTACGTGGATACCTTGGTATATCCTCTATTGCTGATCCTTGTTCCAGAAAACTTTGGTATAATTTCCGCATGTGTTACAGGGAGAAACTAACACCCAGACAAAAAAGACTTTTTTCCAGAGGGCACAGAGAAGAGCCAATAATCCAATCAGATTTGAGGAAAATAGGCATCTGCTGTTTGGTTGACCCAGATAACCAACCTGAAGTTGTTTGTGGCAATGGCCACATAAAAGGCCATATGGATGATATCCTCCAGAATGTACCAGATGCACCAAAAACAGATCACCTTGGTGAGTATAAAACAGCCAATGATAAAAGTTTTAAGGACACAGTCAAAAAAGGCGTCAAATTATCCAAGCCTATTTATTATGGTCAACTTGTCTGTTACATGAAATTATTGGGACTCAAAAGAGCACTGTTCATCATGGTGAACAAGAATGATGATTCCAGATATTATGAGCGCCTGAGCTGTGATGATGACTATGCTGATGAGTTGATAAAGAAGGGTATAGACATCATAAGCACAGAAACACCCCCTCAGCGGATTGGCGGACCAGACTGGTTTCAGTGCAAGTGGTGTGCAGCTTATGATATTTGCCATTTTGGTGGTGAAATCATCCAGACTTGTAGAACATGTAAGTTTGTTGCTATTTGTGATGAAGGGAAGTGGGAATGTGATAAACACAACATAGAACTTTCATTCACACAGCAACAGAAGCCTTGTTGTAAATATATAAGTTTCCTGTAATTATTTTGGAGGGCAGCCAAGTGAAAGCTATTTTTTATGAAGACATTATTTCTGAAGAGTGCACTCCTGGATCCCACAAAGTTTGTGTAGAGCAGAATGGTATATTTTCAGAACATTGGGTTTCTGGTGACTCATATGAGGATGCTTGCAAAAAGCTTGTGCAGACAGGGTGGTACATAAATTCCAGCAGGAACATTATTGTGCCTGATTAAATTCACAAGCAGACAAAGGATAAGCTGAATAAAATGAATAAAAAACAGACCCCTTTAAAAAGAGAGAAAATCAATCCTATATTTGCAAGTATGAAAGGAAGCCACCCAACATTGGCAGATGCAGAAGGGTGCAGACACAACTGGAGTAAAAATAAGTGGAAGAGAGCAAAGCACAAAAAGACAAAAAGGAGAAAAGAAACAATTCGGATACCAACTGGAGAATGACATGGGTAATTTTAAACTCAGAAAATATCAATCTGAAGCAATCAACTCAATATTCAATTATTTTCTCAAAGGCAATCGTGGAAACCCACTGGTTGTTGCTCCAACTGGATCTGGGAAATCAATAATAATTGCAGATTTATGCAAACAAGTGATTACAAAATGGCCTGGGCAGAAAATTTTGGTTATATCACATGTAAAAGAAATTCTTGAACAGAACTATTCAAAATTAAAAGAACACATTAAAAACAGCAAAATAGGGTTGTATTCATCTGGTTTAAAGTCAAAAACTATCTCTGATATCACAGTGGCAGGGATACAATCCATATATAACAAGCCTGAGCTATTTGATGCATTTGATATTATAATTGTTGATGAAGCACACACAATCCCACACACACGTGGTGGCAGATACCATAAATTTTTTGAACAGGTCACAAAGCCTGTTATTGGTTTTACTGCAACACCATATAGACTTGGGCAAGGATATCTACACAAAGGAGATGGTGCTTTTTTTGCTGATATAGTTTATGACATTGAAATAAAAGAATTGCAACACAAAGGGTATTTGTGCCCTGTATCAAACAAGAATCCAGATGAGACATTTGATGCTACTGGGGTGAAGAAACAAGCTGGTGATTTTGTCTTGAAAGAACTTTCCATTGCATTTGACAGGGAACAAATAACAAGCAGGATTGTTGATGAACTTTTAAAATTCAAGGATATCAGGAAAAAATGGTTGTTGTTTGCAATTGACATTGATCATTGTGAAAACATAACAGACACATTAAATACAAATGGAATAAAAGCTGCAAGTGTTCACTCCAGGATGGAAGGCAACCGTGCAACCATAATTGATATGTTTAAATCTGGGCACTATCAAGCACTTGTATCAGTTGCTGTGTTAACTACTGGATTTGATGTTCCTGCTGTTGATTTGATCGGCTTATTGCGGCCAACTGCAAGCCCAACTTTGCATGTCCAGATCATTGGGCGTGGACTTAGGATATCAGAAGAAACTGGGAAAAAAGACTGCCTTGTTCTTGATTTTGCTGGGAATCTGCTTAGAAATGGACCAATTGACAATCCAGTTGTTAAAACACCAGGAAAGGGTGGTGGTGAAGCAGTTATGAAAATTTGCCCTAACTGCTCTGAAATAGTTCATGCTGCAGTAAGGGTCTGCAGTTGTTGTAAGTATGAGTTTAAATTCCAACATCACCTATCAGAAAAAAGTGAATCTGCACCTGTATTGAGTGAAGATCTTTGGCACCACGTTGATGATGTTGAATATAAAATGTACACAGGCACAAAAGGCATACCGATGCTCAAAGTCAGGTATATTTGTGGGCTGAGAGTGTTTAGTGAATATATCTGCATAGAGCACAATGGGTATGCTTTACACAAAGCAAAATTTTGGTGGGGCAAGAGGACAACAAGACCAGTGCCAGAAACAGCATATGAAGCAGTTGAGGATTCAAAATATTTAGATACACCAACAGAAATACAAGTAAATGAAGGAGGCAAATTTGCAAATATCATTGGATACAACTGGTGATAACAGGGTGCTTGATCTAAGGTTTTTGAGCAAAGAAACAGTCATATATATATCAGGCCCAATGACTGGATATGATGAGCTCAATTACCCTGCTTTCCATGAAGTTGCCAAAAAATATCGTGAGCTTGGATTTTTTGTGATTAATCCAGCTGAGAATCCAGATGGCATGGAGTATCACGAATACATGTTACTGGCAACTGGCCAGGTGATTGCTTGTGATCTTGTTGCCCAGTTGTCTGGTTGGGAAAAATCCAAAGGCGCAATTGCAGAATATGCACTTGCAAGATCCATAGGAAGGCAATTTTACACAATCAGGTAGTGTTGGCAGCAAGGAGGTGATATGAAAATAATTGGAGCAGGGCTTGCTGGTCTATTGTGTGGATTCATGAATCCAGATAGCACAATATATGAAGCAGGAAATGGCAGAAACAAGCACACAGCAGTGTTGAGAATGAGAACACCAGAGATCAGCAGGATAACAGGCATCCCATTCAAAAAGAAAACTGTTTATAAATCAATCTGGTTGGATGGGAAAGAGCAGCAGCCATCCCCAAGAATTGGGCACATGTATTCCAAAAAAGTCATTGGTGAAATAACAAAAAGAAGTATAATGGATATATCACCAAAGGTAAGATACATACCGCCGGGTGATTTTCAGGCCAGGCTCGCAGATCGTGTATCCAACCAGATAATTTATAATCACAAGATAACTGGGTCAGACTTCCCAAGTGGACCTGTTGTTTCTACTGTGCCAATGCCTGTGTTGATGAAGATGTTTGATATAAATATGGATATGCAATTCACCCGGAAAAGCATATATGTATCCAGGTATAAAATCAAAAATTGTGATTCATACAGCACTGTGTATTATCCTGGCAGAGACATTCCAATTTATCGTGCAACCCTTACTGGTGATATATTGATCATAGAGAGCAAGAGTTGCATACACAAAGACCACAGCAGGCAATACACCAGTTATGTGCTCAAAACACTTGGGTTGGTCAAATCTGATATAGATTGCGTCATATCCATCAATGATGAGCACAAATTTGGGAAAATATACAAAACAGATGAAAAGAAAAGGAGGACATTCATATCAAACATGACGTTGCACAATGAGCTGTATTCTCTTGGAAGGTATGCAACTTGGCGGCCTGGTGTATTACTTGATGATATTGTGAATGACATCTTTGTCATAAGAAAACTTGTTGAAAGTGATAAATATTCTGTTGTAAATTATAACAATAATCAGGCATAGGTGATAGTGTGGATAATGGCAATAATTTTGAGGGTGGTTACCTGTGGGAGCCATGGTATGATTGTGAAGATATTGGATGCATTTGTAATGAGTCTGGAATGGATTCAGAATGGAACTGGGATGGCAACCTGAATTGTTATGTGTGCACAGGTTGTGGAGCAACACAATAATAAACAAATGGAGGGAATAAAAATGAACAAAAAAGTGAACCCAACAATTGAAGTGATTGATTATACTCAGAATGCTTTAGAATTGCTGATCTACACAAAGAGTGGCCGTCTCAAGACTGGGACAACTTTGCAGGATATATTCAGCATGAGTGAAGCAGAAAAGATGGAACAGCTTGATTACATGATGAATACCATCAAAACAAGCTTTGAGTTTGTGAACTATACATTTGAGATAAAAAATGTATCCAGAGCATTCACACACCAGCTTGTCAGGACTCGCACAGCATCTTTCCAGCAGCAAGCAATGCGGGTTGTTGATGCTCGGGATTTTACATACAAAATCACAAGTGATGAGCCGGAGTATGTTGACTCTGCAGAGTTGGCACTCCAGAATTATGGAAG
>Ga0180437_10010931_pt1 | contig 10983 bp, 5 predicted proteins | sample SS_ome_4_FD_132410 | JGI IMG/M metagenome (GOLD analysis project Ga0180437, IMG submission 132410) | Hypersaline lake sediment archaeal communities from the Salton Sea, California, USA - SS_3_D_1 metaG | ecosystem: Environmental > Aquatic > Non-marine Saline and Alkaline > Hypersaline > Sediment... | reverse complement strand
TGTATCGGCCTTCGGCGATCAGCACCGTATCGCCGGGGCCCACTCGATCCGCGGCACGCGACAGCGTCCGGAACGCCGTCTCTCGACTCAGGCCGTCGTTGCCGTCGTCGCCGTCGCCCGCGACATAATAGGTGCGAGGCTCGGCCGGGGCCGCCGCGGTCTTGAACGATACGGTTGCGTCTTCCGGCCGAAGCACCGGCAGATCCACCCCCCTGCCTCTGTCGGAGGCGTCGGCCGAAACGACCTTGAAGTAGTACGTCCGACCGGGTTCCAGTCCCGTCAGGCTGTACGTGTTGAATCGCTCGATGCCCTGAAACCGGCCCACAAGATTCTTCACCTCCGGCGTCTCGCCCCAGGCGAGTGAAAACCTTGCCGGGCGCGACGACCACCACTCGATATTCGCGGTGGTGTCGCTCGTCGAATGGACGAACGGGCCGACGAGGCTCAGGGTTTCGGGGGTCGGGTCGTACTCGTGATGAGTTCCCAACGCCGTGCTCGCAGGACCGATGCTCTTGTACGTGTTCTCGTCCTCGATACGTGGTGCACCTTCCGAAACGTCAAGTTCAGCGGCGACCGTCCTGGAGTAACGATCATGCCGGGCCTGGAGGTCGGCTAGGGATTGTGTCGCGCCGGCGACTTGCCAGCAGTTCGCCGCGTCCCGATACCCGTTGTAGTCCGAGTAGAGAATGGCGGCGTCCGTATCGAGCCGAACGGCGGGACGGCCGGGATTAGCGTACAGATTACCGCTCAGAAAAACGCCGCTGCTGTTCTTGAGGTCCACGGGGACGTCCGCGAAGACACAATGGGTCACTCTCAGATTCCTGGCGCCGTCGGCGTTCAAACCATTTCCGTCTCCGGAGAATGTGCAATTCTTGAGACGCACCTCGCGGCAGTCGTCGAGCGCCGCGCCGTCGGCGAAACTGATTCGCTCGAACACGATACCGGCGCCGCCGCTCACGTCCTGCCTGCCCTGAATAACGACCCTCCCGCGTCCGCGACCTAGAATCCTGATCGGCGATTCGCCCGCACCGGCGCCGTTCAATGGTGCGGCGGCGTATCGGCCTTCGTTCAGATAGACCGTGTCGCCAGGTCGCCGTTCCCTGAACGCGCGCCGCAGCGTGCGCCAGGGCTTGCGCATGGACAAGCCGTCGGACTGGTCGTTGCCCGTCGGCGATACGTAGAAGATATTCGGCTCGTAGGGATAGGGGCCGCGATCGGAGCCGTCGGGTGCCGTGCCGCGGAAGCGCGAATCGGGCTGGAGGCGGAAGTCGAGGTTGACGTGATCGGCGAATTCGAAATCCTTATCCAAATCCTTCTCGCGCAGGAAGAGGATGTTGTGCGCGGCGGCGTTCAAGCCGCGGTCGCTCTCATTGCCGCCGCCGATCAGGTTGTGGACCATGTGACTGTTGCGGATGTACCCCAAGCCCACGTTGCGTTCCAGCCTCCCCGGCTCGTGGACATTCGGCTTGATGGAATAGTCGAAGTTCTGCCCCCACGAGATGTTGTTCTTGACCAGGAACGGTCCCTTCATCGAATGGTAGTGCATGACGCCGAAGTGTTCGGCGCCCTCCCGTACGTTCTTGTATGTGTAGCAGTTGCGAACGACGTCGTTGTTGGCCGTGTAGCGCACGATGCCGCCGAAATTGTTCCCGTAACACACGCAGTCTTCGATCACGTTGTCCGAGCCGCAGTCGTCGCCCGAGGTGCCTTCGGTGGGCTGCAGACAGATGCCGCCGACGTTCATGAACATGACGCAGTTGCGCACGACGCACGAGACGGGCGCGAAGAGCAGGACGCCCCAGCCGCGGAAGCCGGTCCCGGCCAACCCTTCGATCCGGACGCGCCGAGGACTGCTGAGTTCAAGCCCTTGGCCCTCCGTCACGGAAATCGTGTAATTACATTTGTCCGGTGCGCCCAGGTCTCGATTCGAGATGTAGAGGATCTTGGATTCTTCGTCATAGTGGAAGAATCCCGGGTCGAACTCCAGTTCCGCGACGTTGGCCTTCTCGGTCAGCGTGTCCATATTGTTATGTTCGATGAGCGATTGCGGCTTTTGGTCGAACGGGGCGGCGTAGACGAAGCGGTACCCCTCCACTTTCTTGAATTCCGGCGAGGACACGTCGCCGCGCATGATCGCCGTGCCGGGAATCTCCGCCCGGATGATCGTATCCGCGTCCGGGCCGCCCAGGTCCGCGCGTTTGACTTGTTCAAAATACTCTCCCGGCCCGATCGTCAGCGTGTCGCCGGGCTTCAGCGCATCCACGCCTTTCTGAATGGTGAGGAAAGCCGTCTCGCGGCTCGTGCCGTTGTTGGCGTCATTGCCCTGCTTGGTGACGAAATACTCGGCGGCGCAAACGTGAACTTGCCAAACCAACATCGCGCCAAGCAAAACGGCCAATCCCTTTCGCGTGCTCATCTTTCGACTCCTGTTTGTCCGCGAACGATGGAAATGTGACTGCCTGTGATTGGGTTGTTGATCTCTATTCCTCGCGAAGCGCTGCCGCGGCTTCGGCCCGGGCTTTCGCAAGATTCTCCTGCAATTCCTTCACCTTATCGGCCTTGCCCCGTTTTCGCAAGATAGCGCACGCCGCCTCGGTCGCCTTGACGAGCGTCTCGCTGTCGCCGATCAGGACCGGTTTGGGAGGGGGTCCCCACGACGCCCACGTCGTCCGGTCGCAAACCTTGAGGTACATTTCCAGCGCGCGGTCTTCGTCCTTGAAATAGTCGCGATACAAGTCCCCCAGCCGCAGAAATGTGAGTTCCTGAATGGACTCGCCCGCGCGGTAAGGGTGGCGGTGGTGCCTCTCGTACAATGCCAGCAAGTCTTTCTCGGCGGCTTCCAGGTCGCCGGTTTCGCGGTATGCGATGCTGCGATAATAGTGCAGATCGTTTAGGAGGTCTTCCCGTTCCGGATAGACGAAACTGCCGACATCCTGTCCGCCCATGTTCTTCTCCGTGAAGGCTTCGAGCAGTGCCGCGTACTTCTCTTGCTTTATCAGCAACTGCATCTGGCGCCGGATGGCGATCGGCTCCAGCGGGATGCGCTTCGCCAGTTCCATGGCCTGATCGTCATTCCCGAGCCGCTGTGCGCAGAAGGAGGCTTTCTCCAGAAGGTCCGCTTTCAGTCGGTCGCACATCGGCATGTTTTCGGCCATCTCAAACCAGGCGGCCAGCGCCTGGGCATCTTTCCCGGCGGCGGCGAGAGCATCCGCCGCGTCGCACGCTTGAACGAATTTCTCCGCCCACGCGCGGTCATAGGGCCATTCCGCCACGTTCAGGTTGAAGTCCTTGAATGCCTCCGGCTGCAAGCCGGTTCCGCGCAGGATCAGTTCGGGATTCGCCGTGAAGAACTTGTCGAAGTCTTCATCCGAGGTCTGCTGCCATCCCCATCGGAAGCCCGGCGTGCCGGGCATCATAGGATTGGCTGTGATGGCATTGGAACCCGACCGTACCCGGTAAATCGGCAAGGGCAGGTTGTTGACAACCAGTTTTTCCTCCACCGGCCAGCGGACGTAGAAACAGTTGTCCGACTCTTCCGTATTCGGACTAATGTCCAGGAGAGTCTGATGCGTCTTGTTGCGCCAGCACTCGCAAAAGACATTGCCGCGCGCGACGACGGTCCCGCGGCCCTCGGTCGTCAGGTGCCGGAGTATGGTATCCCAAGACACGTTGTTCTCGACTCGCGCGCCGGGGCAGTTGCTCAGGGCAATCGCCGTCCATCCCCCGCGGGTCACGCAGTTCTGGACCCAGATCTCGGGACAGCTTCTGGCAGTAATCGTGGCGTTGAGGCAGCGCGTAATCCGCACCCGGTCGCTCCGGCATATCTGAAACGTGTCGCTGTAGGAACTGTGCTCGCGAAAGTAGAGTCCGTCAAATCGAATATCCGGTTTAGACATCACCTTGAAGGCCCGAGGCAAGTCCGTTCCCAGGAGCGTGGCCTTTTCGCCCGGGATGCCGCGGAACGTGATCGGACGGTCCTCGGTTCCGGCCGCGCGTATACGCACGGTTTCGTTGTACTCGCCGCCTGCGATCGTAACGGTGTCCCCCGGACGGAGCCGGTCCGCGGCGCGAGAGATCGTCCTGAACGCTTGCTCGCGGCTGAGGCCGTCGTTGGCATCATTGCCGTCCGGCGCGACGTAATACACGCGCGGTTCGACGGGGCGCAGGGCGGTTTCGAACGACACGGCGGCGTTTTCGGGCCGAAGCTCGGGCAGGCCCAGGCGCTGGTTCGCGGGGTAAGGGAGTCTCGCCGAAACGATCTTGAAGTAATATGTCTTGGCCGGTTCGAGGCCGGTCAGGCTGAAGGTGTTGAAGCGAGCGCAAAGACGGCTGTCGTAGCCGGGGAACGGATTGACGGTGTTCTTCATCTCCGGCGTATCGCCCCATGCGAGCGAACAGATCGCGGGATGCGACGCCCACCACTCGATGTTGGCCGTGGTGTCGCTCGTGGAGTGAACGAACGGGCCGAGAAGTTCGATGCCTTCCGGAGAGGGGTTGTATTCGTGATGAATCCCCAGTGCCTCATCGGACGGACCGGTACTCTTCAACGGGAGGTCGTTCTCGACGCGCGGCACGCCCTGCATCGCGACAAGTTCCGCCGGCAATATCCGCGAATACCGGTCGTGCCTCCGCTGCAATTCCGCGAAGGACCAGGTCTCGCCGTTGACCGACCAGCAATTCGCGGTATCCCGATAGTTGTTGTAGTCCGAGTAGAGAACGGCGGCGTCCGTATCCAGACGGACGCCGGCCGCGCCGGCATTGGCGTAGAAGTCTCCGCTCAGGAAAACGCCGCTGCTGCTCCTGACGTCCAGCGGCACGCCCGCGAACACACAGTGGGTGACTTTCAACTTCTCGACGCCGTCGGCCTTCAATCCGTTCCGATCGCCGAAGAACGTGCAATTCTTGAACGTCAGGTCCCGGCTGTCGCTCAACGTCGCGCCATCAGGGAAATTCAGCCGCTCGAACACGATCCCCGCGCTGCCGCTGACGGCCTGCACACCACTGATGACGACCGTCCCGCGGTCGCGGCCGAGAATTCTGATCGGCGATTCCGCGTCGCCCGCGCCCTTCAAGTCCGATGCCGCATATTGGCCCTCGGTCAGATAGACCGTATCGCCCGGCCGCCGGCCCTCAAGCGCGTGCGCCAGTGTCTGCCAGGGCGTGCGCATGGAGAGGCCGTCGGCCTGGTCGTTGCCCGTCGGAGAGACGTAGAAGATGTCCGGTTTGTATTGATACGCGCCGCGGTCGGTTCCGTCCGGCGCCGTCCCGCGGAAGCGCGAGTCGGGCTGGAGGCGGAAGTCCATGTTGTTCGGGTCGGCGAACTCGAAGTCCTTGTCGAGATCATTCTCCCGTAGGAAGAGCACCGTGTCGCCGGGAGCGTTTTTCGACTGACGGTCATATTCGTTGCCGCCGCCGAACACGTCGTACGCCATTCTGTTTGGAGAAATCCGGATATATCCGAGCCCTACGCAATTTTGCACCCTTTCGTCGCCGCCTCCCGGCTTAACGGAAAACTCGAATTTCTGTCCCCAGGAGATATTATCCTTGATCAGGAGCGGCCCCCGCGTATCGTGGTAGTGCATGATGCCGAAGCATTCTCCCCCTTCGTTCGTATTCTTGTAGGTGTAGCAGTTTCGGATGACGTCGTTGTTGGCGACGTATCGAGAGATGCCGGAGAAATTGTTCGCGTAACACACGCAATTCTCGATCAGGTTGTCGCGGCCGTTGGTCTCCCCCGCGCTGTGTTCGGTCGGCGCCAGTTCGATGCCCTTGACGTTCATGTAACAGACGCAGTTGCGGATCGTGCACGAGACGGGCGCCGTGAGCCAGATGCCGTAGCGGGGGAAGCATCCCGTCGCGGCCAATCCGTCTATAACAACTCGCGTGGGACTGGGCAGCTTCAGCCCGTATTCCCTGACGGACAACGTGTAGCGGCCCTGGTCCGCGGCGCTCAAGTCAATGTTGGAGACATAGAGCGTCTTGGATTCCTCGTCGTAATGGAAGAAGCCGGGATCGAACTCGAGTTCCGCGACATTGGCTTTTGGGTACAAGCGGTGCGGTTTGTTGTGTTCCAGGACGACGTTGGGCTTCAGGTCGCACGAGGCGGCATAGACGAACCGGTATCCCTCCACCTTCTCGAATTTCGGGGCGGGCACGTCACCGCGCAGGAGCGCCGTGCCGGGGATTTCGGCCCGGACGACGGTGTCCGCGTCCGCGCTGCCCAGATTTTCGCGCTGGACGCTTTCGGGATACTCCCCCGGCCCGATCGTCAGCGTATCGCCGGGGTTCAGGGCGTCCACGCCCTTCTGGACGGTCAGGAAAGCGGTTTCCCGAGTTGTACCGTCGTTCGCGTCATCGCCTTGCTTGTTGACGAAATACTCGTCGGCGTGAAGGACGCTCGCCGCGAGAATTGCGACAACGAAAGCCAGTGCCCACACATTTCGCGAACGTCTTCCGACAGCCATTGCGTTTTCCTTTCGATACGGTCTGACGATTTCCTTGCCGCGTTCCGATCTCGCGACAATGAAGCTACGTATACGCCGTTCAGTTGGGAGTGTCAAACCGCGCCGGAAGCGGCTTCTCTTATGTGCAACGGACCTTCTCTCTTACAAATCGGATTCCTTTGTTGACTTCCGGCGCTCTGCGGGTAAGATAGCGGACTGAAGCGGCGACCGAATTCCCGCCGCGCGGCTTTCCGTCGGCTCTCAGTCTTTCCCTTTGACCGGAACGCGCCATGCATCTGAACGCGGAACAAGTACGTCAGGCGCTTGCCGACACCGACTGGCGCGGCTTGCGCGCGTTCCTGGAGGATGCGCACCCCGGGCGCGTGGCCGAGTCCCTTGCGGAGCTGGAACCGGCGGAGATCGTGCAGGTCCTTCGCCACACGCGCAAGGAAGAGGCAATTGAAATCTTCGAGTTCTTCTCGGAGGAGACGCAGAAGGCCATCTTCGAGGGCATGGCCCGGCGGGAGATGGCCGAATTTCTCGAAGAGATGTCCTCAGACGACCGGGCCGACTTGGTGAAACGTCTCCGGCCTGAACTGGCCGAGAGCGTGCTGGCTCTGGTGGCCGAGGTGGAACGGCGCGATATCCGTCGTCTCTGTGCGTTCCGCGAGGGCACGGCCGGTGCGGTGATGACCACCGACTATGCCTGGCTGCCGGTGGATGCAACCGTCGCCGAGGCGTTGGAGCAGCTTCGCTTGCAGGCCCCCGACGCCGAGACCATCTATTACGTCTACGTCGTGGACGACAAGCGCCGGTTGATTGGCTGCGTGGACCTGAAGGACCTCATCGTCGCGCGGCCCGCCGGCCAGGTCAAAGTCGGCGACATCATGGAGCGCGACATTATCAAGGTCCGTACGGACGACGATCCGATCGAGGTGGCGCGCACGATCGGGAAGTACGACTTGATCGCCGTGCCCGTGGCGGACCGTCAGGGGCGGCTGGTGGGCATCGTGACCGTGGACGACGCCATGGATCTGGTGGACCCCGAGGCCGACGAGCCGGTGGCCGGCGGAGGCGGCGACCGGTCTGCGGCGAGCGATCTGGGCTACGTAGACCGGGCGGCGTGGGCGACCCTGCGCCCGCGCGGGGTGTGGCTTCTGGCGACCGCGGCGATCGTTTTCCTGGGCTGGCTTGTCCTCTCCGGGGCTATCGGCGCCGAAGCCCCCGTCTATGCCGTCCTCGTCGCCGTGCCGGTGCTGGTTGCGTTGGGCGCCGCTCCCGGCGCGCGATGCGGCGCGGCCACGGCAAGAGACCTTGCCCGCGAGCATCGGACCTGGCCGAGCGTGGGCCGCAATATCCTGGACGGCATCCGCGTGGGACTGCCCCCGGCCCTGGCGATCCTGTTCGTGACCGGTGTTCTGCTGCAAGTGCGCGGCGACCACGACCTAAAAAGCGCAAACCTGGTGATCCGCGTCGCGATCGCGTCGGTCGCGCAGACGGTGGCGGCATGCGGGCTGGGCGGGCTTCAGGCCGTCGTCACGCGGGTGCTCAACATGCCGCCCGAACGCCGCGTTTCCCCTCTCCTCCTCGCCTTGCCCGACGCCCTCGGCGCCATCGGCTACGTGGCCGTCGTGTGGCTTCTCGCGTAGGGATGGTCGCCCGTCCCGCCTGGCGGCGCTCTCCATTCGACGGCGTGGCGAATTACTCGCCGGACGCCTCGCGAGGCGCGTCGAAAAGCGCATTCAGGTCCACGGTTGAGAACGGTCCCGCGGAGGCCGGCACGCGGTTGAGGGAGAGGTGCATTCGCATGGCCTCGGGTTCGAAGACGACGCACTGAAGATTCAGGTCCTTTCGCTTCGGACCGTACCGCAGGCGCGCCCGGTGCAGTGCCGTCTCCATGTCTTCGACGGAGAATCGCCCTTCGCGGTCGGCGGCGGATGCCAGGAGCGATTCATAGCGCTCGCAATAGGGCGCGGCGCCGCCCGCCGCCAACGCGGGGTCCCGGAAGAAATTGGACATTGCCAGTGTCCCGTCCTTCCCTTTCCGCTGCGACGATCGGCGCAAGCCGAGTTCCAGCGCCAGCGCTTCATGCGCGTCGGCGATCATGACATTAATGGGGATCTTGCGCGGCATCCGTATCAGGCGACTGGCCATTTCGGAAGCGGAGTTTGCTCGCTGAGCGGCAAGCCGCATGGCGATCTGGATCGGCAGCCCCTTTGGGTTCGTGCGGTCATCCGAGGCGTTGAAGACCAGCATATTGCCGAAGGCGACGCCACGAGCGTTGACGCCGGTATACGCGCCGGCCATGCCCAGAAAGCTCGCCGCGGCGATGGGGATGCCGTCGGTTGGATGATAGACGACCAGCAGACTCCCCCGGTCGCCCAGGCCGAAACCGAAGTACTCCGCGTTGCGTCCCATGATCATTCGTCCGTCATGCGTGGCCGGCCCGTATGTCGCCAGGGCGCTGCAATGGATTCGCACAAGCGTATTCAGTGCAACGAGTTCCTCGTACGGCATGTTCGAGGCGGTGGAAATCTGGTGCAATTCCTCGCGGATTTCCTCGGGAAGATACGGCTCTTCCTGCATGGCGGCGGCCGTCAGGCGCTCGCGCATGTCCCGGGGCAGGACGCAGCGAAGATAATGGTGCAGGTTCCGCAACGCCGGTTTGAGCGCACCGCCATACTGTCGCCCCATTTCCGTCGGCGTGCCGTAGATGTGAAGTGTCGGAATGCCACCCGGGACGGCGAAGTGGCCGCCTTCGAACGCGCTCGCCGAGCGCAGGTTGGCCTTGATGCGCCAGCGATAGTACGGCGCGGCGACAATCGAATGACAGCAGCCGAGAAGGCCGGTCGTCAACCCCAGAAGCACAACAAGAAGCAGCGCCCAATGCACTCGGCGTCGGACCGACCGCCGGCGCCAGAACGGCGTTTTGTTTTCGCGCAAATCGTTCACCCCTGTCTAATCGCCCCGCTCTTCGGTTTCTTCCATTCGATCAAGCACGTCGCGCAGGCGTGCGGCGCGCTCGTAGTCCTCGTTCCGGATCGCCCGGCTCAGTCGTTCGCGGACGCCCTCCCGCTCCGAGGGCGGCATCTTCGCGCGCATCTCCTGAATCATCCCCGCCAGGATCGAGAGCGAGCGCTCCTTCTCCAGCCGGAACGTCTTGGCGGGTACGGCGGGCATGGACTCGATTTTCTCGACGGCGTCCTCGAGCGCGGCCGCGGCGGCATCGAACTTCTTTTCCCCGGAGAGCTTCAGCGCCTTTGCGGAGGCGAGCATCCGAAGGACATAGGGACGGTGTTGATCCACGCGAACGCGGTCGCTCTTGCGCGGGGAGTGCGCGCCGATGAAATCGAACATGCGCAGGTTCCGCTCCGCGTCGCGGATAACGCGGTCGAAGTCGCCGATCTGGAAGCACAGGTAGTAGCGGAAGTAGTAGAGGACGCCTTCCTCATGGAGGCGCTTGCAGTCGTCGGACGTCAGTTCCGCCTGGCTGGCTTCGTGTTCGATGCGGTGTTCGAACAGTTCCAGGCAGGACTCGAAACCCTCGGGCCGCAGCCCGTCGGGCCGCCCGTCGAGTTCGTACTGCTCCAGTCCCAGCGGCAGACGGACCTGCAGTTTCTCGCCGCCCTCGGCGGATGAGATCCGCCGTACGTTGCGCGCGGGGTCGTAAGGCCACTCGGCCAGGATTTCCGAAATGTCTATATGCGTCATGGCAGACCGATTTCCGTTCTTTCCTCTCTATTCAATCGTATATCCCGATTCTTCCAAACGCAAGGGGCGTGGCGGGATTGACTCGCGGCGGGCGCAGGTCTATGCTGGAGGGACGAACGCAGAATGGAGGACCCGTACATGCCCGAGGACATACGCGCCGACAACAAGGCGGAATGCACATGCCCGGTGTGTCGGCTGATTGCCGCGTATCGCGATTCGGAGGCGGCGAAGCACGCGCGCACGATCGGCCGCGAGGCCGTCGAACTGGGGCGATGCCTGGTCAACGGGGCGCTGCGGATCGCCCAGGACAGGCTGAGCAGCACGCCGCCGAAGAAGTGAAGGCGCGGGGGTGGACGTATTTCCAGTACGACGCCCTGAACCGGCTGACGCAGGAAGAAGCGCCCGACGGACGGACCGCGCAGCACGCCTACGACGCCATGAGCCGACAGCTGAAGGTGGACGGCGGGTCGCACACGACCTATTATTCCTACGACACGGCCGGGCGGATGCAGAGCGCCGTCGGGGCCGATGTCGGGACGGCCGACATGGTCTACGACGCGGCGAGCCGAATCGCGAAACGGTCCCTGGGCAATGGGATCGCGACGTACTTCGTCTACGACACGGCGAACCGCACGACCGCCATCAAGCACCTCAATTCCGACGGGACGGCCCTGACGTACTTCCGCTATGCCTACGATGCAGGCTCACGTATTGTTAAAGTGGGCAGAGAAGGCGGAAAGACGGTATACTATCATTATGACGACGCCGACCGCTTGACGGCCGAGAAGTGGTATAATTTCGGCATGTCGAGCGTGTACGCCTTCGAGTG
>Ga0180437_10010929_pt1 | contig 10984 bp, 9 predicted proteins | sample SS_ome_4_FD_132410 | JGI IMG/M metagenome (GOLD analysis project Ga0180437, IMG submission 132410) | Hypersaline lake sediment archaeal communities from the Salton Sea, California, USA - SS_3_D_1 metaG | ecosystem: Environmental > Aquatic > Non-marine Saline and Alkaline > Hypersaline > Sediment... | reverse complement strand
AGTTAACTTATTTTTTAATTCTTGAGAACTAGCCTATGTTTAAAATTGATATTGATAAACAATTTTGTAATCATAAACCAAAATTATTTAAGATTAGGAAGTAATCCTATTCTTATCGAAGTACATAATTTTTAAGGGTGTGAATTTAATTGAGTTTAATTAAAAAATTATCTGATTTAGATATTAATATTTTGCTTAATGAGTCTCTTGATCTTACTTTTCTTGTTGGAGCGGGCATATCATCTAATTCACCCTCGAGTTTACCTTTAGCGAGTGAAATGATGTCTGAGTTAATACGATATGTATGTGCTCCATCAGAAATCAATGCGATTTTAAAACTAGAAAATTTGAAGTTTGAGACTTTATTAGGAATATTACTTGAAACAATAGATAAAGATCTACGATTGATTGACTATTATCTTGAATGTGATAAACCTAATGTTATTCATTATTTCCTAGCGAATATGATTACTAAGGGTAATTTTGTTATAACCAGCAACTTTGATTATTTAATCGAATATGCGCTTTTAAAATTGGAAATCCCAAAAAAGAAACTAATCCCAGTCATTACTGAAAAAGATTTTAATAAGTATGATGATCCTGATAAATTAATAAAAAATGGGAAAGTACCGGTTTATAAAATTCATGGTTCCCCAAAGAATGTAATTACGGGAGAGGACACTCGAGAATCCTTCATCAATACTATCGATTTAATTAGCCTTAATCATCAAAGTAATAATATAATTCAATTAGAACCTTATAAATCAAATATTCTTGAAAATCTTACAAAAGAACGTAGTTTAATTATAATGGGATATTCTGGAAAGAATGATTCTGACCTTCTCTCTAGCATAAAAGTACTTAATGGATTAAAAAGTATTCTATGGATTAATCATATAGATGATGTACGGAAAAAATTGGAAATTTATGAATATTCCATCCCAAAATCTATTGATAATAATGATTTAGAAGAATTGGATAAATTACTTATTGATCTCAAGCATATTAATCCTGATATTGCCATCCATAGAATTGATACTAATACTCCAAATTTAATCAAGAATCTATCCACAAAAAACGAAAAGATCGATTCAGAGGCATTCCAATTGAGATTAAAAGACTGGTTATCACAAGTCTTTGAAAATATTGAAGAAATAAAAAAATTATATGTCTCATATAAAATTTATTACGAAACAAAGAAATATACAGAAGCCTTAAGATGTTTGGAAAGAATCTATAGAATAGCTGATGATTCAGATGATAAACAATGGAAATCGACCGCTCTAATAGAAATGGGTAAGATTAATTTTGATCAAGAAAAGTATGATAAAGCTTTAGAGTGGTTCCAAAAAGCAGGACAAGCTCAAATTAAGCTAAAAGATTATTCCCAAAGAGGTATAGTTTTTAAGTATATAGCGTTAATAAATCAAAAAAACAATGATCTTTCTGAAGCAATTAAATACTTAGATTTAGCCACAAAAGAAATAGATAAAGCAAAAAATATAACTCAAAAATCAGATATTGTTAAAAATTATGCTAAAATTTATCACATTCAAGACAAATTTGATGATGCGATAAAAAATTATGAGTATGCCATTAAAATAAACGAAAAAGCTGATAATCTTCAAGAAAAAGCAAAAAATCTAAAAGCAATTGGGAAAATATATTTCTCAAAAAAGAATTATACCAAAGCTATTGACTATCTCGAAGAATCATTGGAAATCAATGAAATATTGGAAAATTTCAATGAGAAAGCAGACATTTTCAATACTTTAGGAATGGTATATCACCAAAATGATGATTCCATAAAAGGGATTGATTTATGTACTAAAGCACTTGACATTTATGAGCGATATCAAAATATAAAAGGTAAGCTTAAATCAATTCGAAATATGGGTGTAATATATCTAGACCAATGGAATTATCCGAAAGCACTTCAATTATTCGAAGATGGCTATAATTTATCTGAAGAAAGAGGACTTAGAGAGCAAAAAGCAGATTTTGCAGTTCAGATAGGAAATATCTATTACATCCAAGATAATTATAATGAAGCATTGCGATGGTTAGAGGAATCATATGAACTTTATGATAATCTCGGTAAAATGAAAGGTAAAGTCGAGGTTCAAGTTCATATAGGTTTAATATATAAAAAACAAAAGAGTTATGTAAAGGCATTAGCTAAACTTGAGAATTCTTTGAAAATGTATCAAAATCTTAAAAATATGAAAGGAAATGCTGAAGTCCTTAATATCATCGGAGAAATTTATTTAGAACAACGTAAATTTGATGAAGCACTTGAGAGTTATCAAAAATCTCTTCAACTTTATGAAGATTTAGAAAGTTTAGAAGGAAGCGCAGAAAGTTTGATGAATATAGGATTCTATTATCAAGAACAAGCTAATTTTGTCGAAGCTCTAAAAAGATATAAAGATGCTCTTGATATTTTCACGAATCTTAATTTAATCGAGAAAAAAGCTGATGTACTTAATAAAATTGGATCTATTTTCCAAGATCAAGGAAGTTATGATGATGCGTTCGAAAGATTTGAAGAGGCACTGGACATATTTACTGAAGAAGGAAATATGGAAGGAAAAATCGATAGTCTTCATTATATTGGTTTAAATTACAATTATTTAGGTGAATCAGAAAAAGCTTTGAAAAAATTTGAAGAAGCGGTTGAGATTGCGGAACAAATTGGAAATTTGACTAAAAAATCTCATTGCTTAAACATAATCGGGAGTATATATCGAGAACAATGGGATCTTTTAGAAGCATTGAAACACTACGAGGAATCGCTTATAATTGCGGATCAACTCGGAAATTATGAAGATCAAGTAGAAATTTTAAATATAATAGGAAAAATTTATCAATCTCAAAAACATTATCCTGAAGCTATAAGAAGGTTTAATGAAGCAATATACATAGCAGAAAAATTAGGAAATCTTGAAACTAAAGCTGATATTTATAATAGCATTGGTGATATTTACTACGATGAAGAAACCTATACGGAAGCTTTAAAATGGTATGAAGAAGCATTGAAAATCGATGAACAATTAGCGAATCTAAAAGGAAAAGCATTGAGACTAACAAGTATCGCTTCAATTTTTCTTATACATAAGAAATATGATGAAGTTTTAATAAGATATCGAGAGGCACTAGAAATTGAAGAAAGATTAGGAAACTTGACAAAACAAGCGACCATAATTCGAAAAATAGGAGAGTTATATCAGGAACAAAATCTTTATCCTGAAGCCTTAAAATGGTATGAAGATGCTTATAAAATTTTTGTTGAAATTGAGAATTATCAGGGTATATTTGCTTGTTTTGATAACATAGGCTCCATTTACGATGCTGCGCGTGATTTTTCTGAAGCTTTAAAATGGTATAATGAAGCTTTGAAAGTCGGAAAGCAATTAGATGATATTGATAAAATTGCTATGACATTCAATAAAATTGGACGTATCTATTATCGACTTGGAATTTACAAGGATGCTTTAAAGCGTTATAACAAAGCGTTAGATCTCTTTGAAAAACGGGGTGATCTCATCGGAAAAACAGCGAGTTTAAACAATATAGCACTAGTTTATCAAGATCAAGGCAGTTACGATCAATCACTAAAGTGGTATGATAAAGCAATAAAACTCTTTAAAGTATTAGGACCATCTAAAGAAAAAGCTGACAATTACTTTAATACAGCATTGATACATAGAGACAAGGGAGAATATCTTGAAGCTTTAAAGGCTTTTGAGGAAGCTTTGAAAATTGACGATGAGTTAAATAATCTATTAAGAAAAGCAGCGAGTCTCAATAACATCGGTTTAATTTACCTCGATGAAGGAAAGTATGAAGTTGCTTTAAAGAGATTTGAAGATGCGGTACAAATTGTTGATAAATTAAAAAATAACGCTAAGAAAGCAGAGTATCTGAATAACTTAACATCAGTTCATCTAAATCAAAAAAATTATGCTGAAGCTTGGAAGACTTGTAATGAAGCTTTGAAAATATTTAAGGAATTAGATGACAAAATGGGGATTGCAGAAACAAATTATAAAATGGGATTAATTTATCTTGATCAAAAAAGTTTCTCTGAAGCAATGAATAGACATGAAGATGCACTTGAAATCTTAATTGCAAGCGGAAATAAAAAGCATCCTTTAACGAAAGTCTTAAAAAATAATATAAAACTTATTAAAAATAGTTTAAAATAAATTTCTCTTTTTTATATCTTATTTAATACCGTCATCTCTTCGGTTTTAACTGAAAGTTTATTCTTTACTACCGAAATTACTTTTGGAATAACTATATCATATGCAATAAATAAGTAGGGTGCTCCCTGATTAAATAAGATTACAATTTCAAATAAAAGAAATTCTATGCCAGTAGGACGAATACCTGTAATAAAAAGTGGAAATTCCATGAATAAGGAACCTAAAGCGCCTATAATAAAGGTATACCATATATATTTTGGATTTTTTCTCCCAAATATGTTAGTTCCATATATAAGACTTAAAATACTATAACCTACTATAACATTAATTATCCAAACTATCATTTGGGTATCCATATGTCTTACAGTTTCAACAATAGTGTTATTAATTGGGAGTACGATTGAAATAATTGGAGTTAGAAACCACGCACTAAAGAAGAGCCCAGTGTACAATAAAATTTCCTTATAGTTCTTCTTTGCATAATTTTTGAACATTATCCATAACCATGGGAAAATGAACATGGAATAAGAGAAGCACATCATAAAATCAGCTCCAAATTTTCCCCAAAAATACTCACTATAACCTTTAACTACCTTTGTTCCACCAATCCAATATTCTCGGATTGTAGTTCCAGGAGGATAATTAGCATTAGCCGGTAAATTCCACCAAAAAATAGCATCTATAAAATATACAATGATCGCTGTGATAAATCCAAATTTAATTGGGTTCCATTTCTTCTTTTTAATTAAAATGGATAACCAAATTAGAAAAAATATACTGTCAATAAAAATGTAATCATATTCAAAACGGCGCCATGCTTCATTAAAACTTTGCCATATTTGATGCAATATAATGACCACCACTAATACTAATAGATTAAGTTAATTTTTCTCAAATATAAAATTTTTTAAATTCATCCAAATATCAAAGTTGGTACAATTATGGCTTGTTTAGATTCATATGTTTTTTGATATATTTATAAATCTCCTCTTTAGGTTGAAAAATACCGTAATGTCCTTCACATAAAATATCTATATCTAATTTTAACAACTTTTGCATAGATTTTTGATAATCTGTCAAACTCGAACCGAATGTGGAATAAAATGGACCATGGATATCTTGACCAAAAAGAATATTTTTCTCATCAATTTTGATGTAAACACAAATTGATCCAGGGGTGTGTCCTGGGGTATGTATGCACTGAAATTTAGTGTTACCAAACTGTAGAGTCTCATTGTCGTTTTTTATTTTTTTTTCTAAGACAATTGGCCTATAATCAACATTATACCATGAAGCTGCTGTTTTTTCATCATGCCCTTTCTCTTCAATAGGCTTTGCGTCTAATTCATGAGCATAGAATTTCATTGATTTATTAAAATTTTTCAGCTCAAAACAAGCTCCAATATGATCTATATGAAAATGAGTTAAGATACAGTGTTGTATTTCCTTAGGGTTTAAACCAAATTCTGCAATATTTTTTATCATTTCTAAACTCATTCCACAATCGATTAATACCAAACCATCTTCTGATGCAGTATCAATCAAAAACACTGAACATCCCGAATCTCCCACATGATACACATGAGAAGTTATTTTTTTCATAATATTTGATTTAAATTCTTTTAATCATTTTTTCTAAGATAAAATCTATAATATAATAGTAAACTAACAACAACTCCCACACCAGTTGAAAATAGTACATCTGAAGCATAATGTGCCCCAACAATAATACGGGAAAGCCCTACGAATGTTCCCCACCCTAAAACTAAAATCACAATTACTAATTTTAGGGGGTCCTTCCATTCGCGTTCTCTAACAGCAATCAAAAGAGGGAGAAACATCCACCCCATAGCTGTATGCCCACTTGGAAAACTACTATTTCCTGTTATTCCTTGAGGAATAAACCATGGAGTGAAATTAGAATAATCCGGCAACAAATCTCTAAATCGTATCCTACCCCAAAAGATTTTAACTAGTTGAACTAATAATAATGGATTTATGATAGCGAGAAATGAAATTATTCCGCTAATTTTCCTATATTTGATTAAATCTGTGTTCCAATTAATCACAATAAAAATGAGAACTGAAATAATGATTAGCAAATATTCTATGATTCTTCTATAATCTAAATTTAACAAAGCTATACTAAGCATGATTATTCCATACAAAATTGCGAGATATCCTGGAATTTTTTGAAATTTTAGATTCTTAATATATCCTCCAATATAAGCTGATAATCCAATTGCTATAAATGCATATCCCGGATACTCTCCATAATAAGCTCCAAAATTTCCCCATGATGATTCTTCATTTACCAAAAAGATTGATATTTCTAAATCATAGATGCCAAAAATGACGCTCAATATAACCCAAATAATGATTGCACCTAATAGATATATCATAAATGTTTTTTGATTCATTTTTAAATCTTATTTTTCATTAATTTTCTTTTTTGATAAGATGACCTTAACTTTCATACTATTTTAATTTATTTGCTTATAATTGTCTTCTTATTTTCAATGCCCGATCAGGAAAATCAGTATAAATTGCTTTTATATATTCATTTTTATATGAAAATGAGAAGACTTTTTTCATTCTAAGCTTATAATTAACATTCCATACATAGCAATTAAAATTATTATCAATAATGTCTTTCAAATTTCGCGAATTTGCTCTTATTGAAAATATATTTAATGTATTAATCTTCAAATCTTTCAACACTCCCAATTCTACTTCTTTTTTGATATGCTTTAAATTTTCTGGTACAGTATATACTAAATTAACAAGCTTACTATAGTTTCTTAAATTAGTAAGAACGGAAATTCTTTTATCAGTAATCTCAACTCTATCTAAAAGATTAAATTTTGAGATTAAATTGATTAACTTAACACCCTCAGCTTTGCTTCGAATATCAAAACTATATCTTAAATCAGAATTTCTTTCTTTAAACGTCTGTAGTAATTCATATACAGTTGGAATTATTCTTTTATCGGGAAAGGGGAGATCTCTCATTTCCTCTAAAGTCAATTTTGAAACTTTATACCATTTCTTCTCAATTTTGAAAGAAGAGTCATGAAAACAAACTAATTGTCCATCCTTTGTTAATTGTACATCTGATTCTATTCCAACTCCTAAAGAAACAGCTTTTTTAAATCCTTCCATTGTATTTTCAATATATTTACCCATAAATCCACGATGACCAAATATATAGGATTTATTAATCAAACTCACCAAAATATTACTCTAAATCCTTAAAAAATATAGTTTTTATTCAAATTTTAATTAGATAAATTACCTATAATTTATTAACAAATTGATTGTAATGGAAGGGAATGATGTTAAAAATCCAGAAGAGAAGAGTTTCTCTTCAAAATTGAAAAATTATTTAAAAAATCTATTTAACTTTTCACAATATAAGAAAAAGACTCTAGTTTACATTATTATCTTTATTGTTCTCGTAATCTTTTCTCTTTTCCTAATGTATTATAACTTCTTTATAGATAGTACTTTCCTTTATACTATTGTAATTAAGTGGTTCGTAAACCCAATTTCTAATTTAGGTTTTCTTGGGATTTTATTATTTATACTAATAATGGCTTTTCAAGGGTTATTAGTTCCTATCCCTTCTGAGATCGTTCTATTAGCAACTGGAATGATTTGGGGGATTTTTGGAGGTGGAATTTTAGGGGTTGTGGGTTCAATGGCTGCTGCTATATTATGCTTTTATGTTAGTAAAAAAGGTGGGCGTCCAATAGCGGAAAAGTTAGTGGGAAAAAGTGCTATTGATATGGCAGATCATTTCATTCATAAATATGGAATGAGTGCTATAATTCTTGCAAGGTTTTTACCTTTTGTGGCATTTGATCCGATCTCCTACGCGTCAGGTTTAGTAGATATGAATGTTAAAAAATATACTCTTGGATCCTTTATTGGTTCAATCCCCCGTGCTTTCTTTTACTCTTGGTTAGGTTCCGTTTTGATAATATCATATGAGATAGAGTTCCCGATTGACCTGGAAAAGTTGCCTCTTGAAGTCATCGAGAATCTCTCATCAACTTTCAATATAATTCTTCTTATCATCCTTGGTGTATTAATATCGATGTTCCTTGTCTATTATATACTTGGTAAACTATATGAAAAGAGAAAAGTTCAATAGCATAATATTGTGATGATATTTGCTTTTTTTATTTTATTTGATTCTTTTTGGCATATGAGTGAGTATAAAGAAATTTTAAAAGAAAATGTTATTGCCCGTTATGAATCATTGAATCTATCACAATTATATCAAGAATTAAATAAAGCTCTCACCTCAAACAACATTCAATCTTTATGGAAATTGAGTAAAGCAATAACGAGATATCATTTCAAAGATTAAAATTTCGAAAAATAAGATTTTTTATTCGTGATATTAAAAAGATCATTTTTTGTTTTAGATAATTTTTTATTACCGCAATTTTATTATTAGTATAATTTTTAATTTTGATTTTAATAGTCGATTAGGGGTTTATAAAGTGGAATATTGCAAAGATTTGGATTTTGAGGATTTATTGGATGATTATTTATTTGAGGAATTAGAATGGTTAACAAATGAATTTAATTATCTATTTAAGGGAAAAGAGCAAAAGTATAGCACGATTGATGCGCAAGTTGCCAATCATATTATTAATAAAATCTCTGAAATTAACCTTATTTCCCATAACAATAGAGCTGGTGAGTTAATTTCTTGGACTATAGAAAAAATTAAAATGGAATATCCTGAATTGTTTTAATGTTAATCTAAATATTGTTTCAATTTTGAATTATTTGTTGATACTTTAACCGTTTTAAAGATCAATATTCTTAATTAACTAATTTACCTATTTCATATTATAATTGACTAAAAATTCTAATAGTAAAGGAATTAAAATATTGCTATGGAACGATTAATTATAATCCATTGGAATAAAAGCACTGGTCCTGAACCAATAATACAATATCCACCACAGAGTTCTTATCCTTCTACAGACTTATTTCTTAAGATTTGGGCTCAACACGAAGTTAATAAGGATAAATCTATGATTGAATTGGAACCCTTTCCAGGTGATGAAAATAAAAAGTATTTATCTCTTATCCAAGAATTTGAAAACGAGATTTACTTTCTGGTGCTTATTTTCAATGTTCAAAAATCTTCATCAGATATTATTACTCCTGATATTTTAGCAACGATCCATAAAAACTTATTAGAATTGATGAACACGAATAAGATTAATAGAGCTATCTCTGAAGCTTATTATACAATAAAAAATTTCAACCAACTCGAAAGTCAAAATCTTACTAACTTTATTCAAGATAAAATTAAGTTTAAGATTTTAGAAATCCTCCGAGGAGGTATTATTTCAAAAATGGAATTAACCAATAAATTGAGAGATGAATACGGATTTTCAACCGTAAATATTGATTTGTTATTGATTTCATTTATACGGGAAAACCTTATTATAAAACAACCAGTTGCAGGAAGTAGAGAATGCTATTTATTGATTAAAGATCTTTCATTTATAAGAGTTCCTCCCAAATCTCTTCCAAAGGAACCTACCGAAGAGAAAATTCTTAAAAAATATAAGAAAGAATTTGCTAAGTTTTATGCAAATTATGATTATGATAAAGAAATTGAAAGTAAAATCCTCTTCAATTATTTACTGGACAAAGATGTGTATAATCTTATTGACGCATTGAGAAAAACTGATTTATCCGTGAATGATTGTTTAATAATGTTAAATAACAGAGAAGAATTGTTTTCTGAATTAATAGATTCAAGAATTATCTTTGAAGCAAAAGGTATGGTCTTCTTATTTTCTGATATACGCTTTTTAAAGTTTGTACCATACTATATCATAAAAAAATTACAAACTAGATATTATAATCAAGAAATTTCATTAAATCAATATATTACGCATTTAGAACATCTATTAAAGGAATTGGCACAAAATTCTAGCAATTTAAATTATTCTATTATTTAGAAAAACGAATCTCATGATCAATGAGATCGATTAGAGACTATTTAATAAAACTTTAAATTATTTATAATTAACATTTATACATAAAAGTTTCAATGGTGAAATTTTTGGTTTTAGAAATAGTTGATTTTTTACAAGGATTATTTAGTTTATTATTTGTGTTGATTTCTTTAATATTAGGATTTACTATTCTCTCTAAATATTTTAAATATAGATCTAAGCTTTACGTCCTTGTTGGTTTATCTTGGATTGGCGTGGCAAATCCCTGGTTTCCTGATTCAATTAGTTTTATTATGAATCTATTCTTCCAAAAATCATTACAAGTAGAACTATATTTCATTATAGGTAACGCTTTTATCCCATTAGCACTACTAACCTGGTTGATCGCTTACACTAACATGCTAGGGAAAAAAAGGCAGAAACTCATCATTAGTTTAACCCTTATCTTTTCAATTGCTTTTGAGATCGTGTTCTTTTACCTTCTCACGACGAATATAGATTTAATTGGGACAATTAATCCTTCTAGACCTTTTACCGTAGATTTTGATATTTTTATCACTATCTATTTACTTGTAGTTATAGCTGTTATGCTTATTACCGGGATAAAATTTGCTCAGAAATCTGTTAAGTCTGCAGAAAAAGATATTCGATTAAAAGGAAAGTTACTTCGTGCTGCATTTATAACATTTACTATTGCCGCTATTTTCGACTCATTACTCGGGGCTATTTTTCCTGATCCTACTGATCCAATTCTCGCAATAATGGTTGTAGCAACCCGAATTT
>Ga0180437_10010927_pt1 | contig 10985 bp, 9 predicted proteins | sample SS_ome_4_FD_132410 | JGI IMG/M metagenome (GOLD analysis project Ga0180437, IMG submission 132410) | Hypersaline lake sediment archaeal communities from the Salton Sea, California, USA - SS_3_D_1 metaG | ecosystem: Environmental > Aquatic > Non-marine Saline and Alkaline > Hypersaline > Sediment... | reverse complement strand
CACGCGATCCAGTGCGGGTTCTGCACGCCGGGCATGATCCTGTCGGCCCGGGCGCTTCTCGAGCGGAACCCTTTGCCGTCCGAGGAAGAAATCCAGGACGCCATCGCGGGCAACCTCTGCCGGTGCACGGGGTACCGCCCCATCATCCAGGCCGTACGGGAAGCCGCCCAGAGGAAGGAATCGGCGCGCGGAGGCCGGCGTTGAGCGAAGACATCATCGGCAAGTCCGTCCCCAGGGTCGAGAGCTTCGAGAAGGTCACCGGTACGGCGCGCTTCGTCGGCGACCTCGCCCTGCCCGGGATGCTCTACGCCCGGATGCTGTTGAGCCCGCACGCGCATGCCCGCATCGTGGAGATCGATACCTCTCGGGCCGAGGACCTCGACGGGGTGGAGGCCGTTCTCGTGGGCGAGGAGCTTCCGTACCGGCTGGGCCTCTACATGGTGGATAAGCCCGTGCTGGCCCGGGGCAAGGTCCGCTACCAGGGAGAACCCGTGGCCGCCGTGGCGGCCGTGAGCGAGGAAATCGCGGCCCGGGCCGTCGAGCTGATCGACGTCGTCTACGAGCCGGTTGAGGCCGTGTTCGATCCGCGCGACGCGATCGAGAAGAGCGCCCCCCTCGTTCACGAAGACCTCCACACCTACCAGACGGTCAAGGGCGTCTTCTTCCCGGAGCCCCACACCAACATCGCCAACCGGGCTCGCCTGCGAAAGGGAGACCTCGAGAAGGGTCTTGCCTTGGCCGACGTGGTCGTCGAGAGCGAGTTCAGCATGCCGCAGGTCCATCATGTCCCGATGGAGACCCACGGTGTGATCGCCCAGTGGCGGCGGGGCGGGACGATCGAGATCTGGACTTCGGCCCAATCTCCCTTCGCCGTGCGAAACCTCCTCAGCGTGGCGCTCGGGGTCTCGCCCTCGACGATCCGGGTGGTCGTGCCCTACGTCGGGGGTGCCTTCGGCGGGAAGGCCGGGATCCATCTCGAGCCCCTCGTCTCGCTGCTCTCCAGGAGGGCCGGTCACCGGCCGGTCAAGCTCATCGCCACGCGAGAGGAGGAGTTCAACACGCTCCCCTGCCGGCAGGGCCTGGTTGCGCGCATCAAGACGGGCGTCACCGGCCAGGGGAGGATCGTGGCCCAGAAGATCGAGTACCTCTGGGACGGCGGGGCGTACGCCGACTACGGGGTGAACATCGGCCGGGCGGCCGGCTACTCGGGCGCCGGACCCTACGACATCGACAACGTCGCCATCGACTCTCTCACCATCTACACCAACCATCCGTTCGGCACCGCCTACCGGGGCTTCGGTCACGTCGAGTTGTTCTGGGCCATCGAGCGCCAGATGGACATCGTGGCGCGGCGGCTCGGGATGGACCCGTACGAGTTCCGGATGGAGAACCTCCTCAGGCCGGGGTCGACGACGATCACGGGCGAGAGAATCACGGAGAACACGGGCAGTGTCATCCGGTGTCTGGAGGCCGTGGCCCGGGAGATCGGATGGGCGGAGCGGGTCTCTGGGCCCGAGATCGCGGGCGGGAAGGTCCGGGCCAGGGGGCTGGCCGTGCTTCACAAGGCGCCCGCCATGCCGCCCAACACGGCCATCTCGGCCCTCATCAAGTTCAACGAGGACGCCACGGCGGACCTGATGGTGAGCGGCGTGGACTACGGTCAGGGAGCGGCCACGGCGCTCTCGCAGATCGCGGCCGAGCGCCTGCGGATGCCCATCGAGAAGATCCATTTCATCTGGGACAAGGACACCGACCGCATGCCTTACGACTGGCAGACGGTGGCCAGCCGGCTGACCTTCATGGGCGGGAACGCCGTGATGCGCGCGGCGGACGACTGCGTGGCGCAGCTCAAGGGCATGGCGGCGCAGGCCCTCGGGGTGTCGGCCTCGAACCTGGGGGTCGGCGGGGAGAAGGTGTTCGCCGCCTCGGATCCCTCCCGGTCGATCGAGTACCGCAGGCTCGCCATGGGCTACATGTTCCCTAACGGCAACTCCGTCGGCGGTCCCGTGGTGGGTCGGGGCGCGTACATCGCCGAAGGACTGACGGTGCTGGACCCGGACACCGGGCAGGGACTCCCCGCGGCCAACTGGACCTACGGAGCGCACGGGGTGGAGGTCGAACTCGACACCCGAACGGGCCGAGTGGACGTGCTGAGGCTGGTCTCGGCCTTCGACGTCGGCCGGGTCATCAACGAGGCGCTCTGCCGGGGGCAGGTGATCGGTGGGGGACTCCAGGGGTTGGGGACGGCGCTCCTCGAGGCGTTCGCCTACGACAAAGATGGCCGCCTCCTCAACCGTTCGCTCACCGACTACAAGATCCTGACCGCCAAAGACATCCCCCGGGAGACGACCGAGATCTTCATCGAGACTCCCCAGCTCAACGGTCCGTACGGCGCGCGGGGTGTGGCCGAGCATCCCATGATCTCGGTCCCGTCGGCCGTGGGGAACGCCCTCAGCGACGCCCTCGGAATCGAACTGACCGAGCTTCCGCTCACCCCCGAGCGGGTGTACCTGGCGTTGAAGCGGAAGGGGACACAGCGTTGATCGAGCTCGCAGCAACCTCGGTCAGTCGCTCGCTCCTCGGCCGTCTGCCCGGGTCCGACCGACCGGGGAGCGTCCACTCGGTTTTCTCCCGGGCCATCAACCTCCGGTGGGACGAGTCGGGCTGGGCCTGCCTCCTGGTCGAGCCGCGGGGCCTGTGCCCGGGAGGGGTCGGGCTTCGCCGGCTGCCCGCCGCCGAGGTCGGCGAGCCCATCGTGGTTTCGCGCGCCGGCATGGCGTTTCCCGAGCGCTCGGTCCGGGTCCGAGTGGATCGGGCTTCTCGACGGGACCTGCGCATTCGGCGCCGCGCACCCTTCGGTCGGGCCGAGGCCACGGCCGGGTCGAGCAGACTCCGCCGCATGGTGGCCGGGCGGGGGCATCCCGAGAGCCTGCTCCCGTATGTCCTGGGCGAAGTCCAGAGGACGGTCCATCCTCTTCTGATGGCCGCTGGAGAAAGCGTGGCGGCCGCGGTGCGTGCCTCGGACGGTCGAGGCGCGGCCCTCTGTCTTCTGGACCTGGTCGGACTGGGCGCGGGTCTCACGCCCGCCGGGGATGATTTCCTGGTCGGGCTGCTGGCGGCCTCCGCGGGGCTCGGCTGCCTGCCCCGGACCGGAGTGGTTCTGGCCGACGCCCTCCCGGCCCGGTTCGTGGGGAGAACGACGGAGGTGAGCCGCGAGATGCTCGGGGCGGCGTGCCGGGGCGAGTTCAGCGAACCGACCCGGCGGGTGGTCCATTGCCTCGCGGGAACGGAGGCGGGACTCCGGAGAAGCGTGGGAAGCCTGCTCCGGGTCGGAGGCGGTTCCGGGTGCGACACGCTGGCGGGGATTCTCTTCTGCCTGGACGTGCACGGCGGGGGGATGTGGTGAAGAGGATCGTGGTGAGATCGGGCGTCTACTACGACTCGGTCAAGCTGCTCCTGTTGTCCAAGGAGTTGGGGGAGCGGGGGGGCGTGGACCGCGCGATGGTGGCGATGGCCACCCCCACCAACCTGGAGATCCTGACCCGGCAGGGTTGGTCGAGAGACGAGGTCGGTCAGGTCTCGGAAAGCGACCTCTTCGTGGCCGTAGAGGCGGCGGACCCCGAGGCGCTCGAAGCCGCACTGGAATGGGCCCAAGCTCGGCTCACCGAACGGACCTCGGCGCGGGGCGAGGGCTACCGGCCCAAGACGCTGCGCTCGGCGATGCGGGACGCTCCCGCGTCCAACCTGGTCCAGATCTCGGTGCCGGGCGCGTACGCCTACCGGGAGGCGCGCCGGGCGCTCCTCGGCGATCGGCACGTCATGCTCTTCAGCGACAACGTCCCGGTGGAGGAAGAGGTGGCCCTCAAGGACCTGGCCGTCGGGCGGGGTCTTCTCATGATGGGGCCCGACTGCGGGACGGCCGTCCTCAACGGCGCTTGTCTGGGCTTCTCTAACGTCGTGCCGACCGGACCGGTGGGGATCGTGGCCGCCTCGGGAACGGGCGCCCAGGAGGTGAGCGTGCTTCTGGCGCGCGCGGGCATCGGGGTGTCCCAGGTGATCGGCACCGGAGGGCGCGACCTCTCGGCCGCCGTCGGGGGTCGCATGATGCGGATGGGTCTCGCGGCGCTCGAGGCGGATCCGGACACCCGGGTCATCGTCCTGGTCTCCAAGCCGCCGGCCGAAGAGGTGGGCGACCGGATCCTGGCCGAGGCGGGGAGATCGTCCAAGCCCGTGATCGTCAACTTCCTGGGCCGGGATCCCACCGACGGCGTCGGGCGCAACGTGACGATGGCGCGCACGCTGGAGGACGCGGCGCGCGCGGCCGCCTCGAGCCTTGGGGGTGAGGAGGATGCCGGAGCGCGGGCGGCGGAGAGAGAAAAGGAGATCGGGGATCGCGTTGCGCGGGAGCGTGCCCGCCTGGCACCCCGGCAGCGCTACGTGAGGGGTCTCTTCGTGGGGGGGACGCTCGCCGACGAAGCCATGGTCCTTCTCAAGGGCACGCTCGGCACCCTCTTCTCCAACGGACCCGTGGCGGGGTGCTCCCGACTGGAGGAGGGCGCCCGGAGCGTCGGCCATACGATCCTCGACATGGGGGCGGACGAGTTCACGGCCGGGCGCGCCCATCCCATGATCGATCCCACGTTGCGGAATCTCCGCATCGCCGAGGAGGCGCGGGACCCGGAGGTGGCCGTGCTTCTCATCGACGTCGTGCTCGGGTACGGCTCGCATTCCGACCCGGCGGGGGAGGTCGCCGGCGTCATCGCCGAAGGCAGGGCGAAGGCCGCTGGGGAGGGCCGTCATCTGGTCGTCGCCGCGAGCGTCTGTGGGACCGAGGGAGATCCGCAGGGACTGGAGGGGCAGGAGAACGCGCTCAGAGAGGCGGGCGCGCACGTGTTCGCCAGCAACGCCGAGGCGTGCCGGTTCTCGGCGGCGCTCGTGGCGGGTATTGGAGATGCGTAGAATTCTGGATCTCTTCACGCAAGACCTGGTTGTGATCAACCTCGGGTTGGAGGGGTTTGGCGAGGCCCTGCGCGAGCAGGGGGTGGAGGTGGTCCAGATGAACTGGAATCCTCCCGCCGGGGGGAACAGACGGCTCATCGAGTTGTTGGATCAGCTGGAGGAGGAGTGAGGGTGGGCACGATCGACGCGGCCAATGCCAGAGCCGTGGGACTTCTCGTCGGGGCCAAGCCGGTCCTCAAGGGGATCGGGATCGCCCGGGACGTGATTCCAGGGATGGCGCTGAACAAGATCCTCCACGCCGGCCCGCCCGTCGAGTGGGCCAGGATGTGCGGGCCCGTTCGGGGCGCCGTGGTCGGCGCCCTCCTCTACGAGCGGATGGCCGGGTCCCGGGAGGAGGCCGAAGCCCTGGCCGCCTCGGGGGAGGTGGACTTCGAACCCTGCCACCACGCCGGAGCCGTGGGACCGATGGCGGGTGTGGTGTCGGCCTCGATGCCGGTGTGGGTCGTCGAGAACGAGAGCCAGGGCAACCGGTCCTTCTCGACCCTCAACGAGGGGCTGGGCAAGGTCCTGCGGTTCGGCGCCTTCGACAACGCCGTCATCGAACATCTGAAGTGGATGGAGACGCGCCTGGCGCCGACACTCGCCCGGGCGCTGGAGGCGCACGGGGACCTCGATCTGAGGAGCATGATCGCGCAGGCTCTCGAGATGGGGGACGAGGGCCACAACCGCAACCGCGCCGGAACCTCTCTGTTCGTGAGGACTCTGGCTGCGGCCATCGTGTCGGCGGCCGAGTCCGCGGCCCTGGCGTCCGAAGTCCTGGCCTTCCTTGCGCGAAACGATCATTTCTTCCTCAACCTGACCATGCCGGCGGCCAAGTGCAGCCTCGATCCGGCGGCGCACATCCCGGACAGTACGATGGTCTCGGCGATGTCCAGGAACGGAACCGAATTCGGAATCCGGGTGAGCGGGCTGGGGGGGCGGTGGTTCACGGCGCCGGCGCCCGCGGTCGACGGGCTCTTCTTCCCGGGCTTCGGCCCAAAGGATGCCAACCCGGACTTGGGCGACAGCGTCATCTGCGAGACGGCGGGGTTCGGCGGTTTCGCCATGGCCTCGGCCCCGGCCATCGTCCAGTTTGTGGGCGGGTCCGTGGATATGGCGTTGAATTCCACCCGGGACATGTATGAAATCACCCTGGCGGAGCATCCGCACTACCGCGTGCCCGCGCTGGATTTCCGGGGCACGCCGACCGGCATCGATATTCGGAAGGTCGTCGAGACGATGACCCCACCGGTGATCAACACCGGGATCGCGCACCGCGACCCCGGGGTCGGTCAGGTCGGCGCGGGCCTGGTGAGACCCCCGATGAAGTGCTTCGAGGATGCGCTCGAAGCTTTCCGAGCGGAAAGGAGTTCCTGATGGTCGACTTCCAGCTGATCGATCTGACCCAGCCCCTGAGCGTGCTGACGCCCCCGTGGCCGACCTACGAGCCGCTCCAGCTGAAGTTCTTCAAGCGGCTTGCGCCCAACGGGGCCAACGGGCAGATCATCACGACCAGCAACCACGTCGGCACGCACCTCGACGGGCCCGTCCACTTCTGCACGCACGGGGGCGACATCGCCAGCCTGCCGTTGAACGGCTACCTCTGCGGCCCGGGCGCCGTGGTGGACCTGAGCGACATGGCCGCCGACTACGGCATCTACACGTCGAAGGCCGTCGAGGAGAGAGTCGAGGTCCGCGAGGGCGACATCCTGATCATCAATACCGGTTACCACCGGTACGCCTGGGACCAGCCGGAGGCGGACGAGGTCCGCTACATGATCCGGCATCCGGGTCCGACGATGGAGTTCGCCGAGTGGTGCAAGCGCAAGAACCTCAAATGGCTCGGTGTGGACTGCGGGTCGGCGGACCACCCCATGAACACCAAGATCCGGGACTGGATGCCGAAGGAGGCGGCCAAGGCCGACCGGGCGCTCAAGGATCTCTACGGCAAGGGCCTGGACGACTTCTTCCCCGAGGATCACTACCAGCTGATGCACATCGCGCTCTTCCACATCCCCATCGTCCACGCGGAGAACCTGGGCGGGGACATCGACCTGGTCCTCAACCGGCGGCTTCGGATCGGGTGTTTCCCGTGGCGGTTCGTGGATGGAGAGTCCAGCATCTGCCGGATCGTGGCCTTCGTGGAGGGGGACGAGTACGAGCGGTTGATGAAGAGGAAGAGCGAGCTGCGGCACACCCGGTTCGGAGACGCGGTCGGCCGGTCGCCGGCCGCCGCGAGTGAAAGTTGACAAAGCTCGAGATTTTTCTGCAAAAAGCCGATAAAGAAGGATAATCTAGTGGGGTCCCGCCGGTGGGATCCGAGGTAGAGGTCGCCCTTGATTTCAGCCGCGCAGAGAATCAGGCTGGGGGTCTTCCTGGCCGTGGGGTCGGGGCTCCTGCTCGTGGTCATCGGCCTGGTGGCCGGGACCAAGCTCCTGGAGCGCTGGGACGAGTACACCGTGCGCTACCGGGACGTCTCGGTCGGAGGTCTGGAGGTGGGGGCGGATGTCAAGTACAGCGGCATCTGGGTGGGGCGCGTGGAGGATGTCCGGATCGACCCGGAGGACGTGGCCACCGTGGTGGTCAAGCTGAGCGTCCGGGACGGGACCCCGATCAAGGAGGACGCGGAGGCGTCCATCGTAACCATGGGGATCACGGGCATCAAGGCCATCGAGATCCGCGGGGGGACGCAGGAAGCGGCCACGGTTCCTCCGGGGAGCGAGATCCGTGCGGGCGTTTCGGCCCTCGAATCGATCACGGGCCGGGCGGAGGTGGTGGCCGAGAAACTCGAGCAGGTCCTGAACAACCTGATCGCGCTCACCGGCGAGGACAACCGGGACAACTTCGTGGACGCCGTCGACAACACCGCTCGCCTGATGGCCACGCTGGACACCGTGATCACCCGAAACCAGGCGTCTCTGGAACGCTCGGTGGGCAACGTCGAAGTTCTCACCGCCGAGCTGGCGGACCTCGTACGCACGGCCGGCCGGGTGGCCACGGCCATGGACAGTCTCCTGTGTTCACCCTCGCTCCAGCACACCGTGGCGAATCTGGAGCGGGTTGCCGAGGACTTGAGCGAAGCTGAGATCCGCACCCTGGCGGCGGATCTCTCGGAGGCCGCGCGCCAGGCGAACCTGACTTTCACGCGGGTGGACCTGACCCTGCTCAAGAGTCGGCAGGACATCCTCCAGTCCCTCGAGTCTCTCCGGGAGGGCATGGAGTACTTCAACGAGTTTGCGCGCCTCATCGCCGAGAACCCGTCACTCCTGTTGCGGGCCAAGCCGCAGGAGGAGATCCTGGAATAGGGGGCAGGAGCCATGAGGGGGTGTGGACAGCACGGCCGTGGAGTCCGGCTACTCCTGGCGCTCGTGAGCGCCGGCCTGCTCTTAGGCTGCGGGACCAAAGTCCAGACGACCAAGCTGTACCTGATGGATTACGAGCCCGTGATCCGAGAAGAGGGCCCGGCCTGGGAGCCGCTCCCGTATAAGGTGCAGGTCCGGGAATTCAAGATCCCGAGGACTTTCGACCGCACCCGCATCGTCTACCGCTACTCGCCCCACGAGCTCAACTACTACCGTTACTACCAGTGGGCCGTGCCGCCAAGGGTCATGATCACGGATCTGGTGGAGAAGCACGTGGCGGCCGCTCGGGTCTTCGAGGTCGTCCAGAGGGAATTCTGGGACGAGCGGCCGGACTACGAAGTCACCGGCACCATCCTGGCTCTGGAGAAGTTCGAGAGCGGGGAGTTCGGGGGCGCGCACCTGGCGATGGAGATCGAACTGGTCCGGAGCAGCGACAACGCCTCGATCGCCAACCACAAGTTCGATCGGGAGGTCGAGCTCCAGAACCCCACCATGACCTTCTTCGCCCAGAAGATGAGCGAACTCCTCGAAGCGGAGGTCGAGGTCTTCCTCCAGGCCGTCGATCTCTATTTCCATCCGCCGGACGTCGAGGAAGAGCCGCCGGCGGAGCTGCCGCCGCCTCCCGAGTAGGCGGCCGTCTGGAGGCTTCATGTTGCCCCGTTCGCGCACGCGGGAGGGCTCTCGCCGGCTTGCCGGCCGGTTCCGGGCGCTGGGGCCGAAGTGCGCGCCGGGGTTGATCCTCTGGGGAGCCTTGGTCGCCGGCGCGGCGGCCCAGGAGGAGGAGTTCTACTCCTGGGACCTGCCGTCGGCCGAAGAGCAGCGGGACGCCGAGGCCATGATCATCCCCTGGGGCAAGGGGTCGATCTTCGTGCCGGCGATGACCGACCCCGAGTACGAGCCTCTCTACTCCGTCTACCAGGCCGATTCCCTGGTGGCGGTGCAGACGATGGGCCGGAGCGTCCTCGTCCGGCCCGGGTCCTATGCGGTGGGTCTCGGGTCGGGCTCGCTGGATCAGCGGATCGAGAAGCGGGTGGAGGTCCACCGCGGCCACGCTGCGATGGTCAAGGCCAGCTGGAGCGGACTGGTGGTCCGCATCCTGGACGAATCCCGGAACTCGCTCAAGGAGTCCTACGAGATCTTCCGCGTGAGCGACGCCAAGACCTTCGGGGTGGGCGTGAGCCCCGAGGAGGAATTGGGGGAGCACCCGATCACGTGGATCCTGCCGCCGGGCCTGTACAAGATCGTGCGCCTGGGCGAGAGCTTCAACACCTACGTGAACTTCACCACCGTGGACCTCAGGCCCGGAGCCCTGACCCGATTCACGATCGTGATGGACAGCGAAACGGGCAACTTCATCGGCGCGGGCGTTCTGGGGATGGAGAGCGTGGTCAAGAGGATCGAGGACTGGAGGGTCTACACCGCGCTGCACGGCAGCTTCATCATGAATCGCTCGCAGCAGACCACCGAAGACGACCCCCAGACCGATTTCACGTTCTCCTCACAGATGGAGAACAAGCTCCGCTACGAGGCCGGCCGGCACTCGGTGCTCTCCAGGGGGTTGGTGGAGGAGGGGTTCAACAAACAGGAGGGGTTCGGCTTCCGGAGCGTCCTGGATCGTGTAAGCCTCAAGAACGTCTACGTGTACGACCTGATTCGCCACGTGGGTCTGTACGGACGTCTGCTGATGGAGAGCCGCCTGTTCCGCTCCCGCCACTATTTCGACACGGGGGACACGACCTCCTACGTGAAGGTCGACGAAGACGGAAACCTCGTCTCACAGGGCCGGGGCAGCGAGGTGACGCTCTCGCCGCCCTTCTTCCCGCTGAGCCTCCAGGAGGGCTTCGGCGTGAACGTGGTCGTCCTGCGCAGCCTGAGGGCCACGCTCTACGTCCGGTCCGGGTACGGGTTCCGCCAGACCTACACGATCGACGTCTTCCGGGAGGTCAAGGACAACCCCCAGTACCTGGTGCCCGTGTTCGAAGAGGTGCCGTCGGCGACGCTGCGCGGGTTCGAGAGTTGGATCGTGGGCGAGCTTCGGGTGACGCGCAATCTGCTGGTCAACACGGAGCTGGACATGTTGTTTCCCTCGGGCCAGGCGGCCGCCGTGTACGAGCTCGAGGCCGTGTTCAATCTCCGGTTGACCAAGGAGATCTCGCTGCACCACACGATGCGCTGGCGGGACAAGAACAGTCCGTACGTTCAGCGTGAGAACATCCTCCAGCTTCGTTACACCTACCTGTTGTTCTAGAGGGTCGGGATACCGTGGTCGATTTCCGGTTGGATGGGGATCGGGTTTGCCTCGGGGGGGAGTTGACCTTCTCGGACGTGCCCGAAGTGTTCGCGAGACTGGAGCGGGCCGTGGCCGGCGCGCCTGCGGGCCGCGTGGAGGTGGACCTGTCGAAGCTCGAGCGGCTCGATTCGGGAGGGGCGGCCCTCCTGGACGAGGTGGTCGAGCGGGGCCGGAGCCTGGGGGTCGAGGTTTCGATCGTCGGGGCGTCGGCCCTGGTGGAGGACATCCGGCGGGTGCTCTACAGCGGGCGCACGACCGACGTGCCGCCCCCGGATCGGATGGGTGGGATGGAGGCGTTGGGGGCGTGGGGGTATCGGGCGGGGCGGAGTTTCGTG
>Ga0180437_10010926_pt1 | contig 10987 bp, 10 predicted proteins | sample SS_ome_4_FD_132410 | JGI IMG/M metagenome (GOLD analysis project Ga0180437, IMG submission 132410) | Hypersaline lake sediment archaeal communities from the Salton Sea, California, USA - SS_3_D_1 metaG | ecosystem: Environmental > Aquatic > Non-marine Saline and Alkaline > Hypersaline >... | reverse complement strand
CCTACATCCTTGCTACAACTTAAATAGATGATTAAGATGGCTTAACCAGCGATGAAGCCAAGGGTGTTCCCTTGGCGAATCGTTGGATAAGCCAGATTGATTATCTATTTAAGCTGTAGCAAGGATGTAGGTGGCAAGTTGGGTTTTAAGCGTCGTGAGTTAGGTGCGGAAATAATTGATAGTATGAAAGAAAAAATTAAAGCCTTAAAAATTCCACGAGGATATGCTGTTGTACCCGTCTTATTTCATATAGGTGGTGTTGCTTCCTCTGTAGAAAGAAACGGTTATTTCTATCGCATTATTGATATCGCAGATTTTATAGAACAATTTTAAGAATGAGAATCGGAGGTGACCCGTTCTCCTTGGGTTACAAGTGTATACGAGTCTCTAATTCTAGTTGGACCAATTTATGGGGGGCACGTCAGGACAGGTCAAAAACTATTAATTATTTAATTTTTCCATTACAAAACAAGATTACTCATCCAAAAAATAAGCAAAAGGCTTTTTAAGAGTTTTTGCAATCTTTCTTAAAGCGGCAAGAGGCGGTAAAAAATTGCCTGTTTCATATTGAGATATGTTTTTTTGCGTAGTACCAATAATCTGACCAAACCGTTCCTGCGTTAAATCAAACTCATTACGAGCAAGTTCAATTTTTTTACCCAATTTTATTGCATCCGCACAAGGAGGAGAACCAATTGAACGGGGGTACCGGTTTAGCAAAATCTTTAAAAAAAGATAATCTAATGGATCATCAGGGCGTAAAAATTTTGCACTTTCCTTTCCATCTTGTAATATAGTAGACATCTGCTCAATAAACGGCAAAATTTGTTCCTGTATACGTTTCAAATCATTTAGCGTAATATTTTGTTTGATTTGATTCTTGATATCATCAAACAATTGTCGATTAAGATTTTTAAAGCTTACAAATGTTTCCCAATCTTTGAAAACATCCTCCATAAACGATAGCGAACAACGAAATGCAGCCACATAAAGAAGAGGTTTTAAAACCTCGGAATTTGCAAGGCCTTCTAACACTGTTTGAAGAGTAAATCCACATTCAATTATACTGTTACCTATACGGGCACGAATAGACTTTGGTACGTCATCTGGCTTTTCATTAGCATACAAACTTAATACCATAAAAGGGATATCTATTGCCCATAGATCTGAGAGAAGTTTGAAACAGCCATCTGCAATCCCCATTTTGCGTAATTGTGTATACGTTTCCTCTATTTTGTAATTTCGAGCTTGATCTGACAGGACCTTCCAATTTCGACAAGTATGTCGTATTGTCGCAAGTTCTTTTACAGAGAGATGTCGCAATACATCTGCTACAATCTGTCCTCCATATTGACATGTAAAAGAATCCGGTTCTATCTGAACTTGTGGCTGAAAATTTTTCGATAATGAGGAAACGTTCATAATAATCTCTTTTTAAAATTGATTGTAAAAATACAATAAACAAATCACTAAAAACAATTCAATTGCTTATTTTTTATCTATGTATCTGAGCTATATCCATGTTTAAGAAAACTCTGAAAAACTTCCCTGAGAAGAAAATGAGTAGATTTTTTCTCAAGTTTTTTCTGTGCGACGAGTCAATAGCCATTGCGTTATTGGCGAGGAGCAAGGAGAAAACTTGTGGAAAAAGACTCCCATTTTCTTCCAGGGAACTTTTTCAGAGTTTATCTTCAGCTCTTTTAACATTTCTATGTAAACAAGTTTATTTTTGTCCGACAGCCATGATATGATCGCTGATACCTAGGATTGAGGGATCCTCTTCTGTCTTTTGAATGAAATGGAGCATTTTTTTTCGAACATATTCATTATCCCATTCTTTTGAAGGAAGCCATCGGCTGAACCCCTCGATGGCAAGAAGACGGACGTTTTGGAATTTGGCTTGTTCGACTTCGTTTCGAAGTTCTTCCGGTGTTTGCGCGTAGAAAGATCCTCCATTATATGTAAAGCAGCCGTCATCTAAGCATGATTCAATTTGCTGAGAGATTTCTTTTCCTTGATTGATTTTTTCATCAAAGAAAACCTCAAACATAAGAGCGTATTTGGAAATAGTTTGAGCTAGAATGATACCATTTGGTTTGAGAATTCTATATGCTTCATTCAATGCGATTTGGCGATCTTCTTTGTTGAGATGATAGAGAGGACCAAACAATAAGACGACATCAACACTATTATCAGCTAAAGGAACTTGCCGCGCATCAGCTATAATATACTCTTGTAGAGGGGTTTCTTTTTGCAGAGAGACCTTTCGTTTTGCTTCTTCAATGTGAAATGCTACAGGATCGATAAGGTAGAGGGCATAGCCTTTTTTTGCTAATGGAAAGGCATAAACACCGGTCCCTCCTCCAATATCGGCTATGGTAGCTGGAGGATTAGGTAGTAATTGATTAAGAAGTTGTTCGACGCGTAGTTTTTCTAGCCGTCCCCATTTTTGTTCTAGGCGATAGGTTTCTATACCTTCTTCGTACATTTTTTTTGTTTCAGGAGCTAAAGAATAGGTTTCTTCGCTGTGTAAAGGATGAAAAAGTAAACTCATAAAAAGGAAAAAAATCATGTTATTTAATAATAATTTTACTAGGGTAAATTATTTTGACATCATCCTCTCCCTAATGAAAGAGGATTCCTGCGGCTACGTCACACAGGGTAGTACTACCTCGCGGATTCCTACAAGTTCCTCCGACCAGTGAATATTTATGTCGCTTCACTTACACTGGGTTCGCTTTACAGAGAAGGGCTGCCCCCTCGAACAACAAGAAAGGTTTAACATATATTAAAACAAAAAACAAGCGCCTTACGCAACCGCTCATAAAGTTGAAGTAAAACTGTTATCGATTATAGCAATTTTCGATAATAACGCGCATCAAACCTCCAAAGGTGGTGATAAGGATCGGCTTTATTATCGATTTTAGGGTTTTTCGATAATATGATGGGCGGTGAACGCCTTAGCTGCAATTTATCGGCATCTTATGCTTGACTTAAGCGCATATTATAGGCATGATTATAAATATATTAGAAACCAATATTGAGCCTATATTATGCCGACAAATTTTAAGCCTGTATATGCAATCAATGCAGCTATTGCTAAACATCTGATGAGGATCGAGGCTGCCAAAGAAAAAGTAGCAATGCTGCCTGTAAATCCCACTGTTCTTGCATCTTTACGTGAGACGGCAAAATTGTATACGACGCATTATTCTACCATGATAGAAGGTAATCAACTAAAACCTGAAGAAATACAGGAAGTTATTCAGCTCGAAGGGCATTTCCCAGGGAGAGAACGTGACGAACACGAGGTTAAAGGTTATTACGCCGCTCTAGCCCAATTAGAACAATACGCAGCTCAAGGCGTTTCTGTTACTGAAAAAATAATCCAAACACTACATGCGCTTGTTATGAGTGATGGTAGAACACGTGTTAAACCTACATCTTATCGTGACGGACAAAATGTTATTAAAGATAGTGGCACAGGTACAATCGTTTACATGCCACCGGAATCCAAAGATGTTGCTGGTCTTATGCGCAATCTGGTTTTTTGGATCAAAGAAAATGAGGAGTTACCATGTCCTATTGTTGCAGGTATTGCCCATTATCAGTTTGCAACAATTCACCCTTACTATGATGGCAATGGTAGAACTGCTAGGTTACTAACAACATTAATCTTACATCTTGGCGGCTATGATTTAAAAGGTCTCTATTCTTTAGAAGAATACTATGCTAAAAATCTTCTGGGATACTATCGAGCAATTAGTGTCGGGCCTTCCCACAATTATTATTTTGGCCGAGCCGAGAGCGATATCACCGAATGGGTCGAATATTTCACAGAAGGTATGGCTTTTGCGTTTGAAAAGGTTGTTAGCCAAATGATAGCGAGCAATGAAAAAGGTGAAAAAGATCACTCAGAACTTATGCGCAGCCTAGATCCAAAACAACGAAAATCACTAGAATTATTCAGAGAGTATGATGTTGTTACCAGTAAGCAAGTAGGTGATTTATTTGGTTTTCAACCAAGAACCAATGCTGCCCTTTGCAAGAAATGGGTTGAAGCTGGATTTTTAGAAATTGTAGATTCGAGTCTCAAATCAAGAAAATACAGCTTGGCCAGTAAATACAAAAAATTATTGGATACTTAAAACGAGATCTGCATCCGCAATTTTCTTAAGAAGATCCTCCATATCATCCTTGATGACACACTTCCCAGGAGTGACCTTCAAGCAGGTCAAACACCCCGTACAAGGCCGAATCCGGAATTCAGCTAAGTTGACAATCTCTGTTTTGGCAGAGGCTCTCTCCATGCCCTCGAGGAGAGAAGAGAACATTCTATAGGTGTTTTCCTTTTTCCCCTTTGGGAAAACATTAATACCAACAATATACATAGGTGAACATGACCTTGGCGAATGGACAATAATTTTTTACTGAGCCTCAATTACCAAAAAAGCTTGTTGGAAGATTATGGGCTCATCTTGCCTTTTCTTAAGTTGCTTGTACATATCTTCAGCCAGCGCTTTTGAAAATTGTAAAGCTTGGTCATAGGGCAACTCTGTGCTATGAGGTATCCATCTCATGAGAGACTGAACTGTTGTTTCAAGTGTTTTAGATGTTGAAGTTCTGTAAATGGTTTCTATTGTTAAATGTTTAAAGTTGGCTTTGGCAAGTAATTGTTTAAATCTATTTGCTGATTGTGGGAAGTGTCTTTTGTTTGCCAATTTGACGGCTCTCTTCCATCTCCCTTCACGTTCAAGGTGCTCAAAGGCTTTCATTATGAGGGGCGAGTTTTCCTGGGCTTCTGACATTATGATGATTATTTTTCCATTTGGCTTGATAACCTTTTTAATATTTTTTAGAACTGCCAACTGGTCTTCAATCCAGTGCAGAACAAAAAAACTTGTTACATAATCAAATTTTTGCTCGAAGAAAAAGTTTGTAGCATCGGCAAGTTCGAAGGAGAGATTGGCAACCTGAGCGTAGGATTCCTTGGCGGCTTTAATCATGCTTTGGGAAAGATCGACGCCCACTACTTTTCCGTTCGGAATCTTTTGAGCTATCTTTGCCGTTATAGTTCCATCACCACATCCAATATCGAGTATTGTCTCATTTCCCTTGAAGTGTAAATTTTCTAGTGAGTCCAGCGCCCATTCATGATTTTGAAAGCCTGAATATTTTTTGTAATGCTCACTATTCCATGTATCGGAGGGAGTATTCATGATCTTTTCCTTTCGAACATTCTATCTCTTGCAGTGCTAAAAAATCAACGGTTCAAATGTATGCCGAGTTCGGGGAGGGATCTGACCTCGCAGTAAAGCAGAGAACGGAATAATCTAGATCTGTTACACCAAGTGGATAATATTTTTCGTGTCCATCATACGCCTTTTCCAGACATCTATTGTCAAGACTCTGATGTTTTTTCTTTACTCTCTGAAGCTTGTCAGGAAGCTGGCGTATAACTCTTTTGGTTCGAAAGAGTTCTCTTCCATGAACAGCGAAGGCGGCCTCGAAGTTTGATCAGATTTCTGTTGATTCATTTGGCTTGATCTAGATGAAGAGAGCAAAGTAAATAATGGTAAAAATTATTTGGGAGAAATGAATTCAGGTATACAATGGCGGACCCGGGAGGGACCAGCTTCGCTCATCCCTGTCCAGATCAAAATACCTGTTAATCAAACGATACCAATTTACCAGAAACTTGCCTCTAAAATACAACAAATGAAAGCACTTGGAATGAGCTATCGGGAAATCGCCGCATGCTTAGGGATTGATAAGAAGACAGTGGGGAGGGGGTTGAGTTTACCATAGAGATCTATCCACGATCATTTTCGGCTCTACATTTGACGCCTTCCGCCGTCCTGTAAGCCTGATCTGTACGATTTGGCTTATCTGGATAACGTAAGTGGAGACGACCATGCTCAACCATTGATGTTAGAAAGCGAGAGCCTAGGCCATCAGGATTCCGCTATACTAATTCACCTATCTGTCTTCGTGTTAACCAATGGTCTTGGCAAAGTCGCAAAATAAGTGACTCCATTTCCTTGGGTAGTAATCGCCTTTTTAACGAAGCAGCTTGTGCAATTTTAGTCAATTGAGCCCAGAGATCTTCGGAAATTTCTTCCTTATGTACTGAGTGATCGTCTTTTCATTCGCTTTCATCTTGCACGTTGAATCCTCGCTGACTCACCCATAATACACTATGAAACCACAACCTTTTTGTAGAACATTTTGTTATACTGTACTAGAATAAAGACATACATGTATTGAGTACCTATATGACTAATTCCACATTTCATAGCCTTGGTTGGGTAAAAAAAAAGATCTTACCAGTCTTGAAGAGACATGCTGTAAAAAAAGCGGCAATTTTTGGCTCTTTTGCTAGAAATGAAGCAAAAGCAAAAAGCGATGTAGACATCTTGATCGAGTACAAGTCGAAAGCAAAATCTCTTTTTGATTTAATTGATTTAAAGTCCGAGCTGGAAGATACCTTGAATCGCAAAGTCGACATAATCACGTACAATTCGATTTATTCAAGAATTCGTACACAGATTCTTGCAGAACAGGTGGTGATTTTGTGAAAAAAAATCCCATGGTCTTCTTAGAACATATTATGGATTCAATTCTCCTTATTGAGAAATACACCGAAGGGCTTTCTCAATCTGATTTCTGTAAAGATAATTTTCTGCAAGATGCTATTATTAGACGACTCGAGATTATTGGGGAAGCAGTCAAAAATCTACCTTTAGCTTTTAGGTCAAAAACACGTTGACATTCCCTGGAAGCAAATGGCAGGCATGAGAGACATATTAACTCACCAATATTTTGACGTTGATCTAGTCCTGACCTGGAAAGTCGTCAAACACGAACTTCCTCCCATCAAAAAAAGGTTAAGCATTCTGCTTGATACCACTCCTCTTTCTCCGCTGAACTAGCTGACAGTCATCTTTGATTTTACTCATCTTATACAACAACCATGAGCTCGGCGCACTTTTTTGAACTCCAAATAGGACAGATGAGTCAGAATCGAACTGTGAACTTGAATTTAAGCCTTAAATGTACTTTGAGATGTTTTAGCCAATTTCCCCATATAAAGACAGATCAGGGCAATCTCACCATCAAGATAGAGTCTCTCAACCTCGTCTGAAGCAAACGAAGCGATAGTTTTGGGGTCTGTTGTTGGAGGCAAAATGAGAGCTATGTTGCGAGTATACACTTTGATGGTTTGCACCAACAGATCTGCTGGAGGAGACATGTTAGCTATTGATTCTCCCCAAACAGGATCAAGAATAGCGGCATCCACATGAGGGAGTTTGGCGAGAGTTTTTGGATCAAACACATCTCCATGGAAAAACTGAACGTTAGACTCTACCCCCGCTAGTTTAACGTTATGTTGAGCGGCTTTCAGAGCCTCTTCATCCATCTCAATTGTAACCACCTTGGAAGCTCTCTTTGCCAATTCTATTGTAAGAAAACCCGCTCCCGTACAGCACTCTAAAACGACAAGTCTATAGAAGCGCTCTGCAAAGTGCCTTCCCAATCTCGGAGAAATCGCATAGAGTAATGTATTACCTGGCACCTGGTAGAGCTTATGTAGTTTATTGAACTCATTTTGATCCATAGCTATACCTAAACAAGCAAATGAACTGAATACGACGACGATTTTTTCAATAAATTTATATGGTGGACCCGGGAGGGACCAATTCGTACCGCTTCTTTCATCCCTGTCCAAATCAAAATACCAGTCAATCAAAACATTCCAATTTATCAAAAGCTTGCCAATAAGATAAAGGAACTGAAAGCGCTTGGAATGAGCTACAGAGAAATCGCTGCAAGGTTAAGGATTGATAAGAAGACGGTTGAGAAGGGGTTGAGATTTGATGAAAAGTAAAGCCGATCTCCTTTTTAGAGTATTTTCGAAATGGTCGCCTTAAAAATGATCACATGCTCCAAAATCAATTTTCCCTCCATATTTCAGAAAAGACTAGTTTGTTTTCAGGAAGAGGCATTGAGCCAAAAACAAGTCGCTTAAACGAACTATTGAACAATCCAGTAGATTCAAGAAGAAATTTATCAGTAATAAAGCTTAACAGATCTGTGAGTTCGTCCTCATCATGAAAAGGATCTGAATTGCGAAGAATAATCAACAATGTTCCTTTTTCTTGTGCACCAAGAATTTTTGCGGCAGACAAATACAGTTTAGAAGATTTTTTGGAAAGTCCATTTAAAAAGGTTTGTTGAATTGATAAAAAAGGCGATTTGGGAGGAAAAATAAATCGCCGTCCTTCATATTTTTGTGGATTTTTTTGAAGGTCTCCCAAAAACTTCAAATCATCTAGCGTTCGCCCGATAAATGTAAGCTCAATAAATTCTTTCAGAAATGTTTTCTTATCCAATATAATACCATCGGGAACGCCTTGACCTTCAGAAAGTTTTAGGTTTCCTGGTTTTATCATATCAATTAAAAAACGATCTTCATATTCGTCAAAATCATTTTCTTGAGCATTCAAATACGCACAATAGCTCTGCAAATAGTTTGCCTCATTTTTTCTATCTATTTTTTGGTTTTTGTTTTTTTTATTTTCTATCACTCTTGATTGCCCTCAAAAAAGTAAATTTGCCTTTTTCTTGCACTCGAATTATGTCAAAACCAACTTCAAAAATTGCATCTGAAAAAGAATCAAAATTTTGAAATCTTGAGGTGGATTCAGCAATCCATAAATGTCCATCAAGCTTAAGACAGCGATGCGCTTCCTTTATATAATCAAAATAATTACTACCCATTAATGAAAGTGAAAAGATAACTGCATCCAGACTTTCCTCATCTAATGGCACATGAGTTATATCACAAGCTATGACATTCTCATTAATAGCAATATGGTCAAAAGAATATACCGTATTTTCCAGCTCTTGTACTAAAAAAGCTTCACCACAACCAAAATCTCCAATATCAAGATGCGGCCTTGCTTTGCACCACTTTATAGCCTCTTTGTATGGAACCACTGGCCACTCTTTTCTTGCCTCTCTATACATAGCATGATAATGTTCCCATTCTATGGGGCTTTTTAAAAACCTTTGATGAGTCAAGGAACTTGATGATGAGTTAATCCGATGATTCATCTTAGAAAAATCACCAAATTTTCTGCGCCCTATTGCGAACTGTTCATCAGACAAAGGGATTTCAATTTTTTCTCTTTGGATTTCATGAATGCCTTCATTTTCTAAACGTTCAAGCCACCTCATAACATCTTGATAAGCCTGGGCGGGGGTCCTCAAATGTCCTTCTGGGATAACCCCATCAACAGCAGCATCTGCGATTGATTTTTTAAATTCAATACGATTCCACCTAGATGCACACCATGACCACTTCTTTCCATTAATCTCTGCATAGGTAAGGGGAACTATAATATCGACCTGATCGCTCTTTTGTCCTTGTCGATAAACACGGCCTTTTAATTGCTCAAATTCAGCATGAGTCCAGGGAAGAGTATTGATAACAATTCGATCACAGACATCTTGTAGGCCATCAACACCAGTTCCTAGACATCTGCTCGCTATTAATATTTCGGAATCATATTTCAGAAATTCTTCAAGGCCACTTTTATCATCTCCCGAATACACAGATGTCTTCCAACCAGCTTTTTCTATTTCAGTTTTTAAAAATGGCAAAATATTTTTCAAATAATAAGTATAAACTATTGTTTTTGGCTTTAAGTGCTTTAAAATCTGGGGAAGTTTAGCTTTAGTGAGGATTACCTCTAAATCCACCATTGATTTCGTAAAGCCCAACTTTCTAATGTCCTCTAAGAAAGAGGTACAGTCAATTTCAAGAGTCGAGACTGTAATTTTTTGATTATATCTAGGAAGCCACCTAACACCATGGGTAATAAATTTTTGATATAAAGCGATACAGTTTCCTATAGAAGCTTTTGTCCCTAATTCCTCATGATGGAAGCCTGTGATTAACTCAATGAGTGTTTTTCCTTCAAACAGGTTATTGATAACTGGTGTCGCAGACATGCCCAAAACATGAAGGTTCTCATTTTCCTTATAAGCATCTGACAACATTGCAGAGACAATCTTTTTTCTCTTTGAAACATCTTCTGCAATCCGTTGCTTTGTAAAGTGAATTTCGTCAATAACAACGAAGTCAATCTTTGTTGACTCAATAAATCTTTTTAGCTTTCTTTCAGAACCAATTTGTTGGAAAAATTCATAATTTAAAATAATATAAACAGGTCGTCCATTTGAATTCTCTATTGATAATTCTTTTGTTACCACAACGCTATCGGGGAAGATACTTTCAATATTTTTTTTCCAGCCCTCCACAACACTATTTGGACAACATATTATTGATACTTGAGAATTGATTAAACGACTTGATAATATTGCTGATAGTGTTTTCCCAGCCCCTGTTCCAGACCAATTCCCAAATCTTTTCTTTTTTTGTACCATGAACGCAGTAAAGCGCTGCATAAGATTTGGCAAAGCAATTTTTCCATTTTTTTTAAAGTTATATTCATTAGGAATAATTAAATTTTGAGCTCCAAAATATTGCTCTAAGAATTTTTGTTTGACTTCCTGAGAATACATTCCCTCTTTATAAGCTTCTAACTGGCTTACAGCTGAGCATTCGTCGAGAAAAACATGTCGCCATATTTTTGCAACAGCAGAATTCACAAAAAAATCTATAACTTCTTTATCGATATTTGCAGTGATTTGACTGTCTAATAAAGCGAGAACATCTTTGGTTTCGATGATAGGCAATTCTTCTTTTGATTCCAACACTTCATTTTCTGAAATGACTTGTGCTTCATCTAAAAGACTCTTCTGTGTTTCAATCCTATCATCCAACTTTAGAATATAATCATCTACGAGAGACTGTTCTCCAGCAATGAATTTTTCTAACTCCTCTTTTGGAAACTTCCCTGTTCTCAAGACCTCTAAAAATGATCTTGATTTACTAGGGTTATTCGATACACCATGCTGT
>Ga0180437_10010924_pt1 | contig 10988 bp, 9 predicted proteins | sample SS_ome_4_FD_132410 | JGI IMG/M metagenome (GOLD analysis project Ga0180437, IMG submission 132410) | Hypersaline lake sediment archaeal communities from the Salton Sea, California, USA - SS_3_D_1 metaG | ecosystem: Environmental > Aquatic > Non-marine Saline and Alkaline > Hypersaline > Sediment... | reverse complement strand
TGTCCATGCCGCAGGACGCGACGGGGACCTGGGAGGAGACGTGAAGTGGCCGAGGCACAGACGACGGAATGCCATTTGAGCATCCGGCAGCGGAACGCGGTTGACCTACTGGCGACGGGCCTCTGCGATCGGGAGGTTGCAGAGCAGGTGGGATGCGCGCGGGAGACGGTGACGCGCTGGCGACAGAACCCCTACTTCGTGGCGGCCCTGAATCGCCAACGCCGGGAGATGTGGGCGGCCTATCACGAACGGCTGCGGGCGATGGTCGCGACGGCCCTCGATGCGGTGGAGGGCGCTATCAAGGGGGGCGACACGAAGGCGGCCCTGGCGATCCTCGAAGGCGCCGGCGTCCTGGGCGGGAACGGGCCGCCGGGGGGCCAGACGGACGCGGAGGCGGTGCTTGCCGAGGAAGCGGAAGCCCTGGCGACGGCGGATTATGAGGCCGAGGAGAGAGCGCGCAGGGCGGGCAATGGACCGGCCGAGAACGGCGCGGCGGAGGGCGGCAGCGGGGTCTAGGGACGGCAGCAGGCTTCGCTGAGGGCCGATGAAGAGGTCGTAAAAGGGCCGCAGAAGGGCCGCAGCGGTGGGCGCTGGCGCAGAATGTCACGGAACCGCACACGGGGGCCCTTGACAGGCCCTTTCCTTGTGGTAGAATAGGGTTGTGATAATTCCCATTATCACAGGCAGGGAAAGGGGCCGACATGTCGGGTTCGGAGCTGGCGAAGGGCGGCGGGCCGTATCCTTGCAGGGATCGAGCGGCCTCCATGCAGGCGGGCGATCCGCTCGGCGACATGCTGGCCGGGCAACTCTCGGAACACACCCGGCGGGCCTACCGGGCGGACCTCGCGCATTTCCTGCTCTACCTGCGCGGCGAGGAAACCGGGCGGGTACTACAGCCGGGACAGTGGCAGGAGCTCGGGCCGGCCGAGCGGCAGGCACTCCTCGAGGAATCGTGGCGCGATCCGAAGGAGGCGCTGCGCCTGTTGGTGGAGGCCGACCGGGCGAGTCTGGTCGGTTACCGCGCACACCTGCTCGAATCCCTGGGCCTCTCGCCGGCGACGGTGAACAGGCGACTGTCGGCGGCGCGAACCGTGGTGCGCGAACTCTGCCTGCGGGGACTGCGGCCCGACAATCCAGCCGACGGGATGAAGGGGCTGAGGCGCAACGGCAATCATTCGACAACTGCGGGCCTGGGAGCGGCTGACGCGAAGGCGCTGCTCGAAGCTCCCCAGGGGGACGGCCTGCATGTCGTGAGGGATCGGGCGATACTCTCCCTCATGGTGCGGAACGGGCTGCGCGTCGCGGAGGTACGCGACCTGCGCGTCGGCGACTTGGGGGAAGATCAGGGCTTCCGGGTGGCGACGATCCGGGGCAAGGGCCGGCAGCCGAGACAGGCGAAGCTGGCCGGCCCCACCTGGGCGGCGCTGGATATGTGGCTGGCGGCGGCCGACAGGCGGGCGGCCGAGAACGGAGCGCCCCTGTTCGTCGCGGTGAGAAAGCGCGGGCGTGGCGAAGAGGCATCGTGGCTTTTGGGCAATGGCCCCCTCAGCACACAGGCCCTTGCAGGCATCGTGTCGAAGTGGGCGCTGGCGGCGCTCCCTGCGGAGGTGGCGAACCGGGTTCACCCCCACGCGCTGCGGCACACCTTTGCCACCATCGCCCTTGAGGAGGGGGCTTCGCTGCGACGCGTCCAGTATGCCATGGGCCACGCCGACCCGCGCACCACGGAGCGATATGACCGGGCGCGGGAGAACCTGTCTGACAATGCGGCCGACTACGTCACTCGGGCGCTGAATGGAGGCGAATAGTGACCATTGCCGGGACGGCCACAGGCCTACAGGCGGCATGGCGTTCCATCATGCGGGTATGGACGATAACCCACGATGTGGGCAGGGTGGCCGAGGCGCTGGCGGCGCTCCCTGCGGAGCACCGGGAGGCGCTGCTGGCGGGCCCGGAATGCGATTCGTTGCGGGCCGACGTGGAATCCTTGCTACGGGCACGGCATCAACCGCGGCAGCCGGCCTTGCTATGACTGCGCTGGCGGCGCAGAGGGCTTGCGCGGGGGCGGCCAGCCACCTGCCAGGGAGGTGAAAAGGCCAGGAAATCAGCGGTTTCCGCACAGGATGGCGAAAACGGCCCTACAGGATTCGTTCTAAGGCGCTGTTGGGAAGGGCCGAGGGGTAAGAGGGGCGGGCAATCCGACGCTTCGAGGAGGCGCTTTATGGCAGGGAACAAGAGGCGAAACGGGTTCACTCTCGTCGAAATGATGGTCGTTGTGGCGCTGCTCGTTGTGGTGATGGCCTTCGTGGTGCCGAGCTTCACCGCGCTGGCCGCGCAGAATGAGCGGGCCTCCTGCATGGCGAACATGCGGGCCATTGGACAGGCGTTGCTTTTGTTCCGGGAAGACTACCAGTGCTGGCCCCCGGACGGGACGGAGTGGCTTTGGACTGAGCAGGCCGTCGCAGACTACCGGGCAGCCTATGGCACGGTGCCGCCGGGTGACCACACGACGGCAAGCCCTATTGGCGCGGCCTATGATCCGGGAGGCGCTCCGATAGCGACTTCCCTCGTGGTAGACGGCGAACAGGTGGCCGTGCGCGGGCTCGGGCTTTGGGCGCTGTACTATGTCGGGGCCTATGCCGAAGTTGTGCCACCCCAAAGCCTGGAACCGCGGTTGACTGCGGACAGGCGCGCGGAGCTCACGGCGAGGCGCGAGGGGTTGAATGGCCTGGCATGGTTTCGGGGCAGTCGGTACATCACAAAGCCTGAAACGTTCCACTGTCCCGCGAGCGAGAATGAGATAGCGGACGGAGACATGGCGCTGCGCGCGCAACTTCCCTTTCTGGGCGGTTGGGGTAGTTACGACTGCTTCTATCGGCGCAATCACTGGCATGTCGGCCGACCCATACCGGGCGTCACGGATAACCGGCATCTGTTCCAGCCCTATCCGCCGAGCGATACCGTGGTGTTGTGGTGTCCCTACCATCGCAAGTCGCGGCCGCCGAGCAGGCCTGGTGAGCCGACGATTCTCGTGAAGGGCGACATGGACTTGGTGCTGTACGCTGATGGATCGGTACGGCGCCGGGTGGCGCGCGCCGATGGCCGAACCCGCGAAGATTCGCCGGCGGCGCCCTGGTCGAAGGGGCTGTAGGGAAAGATCGAGGCCGAGCAGGAAGGACGGGCGAGGGTGTGGTAACAGAGGGCGCAATGGGAGTCCCGCGAACCCACGGCTTTGAGGTATCATGGACACGGCCCCGCAAGTGGGGGGCGCAGTCCTTCGCGGGACTCCCTGCCAACCCACAAGCGGGGCCGCCTTCCCATGACTGGCCCCGCAGGCGCGGGCGCGGGCTGTGCGGCCGCGAAACCCGCGACCGAAAAAGGAACTGGCCCACAGGGAACGTCCTGCCAGACATGCCGACGTGGGAGGCGAGGAGGTCGCGGATCTTACCTTGTGGCAATTTTCCACAGGGTTTCCCTGCTCGCTCCCGCCCCTTTGCCTCCGCCTCCACCTGCGGCCGGAAGTAGTCGGCGACGGCCACGGCCTCCGACGGGAGCAGAGCTGAGTCCACAAGCGCGAGGGGCGTTCCCTGCGAGGCGCCTCGGCAGCCTGTCTCTGGGCCTCGCTGCCCTGCGTTCACAGGGCAGATAGAGGGGTGATACCAGGGGCAGGGCGGCTGCCAGCATCCTTATATCGCCACGAATGGTGCCTGGGGCGCCCTGCGGGCGATATGGCCTCTCCGATGCTACCCTGTCGGCCCGCACGAACAGGCCCTTAGAAGCGATTCTGAGGCGTTTTTCGTCTGGCCGGCCCCACAGGGGCTTGCCGGGAGCATAGCACCCTCAGCATCGAATCGCAGCTTTCGGCCCCCGAGCTCGGGGCAGATCCGTACCCGGAAGGCATCGAATCGCCAAAACAGAGGCCTGGCGCTCGACGTGGTATCCCTACCCGGAACGGCAGACAGGGCTCGAACAGTGTTCGGGGAAGGGAGGTGCCTCGCATGTCTACGGCCACGGACACGGTCGGGCAGGGGGAAGAGAGGACGCAGGTGGAGGTGACGGTGCGGCAGGCAGCCAAGATCGCGGGGGTTTCCACGAAGCAGGTGAGGCGGTGGATTCGGGAAGGCGCGGTGAGGGCGACGATGAGGGAGGCGAAGCACGGCCCCACCTGGCATATCGAGGCGGCCAGTCTACCCCCACCCAGGAGCTTGGACACGGCCCGGACGGGGGATGGAGAGGGGGGAACCCCTACCCGCCAGGGTTCACCGGGCAAGGTGCGGCAGGGAGAGGGGGAGGGTGCGGACCTGGCGGCTGGCCTGCTGGCGCTGGTGCGGGAGAAGGACGCGGCCCTGGAGGGCTGGCGGCGTGAGCTCGAAGCGGCGGCGGGGAGAATCGGGTACCTCGAAGCGGAGGCCGGACGGGTGAAGCTCCTTGCGAAACGGGCGGAATCCCTCGAAGGTGAGCGCATGGACTTGCGCGGAGAGGTCGGCCGACTGAGGGAGAGGGTGCGGCTGCGGACCTGGGCGCTGGCGCTGGCACTGGCGGGCTTCGTGGTGGTGATCGGCACGTTAGCGCTGCGGTAGAGGAGAACCCTCGCGCGTGTGGGTGGCCTCTCGCAGAGACCGCGCAGCCATATCGCAAATCGGGAGAACCCTCGCGCGTGTGGGCGGCCTGCAGCAAGCACTGCTCGGCAAGGAAGCAACCGAGGAGAACCCTCGCGCGTGTGGGTGGCCTCTCGCAGAGACCGCGCAGCCATATCGCAAATCGGGAGAACCCTCGCGCGTGTGGGCGGCCTGGGATACGCCGCGGATACGTGGCGGTTGCGGCCGGAGAACCCTCGCGCGTGTGGGTGGCCTGAGCCAAAGCTCAGGGCAAATTGCCCACAGCTAGGAGAATCCTCACGCTTGCCGTCAGAGCCTATCTATCAGGTAGGGCCAATAAGACCGCTACGAAGCAGCAACGGAGAACCCTCGCGCGTCCTGTTGACGGTATGGCCGGGGTGTGGTAGGGTAGTCTAGGAGAGAGATGGGGTGCAAGCCACTACCCAACGACAACTGGGTTCCTCTGCCGTCATAATGGCCCTGTGTGTCTGCCCTGTCTCTCTCCGATTCAGTGGCTTCGGCACACGGGGCCTCTTCGTGGCCGGGCCCACAAGGAGGGGGCAATGGAAGGGCGAGGCGCCTTCGGGCGGTTGGCCGAGGAGTTCCTAGCCTACCTCAAGGATTATCGCCGGTCGGCGAGGGGAACCCTCACGGGATACCGGGGTGACCTGAGGCGGTTCTTTGAATGGCTGCGTGAGATCCACCCGGAGATCAGCGAACCCGGCGAGGTGACACGGCAACACCTGATCGAGTTTGGTTCCTCGATGGGGGGATTCAAACCGGCGACGGTGGCGCGGCGTATTGGCACTCTCAAGAGTTGGTTTCGATACCTCGCGCAGAGCGACCGCATTCAGAAGAACCCGGCGGCCGACCTGTTGACGCCGCGGATTCCCAAGCGGCTGCCGCGCTCCTTAGACCTCGATGATGTGCGGCGGGTGAAGGCGGCGGCGAGGAACACCTTCGAGCGGTGCATTCTGGGGCTGCTCCTTGGGACCGGATGCAGGCGGGCCGAGCTTGCGGGCATTCGCCTCTGCGACCTTGACCTGCGCGAAGGTTGGCTCATTCTTCGCGGCAAGGGGAATAAAGAGCGGCAAGTTCCTCTAGTGGGCGAAGCGGCCCGCGCGGTTCGCGAGTGGCTGGCCGAGCGGCCGCTATGTGATTCAGGCTTTCTGTTTCCTGCGCCGATCGATGGCAAGCCTATGTGCGGCGAGACATTCAGCTACCACGTCGCACGAATGGCGGAGCGGGCCGGACTGGACCGGTACAAGGTGACACCACACGCATTTAGACACACCTTTGCGACCGACCTCTGCCGGGCCGGCGTTGATCTGCGGACGATTCAAGAGCTGCTCGGGCATAGCAGCCTACAAACAACAAGCGGTTACGTCTCGTCGAATGCGGCGCTGAAGTTCGACGCGGTGCTGCGGCTGCAAGGGTGAGGGGCTTTGCCGGCGGTTGGCGCGGCGCTGGCGTAGGTGGTGGGGACGGTGGCGCTGCGGTAGAAGAGAGCCCACACGCGCGAGGGCCAGACGTGGGGGGCGCAGTCCTTCGCGGGACTCCCTGCAGAGAGCCCACACGCGCGAGGGCCAGACATGCCGACCTTGGCCGCCTTTGCCTCCGCCTCCACCTGCGGCCGGAAGTAGTCGGCGACGGCCACGGCCTCCGACGGGAGCAAGTCCCGATGATACCCTTGACACGGATACCCCCGCTGGTGTAGACTTCACGGTGGGAATGCTGGCAGGCGAAACATCTCGCCTGTGCGGGGGCGAAAAGGGTGCCTGCGCCACTCGGTCATGGTGGTCTGGCACCTTCTGTATTTCGGGGCATGGAGGAGCGAAGATGAGGAAGCGTGGCGAGCGCATACGCGAGTTACTGGCAGAGCGGGCACTGACTTTGACGGAGGCGGCCCGACTCGCGGGGGTGTCGGTGGGCGGACTCTCCGAAATCATGGCCGGCAAGCGGCGCCTGTCGGGGTCTGTCGCCTGGCGCCTCTCGAAGATACTCGGCCCGAAGGTGCTGGAACTGCTGCCGCGGTCAGAACTCCTTGCGCGGGCCGATCTTTCCGGCGCGCAGCGGCGGCCCGACCTCGACGCCGACGGACTGCGTGCCTTCGGATTGCCAGGGGGGGCGCGCCTGCTTCTGCCGCGGGCGCTGGCGCGGAGGGTGGCCCATGGCGTCGCGACATAAGGGCCGCGGTGCGGCCTGTGGCATTTCGTGTCCAGAGAACCCTATCGCGGCGAAGCCGCCTCGATCCTGTCCAGGGACGGCGGCTTCGGGCGACAATATGGGGAACGGTGAACCGCGTTTCGCGACACACCCGGGGAGGTGCGTCACGTGTCTAGTTTACCACAGGTAGGCCACGGAGTCTACCCCGGGGGAGGGAATAGTTCGTCTGCCCTTCCTACAGCCCACAGACGGGACGTGCTGCTATGGGCGGCGGCCGAGTACCACGGGCGAGGATGGCGGCCTTTCCCCGTCAAGCTCGAAGTAGACGACGATGGCAAGAAGCTCCCGACCTTTCCCAGGCAGTTCTCGTGGGCGGCGCTCCGCGACGCGCCGTTGACCTGGGAAGAGACGGTCTCGCTCTTTGAGTCCTTCGAGGAGGCCGATGGCGTGGCAATCACTCTTGAGCCGGGCCATGTGGTGATAGATACGGACTCGGCGGCTGCGGCCGAGGTGGTGGAGGGCATTAAGCTGCCCGAGGGGCCGCGGGCGCGGACGCGGCGGGGGTGTCACTACCACTTCCGGGCCCCAGCGGGGTTCGCGACGGGAAGCCACAAGCCCGGAGACGGCCTCGAATTTCTCGCGGCGCAAGTTGTGTTCTGTCCCCCGACCCCAGGCTACCACTGGGAGGCGCTTCCTTCGGGGGAATTGCCAGAGCTGCCGACGGTCCTTGCCGCCCTACTTCGCATGGCCGCAAACGCCGGCAGGCTCGATGCTCCCCAGCGGGCGGCCAGCCCGAGGGCGGACAAGGCCGCCGAGGGCGCGCCGGCGGGAATCACGGCCGACGAACTCGCTCCCTGGCGCGAGGCCCTCGGCGAACTCAAGCGTGACGGGCCCTCGCGGTGGCGGGCCCTATGTCCCCTCCACGTCGAGCAGCAGGCCAGCTTCTCCGTGTTTCGGGTGAAACGGACGGGGCGACTCGTAGGTCACTGTTTCGGCTGCCATTGGTCGGGATCTCTTCGGCAACTGCGGCGGGCGCTACGGCATGGCGACACGACGCTTTACCGACAGGCGGCCGAGGCCGTACTTTCGCTCGGCGAGCAGATCGACGATGAGACGCGGCGGGTGCTTCTGCTCATGGTGAGCGAGATGCAGAAGCGCGGCCTCCATCCAGGCGAACCCTTCGGCTGGTCTTACCGGGAAATCGCGCGGCAGACAGGCTGCGAACCGCTCGATGATTCTCGTGATAAGCGGGGCCGCCCTACGACGATACTGCGGTGGCACGGAAAGGCTGTGAAACGACTGCTCGCGAAGATGGCGGCGATCCCCGGCCTCGAGGTCCACATTGGACGGCCGCGCTTACAGGGCAAGAAGGGCCGCCGCACGGAGTTCCGGCTGCCAGCAGCGTGGTTTGCTCGGCCCGCTTCCCAGTCGGACTCCAAGACGGACATGCACCCGTCCGAGCCTTTCGCGGATCCCTTGCGGCGCGCGCCCGTCCCTTCCGGGCCTACATCTAAGAAAACACAAGAACAGACCAACCGCGCACATCTGCCTTCGTCAGATGTAGGCCCCTCCCTGGGTAAGCAAGCTAAGGGGCAAACAGGGGGCGGCGGCGCGGCTGTAGGCTTGACACATGGAGGCGGTGATATGCCAAGAACGACGACGGAACGGGATGTTTTTCCGAAGAACATCAGTGAGCGAATAGAGGTCTGGTCCGAACCCTATCGGGGACGTGACCTCGTTCACGCGCGGGTACACTATCTCGACGAGGAGTCTGGCGAATGGCGGCCGACAAAGAAGGGCCTCTCCCTCTCGCCCGAGCTGGCAGAGCAGGTGGCACAGGCCTATTTGGGGCAGGCACGGGTAGCACTAGGAGATGAGGCCGCAACGGACGGCGCCAGCGATCCACAGACTGCACACGATGGGCCAGCAGTCTAGCAATGGCGATACCGAAGGGAATCATCTTCGGCTGGCCGGACACGGCGGCAAGCATCCCCGCGGGATGGTCGCGGGTGGCGGCCCTCGACGGCCGCTATCTGAGGGGTTCGGCAATCGCTGGCGGCACGGGAGGTTCGGCCACCCATAAGCACGGCGTGGACGCGCACACCCACACGCAGAACTCGCATGGGCATGACTTGACAGTGTCTGTGGAGGATGGAACGCGAAACGTCCACCAATTCGTTACGGGCGGATTGACGGTGGCGCTCGCTGAAGACCACACTCATGGTGGCAACTCCAGCAGCATACAGGCGACGAACAACAACGCGGCCGCGCAAGATACAAGCGACGCGGACAATATCCCTTCGTTCCTCGACGTTGTGTGGGTCGAGAGTGGCGGCGGCCAGCATTTCCCAGTTGGCGCCCTGGGATGGTGGTTTGACAGCGAGATCCCCGACCATTGGAAGAAGGCGGGAGCGGCGAATGGCCGCCTGTTATGCGGGGCCGCACCCGACGGTGACGGTGGCGGCACGGGGGGTTCTGATACCCATGACCATACCTTGCCAGCTCACACACACACCTCCCCTTCCCACCGGCACTATATCCCTGAGCTCGATGATGTGACGCTCGATCCAGCAAAGTACATCGCAGTCGTTGCACCCTCCCTCACGGTCGCGCGGCGGATTCATTCCCATTCTTGCGCGGTGTGGGGAGGGTGGGCAACCATCACAAATCAGAACGCGGTCCCCACGATCGACGAAGAAGAGAGCTGGCCGCCCTATGTGAAAGTGGGAGTGGTAACACGGGAGAGCGGGGGCATCGGCTGCCCGGTCGGTCTAATAGGCGCGTGGCGGGGCGGTGCCGGCTCTATCCCCGCGGGCTGGCATATCTGCGACGGGACGGACGGGACGCCTGATCTGGTCGAGAAGTTTGCACTGGCGACCAACGTGGCCGGCGACTACGGGGACGCCGGCGGGGCCGGCGCGCACGACCACACCTCGCCGGCGCACACTCACATTCAGAACTCGCATGGTCACTCGGGTCTCCAATCCAGCATCGCGCTCGAATCTTACTCGGCCTATGCCACCGGCGGGGATCCGCGGTTGATATGTCTGACGGACGAACACCGGCATGACTTCTCCCTGGCGGTCACCACGGCCACCAACCAGGGGACGGCGCTCGACGTATCCGAGACGAACACCCTACCGCTCTACTCAAACGTCATCTTCGTGCAGTACCAGGGCTGCCCGGGCGGCGCGACGGACCTACTACGGGTTCGGGCAGCCGACGTGTGGCAAGTGGTGGCGCCGAGGCCGGCGCAGTCGCAGAGTCACCCCTTCACCCTGCTGGACATTTGCGGCGGCTATGAGAGGCGCGCGCACGAGGTTTCTGCCGATGGAACATGGGGCGACCTTCGCCTGTCACTGAATCGCTGGAACCAGTCTCTTATCATGGCGACTATCGCCGACGCGCCGGGCTCAGTCTATGTCGCCCTGGCGAGGGAGGCTGGCACCACGGCCTTCCGGCTGGTCGACAAAGAGGCGGCCTCCATCGGGGCGAGCTTCACACAGGCCGCGCTGGAAGTCATGCCGGCGAATGCCCTTCTCATAGCCCTGCTCCTGAAAAACACCGGCCGATGGTATCAGAGTTCTGGGGAGTGGGATCGGGTAGAGGAGGCCTTCGCCTTCGTCGCTCCGATCGAGTGCGATACCGATCCGGGCGGCAGTTTCCCCGACGCCGCCGACGTGGCGGGCTGCCTCCGGAGGACTGCTGCGGGCGGCCTGCTGTTCTCGATGGTGGACGATACGTGGACGGCGCGCCTGCTGCGGTGCGACGCGGTCCCCGAGGACGCGTCGGGGAGCTGGCAGGAAGTCGCCTCCATCGGGCCGGCCTACCTACAGGCCACCTTCGACATTATGCCGGCGAGCTCGATGCTGACGATGCTTCTGCTCAAGGACGACGGCCGATGGCAGCAGACCTGCGGTGAGTGGAACGAGGCAGCTGGCCGGTTTGACTTGGTGGATCCTCCCGTCGAGTGCGATACGGCCCCGCCTGGCGGATTCCCAAACGGGGCGGACGCGGAGGGGGCGCTGCGGCGGCTGCCTTCGGGCGGCCTGCTCTTCGCGACAGCCGACGCCGACGGCGAGGGCCATCTGTTTCGGTGCCTGTCCATGCCGCAGGACGCGACGGGGACCTGGGAGGAGACGTGAAGTGGCCGAGGCACAGACGACGGAATGCCATTTGAGCATCCGGCAGCGGAACGCGGTTGACCTACTGGCGACGGGCCTC
>Ga0180437_10010922_pt1 | contig 10989 bp, 8 predicted proteins | sample SS_ome_4_FD_132410 | JGI IMG/M metagenome (GOLD analysis project Ga0180437, IMG submission 132410) | Hypersaline lake sediment archaeal communities from the Salton Sea, California, USA - SS_3_D_1 metaG | ecosystem: Environmental > Aquatic > Non-marine Saline and Alkaline > Hypersaline > Sediment... | reverse complement strand
TCTATTGAACGGTTCGGGGAGGAGTGCAAGACGATCGACACCCCTGGCTCCACAGGCATGGCTATTTCAAGGGATTCAGAAGTGGCGGGATAGAATGGCGAAGCGCTCTGGAGCAGTCTATCGATAGTATAGGACTGCAAGTATACACGGATAATACACCTACCCCTGAGGCGCGTCTCAGGCTCCACTGGACGCGTACTAACACGGTCACCGGGGAGGAGAGGCAGATGAACTACACAGTAGATTTGGTTACCACGTCCTGTAACTTCGGCGGTTTCAGGTACTGATTCATCTGTCCGCTTGTGATCAACAACCAAGCCTGCCGAAGACGAGTAGGAAAGCTATATCTCCCGCCGGGACAGACATACTTCGGCTGCAGGCACTGCTACGACCTCACCTATCGTTGCCAGAAGGAGCACAACTCCCAGATTAACCGGCTAATGACGAATCCGAGATTGCTTACATGCTATCTGAGAGGCATCGGGGGAAGCGGCGAACGCACAAAGCGGGGCGCGGAGGGTGAAGGCCTTAGAGGGGCGGATAGAATGTCCCTAAGACCATAAAATTCCGCCGAAACCGTTTCATGTTGCCCACATAGAAGTATACATCGTTTCTGCTGGAGCACATGAGGCAAAGCCATCGCTCCCTTATCTTCTCCAAAAGCGTCTCTTCGTTCTTGTATCTCGACCGCCAACTCCTATAGGCCTGACCCAATTCCCAGTCGACAATACTCATCTTGTGTCCGGGGCACTCGCCCACACCATAGCATTTGAATGAGTAATAGAAATGGTAGGGAATGGATTCGATTGCATCGCTCCTTTTGTCAAGGAAGCTGAGCTGAGCGTAGCACACTTCCCTCGAAGCAGCGTCCTCCACAGAAGCTTTCTCCCACGTAAAGGAGGCCCCCGTGGCTTAATCAAGGCGAGTGACTTATCCCTGGCTTCGGCTTCCTGGTACACCCAGCACATTGAAGGAGAAAGGGTAGGGAGCACGAATGCCTTGCGCTTAGCCCATCCGTCTCTCGTATCCCACCATTCGATGACTCGGATACTGTCCGCGTCAATCCTGTAACTCTCAGGCCGTTTGTCGTCTTTCGCCTTTTCGCATTTGACTTCAATAACACTGTACTTCTTGAATCTTCTCTCGCTATCCAGATCCCTGTAGGGGACAGGGTAGAGACGAAGCCATTCACCGGTGGAGAGGTCGATCCCGGCACAGCACACTGTCTCTCGGTATTTCCTGCTAGGATTGGGGTAGGCTTTGACCGTTATGAGAACCCTTCTGCGTTCGGTAAACAATAGCAGCGCGCCCCTAGATATTCGCTACGGAGAGTCTGTTCCCGTCTCTTTCCCTTATTCTATCCGCCACAACTGAGCGATGACACTTGAAGGGAATCCGTTCAAAGCACATCAAGCAGCAAGTAGCATCAAGAACGTGCTCATACAACTCCTCGATTGCAGTCTGATTGCTGTCAAGATATTTCGAAAATGCTCGGAAGAAGGACCGGAAGTCATTATCCTTCTTGAGCCTGCGCCTCAACTCCTTGGGACTTCCGAGTCTCCTTGAATGGACGTACTCAAATCCCTCTTCTTCGAGCCTCTTCCTGAGCGCTGACTTGGAAAAGCCTCGCTTGCGTGACAGCGGAATCTCCCTCACATCAACGACTCGCTGTATCGCGAACTCCGACAACCGCGAGACAAAGGCATCAAGGTCTGTGCCTTCGTACCCGATCGTATACAAGACTGTAGACCGCTTGGCCATCTCTCCGCACCTGTGACATATCCGACTACTTATATATAATAACACATACTGATACCAATTGAAAAGTTCTTTCGTCAAAGATCCCGGATCTAACGAGAGAATCTTCTGTGGCCGTGGCCCTTCCAGAACCTCTGAAAGCCCCACGATCTTTCCCCGCGGTCGCTCTGTCACAATGGAGGGGATCATAGGGTCCCCTAGCCTGACGATCGTCTCCTGAACCTCTGCATGCGGCTCCTGAAGCCTGGGTCAATTTTCAGGTTTGTCTCCTCTCATTTTCAATGTCTCAGCCGGCGCATAGTCGTGGACGCTGTATAGAGGCGGTTCTACCACCGAGACTAGTGTGTCTGTCTTGACGGCCTTGAATACGCAATAGATATCGTGGAGTGCCCCCAATACATCTCTGTACACCAGAAAGGAATGGAGGAAGAAGGTGCCATCGGGATTTGCGACTTCTGCCACGCCCTGGATGACAGAAACGTATGGGAGATGCCAATCTGGTGGTATGCATTCTGGTGGGCGACCGAAAAGGCTTTTCGTGCTGTCCATCGGAACCATCCCACCCAGGAAATCCGCTCTAATATCCCTCGCTGGATAATCCAGCCCTGATACGATTGCGTGATAGGTCTCGATTCTCCCAGGGGTTCTGCCTGTGTTGATGAAGTCCAGGCCCCCCGTTAGCGCATTGGGATCCTTCTTGTTATACTTGAGGGAGTTAAGCTCTATTAGAAGATAGGCTCTGAGGGTAGCTCTATTTGTCTCTCTCATGAGGGAAGTCTGTTCTGTCGTTTGAGAGACTATGCTTGAAGTGTACCGTACATATGTCGCAGCAAGAGATACATAAGAAAGCTTCTCGCTTGCTCTTCTTCTTGCATTCCAATACGTTAAGCATCATTGGGCTACTCCCTGGTTGATCTGCCCTTTTATGTATGTTTCAACATCCTCCAGCCGGAATCGAACCAGCCTGCCGACGAGGACTCGCCTCAGCACTCCCCTGCGGCCCAGGTCCATGACATGCCTCGCAGAGGTGTTCAAGATCCGCGCCACCTGTTTCTTGTCCAATAGCCCCTGGTTCATTTTCTTCCTCCTTCATGGTTAGTGTGTTCCAGCATGGTTCACCTAACTCGATCCCGGCTCCACACAAGGAAAGCCAGTGAGACTTACTGTCCTCACTGGCAATGATGGTCCTTCAATATAAAGCGCGCAAAGGCAGGAATGGTGTTACATTAAGTCTGCCGAAAGATTGTCTGAATCACCGCGTCTTCTTTCTCGGCCCTCTGAGCACAGTCCCGATCTTAGGTATCCTCTGCTTGGGATACTTTGTGCGGAGATCAGCAAGCTCTTCTTCTACCCACTTCTCAATCAGCTCCTGTGTTCCGTAGGCAAGTTTCAGACCTCTCTCTTTCAGCCACTCCATGAATGGTGACCGGTGGGTCGGGTCCTTCTTTGCCCGGCGGATCTCCTCTCTGTAGCCCCGAGCTAGATCTCTGATTTCCTGGAGCCTCTGATCCAACGAAACTCTCTGTCGCTTGGTCACTTCCTTCGTGCAATATCCAAGGCGCCGACGATAGGCTATTGAGAGATTGGCCAAGTCTACCGAGCCCTGGATTTTGGCGATGAGGCGCTCCCTGATGAAGTCCGCGTAGCCAGCCATTCTGCGTTTGGTGAGCTCGTGGCTCGCCATATTCTCGAAGGTGACGTTCATGACTAACTCGAGGTCCGGGGCTTCGCAGCAATTCTCTATTGGACCAGGAGTCTCCGGATCAAGATTCCTGACGGTGAAGCAGTTCCAACAGTAGAGAAGCCGGGGAGTGACTATCGTGCGACCTTCGATCACAGGTACTCGTCCATAGAATCCCTGGAAGAGAGGGTACACGTCAAAGAAGTCCAGCACGGTCTTCAACGAGGCATCTAGGTCTTCCTCTTCCCAGTATCTCATGAGGCTTCTGGCAAAGCCTTCGAAATCCACTTGAGGTTTGGATTCAGGGTTCTCCAGGAAACGTTTGATGACTTTATAGTTGTATCCGAGACCCATGTTCCAACCAGGGGTACCATCGAGTTTCATCCTGTCTTCTTCTATCCTGGACAGAGCTGATTCTCTTGTCCTGGGTGCATAGGCATCGGGCATCAGCAGGCCATGGAACTGACCATCAAGCCTTGCTATTTCGCGTAACCGCTGGGGGAAGTAGAGATAGAAGGCACACTCCACTTCGCTGTTCTCGTTTCCTTTAGGTTCCATCTTGGAAACCTCCTCCACGAACACTCAATCTGATTGCCGACATGCCCGGCAACCCTACCCCATGTCATTCAGATTTCGGTCGCGATCGTTACGCACAATCACAATTGCACGAAGACAAGGATCGGCGACCCACCACACTTCTAGCGCTTTCATCAGACGTTGAACGTGCACAAGATTCCTCGGCTTAGCCTCGCGTGTTCCTCTTCTAAGCGTTGACTCCGTTCACTCTAAAGGTCCAGGTTATCTACCTTGATGTCAAGGGCCCCGCGAAAGATTTCTTGAGGACTCGAATCCGGACCATCCGAGACTGGCTCCGCCCTTTGGTCCAAACGAACGCGAAAGCCGAGAACGAAGAACCTGACCTCTTCTCCCATCGTACGGAAGCAGCCTGAGACCAAGCATGACTACAGTCCCGGCTGCTCGGCATGTCCTGCATCACAGGCTACAACCAGTCCCGTTCTACCGTCCGAAGGGCTCCTGCTTGCTACGAGGAACGCATCGGGAGGTCCCGGAGGTCTTCCTCTTCTTCTTCCGTCAACCATGGGGTATCCTTCTCCTCAGTAGTGCAGGAGATAGGCCAGAATCTACTACTCTACATGTGAGCGCCTTGATTATGAACGGCCTCAAGAGTTCGCACGTTTTCCGTATTCGCGCGCACAAGCGCGAAATCCACGCCGGTGCTGCCGGTATTAGGTGTCAATGGACTGCGGACAGAAGAGAGTTGACTTTCGGAGGGTGGATTGTAGAATATCAATCGTGGGGGCGTGTGACGGACCCAGAACGGCGGGGTCAGCTCCCAGCGTGTGCGAGACTGATAGGGTAAGGTCTTCGACGGTTACTATAGAGGATGACTTCTACAATGACAAACATGTTGGCGGAGTTAGAAGCGCGCACTGGCCAAGAAGAGCGTCGAGGGGCTTTCGGGCGCACACGGGGTCTTCTGTCAACTTTGATCGAGACATAGGTGAGGAGGGTCACGGATGGCAAAAAGAAAAGGAGCCAATCCCAAACGACCGATTGAATCTTACGAGCACAAGGGTAAGAAGCGAACAAATAACCCGCCCGTGGGGCTGGTGACGCCGGAGACTGACCCCGACGCTGCCCAGAAGAAGGTCTACGCCTTCGACCCCCACCTGCCTCCGGAGCTGCATTGGGCTGGGAAAGCTGAGCATACTTCATTCGAGGTGCCGACCGTCTCGCTGCACGTCCACGAGCGCATCGAACCCCGCACCATTATCGAGGCAGTTCGCAAGCGCAACGGTGACGGCGCAGGGCAATTGCCGCTGTTTACCATGCCGGAGGAAAACCCGCCCCTGCGCCAGGCCATTGAGTTCTATAAGCACGCCCATGGGTGGAGCAACAGGTTAGTCGCTGGCGACTCTCTGCTGGTGATGAATTCGCTACTCGAAAAGGAAGGTATGGCTCGGAAGGTGCAAATGGTCTATATTGACCCTCCCTACGGCATCAAATACGGCTCTAACTTCCAGCCGTTCGTCAACAAGCGAGACGTTAAAGACGGCAAGGACGAAGACCTGACCGCCGAGCCGGAACAGATCCGTGCGTTCCGGGACACGTGGGAACTGGGTGTTCACTCCTATCTTACCTACTTGCGCGACCGCCTCCTCTTGGCGCGAGAGCTCCTGACAGAATCCGGCAGCATCTTCTTACAGATCAGCGACGAGAACGTGCATCACGCGCGCGAGCTGTTGGACGAGGTATTTGGCACGGAAAACTTCATAGGTTTGATATCATTTGCCACATCAACAGGAAGAACATCAGCTTACATTGACAACGTATTTGACAGGCTCATATGGTATGGAATAGACAAGACACACCTAAAATACCGGCAGTTGTTCACGGAGAAGGCCTGCACAGAGGTTGAGTATCCGTATCAAGAACCAGACGGTAGGCGGTTTGCGCTGGCCGATCTTAGCTCTCAGCACCCCAGCGAGACACGTAGCGTGCCTTTTATATTCAGAGGAAAGGAATACGCGCCGCCAAGAGGGCGACAGTGGGCTATTGACCCTAAAGAAGGGCTGCCGCGGCTGGCCAAAAGCGGCAGGATAGTCGAGTTCAGCTCTACGCAGATACGGTGGAAGAAGTACCACAAGGACTACCCGGTCTCGAAGATATCCAACACCTGGCTGGATACACAGATGGGCGCTTTTGTAAGCCAGAAGGTATATGCGGTGCAGACGAACACGACTGTCATCCAACGCTGCCTCTTGATGACTACTGACCCAGGTGATCTTGTATTCGATCCGACTTGCGGCAGCGGCACGACTGCCTACGTCGCCGAGCAGTGGGGTCGGCGCTGGATCACATGCGACACATCGCGGGTGGCGCTCACACTGGCGAAGCAGCGGTTAATGACGGCTATCTTCGACTACTACGAGTTGGCCCATCCCAAGGAGGGTGTTGGCAGCGGATTCGTCTATGAGACTGTGTCACACGTGACCCTCAAATCGATAGCGAACAACGAACCACCAATCCAGGAAACACTCTTCGACAGGCCCTTGGTGGACAAGAAGAGGACACGAGTGAGCGGTCCCTTCACCGTAGAAGCTGTCCCTGCAGCGGCAGTAAAATCGGTGGAGGAGTTACTCGAGGTCACCCCGCGAGCCGCTGAACCGTCCATTGCCCGTTCCGGAGAAACATTGCGCCAGGGCGAGTGGCGTGATGAGCTTCTGCGCACCGGGATTCGCGGTAAGGCGGGGCAGTACATTCGCTTCGCGCGGCTGGAGCCGCTGCCCGGCTGCCGCTGGCTGCACGCCGACGGTGAGACCCGGCCCAGCACCGAAGGGGCTAGCCGTGTGCGGGAAAAGGGAACCGCCTACACTCCGCACCGCGTAGTCGTCACCTTTGGTCCAGAGCACGCTCCGCTGGAGCAGCGCCAGGTAGCCCAAGCCATCGAAGAAGCGCAGACGCTTGTACCCAAGTCAAAACTGATAGTCTTTGCCGCCTTCCAGTTCGATCCGGAGGCCTCCAAGGATATTGACGAGACTAACTGGCCAGGCGTAACGTTGCTCAAGGCACAGATGAACGCAGATCTCCTGACTGAGGACCTGAAGAAGAAGCGTGCCAGCAATGATTCCTTCTGGCTCATCGGTCAACCTGACGTGCATCTAGAGCACATCAAGAAAGGCAAGGACAAGAATAAGGTCCGTGTGTCGGTTCACGGCTTTGACTACTACAACACAAGGACAGGAGGCATCGAATCGGGCGGCGAAGACAAGATAGCGGTGTGGATGTTGGACACCGATTATGACGGACGGAGTCTGTATCCAAGGCAAGTCTTCTTCCCGATGGCCGGCAAGAACGAAGGTTGGGCGAAGCTCGCACGTAACCTCAAGGCCGAGATCGACGAAGACCGCATCGAGGCGTACCGGGGCACGGTCTCATTGCCTTTTGAAGCAGGCGAGCACAGCCGCATCGCCGTCAAGATTGTGGATGATCGGGGCATAGAGAGTCTCAGGATCATGGAGGTGGACCGATGGCGAAAGCCACAATTGACCGCCTCATCGTAAATTCACCTTATGAAGAACCGTTACGCCATTGGCGATACCAACGAGAAACGCGGCTCTTCGATCTGGTGGAAGGCCGTCGCCCCGCGGGTTACGTTGTAGCCTCTGAGAGCTCGAGAGCCTTTGACGACCCGGGCGTCTTCGTTGAAATCCCCCTGGTGAACAAGATTCGTCCCCGGGTCAGGGAGTGGCGCGAAGCAGGATATCCGGGAGCCTCCGGCATCACCAGGCGGTTACTTGAGTACTGGCGGGACCCTGAGGAGTTTGTAGCCAGGCGCTTTTTCTTCTGCCAGTTGGAGGCGGTAGAGACACTGATCTGGCTGAACGAGGGGCCCGATGCCGGCCCAATGGGGCGAGTGGGCGTGGAAATCCCGGGGGATGGGGGCGCCGTTTTGCGCCGCTGCTGCAAGATGGCCACGGGCTCTGGCAAGACGATCGTGATGGCGATGGTCATCGCCTGGCACATCCTAAACAAGGTCACCTATCCTCAAGACGCTCGCTTCTCGAAGAACGTGCTGGTCATAGCCCCTGGGCTGACTGTGAAGAAGCGTCTTGCAGTATTGAAGCTGACTGCGCCGGAAAATTATTATGAGGCCTTCCACATTGTACCGCCACCCTTGCTTGATAAGCTGCGGCAAGGTAAGGTGCGTGTACGGAACTGGCACGTACTCAGCTGGGATACCGATGAACAGGTTAGGAAGCGCCGCAGCGTTGACAAGCGGGGTGTCAAGAGTGACGAAGCCTACACCCGTGACGTGCTGGGTGATATGGCGAGCGCCCGAAACATACTTGTTATCAACGATGAGGCACATCACGCCTGGCGCGTCAACTGGGAGGCGGAAGGGAAGTATCTCCGCACACGGGATCTTAAGGACAGCGCAGAGGAGGCCACGGTATGGATTGGCGGACTGGACCGACTCCACCGGTCCCGGGGCATACTCACCTGCTATGATTTCTCTGCAACACCATTCACGCCCTCCGGCAAGAAGAGCAGCGAGGAGGCGCTCTTTGGTTGGATTGTCAGCGACTTTGGCCTGAATGACGCCATCGAATCTGGCCTCGTGAAGACCCCGCGGGTTGTGGTGCGCGATGATGCTGTGCCGGACGCCAAGACGTACAAGTCACGCCTCTACCACATTTACAACGACCCGGAGGTAAAGGACGACCTGAACCGCCGGGCACAGCTGGAAGAACCACTGCCCGATCTTGTGCTCAACGCTTACTACTTGCTCGGCTATGACTGGCGTGAGTGGTACAGGAAATGTATAGAGATAGGGCAGCGTACCCCTCCCGTGATGATTACGGTCTGCAATCGTACCGAAACGGCGGCACGTGTAAAGCACGCCTTTGACTCGCGTCGCGTACACATTGATGAGCTATGTGACCCGGACCGCATCCTGCACATTGACTCCAGGGTGCTTAAGGAAGCGGAGGAGCACGAGGAACCCGGTCCGCCTCGAGACCGACAGCAAGAAGATGAGGATATGGAAGAGGCCGAAACAGAACTGGAGCGGAGGCTGACGAAAGCTGAGCAAGCGGAGCTTCTGAGGCAGACGGTTGACACAGTGGGCAAGATAGGTCAACCCGGAGAGAAGATACAGAATGTCATTTCGGTGGGTATGCTGAGCGAGGGTTGGGACGCCAAAACAGTCACCCACATAATGGGACTGCGGGCCTTCACGTCCCAGCTCCTGTGCGAACAGGTGGTGGGACGCGGCCTGCGGCGCACATCCTACGAGCCGAAGAGAACAAGAGACCCCTTCACAGGAGAAGAGATCGAATTGTTCGAGCCGGAGTACGTCAACATCTTCGGCATACCCTTCACCTTTCTGCCGCACGAAGGGGGCGAAGATGGTCCTCCGCCACCTCCCGCACCTAAGACTGCCGTAGAGCCGGACCAAAACAAGATTGTATTTGAAATTCGCTGGCCCAATGTAGTACGCATCGACCGTGTCTTTCAGCCCAAGTTGGTGATCGATTGGCCGGCTCTAAGTCCGCTGGAATTGGACGCCGCACGAACAGCTAAGGTGGCGGACCTGGCCCCTATCCTAGAAGGCAAGCCAGATGTCACGAAGATCGACCGCATCGAGTTGGAGAAGCTGGCCCGGGAGTTTCGCACCCAGCGTATCATCTTCGAGACCGCTGGGGACGTGTTCGACCAGATGAAACGCACCTGGCAGGGCAACCGGGAGGTTTTGCTGGCACAGTTAGTACGTATAGTCGAGCAGTTCATACGCTCCGACTGGATTGTCATCTCCCCGCCTTTGTTCTACCAGGACGAGCTGCGTCGTCGGTTGATTATGACGCTCAATATGTCACGAATAGTGCAGCACGTGTGGGATGCGGTGCGACAGGAGAACACAGAACGGCTCACGCCCATCTTTGATCGTGACCACCCTATCCGAACCACAGGTGATATGCGCACATGGTACACGGGTAGGCCGTGCGAGCGCACCCGCAAGTCGCACATCAACGTCTCCGTCTATGACAGCACCTGGGAGGCCTCCGACGCCTTTGCTTTGGAGAGTAGCGATCGTGTATCGGCTTGGGTCAAGAACGACCACCTGGGCTTCGAGGTCTTTTACGTATATCGCGGTGTGGTTCGCAAGTATCGACCCGATTTCCTGATTCGCCTCAAGACCGGTGAGATGCTGGTTCTGGAAACAAAAGGTCAGGAGACAGAGCAGGACAGAGTTAAGCACCGCTACCTGGACGAATGGACGAACGCTGTAAGCGCCCATGGTGGGTTCGGACAATGGAAATGGGCTGTGGTCTCTGCGCCGGGGCAGATCCAAGACATCCTGATGCAGAACGCATAGCAGGGAAGCTCGCGCAAGTACGACTCGGAGACCGAAGCGACTGGTCAGTCCTATCTTATGCCTCCAAGAGCCCCGGCGTTACATCGCTATCCGCGGTTGAAATGCAGTTACTGCCTGGTCGTAGAAGGCTGACCGCGAAACGAAGTGAAGGGCAACTTGAACATATGAGTCCGGGGTATCATCAACCCTGACGGACAAGGAGGATTTCACCCCTCAGGGTGGCACGCTGACAAGTGAGGGCTGCAAGGATGAGTCAAGCACAGAAATTCCCAAGATGCGGATTCCGGGCCATGCCGTCCACCCATTCCGGGCCATGCCGTCCACCCATTCCGGGCCATGCCGTCCACCCATTCCGGGCCATGCCGTCCACCCATTCCGGAGCATGCCGTCCACTCATTCCGGGCATGCCGTCCACCTGACCGGAGCCAGTAACGACGCTGGGTAACCCAGAAAGGGCCGTGCTATCCTTCCTTCCGGGCGCAAGCAGCGAGGAAGGGAGGAGAAGATGGCTCAGAAGAGGTTGTCCATGCGGAAAACGAGGGGGATACTGAGGCTGAGCTGGGAGTTGGGCTTAAGCAAGCGGAAGGTAGGGGATTCGCTCAAGATCTCGCACAGCACAGTGCGGGAGTGTCTGGCCAGGGCCAGGAGG
>Ga0180437_10010920_pt1 | contig 10992 bp, 5 predicted proteins | sample SS_ome_4_FD_132410 | JGI IMG/M metagenome (GOLD analysis project Ga0180437, IMG submission 132410) | Hypersaline lake sediment archaeal communities from the Salton Sea, California, USA - SS_3_D_1 metaG | ecosystem: Environmental > Aquatic > Non-marine Saline and Alkaline > Hypersaline > Sediment... | reverse complement strand
CGTCAGGATTTCCCCGTAAGGATCAAGAATCATGGCATTTCCGGTGCGCACTTCATTGTCATCTATACCCACTCCATTACTGAACAGGATAAAAAGTCCGTTATCATGGGTGCGGGAGGGGAGCCATCGCATAAGCCAGCCGCGTCCCTTGGAACCCCGGAATTCCGCTTCGATTTTCTCCGGGTTTTGCTTTCTGTTATGCCATAGTTCCGGATCGATCAAACCCATACAACGCGAACTGACTGATTTGCATCCCCCTGTTTGATGCGGCGCCAAAAGAATTTCTGCTCCCATCAGCGCCGTGATTCGGACGTTTTCTATGATATTGTTATCGTAACAGGTTAAAACGCCCACCCTGGTTCCCCGGGGTTCCTCGAAAACCGTATAGGAATTTCCGCAGCTCATATGTTTGCTTATAAAACAGTGGATTTTTCTGTGACATGCCACTCTCCCATCAGGCATTGCAACAACGTAAGAATTATAAAGATTCCCCTTTTCTCCCTGTTCTATTAATCCTGCTCCTATTATGATATTATATTTTTTTGCACAATCCACAAGGAATAGGGAGCTGGAACCAGTGGGAACAGGTTCCGATAACTTTTGTATCTCTTCGCGGCAGAGTTTGCGAACATGCCAATATCCGGTTATGCACATCTCCGGAAACGCTATAATCTCCACATTTTCCCTGGAAGCCTTTTGGATAAAAGTCGAGATTTTTTGCAAATTTTTTTCCTTCACTCCCGGAACATGCTGAAATTGTACTGATCCGGCTCTGATTTGCTTCATGATTTCTTCCTCCTTAAAAAGGATTGTATCCATAGAAACGAGATGAATCCTGATATCATGTTTGCCGCACACACGCCGCCAAGCAATCCCTTCATTTTATATAGATGCGCCCCGATAAGGCAAAGCGGAACGAAAAGCCCAAACATTCTCACTATGTTTAAAAACCACGAAACCATGGGCTTGTTTATGGCATTGAAAACCGAATCCGTTACAAGGCTGATGCCGTATAATCCATACCCAAAAGGAACAATCCAAAGATACAGGATTATATAATGCGCCACAAGGGGATCGTTGCTGAAAAGCCCCGCAATAAAAGGCGCCAGGATAAAGAAAGCCAGCACGCACACACCTCCCCAAAGAACGCTGAAAATTTGGGAGTACAGTGTTGCCTTGTGTACCCGCTTGAAATTTTTCGCCCCCCAGTTCTGCCCGATGAAAGGAATCAAACTCACACACAGTGCACGTATCACAATAATGGCAAAAGCCTCGATCCGCATTCCCGCACCCACTGCCGCAACTGCCTTTGCTCCGAAACCCGCTGCGATCCTCGTTAACACTCCCAAAGATAAAGGAAGCAGGATATTCGTTAACGCTGTGGGAAGCCCTACATACAGCACCTTCTTCCAGGAACTTATGATTTGTCCCCAATGCGGTATCGAAAACTCTAACATCCTCTCCCGAAAGTGAAGGATCAGGAGAGACACAGTCATGGATACAGAACGCGCAATCACAGTGGCAAGCGCCGCGCCCGCAATCTCCAGGCGCGGAAATCCGAATAGACCGAATATCAGGATAGGGTCTAAAACCACATTGATTCCCGCGGAAATCGCCATGATCAGGCTCGGGTATTTGGTATCGCCCGTTGCACGGATCGCATTGTTTCCCACCATGGGAACCACAACGAAAATCATGCCAATGTACCAGATCGTCATGTATCTTTTTATAAGAGGCATAACCTCTTTTGTAGCGCCCATCAGGGAAAAAACCCATTCAATGCTGAAAATCCCCGTGATCACAAAAACAGCAACAACCAACACCCCCAGGATCAGGCTGTGCGTGGCTAAACGTCGAACCTTGTCGCTATCTCCCTCCCCAATGGCGCGGGATACTACTGAAGACGTGCCCACACCCAAACCAAGCGCAATCGAATTAATAAGGATTACCACAGGAAACGTGAAACTCATGGCTGCCAGCTCGATTGTCCCCAGCCTGGCAACAAAATAGGTATCTGCAAGGTTAAAGGCGACAATGGAAAATATCCCCACAATCATCGGAAGGGTTAGCTTTAAAAGACCCAATCCTACCGGACCCTGTATAAGTGATGCCTTTCGTTTTCGTACCATGAAGACCAGTCTTTTTTTATTTTCTGTGAATAAGGAAGGAAATCATTTCAGGAGGGTAGAGGGAAATCAATAATAAAGGCGATTCGGCATTAAGGGGAGATTGTTTTTTGAAGATTTGACGCTATTGTATTCCAGTCCGTATTTTTTTTATAAAATTCCTTGGCTTTGGTCTGTGCCTGGTTATCAATCACGACAAAACAGGGTACCTTGAATACACCAAACTGCTGGGCAAGGCTTCCTCCCCTCAGCTGGTTCACATCAACGTGAAGAAGCACAAATTTACCAAGCAGACTTTGAGCGGAAGAATCGGCGCTTAGAATCTTCATAAGGCTTTGACAGCTTTGCACCCGGGGAGCATAAAACAAAGTAAGCAACGGACGCTTCTGAGAACAACATTCCTCCCATGCCTTTTCCGGGGAGGTTAACCAGCTTATGGAATTTTTCGTCTCGGATGAGGAGGAGACAAGGGTGAAAAATCCAGGAGGCGGACCCGTCTTTTCTGAACCAAAAGACCAGGGAGAATCCGGCAAACCCGCGCTTTCCGCAGTAAACTGAATGGATAGATTATCAGTAAAGCATACGCCTGCATCTCTTTTCGAGGAAGAAACCATCAATCCTGCGCGAAGTTTACCCAGGCTGGATTCCTGGATGGGGGAGAAGCTTGTAGCGATTCCGTCGATTGCACAGATGATATTTTCCTGTCCCTCGAAGATGATCTGAAACCTGTGCCATCCCGGGCGCTTCAGCTTCAATTCCGCTATATCCGTGGTTTTAATTAAAATCGGGCTGGGTTCATCATAGGTATAGGCAAAAAATACCGATGTGCCGTTTACCACGCCGAAACGATAAAAACGATACTTTGCGCTCGATCCATCCGGTTCCTGCAAAACCGCCAAAACAGCCACACTGTATGGAAGCGCGTTATCCTCAGCCGGAAGGTAAATATCCGCCTGGTAAAGGGCTTTTCCCGCGGTTCCCAGGTTTTTTCGATCCAACGTGGTTTTGCTCACCACCTTTATATACTCGATTTTTTTTGTCACCTGGAATTTCAATCCGTATGTGCCGCATTCTTTTTGTGCAATGCCCTCGTTCATTCCGGGCGGTCCTCCCGGGAGGCTGTAATCGAACACAATCGTGTTTTCTTCGGATGCGTGATGCAGCCGTTCAAGGCTCTCGGGGAAAATCCCGTTTTCAAAGTTATCCCAGGAATATACCCTGTACTGGGCATAAAGAGGAATACAGCAGCACAAACAGAACAGCAAAAGAAGCACCCTTCGCAAAAAACGAAGAGAAAACCGTATTCTTGTTTGATTTATTTTATTTGCCCACATTTTACTAAAATTGAAAAATTATAGCTTCTGGAAAAGAGATTTCGGCAGATTTACACAGGTATTGTCAAGTATAAATACATCTTATATAGTTTTTTTTATATTTGTTAAAATAATTAACATATTTTTCTCATTACCTTGGGCTTAATCTCTCGAATGACCGGATCTCTATAAATCTTAATCTCTGAGGGAATATTTCCCCGTTGTACCTGATCCCCACTACAACAAGCAAAACCATGATGGCAATGTTCGAAGCCATTCCTATAGCAAGCGCTGTTTGCGGAATGCAAAAGCCCTGCCCCAGCAACAATCCGGAGTATGGTTGAACGCAATCGATCTTTTTCCGAAATAGTTTTTGCATACCGCGACATCAAAAACTCTTTGCGAATAGCTTTTAAAGTGATATAAAGGTTTGCCCGGGATTTGTGAAGCGGAATTTTTTCAAGGCTTGGTTACAGGGATCATTTTTAAGCTCATAACCCTCTCACCCTGTTTTTCATCGATTTGGATTTCAGGGTTGTTTTTCAGGAACCATCAGGATCTCCAGTTCCTTCAATCCTTGCTTTTTGTCTATTATTACAATATCTTCCAAATCCAACGACTTATAGGATTTTGCCCAACAACTAATTCTATAGTTTCCCAAGGGTACGTTCTGAAAAAGACACACGCCATCTTGGTCGCCTGTTTTACGAACTATATCGTCTTTATACATGACCTTGCTTTTAAGTAGACTTATGCTTGCCTCTTTGATGGGCATTTTCGTTTCCTTGTCCAGAACGGAAGTCCTTATATCCATGCCATGATAAAGATCGAGGGAGATTTCCTTTTCAGCTCCGGATTCAAACTCGAATTCGGGAGAGATATTTTCCGCGAAACCTTTGGCTTTGGCGCGAACACGCAGCCTTCCATCCGGTACATAATCAATCAGGAAATGACCCTGTTCGTCCGTTTTCACGGGGTCTCCCTTCCAGATTTGGTGACGGCTGTCTTTTACAGAGAGGTCCTTTGCCCAACGATCAAGCCATACCTCGGCGCCGGGGATGGCTTCGTTATCAGTCTCCGATCGGATGACGCCGGAAACGATCCCGCCTTTTGTCAATGTTATTTCAATACGAAAAAATCCCTTGCCTTGTTTCTGACATTGATAATATTCATCCCTGAACTCATGAAACAAAGGGGCGTAACCGGTTTTCTCCGCAACCACCACATAGCCTTTCTCCCGTTCAAAACGGAATTCGCCACGAGCGTTGGTATAGGTTTCCTGTGATTTGTTTGCAAAGGGAAGAAAGTTGTGGATCATCACCCCTTCCAATGGGAAGCCGGAGGAATCTTTTACAATACCCCTCAATGATTGATCTTTCAACAAAGACTCTTTTATCCTTTGTTTCTCTGTTTTTCTTTCCAGCTGAAGTTCGAATTCCAGGGTTTTATCTTTTTCCAACTCGAGATAAGAGGATTCCTGCAAGGAATAATCTTCCTTTACAGCCCTGATCTTGATCTGACCGGATGGAACAAGATCCACATGAAAAAAGCCGGAATCATCGGTAAGAACCGGATCGCTTGTCCATATATCATAAGGCATATGCGGAGCATGGGGTTCCCTGGCGCGGCGATCCACAAGAACTGTGGCACGGGGAATGGGCTCCCCGTTTTCCTTATCCAGGATAACCCCTTCCACGTCCCCCCCCCTATCGAGTGTTATGTCGATAACAGAAGGTTCGTTGGAGGTGTTGTAAAGCTTGCGGAACTCCTCGAAGTGGGGAGCGTATCCTTCCCGTTCCGCAATAATCACATATCCGGTATGTTTTGGGAAATAATATTTGCCCTGGGAGTTTGTCCATGTTTCCTGCAGATTGGATCCGATGGGGAAACAGTTGGCGATCTTGACGCCCTCCAGGGGATTGCCCTGTTCATCGATCACCGTTCCATGGAGAGAACGTTCCGTATCTTTTATTGATTGGACGTTTTCTTTCAGGTTCCCAGATTCTTCCTTTTCCTTCGATGCCCTCTCCGCTAATATGGCTTTCAAATCCATCTTTCCAAGAGGAACAAACCGGAGAGTGGTATTTCCCTGTGGTCCGAAGATCTCGAGAGCGACAAGGGTGCCATCGGGACGTAAAAGGGCATAGTAGCTATTATGAAGCAAACTAGCATAAAACGTGATCGGATACACTTTGCCATAATTGGGAGAAGTCTCGAAGATGTAATCCAGAATTTGATCATGGATTTCTTGTTTATTCATCCTTTTGATTCTCTCGGAAAAGGGTTCGAAAGAGTATTGCCTGGGAGGGAGTTGGAGACGCGACAATGTTGTTCCCCGGAACAATACCATTTGATGGGAATCTGGAAAGATAACATCCCCTTTGCCTGCTTTATAAAACACATCTTGAGGGCGTGCGTCTTCTGATAATACATAATCCGACCGATTCACCCATACATCGTTGTCCAGATCGGAAAGATCGATCGCCGGTATGGCGTCTCCCTTGGCTAACTCAATATTATAGTGTTCCATGGGTTTGTTCCAGATTCCCAGGTCGAGATTGGAAAGATCCGTCATCCTTTTCTCCTGGGGTTCTTTACTTAATCTCTCTATGGCTGTTTTCCCCTCATCCAGCCACCATCGGGTTTCCCTGACTTTCTCCACATGGCGCATCTCCTCTTTTGAAAACCATACCGGTTCAAACACAAGGAAAAGATAATAGTCACGGCTACGCTCTTTTAAAGTGGCGCAAATCACCAAGGCTTGATTCGGCGGCACTGAGGATTCACAGTTTATTTCAAAGGTTTTCTCATAGTATTCGATCTTGGAATCCAGAGTCAGGTTTAACTTTATCCAAACGTTATTCCCCTCCCGACTTATCTCCGAATTCCCCTTGATTGATCCCGTGAATTTTTTCTTCTCCGGGAGAAGCATTTCCTGATCCCAGTTGATATTCTGATTTTCAGGCAACAGCCAATCCATGGAATTCACAAGAGCAAAACAAGAATGGGAATATAACGTTTCACTCCATGCTTTCATATGTGTTCTAATTTCTTCCGAACTCATAATACCGCCCTTGTAATCTTTGCCTTCAAAAACCTGATTCAATGAATGGTCGGTGATAATTGACGCTTGATGTAAGCCTACTGTTGCACACCAGAACCCAATCCGGGATTTCTTTGACTCTGCATCCCCTTCTTGTGTTGCCTCTTTTGCAAACCCTCCCACTTTAAGGGGAAAGGAAAGCGCAAGGAAGAGGGAAACAAGAACAGCCAAAAGGCTTGCGATCAGGACAAAACGGGAAACGCGGCGAAGCCGGGGGCGATCTCCGAGGATGACCTCCACTCTCTTAAAAAACGCGCTCTTTGTAAAAAGGAGCCCGGTTGCCATCTCGGTAGCCAGGGGGCGCTGCGGAAGATTTTCGGAAAGACGCGTTAAAAGCTTTGCATACGAAAGCGGTTTGCCTGTTTGTTCTAATGCAGCATCATCTGCGCACATCTCTGCATAACTCGAAACTTGGCGCACCGCCATCCAAACAAGGGGATGAAAAAAGAAAACCGCGCGCACAACCGCCGCCAAGGTGAGCATCAAGGAATCATGCCTTTTGATATGCATTGTTTCGTGAAAAGCAATCGCTGTAAGTTCCTCATCATTAATACCATGCTCGAGAGTTTTTGGGAGAAACACGGTAGGGTGAACTGTACCTTGGGAAAGGGGAACAGGAACATGGGAGCTTTCTAAAATAAGAATGTTCCTTTTAAGCTTAAGGCTTTTCTTGGCAAGCCTGAATTGTTCCAGAATTCTCTCATTGGTGCAGGGAACAGCGCCCATCCTCCAGCGCCAGATACGAAACCTTCCCATGACAATCCATCCTAAAAAGAATCCTGCTCCAATGGCATAACAAATACCAGCTAACGCCCACGGGTATCGGGCGGGAGAAAATTTTGCGGGTTGCGGGTTGTGTGATTGGTGGGCTGAGGAATGAAATGACAAAGTCACGCCATCGGCGTGATTGGTTGTGGATTGAATAGGTTCGGAATAATCTGGAAAAACAGATGAAGGTTCCTTATAAGAGGATATAATATTTATGCCCTTTTGTGGCGCTCCGATTCGTTGAATCCCGAGTGTGAGAAGGGGAAGAAAAGGCGACAAAAACAGCGCAACAATCAGGAATTTGTGGCGCAGGCTCGCTTGCCTTTTTCCCAGGAAATATAAAAGGAGAAAAACACCTGCGAAAAGCAGACTGGATTGCCAGAGAACGGAAAGCAGATAATGGAATATCTCAAAGCCCACGCGATCCATAAAAAGCCACATGGATTGATTCATTATTTCCCCGCCTCCTTTTCATATTTTCGGATTAGTTTCTTCACCCCGGATAATTCCTTTTCAGAAACCATACGGGTATCGAGGAGCGCTGATACGAGATTCATGGCAGAACCATCGAATGCCCGGGTTACAACATCTTTAAGGATATTTTTCTGCGCCTTTTCCTGGGGAACTATCGCTCGATAGGCAAAGCTCCGGCTTCTTTTTCTTCGGGTGACATATCCCTTTTCCTGCAAAATGCCCAGCATGGTGCGAATGCTGGGAAGGGCAAGGGGATGCCCCTGGTTTTTCAGTTCCCCTCGAATCTCCTCCACCATAACTTCTTCATTGTTCCAAACGATCCGCATGATCATGAGTTCGAGTTCCGTTAAAGTGCGTGATTTTTTTCTCGGCATGAAACGCCTCCAAAAGAAATATTTTGAGAGAAAGCGAGTTAATAGCGAATTAATTCGCCTTTAATAAAAACAAAGGAGTGAGCTTGATGTCAAGGATAAAAAGCGAAAAAATTCGCTGTTAATAAATTATCGAATATTTAACCTTGCTGGGCTGTGTACGATAATTGCCATTTTCACGTTTAAGGTATGATTTTTTTTATCCACCCGGGATCAAACACCTCTGAAAATATAAGCCACACACGGGGTTTGACCCCTCAATGAAAATAAAACACAATTATCGTACACAGCCTAGTTTCGTGTGGATAGTTTATAGAGTCTTAACATGCTTGGCTCAGGCAAAGCGCCTTTTCTGGCGCGATCTCGATTCTGCGCCAAAGTTTCCCAGCGCAATACATAATAACACGAAGGCTCCCTTGCCTTGCCCGAGTCGTTCGCCCATTTGACTTGCATTCCCGGAAATCTCGATTCCGGCTTGCTTAGATCTGAAGGATATCGCGGCGCTTGAGCTTGTGTGCCTATCAGTTCAAGGGTTTTTTCATCCAGTATAAGAAGACCGCTCCCGTATTTCACATGAGAAAAAGGCAAGGCAAGCCGCCCCTTGCCATGAGTTCGGATCGCACCCAGGCTAATTTCAAAGATAATAGATCCCCCGCCCTTGAATTCCCATCGATAGTTCCATTTGGTAATTTGCCGGGGAATCCATGCTCCGTTTTCAAACCTGGCGACATATACTTGCGTGTTCCCATTGCTGTCGAATTTATGGTATGACGCAAGGGGGCTTTTTGTGCTGTCAAAGCCTATCTTGAGCGAGCCATTGATAATACCGCCTTTTATCGGCACCGGATCGATCAGGGTTCCTTTGGTTTCAGGGGTAATTGGCAGCTCAATGGATTCTCCGGATATTGTTTCCCAATGGATCAGGTCGCGGCTTCGCGCATAGGAAGGGTCATGATTGGTCTGGCAATCTCCTGTGTCCCGCCAAACCCAGCCAAGGTGAAACATACCGTCAGGTCCTCGAGAAGGACCTGTCATGTAAGCGTTCATCTTTCCCATACCGTCAGTAAGGGGTTTATCAAGCAGGCGGTGCCAGGTTTTGGTTTTGCAGTCGTATATATTATAAATCTCATTGCCGTTTCCGCTCCCGCCGTCACGGTAGTGGAATATCAACCTGTTATCAGCGCCTCGCATAAACTGGGGATAAGTGCACCGTTTTTCATTCTTTCCTGTCATTTCCTGAATTTGCTCGAATGTTGTGATATCCCATGGTTTTTTTGTACGGAAGTATATAAGAGGCACACCGTGCATATTCCCGCTCAGGTGTAAATACCCATCGTCATCTATAGCCATTGTAATGTAATTATGGCTGTCCCACCCGACCTTGCAGGGAAGCAGCTGGTATTGCCACTTGTTAAGGTCCAGGGTGCGATATGCCACGGTCATACGATGTTCTTCGTCATAGTAGGCTGCATACTGGCGATCTCCCTGGGTTAAAAGGCAGAAACCCACAGGAAAACCGGATGGAACTCTTGCAACATCAAGGGAAGCCACAACCTTTACTTTGCCGGTTGCAACATTCTCCGTATTCTCCGGATGTGCATTGAAAGTTTGCGCCAGGGCTGTCAAAAAAAGCCATGTAATTGTCAATCTTTGCATTATCAAAGCCTTTCTATAAAGAAAATTCAGATTCCTTTCTTAGGAAGGAAATATCAGGTTAAGGAAATGGAAGTCAATCGAAGGATTGCGAAAAAAAATTATTACAATAGGGAATTTTGTTATAGACAACGCATTGAATTTCATCGCAATTTCATATATTATATTTCTCAAATCTTACTGATCCTTAATTTTATTGTAAAATGCTCACAAAATCTCCGAATCCCCAGTTTGATATCGCCGCCTATTATTGGCCCGCTTATCATGATGAACCGCTGTGGAGAATCTTTATGCCTGAAGGCGAGGGAGAATGGCAAACGGTTCGCAAGGCACTTACAAAGTTTAAAGGGCATTGCCAGCCCCGAGTTCCTTATTGGGGGTATCAGGATGAAGCGGATCCTGTTGTAATGGAGCAAAAGATTGAAGCAGCTGTCTCACACGGTGTCAATGTTTTCATATTTGACTGGTATTGGTATAATAATGCGCCGTTTCTGGAGCAAGCCTTGAGAAAAGGATTTTTATGCGCAAAAAATAATGATCGAATCCGGTTTTATATTATGTGGGCGAATCATGATGCCACAACCCTCTGGGACCTGAAGCGATCCCACGAGCAAAAAGTTATCTGGCAGGGAAAAGTCTCACGCACCGAATTTGAGCGTGCTGTAAACCGCATCATTAATGAATATTTTTCCCACCCTTCCTATTACAGGATCAATGGCAAACCGGTTATTTCCATATACGAGATTGGCACACTTATAAAAGGCTTGGGTGGAATGGAGCAAACAAGAAAAGCCCTGGATTATTTTCGCGATAAAACCTGCGCCGCGGGTTATAAAGGACTTCATATTCAGGCGATTCTTTGGGCTTCGATTCCTGCGACAATGTCCCTTGTTCCAGGCGATAAAACCCCTGCCCAATCCAATACCATAAAGTCCCTTGGAATTGACAGCCTCACCAGTTATCAATGGTGCCATTATATAAATCCCTGCGGTTCTTATAAGGAATGGGCAGAGCGCGCCATGAACCAGTGGGACAAGTGGAGCCTCGAGTTTCCTGTTCCGTATTATCCCCATGTATCTATCGGGTGGGACACGAATCCCCGTTTTAAAGAGTTCATGAAAGATATGATTACAGATTCAACGCCTAAGAAGTTCGGAAACTGTCTTTTAAGGGCAATGTCTTTT
>Ga0180437_10010917_pt1 | contig 10993 bp, 9 predicted proteins | sample SS_ome_4_FD_132410 | JGI IMG/M metagenome (GOLD analysis project Ga0180437, IMG submission 132410) | Hypersaline lake sediment archaeal communities from the Salton Sea, California, USA - SS_3_D_1 metaG | ecosystem: Environmental > Aquatic > Non-marine Saline and Alkaline > Hypersaline > Sediment... | reverse complement strand
TGCTCTTAGTGGCGGCCGTAATGAGCACCGCGTCCACACCACGCCCATCGGAAAAGCCCAGCCCCGCCATGATGGGATCCCCGCCTGCGCTGAGGTCCACCGTCTGAGCGCCGAACTGGCGCGCCAAATCAAGCCTGTGTGCATCAAAATCAACGCCCAACACTCGACAGCCGTTGGCGATGAGCATTTGCACAGTCATCAGCCCCACCAGGCCCAGGCCAATGACCGCCACGCTTTCGCCCAGGGTGGGGTTGGCCAGGCGGATGCCTTGCAGGCCGACCGCCGCCAGCACGGTGAAAGCGGCTTCATCGTCGGTCACACCCTCGGGAATACGGGCGCACAGATTTTGCGGCACACAGACCACCTCGGCGTGGGGACCGTTGGATATGACCCGGTCGCCCGCTGCAAAGCCAGTCACCCCCGCGCCGACCTCCAACACCACCCCCGCGTTGCAATACCCCAGAGGCAGAGGTTGGTCAAGGCGGGCAAAGACGGTCTCTAACGTGGGTAGCAAGCCATCCGTGCGGATTTTTTCCAGCACCTGGCGTACCTTTTCGGGCTGCGCTCGGGCTTTGGCCAACAGGTTAGCCTGGCCAAACTCAACCAGCATCCGCTCCGTGCCAGCGGAGATCAGACTGCGGCGGGTGGCAATCAGCAGGTGGCCGGGGTGACAAAGCGGGGTGGGGACAGTGCTGAGTTCGGTATCACCGGTTTTTAGGTTTTGCAGTATTTGTTTCACTGAATGGCCCTAATTAGCTTTTTATGCTCATTGGAAAGAGTGTAAACTTCCTTAGGAAGAGCTGCCATATTCTGTCTCCATCGGTCGATATCCGTGTGCTTAATTTGTAGAATTCGGTCGACTGTTCCTTCAACATCTCCAAGGTCAAGGGATACACCTAGCCCCAAAGTCTCCGCCAGCCGACCATCTTCTGTACCCTTCTGGGCGAACATAGGTCTTTGAAAACGACATGCTTCATAAAAGCGATTGGTCCGTGCCCAGCGCCAGTTGCCAAGCCCATCGCCTTGATAAGGATAGCATGCCCAGACCATGTCCACTTGCCCATACATGGAGGGTAGATCATCTGGCACCACATACGGACCACCATAGTCGATCTGAGGATCTATCCGTGCTTCTTCGTCCAAATCTTGCTCTCCCATAGAAATACCACGCAAATATAGCTGTGCCTGTCCACTACCTGCGTTTACGACTCGTTTCAATATTTGCCACGACCGGCAGCAACGAATTAAGCCAAAATAGCCAATGCGCAAACCACCATCCTCCTTGTTGTAGTCAATCGGGCTTGGCGATGTGGGGAATGCAGACTCATCCAGCTTGTTTTCAATAACCTGGTAACGCAAGGTCATTAGCCCCTGTATTCCGTGAAAATACCCAGAAATAAAGGCCTCTGAAGTAACAACAAGGATGTGTACGTGTCGCAGTAGGAATCGCTCCAACCTCCGTAAACTTCGAGCTAGCAGGCTTTTTCCTAGGAGGACGGCCCTGATGTCACCAACCTCGTAGATGATTTTCTGATGTTTGCTGGAAAACCTGCTGGCTAACCATGCCAGAAAGAGGGTATCCAGACCAAATGCATAAATTACATCTGATTCTTCAGCTTCTTTAAGGACTATGGGAAGTGCTTTGGCAAATGGTGCTGGCCGTCTGCAATAATTCTCATTCTGGATCTTACCTAATGAAAGGTATCCATCAGGCCACGGTTTGCCAGGGTAATAGTCCCTCTCAAAGGCGAGAATTTTTGCTTCGCAACCCAGAGCTTGCAGTGCACTTACTCGCTTGTGGTAGCGAACGTGTGAGGCCACAGGAAGCAAATATGTTATCTTCATCTGATTTTGTTGGTAATTCTGGTCATAGATCCATAGAATTTGGAAATACAGTCTTTGTACTCATGGTTGTTTTTTTCGTGATCTTCAGTAGTGCTCAATGTGATCGTTCTTTCTCCTAATTGACTGCACACTCTCACGCAGTTGTTCCCAAATCACCAGCGTCACATAACCCTACTCAACCATCGAATGCCACCGTGATGCACCAGTCGGATGCGAATATCTGGCAAGTGCTCCACCATATAGCACAGTAAGAAACGCAGCGCGTTCTCGTGAAGCAGTTTTCCCAGAGTCCTCGAAGTTCATTAAACTCAGCAAGACAACTTATTGGAGTGGAAGGGGTTCGTGGGCTTTGTGAGGGACGATGACGGCCTTTTCTGAGAAACAGGGTGCAGCCCTTTTGACAACTCCGCTGACAGCCATCCTGCGCTGAACATGTTGAGCGCTATAAGTGAAGGCAGTTTGAAATTGGCATTTGTGAACTCAACCAAAATCCAGACACACACAGTGAGAAACACAAACAATACAATGGCACGATTCTCCTGGTGTGCTTCTGCGTTAAGACTTCCAACGGCCCTCCTGAGAATGGTCATCAGGATACCCAGATAGAGGACCAGGCCCACAAGTCCGAACCGCAACAATATCCAGCCATACCCATTATGGGAATCTGTTCGAAGCGCAGTTTTAGACGGCCCCCTGCCAAAAGGGATCGATAGCGGGGCGTCGAATGTTTGAAAGATGGGCTGTACCAAATCTCGTATTCGCGCCTTGTAACTGGTCTGGGCGGAAGATGTACTAAGGGCCAGTCTGCTACCAAACCCCCGTTGGGAGGTCTCGATCCAATCCGCCAAGCCCCATAAAGCGAGAACCATAAGAATGACTAGAACCACGGCGCGAAACGAAAGCAAATTCCGCTTAGCCCCATATCTTCCCGTGAACAGTGTCAGTGTCCAGATGATTGCCAGCAAGCCTAACGAACTTCGCGATTGAGTCAGGGCAATGGCAAACGCGAGCAGTAGCGTGGCAAGCAAAGATACGACCTGTGTTTTTCTTTTTGTTGCATTAGTGCAATGCGCTAAGGCAAAACTCGCGTGCCACACCAGAGCAGTACCATAAATATTCGCATTCACCATAGTACCACGCACTCGCCAATTCATGGTTGGATCCAACATTATTGTGAGAAGCTCCTGTTTGCTAATGTATAATGGTGAAAACCATGCATTAACGTCAAACAAATTCCAGTATTGAGCGACACCCACTAATGCGGCCAGAAAAGCGGATACCAAGATATAACGTTTGGTAGTATCAGCGATTTCAGCAGACGCCAACAGGCGTTTCATTACTACATAAATTAATATATATTTAATAATTTGAGGAAGTAGTATTAAATCCTTGACAATCAAATTCTGACGAAAGGCAAGCACTCCGATATTCATTCCCACCATCCCACACAGTCCAAGATATGCAAAGAGAGCCGGCAAGGCGTCTCGTCTGGCATTTGATGGCGGTCGCCACCGCACGCTCAACAACACAAACGCAGCCACCGGAACCAGAAGGAAATCCTCCGCTTCCACCGCCGAAAAAAGAGAAGGGAGAAATTTGAGCGATGGCGAAAATACCACGCATAAAAGGATAAGACCGGGAAAATGCTTGAGATACTTGCTCATGTTTTCCAATACCACGGTTACCTAAGGCAATGCCAATTTCTGGTTCATCTTGCCAAAAATCCTTGCCGTCACGATGCTACCATAAGTAAACAATCTCATAAAAATGTAGATCCCTATGATGCCTATCGCTAGCATGGTATCAATTTCATTCCGTGACCATGCGCGTCTCACATTAGCCATATCCTGCTGAAACAGTCTCCAAGCATTGGCCATGCGAGATGAGATTTTTATTAGAAAGTTCGTACTTTTATCCCATTGATAAAATGATTTTATTTCTGAGCCATAGCTTTCTCTCATCATTCTTCTTATTCTGTGAACCCACCCATCGACAGGATGATATACAAGGGCAGATGTAGCGTATCCGATCTTGTATCCTTGTCGCCATGCCTTAATGGAAAAAACGGAATCTGCTGCAGTCTTGAGAGTTCCCTCAAATCCACCAAGAATCTCAAAGACCGTTTTAGGCACAAACGCGTTCAAGGCGGCAATATTTACATTGCTGCCCATCTTCTTTAAAGTATTTCTTTCAATATATTTGTCGTATGTATACAACCATTTACGAGCAGACGGAAGAGGTTCAACCTGTCCAGCAACAATATCAAACTGACGCAAGTGTTCAAGACCGGACTCCAGCCACTTCTTATCGACGACACAGTCACTGTCGGTGAAGGCGATAATGTCCCCCGCTGCAACGCTAACCCCTGCATTTCTTGCAGCGTAAACGGTGCAATTTGGCTCATAGATATAGGTCACGGGGTAATTTCTAATTATTGCAGCGGTCTCATCCATCGACCCATTATCCACAACAATCACCTCATAGCTGTCTCTGGAGAGGGTTTGAGAAAGAAGCGAGTTAAGGCAGGCATCGATTGTCGCTTCAACGTTGTATGCGGGCACCACCACAGATATCAAAATGGGGCAGGACTTGTTATCGCTTTTTTCGGTAATCATCTCTTCCATACTCCTGTTGATACAAGCCCAAAGCACCGGTCATCGTACCTGCTGCTGTACACAAATAGCCGATTCCTCGGATGACCTTATAACAACCTTTCCATACCGATGACACGACCACCGCCACCCCCAACCAGACCAGAAAGATCGCTCTCAGGATTGCGCGTACCTGATAGTGTTTCTTGGGTAAGAAACGATCACATTGAACACTTGTGTTGCCAAGACGGTAGCGTCTCATAAAGTACCATCGTTTCGTGGCGCGCGTAGCAGGAATATGCTCGTATACGATAGCATCATCCGCCCAGACAGCCGTTACACCGGTCTCTGCAACCCTCATAGCAAATAGACTGTCCGTACCTCCAGTCAAAGCCATTGATTCCTTGAAAGGCTTGGGGAATTGCGAAAATACAGCGCTTTCAATGAGTAGATTGCCTGTGTAGAATATTCGCTGACTGCTTCCTGTAGGCCACCTCGCGGACTCGTAAAATTTGCCCGCCACTGCCCACGCGGGGGGAGTGATTTCAAAGCGGGCCAGCACTGGCCCGGTGACAACCGAGGCATTGAACGTAGTGTGTACATAAAGCAGTTCATCCAGCCAATGTGGTTCAGCCTCTTCATCATCATCAATGAAGGCAATCAAATCACAACCGGCAGCGAGTTCAACCAGCCTATTCCTGACGAAAGGAATACCCCGTTTTTTCTCTATCTGGTAGTGAAGGGGAAATGGTAGGCTCTGTCGATAGGCTTCTGCAGTGCGTTTTCCGCTGGCCTCGGGGTCATTGTCAACGACGAAGACTTCGATTTCAGGCATAGGAACTCTGCAAAATTGTTGCTCCTTGATACTTTCCAGAAGCCTCTGCAATCCTCCCGGATTTCGAAACGTTGGAATGCAGATAGCTAAAGAAGAGACCTCATTCCGAACTGGTGATGCGATATCGGTGGTATTCAGCAAATCATGTCGAGGGAAATTCACATTACTCACTTTGTATCAATATCTCTTTTTGTAACCTGCAAGCGCTAAACCGACGCCAGCGGCACCAGCTTTACAAAGGACGGCCATTTGAGTGGTCCACCGAGGCAACCATCACTTCCTCAAAGGAGGCAGCGGCCTGCTCCCACGAGAACTTTTCTCTTGCCATCTTGAGACCTGTACGGCCCATCCGCAGCCTGAGATCCTCATTCGCCAGGAGCCGGTCAATCGCCGCCGCGATCTCATCTTGATCCTGCGGATCCTCCACCAGCAGCCCATTCACGTTGTCTATCACCACTGATGGCACCCTACCCTCCCTGGCGGCAACAACCGGGATGCCGCAGGCCCCGGCCTGCAAATGGATTGTGCCCTTAAGAAGTTACCTGACCAATGCTTTCACCAGGGTCCGCTTTGAAGTTGTGATTAGGTTGTAATCCAACGCCCTTAGAAGATAAATAACGGTTTCTGTCCGAGTCAGTCTCCTGGAAGAAACTCCCCCCCCCCCGGTATGCAATCCTCTTCATTCGTAATATAACGGGCATACCGGAAAAAATCGAGGTCAATAGTGTCGCCTTGATCCTTACATTGTTCAGGTGAGAAACCTTGTTGGGAGGGGTAGAGAATATTGCACGCGATAAAGCGCTCAGAATGTTAAGAGCCGTGCCGGGCACTTTCCGAGATAACCTGTAACGGATGATCGCCTTCTCTTGCATCAGGTAACGCTTGGTGGTGATTTCATCCCCTGGTTTGTTCTGAACGCGCTCATGGAAGGCCCGCAGACCCGGCACGAGACCAATGCGCAACCCCTGGAAGTACACACGATCTGCATATTCCTTATCTTCCCCATAATGCTCGAAGGCCGGGTTGAATAACCCCACGCGCTCAATGCAATCCCTGGACAGCAACCAAACTGCCGCGTTGATAAATCTTGCATCATACACATCCACCGGGCACCCATCCAGCAGTAGATCGCTCAGTAGTTGCCTTATGCTCGAGGCTTTCGAGATATGGCTGCTGAAGAGCTGCTCAAGGTTACGTCCGGTTCCATCAAGATGCAAGGGACTGAGGATACCGAACTTTGGATTTGATCGCTGCAAATCGGCAAGTCCCCCCGTGACATTCGGCTCCACATAAGCATCTTGGTTGATGAGTAGGACGTGCCCTGCTCCTTGATCATATGCATACTTTATACCAATATTGTTTGCTCTCCCAAAGCCAAGATTGTGGCTTAGGGAGAAAACAATCGCCTCCGGGCACACACGACGAATTATCTCCAAGGTTTGGTCAGTTGAGGCATTATCCACCACTACAACACGCAACGGGACATTGGACCCAAGCAAAGATCGGACACATTTTTCAACACAACTCTCGCCATTCCATGTAACTATCACTGCGAAGTTGTTGCTCATCTATGCACTTTCCCCAGTTGGAGAAGTCATTTTCGGTGAGCCCAATAAGCCTAGTTTGGTGACACGCCCGCGCAGCCATCCGTAAATAGACCTTAAAAGGAGGAACAGGTTATAGTGCATATGCCCATAGCGCAGAACGATTTGGAACTCTCGTCGTTCAGACGGGCTGAGAATGCTCGGATCCGCCTTAAGCTCCATGGACTGAAACTCACGTTTCATTCTCTTGAAGTATTGTCGTTGAGACTTGTCTGCCGACCGGTAAGTGTGTAGATACTTCACCGCCCTGGCCTCATTGACCAAGAGCCTGAGAGGCGTTTGCATACCGTTGGCTTCGACAAAATCAGATACCCTCTGCCACACATGGAAAACATGCAAACTATCGTTTCCCCGATACTCGCTGACCGAGCCCGCACGCTTCTTGCGGTAGAAGTATAGCGCGTCAGGAACGGTAACAATACGTTGAGCTGAAGCCAATGCGGCGATAACGAAAAACTGGTCTTGGTGGAAGACCCCTTCCGGGAAACGAAGCTGGTGTTTCTCAACAATCTCCCGTGAGAACAACCTGTTGCAGATGGTCAGGTTGCGCAGCAACCTCGGTCGCTGCTGTATTGAAAATGGCTCCGTAGCCATCATAAGATCGCCTGGAAGCGAGTAGTCGCAAGGCCCTTTGTCTTCATAGTAGGTTTGTATATTGCAGATCACAACATCAGCACGGTTAGCTTGTGCGGCTTCATGCATTACCCGAAACATATCCGGTGACACAAAGTCATCAGAATCCACAAACCCTATGTGTAGCCCTTTTGCTCTCTCGATCCCGACGTTGCGAGCGCCCCCCTGCCTGCCTTCAGGATGCCTCATCACGATCATATTCGTATGGTGTTTTGCGTAGTCTCTAAGAAGTTCATAGGATCCATCGGTTGAACCGTTGTCAACGCAGATGACCTCGATCTCCCGTAGAGTCTGGGTCATAAGACTATCCAGACACTCGCCCAAATACGCCTTGGTATTGAAGACCGGAATGATTACTGATACGACAGGGTCACCTTGCTCTAAAACCGGAAGAACCATTTCACCAGTCTCTGTTTGAGTTCCTTATACCTTTTGTACCGCAACTGATTACGCTTTTTCCGGTATTCGTCTTCGCCTATTAGTCCATTCTTGTACCATATGGCGTAGCGTTGTCTATACCGCTCCTCGTCGGTCATGTGATCAGTTGCTCCCCCTGTTCTGAAGTTGCACAAGACAGCATCGAGCGGATAAAACTTGATGCCTGCTTGCATAGCCCGGATGAGAAAGTCATAATCAGCAGTGGTTGCAAACTGCGGGTCGAATGCACCGATCTGTCTATAGACATCACGCCGCACGAAGCATGTGGGGTGTTGTGCCGCCGAGTGAATGCCCAGTCCCAAATTCAGCAGATAGTGCTCATATCTATAGCGGTATACCTGTATCTCTTTGCCGTCCCTCAAAAGCCTTAGGAATCCATAGAAAATCCCCACTTCGGGGTGGACTACAGATGCATCAGCGACAGCCTGAAGCGTGTGTGGCTCGTGGCAGTCATCACTATTGAGGATGCCGATGATATTGCCTTGCGTCATAGCAATACCCTTGTTGATAGCATCGTAGATACCCTCGTCCGGTTCGCTGATCCAGCGGAATTGCATTCCCCCTGACCGGAATTTTGCCTCATATTGTCTTACGATATCCACAGTTCCGTCAGAAGAGGCGCCATCAACAACCACATAGTCAACTTGTTGGTAAGTCTGCTGTAACACGGAGTCGAAAGCACGAGGTATCGTATCGGCACTGTTGCGGCATACCGTGACTATTGAAATCAGAGGCGAATCTTGCTCGTGTTTCATTGGTTTGTTCAAGTGGTCCTCAGTCAATGGCTTTAGGATAACAGATTATTCTCTTTCTTCGTAGCCTCACTGACTTGGCCTTCGCACTTGGAAATAAAATCCTCAATATCAAAGAAGCACTCCTCGACCTTCTGCAGTTCCTCAATTGGCCAATCCCACCACACAATCCCCTGTAGTTTTTTCACCAGCTCCTCTGGAAACCTGTAGCGCAAGATCCGTATTGGGTTTCCCACCACAATGGCATAGGGCGGAACATCCTTGGAGACTATGGTACCGGCCCCGATCACGGCCCCGTCCCCTACCGTGACACCGTCAAGAATGGTGACGTTCATTCCGATGAATACGTCGTTCCCGATATAGATGGGTTTTCTTTCCCGGACTTTATTGTAACTGCTGAGGGTCGTGCCGTTCTGTCTACTCGTTGAGTAGAACATTGGAGAGGTAGAAATTCCGTCTACCGGATGAATGCCGTACCCACAGTAGAAATTAGGGCCAATTGAGCAGAATTTGCCAATACGCGTTAGAGAAATCGAAGAGTTTCGAGCCACGTAGGAATAATCGCCGATGCTGGAGTTCAGGACTCGATGGGGCGGGTACAACATTGCCGTTGGCGCAACTGTACTATTCTTGAGGCTGCTGGGCCTCACACTATACTCGGGTCTATCTTTGTCCAATACCTTCAATTCCGGATAGACAAAGGTCAGCAAGCGCCTGCCATATTTTTGCAGAGGCGGCCTCATGATGCGAAGAAAGCTGCGGGCGAATTTGCGAAGGGAGACGTGTTGCTTTTTTCGAGTGGCACGACGACCTCTGCGCCATATCTTGTCCAACTCCTGGCGTAATTCGGTATTCTCCGCCACCGGAATCCTCGTGACCTTCAAATAGTCGACTGTCTCGCCGTTGTAAAACGGTGCAGGTGTGTGAACTCCGGTTTCGTCATGGCCGATATTGGTCAAAAGAGAGCGATGCGGGAATAATGAAAAACCGCCTGCAGTTAACCAGGATGCATACCAACGGACAGCCCATGTATGGAGTCTGCCATCTCGATTTGCAATGAGCTGGTGATAGAAGCTTGCCCCACCATCGATGTCAAACTCGCGTTTCGATATTCCTTGGGCATTCAGCCGCTCAAAAAGCTCATCCACGTCGTGGCAGTAGTGCGCCCACGCCCGTTGCCAGGTCGCCCAGCCATGGCATTGAAGAATCCGCAGAAAGGACGTACCCTCTGCGCCCACACACCTCGGGGTGCCGTAGATCATGCCGCTGACGTGCATAACGTGGTCGTCGTCAGCATAGGTCTCCAGGGCCTCGTTCATGTAGAGAAGAAAGCCCTGGCGGGTGACGATATCATCCTCCAGCACAATCACGCGCCCATGGCGGTTTACTACGTCGGTGACGCCAGAGACAATGGAATCAGCCAAACCTTTGTTATATTCCGCCTCGATGATTTTGACCTCTTTGCACCAGGACTGGCTGCGGATTATGGCCCGCACTGCGCTGATTCGCTCAAGGTCCTCCGGCAAAGCGCCGAATTTTGGGCCGTCGGCGTAAATGTAGAGCGTCGACTGGTCGGCCAGTTCGTTTGCCGCCAGGGCCTCCAGCGTTTGCCGGGTATGGTCTGGACGTTTATAGACGAAAAGTATGATGGGCGCGAGTTGGATCATAACTCCTATTTATCCCTCGTACTGGTGGATGGCCGAGAAAAATCCTGTTTTGGCCATTTCCGGACCAACTCCTCCGCCATTTCCCCGTAGAATAGGCACATCAACACTAAGACTCCCTGATAATCTCCACGCTTCTACCCGTGTTACCTTTAGAAATTTAGGTCAACCGCACAACAGCGCCGAGCAGATGGTCCCCTCGATTATACCTAGACTGACAATTGTTGGCTGTGTTCTTATCATTGGCATTGTTGACAAAACAGATCGGACTATTTATTGATGTCTGTAGGGGTTGCGAGGCAATATATTTATGCGGTATCCTGCTTGTCGCAATGTCTCGTTAACGGCTTCACTAGGGACAGCCTTGAAGATCGCACACGAAACCTTTTTATATGAAGCCTGATTCAATCCTAGTTCACAAAGTCTGTCCCTTTTTGCTATCGCCCTCTTGATCTGTTGAAACATCGGCGAATCTAGTGAAGACTGTTCAACACCCTTAATATATGTGTCATTGAGGTACTTAAAGGCACACATACTATAATCAAGAGCGAGTGCGATTTTCTCTATTTCCCGTTCCGATACCCTGAACACATAGTTGCCAACTTCTTCCCAATCATTCCAATAGGGGCGA
>Ga0180437_10010916_pt1 | contig 10994 bp, 10 predicted proteins | sample SS_ome_4_FD_132410 | JGI IMG/M metagenome (GOLD analysis project Ga0180437, IMG submission 132410) | Hypersaline lake sediment archaeal communities from the Salton Sea, California, USA - SS_3_D_1 metaG | ecosystem: Environmental > Aquatic > Non-marine Saline and Alkaline > Hypersaline >... | reverse complement strand
CCAGAATAATTGAGTAAAATCGCAAATATCGCTATTAATGAAAACAACCTTGGCAATGTCTGCTAATGCGTCCGAAATTTTATCAATTGAATATCCCATAACCACAATAGGTTCTAATTTTTTAGCTTGTTTTACTCCTCCAGCTTGAGTTTGAATTATCTGTAAATTTAGTAAAAATGTAAGTTCATGGATCCTTTTTTCAATTTTGCTGGCTTCATTAGCAATATCTTTGCTGCCAAATTTAATTGCACTATAAGATAGATCTATCATAAAATCGATATTTTGTTTCATTTCTTTCAGAATATCTTTTAATGATAGAGGCTTATACTGAAATTTCTTTTTCTTACTGGGCATTATTCTATTCTCTACAACTTTTCTTTTATTTTAATTTTATATAAATATTTGCAAAAAGATTATTAATAATAATGGCGTTAAAAAGTCAAGCAAGGAAGTTGTTAACGGGATGAGGTAGTTATTTGGATCTTTTCCTAATTTGAATAATAATATGGAACTAATAAAGAGAAATATAAACATTATTCCAAATAAAAAAAGAATTGTTACTATTATAATTGATATTATTAAAAACGGATTAATAATCTCTATACCAGAAGCGATTCCTAAGCTATAACCAATAATTAGTAGCACGAAAATACTTAGAATTAACGTTATTAGCAATCCATAAAAATCTTGAATTAATTTATTCGACTTTTTAAGTTTTGGAGGAATTATACCAATATAGAGATGAGATGTTAATCTAGAAGTTAAAATAGTAGAAATATCACCTATCAAAGAATTCAAAGAAGGTAAAAGTAATAAGATAATTGGAAAACTATAGAATATTCCTTGATTTTCTGATAAAAAAGTCCCAGATACTATTCCGATCATAGAAGAGATAATTACTATAATAAAAGATTCCTTGAAGATTTTCTTAAAATATTCCATTTAGGGCACCCCAAAAAGTAATATTGTTAGAAAAAAACATAAAACTGTAAGAAAATCATCAATTGCAGTCATAATTGGACTTACCACATTATTAGGATCTAATCCATTTTTGAAAACTATATAGTTTAGTAATGTGGAGCAAGGAATAGATACAACTAATGTGAACGAAATAGAGATTATTGGAATGAAAATTAACGTTATTAAGGGAATTAAATCTATTTTAATTAAAAATAGATTTAAGAGAACAGTAAAAACTCCAATCAAAAATCCGTTAATTATTGCTAGTGAATAGGTTGCCAATATATTTTGAAACAATGAACTTTTATTAAATTCTCCGATTATGAAATCTCGTGAAGTTCTTGCGATATAGGGACCACTAAGGTTACCTCTGATAGAAAGTAATGCGGGGATAATTAAAATCAAAAGAATAAAGCTTTTAAAAGGTAATATTATAACAGAAAGAACAACTCCAGCTAAAATATCCCCGATAATAGATACAATCTCTGAAGGAAAAGCCTCTTTAACAATTTTACCTTTTGAGTCGCGATCTTCCATTTTTTAACGCCGATAGTGTTGATTGAAAAACTATATCTATCATCGAACATTTCTTTATAATAATTTAAATTATCTAGATTATTTAAAATTATTTATGACCTAAGGTTTCAATTAATAAATACAGTAATATGCGCTTTTTGGGGATATTTATTGGTATCTCAGTTTTTAAGCTTGTATTTTTTTTTTTTTGTTAGGTAATCCTAATAGCATATTCTGAAAGTACTAGAATATCATCATTGAACAGAAAACTACTTATAATGTATTTACAAATAATATTAAATATGAAAGTGGTTCCATATGAATCTCGATTGTCTGCTGGAAAAATATTGGTAAAATCCCTTGAAAACACGAATAAGGAAATAAAAGAAAATGTCAATGCAAATCCTTCTAATTTTTTTGTATTTGCCATTCCTAATGGAGGTGTTCCGGTAGCTGAAGGTTTTTGTACTGCGACTACACTTTCCTATGAACTTTTAATTGTTAGAAAAATTAAAATTCCATATAATCCTGAGGCAGGATTCGGCTCAATCACTACAGATGGAACTATCTTATTGAACGAAAGATTACTATCTCAGCTTCATTTAAGTAGAGAACAAATAGAATATTCAATTGAAGTTACTAAAAATGAGATTCAAGACAGATTAAAATTTTATGGTAAAGATTCTCTCGAACAGGATTTTTATAGCAAAAAAATTCAAGATAAGACTATTTTTTTAATTGATGATGGTTTAGCATCTGGTTATACTATGTTAGCAGCAGTAAAAATGATAAAGAGCTATAAGCCCATTAAAGTAATAATCGCTGTTCCAACTGCTCCACTCCGCACTATTGAAATATTAAATGATAAAGTAGACACAATTATCTGCCCCAATATAAGAAATACTGCTTGGTTTGCCGTAGCAGATGCTTATAAAAACTGGTATGACGTTTCCGAGTTAGAAGTTAAGGAAATAATCCAAAAATCACATTATTATCAAAAATAAAAAGAAATAAAAAAAAAAGATTTAATAAAATTTGATTTTCTTTTTGTTTATCACTCTAATAAGTAAACTTGCAGTTAAAATTAACCCCATTATAAGTAAAAATGGACTGTAACCAGGAATCCCAGGACCACTTGGAGGTGTTGGAACATAGGAAATAGCAAATAAAAGTGAATCCGCTGAAAAGGCTAAATATGATACAATTATCGAATTACTTCCAAGATCAATTTCATAGACATTGGGAGGAGCCATTTCCCAAGTTGAAAGCCCAGAAACGTTCCAAGCAAAGAGATATACTTCAGTTGTAGCTAGATTGATTGAAGATGGAAAGGTGATAGTCATCGTGATATTTCCACTGACTGCTGATGGATGGCTAATAATTTGATCTAAAAAGCAGAGAGCAGTCCCATTTGGAAGGGGAACGTAGACAGGATTTAATGGAAATAAAGCATAATAATGTTCAAAAGGTAAGCTGGTTATGTTGAAATTAATTGAAAAGTCAATACTTAAAACAAAATTACTCTCATAATCAATATTAGATACACCTAATGTTAGATTTTCAAAGTTTAAGGGATATACTGAAGTATACGACCAATCGGCTGGATCACTTCCTGGTTGGTTTACCCACCCACCTAAATAGGTTAGCATTCCAGATGTACTATCAATATAGAAGTTCATTTGTCTGTTCAGAGTAGTATTTACTAAGATGACATAATTACTTCCATAGGTTATGTCGTCAAAAACAGGACTATACGCACTAAATAATCCAGAAAAATCACTCCCTTCAGATCCTTTAGGAAATGCTAAAGGAAATCCATGACCCACAATAAAAACAAGTGGAGATAAAGGCCAATATATATTTGCTATACCAAGAGGTTCTGCAAATGATTCAGATTCCCACATTTCAGTAGTTGGATTCCAAATATCAAAATCTGCTAATAAAGCTGAGAAGAATTGTAATTCTGGTTGCCCAGAAGGAATTGAAAATAATCCACCTGAGTCCAATTCTAGTAGAGTCATATTAAGGAAAAGAAAATAAGTACCTACCACCGTCGCACGAATTATCGAATCATCATGATCATCTTCATTTACTTTATAATAGAAAATATCTCCTGGTTCTAATGACCAATCTACTAATGTCATTTCTTTTTGCTCATAATAAATAAGTTCCCCTGAAATAAGCCAAGTAAATGATTTATAGAAACCTGTGGTTTTATCTATAACACCTTTAACAGCTTCGGAACCGGTTGAGTTTGAGAGATTAAATTCTAATTCAGTACCATCAATGAGTTCCACAGTATCCAACGGAGCACCAATCATCCGCAATTTATCGGTATTCCAAGTGAATTCTAAATCCTCAATAGTTGTGCTTGTAGGTAATATAATTAATAGATATGGAGGTGATGGCTCAAATAAGGTCGAATAGAAATTATTAGCAGCACCCATCGGAAAATCACTTCCATCAAACTCATAATCTGTTCCATTCCATATATATAAATCAGCTAAAACAAACTGAAAAACCATCGGAATCGTTTCTTCAAAATTAAAACTATTATATGGCATTGGAACAATATCATCTGTTATGTTTGTAACAGTAAGTTTTAAATCATATGCCTCTCCATATCCGTCATGACTAAGCCCTTCAAAATAATCATAGTAAACCGAGTCTCCGACATCCACTCCCCACTCAACTTCATCAGTTATATCATAATCGAAGACTCGCTGAAGAGTTGCATTTATTTCTACTGGTCCATCCATATTTGCTATCACAGAGGTCTCTCCATATTTCAATGTACCGTTATTTCCATAGTATTCTGCATAAGCATAATAACCGTGGGATGAATTCTCAAATAGCAGGCTATTTGCTCCGAGATTATATTCAAAAGAATCAAATGGATTAAAGATCATAGTCGATAAAGGACTATACATTGTTTGATTCAATATGGGTGCTAAAACGTCAAGTTCTAATGCACTATTATTTATTGGAAGTAACTGTGGGATAGAACTCATTCCGCCTCGATATCTATGATGAATCATGTCAGTTTCATTATAATTGAAAATCGCATATTCCTCGGGATCATAAAAGGGTATGAGCTCCATAGTTAATGGATCATAATAACACCGTGTCGCATTTACTACTGAAAATTGATGAATGCCAAGCCACTCCATTGTTACATTTTCAATTGAACTAATGTTGTAGATCCAGATATCTCGAAACATACTAATTATGTCTCCTGACGTTTCATTTTTGAGGATAAATTCAGCTTCAAAATACAGTTCATCCCCAATTTCAACACCCCAATGCCAGCTATTATATTCGCTATCTTCTGGAATATCAGGACCAGCTAATGCCGCAGGAATTGATGTAAAAATCATCAGAAAAATAGAAACCACAAGTAGGGTTAATAAAATTGAGATTTTACTCTTATATAATTTTCTCATAGAACATCAAATACATTCTTATTTTTAGATAAATTCAATTCCAAAAAATTTTGGATTAAGATATGAAGACGTGTTTTAGATTTTTATATTTATTGGATCTATGGACATTTCTGTCTATTCAGTATAATTTTGTAATAAATATAAAGAGATATGATTTTAGCATATTTAGCTTATTTAGTTTTTTATTAATCCATATAATTTGTTAAAAAAAGTTTTTATCCAAGTATATCATAAAAAGATATTAAGCTTTCATTATAAATGTATAAATTAATAACTTTTTTCATGAATAAATGTGTTCTAATAAATTTGCAATAATAACTGAAAACCTCACGAAAGAGTTCGGAAAATTAAAGGCAGTAAAAGATCTTTCACTTAAAATTCCGTCTGGCATTACCTTTGGCTTTCTAGGTCCTAATGGAGCAGGTAAAACAACCACCATACGATTATTGAATACCATCATTAAACCCACTTCTGGAACAGCTATAGTTGCAGGATACGATATTAATTCAGAAAAAAAGAAAGTAAAATCTAAAACCGGTTTTTTACCAGAATCTCCCGGTTTATATGAAAAATTAACTGCAAGAGAATTTTTGGAATTCATTGGATCTCTCTATTATTTAGAAGATAACATACTTTCTCCTCGAATAGACGAATTATTAAAAATTTTTGGTTTACAAGATAAAAAATATGATCTCTTAGAAGGATATTCCAGAGGAATGAAACAAAAAATTTGTTTATGTGCCGCTTTGATTCATGATCCCGAGATTATATTTTTAGATGAACCCACTGCTAATCTAGATCCTATAGCTGCAAAGATGGTCAAAAACCTTATTTTAAGTTTAGTGAAAAAAGCAAATAAGACACTTTTTATATGTACTCATTTCTTAGATGTAGCTCAAGATCTCTGTGACTCAATCGGAATAATTAATGATGGTGAATTAAAGATTCAAGGTTATCCTCAAGAAATCATTACTTCAACAGGCACAGAAAATTTAGAAGAAGCCTATTTAAAAATTATGGGAGCTCAAATTGATGAAGATTTATTGTCATGGAGATATTAGTTTGTTAAGTTAAATTAACAGAAAGGTGATATCAAATTCTTCTTTGGTTAAAGATTGCTCGAAATGAAATCAGGAAAAAAACACCTTTATTTCGAAAAAATCGTAAACTCTACTTTATTTTATTATATGGTTTTTTTCTATTGTGGGCGATATATATTGGTCCTGTTTTATTTGATCTTATTATCCCAGATCTCATCAAATCATTCTCATCTTATTTTTTAGCTTTTGTCCATGAAATAATCGAATATTTCTTTATGATTTTTTTCTTAATTTTTATTTTATACCCATTATTCTTACTTTATAGAAAGCTAGAAAATTCTATGAAAGATAAGATTTTGTCAACACCAGCAAAACCGGGAGATCTCTTTCTTGGTGAATTTCTTGGACAATTACCACTAATTATAATATTTATTTTAGGAATAGGGCCTTTAGCTCTCTCTTTATTCATTCAAATTAATCCATCCATGACGATGCTTCATTATATCTCATTTTATCTTATTTTTTTTTCATTAATCATCTTTAGTTTATTGATTGGTACAATCTTAGCGAATTGGTTAGAACATAAATTTTTCACATCCAAGAGAGCAGCAAGTTTGAGTAATTCATTTTTTCTGTTATTACCATTTGTTGTAATCATTCTAATTTATATATTCGATTTTGTGTTTGAAATAGTAAACCTTAATAAAGAATTAAAACCTTGGATGAATTTATTTCCCTCATTTTGGTATTCAAGTGCAATTCTTTACCTTATTGAGCCAAGTTTGATCGAAAATTACTTTTTAAATATTTGGATTATCCTTTTTCTTATAATAGCTATCCCCTTAATCATTGCTTATGTCTCTTATAAAAAAGCAGGAAAGTTTTATGATCTTGAACATCCAATTAAAAATGAGCTAATAAGAGTGAAATATGAAGGAAGAGTAAGTAAAATTATTAAATATCTCACATTCCGAAAATATCGAAATTTAGTGATAACCCAATTTAAAGAATTCATAAGAAAAAGAGAAAATATCAATCGTTTACTTTACATTATTGCTTTTAACGTATTCTTTGGTTTCTTCCTCCTTATCTCGTTAAATGAACCCTTATTATCAATTGAAGATTATTTAGTTGGAAATCCTCCCACTTCGATTCCTGTATCTTATTTTAGTCATTCTGTAATGATTATCCTATCTTGGACAGGGGGATTCACATTTGGAATTTTTATGGGTGTATATGTATTTTCAAATTCAAAAGAACTCGCATCTATATATAAGAGATCAATTAGGGGTATTAAGCCATTAGTTTTTTCCTTTATATATTTAATGATATACATTATTCTCTTAAATGATATAATATTGACAATATTCTTTACAATCATATTCCAATTAGATTTTTTAAATGCATTCACATTTTTCTCTACATACATGCTAAATTCTTTTATAATTGTAGTTCAAGCAATAAGTATACAATGTATCAAACCATTATATAGAGAGAAAGGGAAATTCATTTATTTTAATGTTTACTTGATTGCGATTTTACAGATATTTGCATTCTTTCTAGCCTTAACAATATTAATTCCTATTGCTCATTATTCGATGAACTATACGACTGGGTTAATTTATGTATTTTTGCTTTATATCGCTATTTCCTTTGGATTAGCAATATTACTCATAACTATAGGGATAATAAAACTAAATAGAATTTAATAACTCAGTCACATATTAGTAGATTTTCTCTTCTTAAAGAAATTATGAATTGTACTTATTATTAGAGGAACAAATAAAAGAATAAAGCCTAAGGGATTTAAAAATATAAAGTCAATTAAATCCAAAATAATTTCCAAGGGTTCTTGAAAAAATAATTGGACGATAAAGAACAATAAAACTGCAGTACCAAATAACAAAAAGAATAAATCAACCTTTATTGATGATAAAAGCACTAAAAGAATCATCAAAAAAAACACAGCGTCTAAGAATTTCATATATCATCCAAAATTTCCATTTTATTAATTTTTACTTAAACAATTTTAATTCCTATTAATGAAAATAAAAAAAAGTATATATTTTAAAATTGTATTCTTCTTATTTCTTTCTCTTTTTCATAATGCTGTATATTAAACCTACTGTGCTAGCAAAAGTTAATCCAAATAATATTGTCAATTCATAACCCGGAATTCCTCCCACACCTTCTCCCTCTAAATATCCTGTTGCCATAAGTAAGCCCCCATATTCGACCTCTCCTCTAGTAAAGACTCCCTTAGCGTTCCATGTTAAGCTTATTTCTGCATTTGAAAGTGAAAGAGTACCAACGGTATAATTTTCCCCTCCCATCATTTTCAATACCCATTCTAAATACTTATCATTTAAGTTTATAGTTAATCCATTTGATAGGGCGGATACAGTGACATTACCAGCAGTATAAGGACTTGTTAAAATATGCGTATTCCAGTATGTAGCTATCAGAACCCAATTTAAGCCTATGGGAACAAAAACAGGCATACCTCCGCCAGCAATATAGAATTGCCAATTAGTTGAATTGAAATATGTTGGATCGTTTAAATACATCATTGGTGAAGAGTAGACTGAAGAATTAACCACCAAGGTATAATTATCATTGCAAAATGAGATATATTCATCAAAATAAAGCCCGGAAGCTTCAGGAATAGGATAATAGCCAGGAGGATTAAGTTCATCTGAAACATTTGTTAATACTAATCTCATTCCTGCTCCCTGCATAAAATTAAAAGGACAGTATGTATTATTTTGCCACCATTCAGATAGATATTCGTACATAAATGTCCAATTGTCTCCAAATAATGCATTGGCAGTAGTATTCAAATTGTCAGCAGCTAAATCAGCTTTCCAAGTATAAGTTTCACCAGTTCTTATTCCAACATAACTAGGAGGAGCAGCAATTGAAAAGTCCATAAAACAAAGAAACAAGATAGCACTTAAAAATGAAATTGATATTACTTTTGTCTTTTTCATTTAATTTCACATTCCTCTATTATTAGAAGATTTTGTTATAAATTTCTGTTATTATTTATATCCTCAATCAAATATTTAAACTATTTTGTAAAAATTAGCTTTGAATTAATAAATAGCTTGATTCTATGGATAGGAAAATTTAACGGAATATTATTTTAATTTTCTTGTCTTTTTTTAGTTTTATCGAATAAAGCATTCAATTCCTTTAATATTGCTGATTTAGCGTTTCTACTCTCTCGAACTGTTGTTTCAAATTGTTGGTTTGGAGTTTGTTCTTTTGCAAATTCTAGTTTTGGGGGAGGTCTTAATTCTGTTTTTTTAATAGGGATTTTTCGTTCAATAGCCCTTATTCTACTATCTAATTCATTATATTGAACCATAACACTTTCTGATAAGCGAATTATTCCATTAAGGGTACTTTCTAATACCGTAGCCATTCCTTCTAACTTTCCTTCAGTTAATATACCAGTTTGAGCCATTGTATTCTTTAAGTATCTGGAAAACTTTGGTTCATTCGCGATAGCTGAATATATTGAGCTCATATAAATTTCATATTCAATTTCATCCGTTTCTGAGAAAATTGTTTTGATCATGCCCTTTATAAGTTCAACATTAAGTAAAGTTTCCGGATCATCCTTAATGTCTGGATCAAATTTATGGATAAAAATTAAAATATAGGGGCTTTCTTCTAATTTTTTAAATACATCAAGAATTTGTTTAAAATATTTTAGGCTTGTGTCATAGTTATCTGGGTCTTGTAGATCAATGACATAAATTACTAGATCAACCTTGAGGAAATATTTTTCGGGATTACTCAAATAAACGTTTCTATATTCTTCTTGACCTCCAAAATCCCATAAAATAAGAGCCATATCTGATGTAACTATCTCCTTTCGCTGAACTCCTTTGGTGGGAGCTAATTTAGCTAAATCTTTAATTCCAATTTGACCCCCAAACTTCTGTAATATCGTTGTTTTTCCTGCATTTGATAAACCAATTACGACAATTTTTTGCTCTTTTGATACATATGATTCTGATTCTTCTTGGATCCGTTTGATTATGCGTGATATCGTGACAGCTTTTTCAAGCTTCTCTTCAATCTCGAGATCAGTCTGCAAGATATGCTCAATCTTACGTTTTGATGCTTTGTTTTGATATAAATCTGAGAATGGTTCTTCTGGGTCAAGATCAGCAAACTGACGAATCGTTGAAATATCAAGCAATTCTAGCAACAGTGCAGCATCAGCATCGGTTAAAAAATTGAAACTAGCAGTCGCTAAATTTGCAATATCATCTAACTTCAGCTTTTTAACATTAATTATATTAGAAGTATCTAAAAATTTAGTTATAAGCTCTACTATTTTATCTGCCATTGTCCTTTTGAATCAATATTTGTGATGAATATAGATTTATAACTTTATGTTCTTTTTCCTCATAATACCTTAAGTTGAATTTAAAAACCGATTCCAAAATTTACTTTTTTAGATAATATCTGAAAGAAATCTTAAAATTTAAAAGAAAAGTAAAAAAAATAATAAATTATGAACTTACCAGCTGAAACAGAATAGAAGCATGTGGAATAAAGAACTGATCGCCTTTTTTAATCACAACAGTATGAAAATACTCTGCGAGACCAAGGAAACCCCGAATTACACTTTCATCTTCTTCGAATTTAAACGTAACCTTAGCAATAGCTGAACTAGTACTAAAACCAACTTTATCGTACACCCGCTCATCGATTAAAGGTATTTTGAGCTCGTTTACGATTTCATATACTCTTTTTATGAAGAGCTCTCTTTTTGGCATATAGCATAACACCTATGTAAATTTGTTTTTTGAATTTATTAGTAAATAATTATAATAATATAATTAATAGTATTTATTTTTAATAATATTTATTCTTTGAAGTAATTTAAGCTTATGATACTAAATAAATTTCGCAGAATTTTGAAATCTAATTTTTCGGGAAGTCTGTAAAGAAAAATTTAATAAAAATATAAAAATAAAAATAAAAATTAATATAATAGAATTATCACTATAAATAT
>Ga0180437_10010914_pt1 | contig 10995 bp, 10 predicted proteins | sample SS_ome_4_FD_132410 | JGI IMG/M metagenome (GOLD analysis project Ga0180437, IMG submission 132410) | Hypersaline lake sediment archaeal communities from the Salton Sea, California, USA - SS_3_D_1 metaG | ecosystem: Environmental > Aquatic > Non-marine Saline and Alkaline > Hypersaline >... | reverse complement strand
GAGGCACTCAGGCAGGTCGAGATTGCCAAGGAGGCCTGGCTTGAGGCAGCCCGTGCTGAGGACAAACCGATCCCGGAGCCCAGGTATCGGCCAGTGATATACCAGGTGGCATCTTAAAGGCAGTGTCCTGAGCTTGCCGAAGGGTTGCCTGCCCCCGCCGATAAAGAGGCGAACCGACGGCTTGCCTCTACCAGCGGCAGACCTGGCATGAGCTTGTCGAATGCTCGAGGCCACGGACCGGCGGATTGATGCGCTATTGAATCGCTGACCCGCTGAGTGGGATGAGGACGCTGAAAGAATGGCTATCAGCGCCTCAGCGGTTCAATGGGCTGACGAAGGAGGAGATTGCGGTGGTGGAGGGAGGGGCCTAATCAGTCTGCTCGGGGAACTCTGTGGCAAGAAAGTCGCGGACCGTGAGGATGGGGATGTCCGCGTATGCGCCCACGTCCAGGAGGTGGTTGTCACCAGACACAACGTAGGCAGCATCGGCAACGACGGCACAGCGAAGGAAAACGTCATCGTCCGGGTCAGCAGCCACGATGGGGTCCCCTTCTGGCACTTCAAAGACAGAAGCCAGGTTCATGGCGTAGGTGACCAATTCCGCAGGGGTCAGATCTATTTGTTCCAGGCGAGGTTGGAGCCGTTCGTAGGACAGTACTTTGGCCAGTTCGACGAGCATAGGGGGTGCCATGCAAAGCTCGATTTCGCCTGCCTCGGCTAGGCGCAGTAACTTCCAGGGCTTCCCCCGCCACAACAAACTGGAAACCCAGATGTTGGTGTCAATCACGATGCGCACGGCTTATCTCGTTCGTCGCTGCCGTCGAACCTCGTGGACAATCTCGTTGATCTCGTCCAAGGATAACGGTTCCCCTTCTGGTGCTTGAGCTACGATCTTTGTCACCGGAGGAAGCGTGATGCGCTTAAAGTGCAAAGTGTCCCCTTCAACCCAGACGACGAAACGATCTGAAGGACGAAAACGGGCAGCGATCTCTTCAGGCAGTTTCAGGGTGTGTTGCGGAGTGAGTTCAGCTATCTCGACCATCTTGGCCTCCCCTTAGGTGGCGAATAGATTTCTACGGATAGTATACTATACCTCCTGTCCGGTGTCAATCTTGCATTAGGAAACCCTGCTCGCTGAGCAGACGAGAGTTAGAAGAAAAAGAAACGGAGGAAACAATGAGCAAACTGTACTTTACCCTGAACGAGAGCCCACAAGTTGTCTTGGATGTCATGAGCAATGTGGAACAGCAAGCCCAAGCAACCAGGGGGAGCTGGAACAGAGGTTGCCTCGTGACCCTTGGTCTGTTGGTCTTGGGCGTGCCCTTTTTCTTCATTGACATGGTCATGGAGTACAATTGCCTGACCTTCTCCCTGGTCGGTGGCATCCTGTGGGTTGCGGCTTTCATCGTTGGACTGCGTTTGCTGCTAACCGGGCGGGCCAAGGTGGAGTCGCTCCAATACTCGGCTGCCCGTACCATCATCAAGACCCTCAAGGATGACATAGGGCGGAAGGGCCGTCTCATCGGTTGGCTGGACCTGACCGGACCCCAGCAGAAATCCAAGGTATTCCGGACTGGGCGCACCCGTTCTGGCAGAATCAAGACCTACTATCGAGACCCCTGGCTGCAAGCCAAAGTCAAGCTGGTGGACGGCAACCTGCTGCGCTTGACTTTGATGGAGCAACTCAAAGTGAAGAAGGGATATGTCGCTGCTCGCGAGCAGCGATTGAAAGCCAGAATAGTGGTGAATCAGGACCTGTACAACATCCGTGCCTTCTCCCAAGAGGAGATCCAGACCCAGTTGCCTCCAGCACGCCTGGATGTCCAGGGAGGCATCATCAACCTGGCCTATGCTACTGGAAAAAAGCTGGAACCCTGGGATGTCCTCAACAGCCTGAAGTTTCTCTACTCACACTTGGAGCCGAAAGCAGAGCTCTCACTGGCGGGGTAAATAGGCCCATAGTGGCCGCTTTAAACTTTTCAGATAGCAAGGAGATGACATTCATGAGAGAGGAATACAAAGAGGGAACTTATAAAATCGTGGCCAAGGTCATCAGTCAGGAAGGGACCTGCGCATTTGGCCACAAGGTGGGTGACACCGTAGTCTTTGACGGAGAGACCGTGGAGGGCAGGATTTGCATCAGCGCCCTTTACAGCTTCATACCCAAGGTCTTTGCCATGCACTACGGGATCAACTTTCCCTGGCTTGATGACAAGGACGTGGCCACCCACGCCTGCCCTGATGCCTACAATCCGGTGGTCTTTGAGATACGGCGGGTGCGGGAGGAGAGTTGGCGCGTCTGAGAGTAACGGGCTTGCTTTAAGCCTGATTTTGGTGTATGATAGGAAGCAAAGGGAATACTGGAACAAGCAGCACACCTTTTGAGCCATAATGGCATCCCCCTTCAACGGAGACTGTCCAAGGGGCAGAGGAACAAAATGCTGGAGATGCTTTCCGATCCTCAGTCGGTCGCTGTAATTGGCGCTTCCCGCGACGAACGGAAACTGGGCTATGGCGTCCTTTCTAACATCATAACCTATGGTTACCAGGGCCGAGTCTATCCCATTAACCCCAAGGCCGACGAGATCTTGGGCCTGAGGTGCTACCCCGGCGTCTTGGACGTGCCCGACCCCATTGACTTGGCGGTGATTGTGATCCCCCGTAAGTATGTGGCCTCCAGCCTGGAAGAATGTGGTCAGAAGGGGGTCAAAGCGGTGATCATCATTACGGCTGGCTTCCGTGAGGTGGGCAGCGAGGGCATGAAGATGGAGCGGGAGCTCATCGCCATCGCCCAGCGGTATGGGATGCGTTTGGTGGGTCCCAATTGCCTGGGCATCATTGATACCGTGGCCAAACTCAACGCTTCTTTTGCCGCTGGCATGCCTTACCCAGGTAGTATCGCCTTCATGTCCCAATCAGGAGCCCTCTGTACTGCCGTCCTCGATATGTCCATAGGCGAGAGGGTGGGTTTCTCCCGCTTTGTCAGTCTGGGCAACAAAGCCGATCTCAACGAGATTGATTTCATCGAAACCTGGAGAGACGACCCTCATACCAAAGTGATGATGGCCTATCTAGAAGGGATCACCGATGGGACTCGTTTCATACGCGTGGCCAGGGAGGTCGCCAAACACAAGCCCATCATCGCCATCAAGTCGGGTACGACCAGTGCTGGCTCTCGGGCTGTTTCCTCTCATACCGGCACCCTGGCTGGCTCTGAACGGGCCTACGAGGCAGCCTTCAACCAGACAGGCATCATCCGCGCCGGTTCTGTGCAAGACCTCTTCGACTACTCCATCGCCTTTGCCCGCCAGCCACCGCTTTCGAGGAACCGTATCGCCATCGTCACCAATGCTGGCGGGCCTGGTATCATGGCCACCGACGCCTGTGAACGAGCTGGCCTGCAACTGGCCTCGCTGGAGCGAAAAACCCTGGACGCTCTGAGGGAGAGCCTGCCACCTGAGGCCAGTATCCTGAACCCCGTTGATGTTATAGGGGATGCCCCGCCCGACCGCTATGGCCTGGCTTTGGAAGCGGTTCTCGGGGACGCCAACGTGGGGGGGGTCATCGCCATCATCGCTCCCCAGGTCATGACCAATGCTGTGGAGATAGCAAGAGTCATAGGCGAGCTATCCACCAGGTATGAAAAAACTATCCTGGGCTGCTTCATGGGTGAGCCCACTGTAGCGGCTGGCGTCGAGATCTTGCACAAGTATCACGTGCCCAACTACCCTATACCGGAGCGGGCGGTGGCGGCCATGGCCGCTATGATGCGCTATAGCCAGTGGTTGGAATTGCCTCCTCTCGAAATTGAGGGGTTCGACTTTGATGGGGATACAATACAGGGGGTTTTCGATCAGGTGCGAGCCGATGGTCGGCTGACTATCGGCGATGCTGAAGCCCGTGAGGTGATGAAGGCTTGTGGCATCCCTGTGCCAGCCTCTGCGTTGGCCAGTTCCCCTGACGAAGCTGTAGCCTACGCTGAGGAGATGGGCTATCCGGTGGTCATGAAGATCGCCTCGCCTGACATCTTGCATAAGACTGACATCGGAGGCGTCAAGCTGAACATCGAGGATGCCACGGCGGTCAGGGATACCTTCGATTCGTTGGTCTACCAGGCCACCCGCTACATGCCCGACGCTCAGATTTGGGGCTGCCAGATACAGCAGATGGTGAAAGGTCAGCATGAGATCAGCATCGGCATGAATTGCGATCCTCAATTTGGTCCGCTGGTGATGTTTGGCCTGGGAGGGATCTATGTGGAGGCCCTCAGGGACGTGACCTTTCGTATTGCCCCCTTCTCCCGGCGAGAAGCGAAGGAGATGATCACCGAGATCCGTGCCTACAGCCTTTTGCAGGGAGTGCGGGGTGAACCGCCAGCGGATACAGAAGCTATTGTTGATGCCCTGCTCAGAGTTTCACAGTTGGTGACTGAATTCCCGGAGATCGTCGAAATGGACATCAACCCCCTCATCGTCCGTGAGGCAGGTCAGGGGAGCGTGGGTGTAGACATGCGGCTGGTTCTCAGTTAATAGCCAAGGAGGAAATGGAACCATGGCAACTGTATACGTCACTTCGACCGAGACCTTCTCGGGTAAGAGCGCCCTTTGTGTTGGCCTGGGGAAACGGTTCTTGCGCGATGGCTTCACCGTTGGTTACATGAAGCCGGTGAGCACCATTGCCAGAAAAGTGGAGGGGCAGGTCATTGATGAGGATGCAGAGTTCATCAAGCAGACCCTCAATCTGCCTGAGCCTATGGAAACCATTGCCCCGGTGATGCTGACACCCCAGGTGGTGGAAGCAGTGCTCAAGGGGGAAGAAAAGACCGATTTCGTGGCCAAGTTGCAGAAGGCCTTCTCTGAGGTCACCAAAGGGCGCGATATAGTTCTCTTGGAAGGCGGGGCTAGCTTGAGGGAAGGGTACATCGTTGACCTGCCTACACCCTATGTGGCCGACCTCTTGAAGGCCCGGGAGTTGGTAGTGGTAAAGTATACCAGCGACCTCCAGATGATGGACGATGTGTTAACGGCTCGGGCCAGGCATGGGGATTCTGTGCTCGGCGTTGTCCTCAATGCTGTGCCTCGCCAGAGGATGTCCTTTGTGGAGAATGTGATCAAGCCTGCCCTCCAGGAGCGAGGGATCAGGGTCTTTGCTGCCCTGCCCCAGGAGAGGCTTCTCCTTTCTATCAGTGTAACGGAATTGGCCGATTGCCTCAATGGTGAGATTCTGTGCGGACATGAGTACGTCAGCGAGTTGGTGGAGCACCTGATGGTGGGGGCCATGAGCGTTGATTCGGCCTTGACCTATTTCCGCCGTAAGCCCAACAAGGCGGTGATCACTGGCGGCGACCGTCCTGACATTCAGTTGGCAGCCCTGGAGACCTCCACTAAATGCCTGATCTTGACAGGCAATCTGCACCCCAGCCCCATTATCCTGGGCCGGGCCGAAGAAGTAGGGGTCCCCATGATTTTGGTCAAGCAGGATACCCTGACCACGGTCGAAGTTATCGAACAGTTCTTCGGCAAAACCCGCTTCCACCAGGAGAAAAAGATCCAGCGCTTTGAGAGAATGCTCGATGAGCGATTTGATTTCGACACGTTCTGCAAAGAGTTAAAGTTGAAGAGAGGCGCTCTCAAATCAGCAAGCTGAGTGATGCAACAAGCTGATGAAAGTCAATCTGAATTGCCAAGGCTGGTTCAACACGGGCCAGCTTTGCTTTTTGTGAAGGATCCACATGAAAAAGCGTGTGGCGGCTCTAGCCATTGTCCTGGGCTGCTTTATCGGCTTTCTTACGGTCTTTATCGAACTAACAGAGATTGATCCCTTTTTGCGCCGCACCGTCCTATGGGCTGCTCCGCCGCAGCTAAAGGGGCGTCTGCGCCCCTGGCGTGCTCCCCTGGTTATCAGTTCCTCCCCAAAACAAGGCCAGAGCGATGTGCTGCCTCGGAGCTCTATCACCCTCACCTTCCTGACTCCCATGAACCTCTCTACCGTCGAGCGAAACATATCCTTTGAGCCGCAGGTGTCCGGCCAATTCTCCTGGCAAGATAGGCGGACTTTTGTTTTCACTCCGGCTCAACCCTGGCCCGCTGGTGCCACAGTGGCGGTTGAGGTCAGCCGAGGGGCGCGCAGTTGGCTCCTGCGACGTATGGAGGAGCCCTTCAGTCTTTATTTCACCATCCTCGCCTCACCCATGGTGGTGGACACAGAGCCCTCCCAACAGGTACAGTATGTTCATAACCCGGACCATATCGCCATTACCTTCAGCCATCTCATGGATAAGGCTTCGGTGGAGAGCCACCTGAGCATCGAGCCGCAAATCCGCGACCTGGAGCTCACCTGGGCAGAGGAAACCCTGACCATCAGCGGAGATTTGCAGTCGGGGACTACTTACCAGGTGACCGTCACCAAAGGGGCCCAGGATGCAGACTATAGCCTGTCTATGGCTCAGGATTTCACCTGGGCCTTCACAGTTGTGGAACGCCGGCCCGATCTGTCTGTGGCCGGACCTGGTCGTCTAGGGATGGGGGAGGCTGAGGCACCGTTCCAGTTACCCTTCACGATCCTGAATCTGAGTCGTATTGACCTGGCTCTCTATGCCCTCGATGGGCTGACCTTTGTCGCTTTGCAGAACCTATCGGCCGAGGATTGGGAGCAATACCGCCCAGAGGGGAGCCCCATCGGGGAGTGGTCTGTCTCTTCTGAGGCGAAAGCAGATCGGGAAATGGCACAGAAAGTGGAGGTGGACCCTCTCCCACCGGGTCTCTACTTCCTGGCGGCGGGCAGTCCCGAAGGGCCACGGGCCAGTCAATTGCTGTCAGCCAGTCGTTCTGTTTTGATTCTCAAGCGCGCCCCGGAGCAGGTCTTGGTCTGGGTTGTAGCGCTGGCCGACGGGAAACCGGCCGCCGATTCTGAGGTAACGATTTACGAGAAAGAGGGTCAGGCTCTGGCCGCTGGCCGAACGGATAGAGAAGGCGTTTTCAAAAGCTCCCTCCCTGACGAGACAGGCCCTCTGCTGGCCATCGCTCAGCGGGAAGACGACGTAGCTGTCTGTGCCGAAGAGTGGTCAACTGTCGTCTCGCCCGAGGCTATGGGAGGCATTTCCAGACCAGCGGACACGATGCAAGGTCCTGATGGTTCGACAAGGCCTGTCCTGAGCTTGTCGAAGGGCTCACCACGACGGCCCGTCGAAGGGGCGGAGCGAAGATAGCGTCTCAGGGCATCGAGGACGATCAGGCCGTAAAGCACAATGCCTTCGGGGCGGGTCACGGTCAGAAGACCACCCAGCAAGCCAATAGAGATTTGCGAGGCGTGAGCCAGGTACCGTTCCATCAACAACAGCGCAAAAAGGATGAACAAAATCGTCTCCATGCCAGAGAAGGCTGCCCAAACCAGGTGCCATTCCAAGGCACAGAAAAGGCCAGCGAAGAGGGCCACCTTTTCCTGTTGTGGCCACAGGCGAGAAGCCAGACGATAGGCTGCCCAGGCTGTGAGGGTTTGGAAGACGAACCCCAGACAATAAGCCCAGGTTTTGAAATCGAGCTGTAGAAAGTAGCCTACACTCAGGAGTAGAGTCCACAGAGGGGCGGTTGATCCGGCGCTGGGCTGGCCGGGGACGTAAGCGAACTGGCCGTAACGCACCAGGTTGCGGGCGTAGGTCTGGTGTATCCAGGCGTCGTCGAGGGGAAAGCCCAGGGAGCCATGGCCATAAGACCAACCCAGATACAACAGGGCGGAGAAGAGAGCTGAGCACAAAGCAAGAAGCAGGAACAGTCGAGAGGTTTTCATGCCGACACGCCCTGAAATAGTATTAAGCACAATGCACACCTATCCTTTGGCCTCACTGCCCGTATTGTATTGTACTCGAAACCCCGCAATCATGCAACATAACGAAGGCATCTGCTGGACACGCCAGAGGGCTGCGTACCTTGATCAGGGACCAAAAGCAGAGCCGTCCTGCGATCAGAACGGCTCTTTTGGACGGAAGCGTCATTTTCGTACGACGGCTCACGCTGGCGACGGGCGGCCTCCGGTGTACCGAAACTTATTGGGCTATGGGTTGCACTTGCTTGCCATCCTTCGGTGAAGGCTCGTGCACTCGAGGACTGGACCGTCGAGATTCAGTATAATCGGCGAAAGTCGTGCAGGGCGTTGATGCCTTTACTTGACGAAACTCACCTGCATTCTGAGCGTACCCAGTTGTAACTCGTCACCGTTCCTTAGCACCCGGGAGAGATAGGGGGACAGCTTCTTGCGGTTCACGAAAGTCCCGTTGATGCTCCCCAAGTCCTCGATGAAAACCTCTCTTCCGCGTCGGGTGATCTTGGCGTGGCAGCGGGAGACCCCTTTCCCCACACCCCCATCGCGGGTCAAGTCAACTTGAGGAAACCAAGCGCTGGCCGAGTCCAGGCGTCCGATGTCCACCTCCGTTGTAAGAGACACTTCTACATGGCGTCCGCTGTCCAGCATGATCAGCTTGAGGCCCAGGGGGGAAGTGACCTTCTCTTTATCAGCTTCGCTCGTTTGTTCCCGGGTCACCCCACCGACGGACACGAGGGCGGTTTCTTTGTGATTGTCTCTTTGAAGGCTGCACCCGCATGCGTTGCAGAAGAGAGTGTTCTCTGGATATTTCGCCTGACAATACGGGCATGTAACCACGCCTTACCTCCTTAGGCAAGATCAACCAACTTTGCCTTCCCTCCCCTCTCCTTTCTCCAGAGCCTTGACCGCCCCTCCTCTCCCACTGCTTGACGCGTGTACCCCTACGCCTCCCCGTATAGCTGCGTAACGTACCCTCCGCGCTCCCTGGCCCGGTTGGTAGCCCAAAAGCAAAGCCGCTTTGGGATTAGGACGGCTGCCCCAAGTGACCATTGATAGCTGCAATCAGCTTGTCTGTAGACACAGGCTTGGTCAGGTGCGCATCAGCACCAGCCTGCAGGGCCCGCTCTTTGTGTTTGGCACTGCCCCAGGCCGAGATGACGAGGATAGGAATATCCGCCGTTTCAGAGCCATTGCGCAATTGGCGAACGGCTACGAAGCCATCTATCCGCCCCGGCATGCGTATGTCCATCAATATGACATCGGGCCGCCACTCTCGCGCCTTCTCCACCCCCTCCTCTCCGTTGTAGGCCACGTCAACTTCATACCCATACAGTTCCAGCATCTGGACCATAATATCGCGTTGGACTTCATGATCTTCAACGTACAGAACTTTTATCATCGGTGGTTCTCCTCCCTACCAGGCATCGCTACTGTCCTGCAACCGTCCTCTGCTCAACCTTGACCGTCTGCTGCGTTGCGAGCGACGACGGCGAAATATCGCAAATTGGCGAGCGCATCCATGATAATTATACCACCGTTACCGCTTTTCGTAAATAGAGATTCAGTGGAGGTTTTTGGGATCCACGACTTCAAAGACTTTAGCGGGGCCAAAGGTCTGGCGCAGTAGCAAACGGGGGTGGCTCGCCTCACCCGAGTACACCTCCTGCAAAGGGCGGGGGCGGTTTTGATCCAGGATGACGAATTCCACGCCGTAGCGGTCACAAGCCTGGAGGACGGTATCAATCTCTTCGTTGGGAACCACCACGCCAGGACGGTGGCTGAAATAATAGAAGCCTGGTGGGTTGCCCACCATCACCGTGGCCTCTGGTGGGGCGTTCTCGTCCAGCCAGGCGGCGATGTCGGCGTACACCTGATCGCCACGGCTCCAGGCTAGGGTCAGGGGCCTGCCCTGAGCTTGTCGAAGGAGCCTGCCCTGAGCTTGTCGAAGGGGTTGGCTACCGAAGACTCCACGGACATAGATGAAGGCGCTGAGGAAAAAGGCCAGAGCGACGAAGCCAATAGTGAACATCCTCTGGGCCAGCGAGACGTCCCAGCGAGGCCGGCGACGGGCTATCCAGGCGATGACCGTGTCCAGCCCGGGCATGGCTGCGGCGAAGAGGAAGGGCAACAGCGCCCCTCCAGAATGGAAAAGGCCCCCACGCACACCAGGAAAGGTGAAAGCCAAAGTCATCGTCAAATAGAGCAGTGCGCCGTAGATGAAGAAAGGCAAATATTCCAGACGGCGCCGCAACCGCCACAAGCCGACCAGAATGAAGGGTGCCAGGAAGATCAGCATGTTTTCGGCCACGAGCCTCACCAGGTTGATTCCAATGGCCTTGAGTTTAGATTGCAGGATAGCCCCCCAACCCCAGGTCAGATAATGTTGCCAGGTAAGTTCTCGCCCGTAGCTGTAGAGTTCGTCATAGCCGCGCAGGAAAAGAGTCTGGGTGCCGGCGCTGGGAAAAGGTGTACCAACGGCCAACCAGTTGCGATAGAACCAGGGAGACACGGCTAGGGTATAGCCAGCCAGAGCAAGCAAAAGGCTGGGCAGCAGCCGTTTGAGGCGATGGGCGGGACGGGGGATAGAGGATAGAGGGCCGAAGGTATCCAGGCAAATGACCGCCATCAAGACGCCAACCAGGAGGATGCCATCAGCGCGGGTCAGGTGGCTCAGGCCAGCCAAAGCCCCCGATAGGGCAAACCACCACGGGCCCTCGCCCCTCAGTCCCCTGGCCATGGCCACCAGGCTCAGGCTGGCCATCACGGCAAAGGGGGCAAAGCTGTCAGGGGAGGCCCAATAGAGCGTGTAGAAACCGCTGAAAGTAGTGAAGAAGGCGGCGGCGATGGCGTGGCGGCGGTTGGGAGTGAGTCCCACAGGGCGGGGGGATAAGGGGGTGTCCCCTCTCACCGGTTTCCTATTGTTTTCACCCAAACCACTCGCAAATTGGAGGCTAACATAATAAGCGATCAAGGGCAAGGCGGCTGAGAGTAGTACGAAAGGCAATTGGGCGGCGCGATACGAAGGACCAAAGACCAGGAAAGAGAGATAAGCCAGGATCGAGGAAAGAGGCGGCCAGTAGAGATGGCTGGGATGGGGGATAACCTGTGGGTCGTCGAGGTAGTTCCAGATGAACTCCTCGTTGAAACCCAGTCCCCGGTAGAGAGCCTCAGCTCCAT
>Ga0180437_10010913_pt1 | contig 10996 bp, 8 predicted proteins | sample SS_ome_4_FD_132410 | JGI IMG/M metagenome (GOLD analysis project Ga0180437, IMG submission 132410) | Hypersaline lake sediment archaeal communities from the Salton Sea, California, USA - SS_3_D_1 metaG | ecosystem: Environmental > Aquatic > Non-marine Saline and Alkaline > Hypersaline > Sediment... | reverse complement strand
TCTCGATCCAATCTGGGCAACGCATCCGCCATCGTTTACCTCCGTGATAGGGGGAAGAAAACCAACGTTGCCCAGATTCTACAAAACCCCCATTTATGGCGCCAGAGGAATTTGCCACACACCCGGCGCGGGCTATCCGTCCGTGTCCTCGCGGAGCTGCGCGGCGAGCCGCTCGACCGACCGGAAGGCGTCGGTCTCGACGGCCTCAGCCCCGGTGCGCAGCTCGGCCAACAGATCGCCCAGAAGCTCGTTTTCGAGCCAGCCGGCGAGCCATTCGGCGCGGCCACGGGCGTAGCGCGACTGGAGCCGGAGGAACAGGCGCCCGGCGGCCTGGCGCACGCCTTCGCTGGTGGTGCTCACCAGGGCCTCGCCGCCGCCGGCGATGCCGCCGGTGATGGCGGCCTCGGCGGCCACGTTGCCGGCCGCCTCGCCGGCGGCGTGGACCGCGGCCTGGCCCACCAGGTCGCCGGCCAGCACCCAGCCGCTCACGACGAGCGACACGCTGATGGCGGGCCGGGCCAGCGCCGCGGCGTAGTCGAGCGACTGGAGCCATCTCACCACGCGGGGACTGCGCCGTTTCCAGGCGTCGAGCTCCGCGCGGAGAAACGCCCGGTAGTCGTCGTCGACCGCCGGCAGGCGCGCGTGCGCCTCTTCGACGTGAGCCAGTAGCTTGGCGCGGGACTCGCCCCCCAGCAGCTTCGCCAGCCGGGGCCGAAGCGTGTCGTTGCCCACCCGGGCGAGGCGCTCCAACTCGTCGAGCAGCTTCTCGACGGCCAGGAGCACGGCCCGGCGCTCGTGCCGGTGGAAGGACTCCAGCGGATCGCCGTCGCCGCCTGCCATGCGCTGCCACGCCGCGCGCACGGGCCAGGTCACCCCGCGCCCCACCGTGCGGTAAAAGCCGTGGATCCGCCGCGACAGCTCGCTGCGCCCGGCGTCCCACCAGGTGCGGATCTCGTCGACCAGCACGCTGCTGGGCAACGTGGGCCAGGCCACCCGGGCCATCTCGCCGGCCGAAAGCGCCGCCGCCGCGCCCGAGAACTCGCCGGCCGCGGCGCGGATCGCGCCCAGATAGGCGCCGACGCCGCTCTTGGCGTCCAGGACGCGGCGCACCGCCCCGCGGAACGTGCGGATTTTGATCGCGTCGAAGTGCAGCGAGGCCAGCTCCTCGCGGAGATCGACCGGCCCTTCGGGCGGTTGGCGCCCGTCGGGCCCCACCCGGTAAAACGGCAGATGCAGCCCCGCTGCCGCCGCCCGATCGTAAGGCGCCACGTAGACCAGCTCCGGCCGTGCCCCGGTCTCGTCGCAAAAGGTCGCCAGCCAGCGGGGCCAGACCTCGGCGTCCGGCTCCAGCTCGCACTGATTGAAAATTACCACGATAGGCTTGTCGGCCTCCACGGCGGCGCGGAAGAACTGCTTCACCGCCGCGTCGTTGTACTTCTGCTGTGTGAGCACGGCCAGCACCACGTCGGCGGCGCGGCGGATGGCCCGGGCCCGTTGCCAGTTGACCGCCACGTCGCTGTCGACGTCGGGGGCGTCGAGCACCAGCAGGCGCGGCGGCAGGGTCTTGCCGGGACGCCAGAAGAGGCGGTCCTCCGGCGCGTCTTCCAGCGGGTCGTCGGCCGACTGCCACGCGCGGAGCTCGAACCGCTCGAAGAGCCGGCCCAGGATCGCCGGATCGTCCACTCCCGGCGGCACCAGGCAGACCGGGTGGCGCGTGCCGGCGGCAAGCGGCCCGGCCGCGCTGGCCACTTCGCCGGCCAGGTGGTTGAAAATCACCGACTTGCCGATATTCGTCCCGCCCACGACCGCCACGACCAACAACGGCGGCTCGTCCAACTCGGCCAACAGCTTGTCGCGCAGAAGCCCGAACCACTCCTCCCCATCCGGCGGCGCAACGCCCATCCCCGCCGCCACCGCCCGAAGCCCCCCAAGGGCCTCAGCCAGGCGCCGAAGCTGGCCGGCGAAAGCGTCGTAGGACCGACTGCCCAATCCGTCCGACACCCGGGGTGGATCATGAACCGTCAACGGACAACCGCAAATTGCACTGCGTGTGAGGCTCGCAAGGACCCTTTGCAAGCCGGTTCGAGCCAGCAACGGACGGATTGGGCAATCCGTCCTACGGGAGAAGTCTGCAACCGGAAAACAACACTGAATTGTAGCACGCTTCCGGTCAATCCGCCCCGCCGAGGACCAACGCAACAGCGTGGCCGAAAGGCGTGTGGTTCAGCACCAGGGCGGTGGGGCGGCCCAGGGGGCTGCCGGAGGAATTGACGACGCTGACCGGACACTTGGGGTCGGGCGTGCGGTAGTTGAGGGTGGGGGGAATCAGGGCCCGTTCGATGGCCAACAGGCTAGCCACCATCTCCACGGCCCCGGTGCCGGCCCCCAGGTTGCCGAAGAAGCTCTTCGGCGCGGTGACCGGCACGTCGCCGAGGGTCTCGCGGATGGCCTGCGCTTCGATCTCGTCGTCGAGCCGGGTGCTCTGCCCGTGGGCGTTGACGTGACCGATCTCGCGGGGATCGACCCGCGCGTCGCGCAGGGCCCGGCTGATGGCGTTGCGGATGCCGCTGCCCTTTCGCGGCGTGCCGTTGCGGTTCGGCTCGAATGCCTCGGCGCTGCCGAGCACGCGGGCGAGGATCCTGGCGCCGCGGGCTTCGGCGTGGCGGCGCGACTCGATCAGGAAGGCGGCCGCCCCCTCGCCGTTGACCATGCCGTCGCGCGTGGCGTCGAAGGGGCGCGAGGCGGCGGTCGGGTCGTCGCTGCGGCGCGAGAGCTCGTAGTTCAGGCCGCGGATGAAGGCCCCGGCGTGGAGCCGCGACCCGGAGCCGCCGACGATCATCGCGTCGGCGTGGCCCCGCTCGATCACGCGAATCCCCTCGGCCATCGCGGCCAGGCCCGAGACCTCTCCCATGGTCAGCGAGTTGTTCGGTCCCCGGGCGTCCTGCGACATGCCGATGTGGCAGGCGGGCATGTTGGGCAGGTACTTCAAGAGCCACAGGGGGCAGACCTCGTTCATGGCCGTTTCGCCCCAACGACTGAAGTCGAACCGGCCGCCCGTCATGCACGAGCGGAACGCGGCCACCAGCTCGGCCAGCTCGCAGGCGATCATGTCAGCGCCGAAGACGATGCCCAAGCGGTCGGGATCGATCGGCTTCTGGCGGGTTTGGGCGTCGTCGCAGGCCAGCTCGGCGGCGGCAAAGGCGAGCTGGATGTCGCGGCTCATCACCTTGAGGCTCTTGCGCGGGCGGATGAACCGCAGCGGATCGAAGCCGGCGACGGCGCCGCCGAAGGGCGCCGGCAGATCGGCGCCGTTGAACAGATAGAGAGGCTGCACGCCGCTGCGTCTCTGGACGAGCGCTTCCCAGACGGCTTGTTTGCCGATGCCGATCGGGCAGACCGCCCCCACGCCGGTAATGACGATGTCGTGTGGTGGTGCCATGGCGCGCGACTCGCCCAGGCGGGGGCAGCTCCGCCGCCGGGGGGCCTCCCGGGAGCGCGGACGCGGGACGTCGGGTGTCTGCCGTGACGAAGGACCGGTCGTCCCGCCTCTCGCCGCCTGTCGGCGGCGCCGCTTCGGCCCAGCAGTTGCCCCCCTCCCGCCGAAATCTGCCTGTTGGCGGTGGGTATTTTGGTATGGGGTGGGGAAGGTGCCGCGCCCGCCGGGCGGCACCCTCATTCGGCAGAACTATCCTAACTTCACCAGTCGGTAACTGCAAGCCACCTAAACGGGCCGGCCAATATAACTCTCCAGACAGGCATCGGGGCGTTGACGGGGGCGGAAAGAGCCGTCAACCGGCAAGCCCAAGCGTTGGAGTACAGCCGTAGGCCTGCCCGGAAAAGGCCGTGGCTCGCACAACACAGGCTGAAGCTTGGACTCCAACGGACCTTTCAGGCGGCCCGCTCGGCACAGCCGGCCGCCGGGGACTCCCAGTCGTAGAGCCGGTAGGTTTTCACGCGCCGGGTGCCCGCCTTTTCCAGGCTGCGGCGCGAGAGCCGGTTCGATTCGAGGACCCAGGAGAACTCGGCTTCCTCGGGCTGCCACTTCAGCACCCTTTGCCCGATCCCGTAGATCAGCGCCAGCCCCACGCCCAGCCGTTGGTACTCGGGAATCACGTTGGCACTGATGAAGCGCAGCCGCCGGATCGCCCGGCGGTTCGACAGAAGTCGCAGGAAGCCGAAGGGGAACAGCCGGCCGTCTATCCGTTTGATCCGCGGGTTGTAGTCCAACAAACCGAACGCCGCGCCGACCATGCGGCCGTCGATCTCGGCGGCGCACGTCAGTTCGGGCACGAGCAGGTGCTTCAGCCCTCTCGCCACGTGCCGCACCTCGGCCGGCGTCATGGGGACAAAGCCCCACGTGCCGGCCAGCGAACGGTTGTAAACCGACAGGAACGCCTCGACGTCCCGGCGAAACCGCCGGGTGTCGATCGTGCGCAGCTTTACGTCGTAGCGCTCGATGATCTGCTCGGCCACCGGGTTCAACTTGGCGGTGATCTGCGGCAGCATCTCGGCGTGACCCCAATAAGCGTAGAGGTCCTGCACCTTGCGCAGCCCGAAGCCCTCGATCAACCGGGCGTAGTACGGCGGGTTGTAAGTCATCATGAAGGTGGGCGGGCTGTCGAAGCCCTCGACGAGCAGGCCCAACTCGTAGTTGAGCGACGGGTTTACCGGCCCGCGGAGCTGTTGTATTCCCCGCTCGGCAAACCAGTCGGCCACGGCGCCCAACAGCCCGTCGGCCACCTGCTGATCGTCGATCGACTCGAAGAACCCGAAAAACCCCCGCCGCTCGCCGTAGCGGGCGTTGTGGGCACGATTCAGTATCGCCGCGACCCGGCCGCAGACCTCGCCGCCGCGATAGGCCAGGAACGTGCGCACCTCGTTCTTCTCGCAGAACGGATGCCGCCGGAACCCGGTCAGCTCCTCCTGGTTCACCCGCAGCGGCGGCACCCAGTTCGGATCGTCCCCGTGCAGCTTCCACGGCAGGGCAAGGAACTGCTTGCGCTGGCGCCGGGTCGCGACCGGAATGATCGTCGGCGGGGACATGGGAGGTCAGGAGTTAGGGGACAGGGGTGAGAGTCTCCGGGCGGCGCATGATTGCTTCCTTCGCGCGTGCTTAGCCGCCGCGCCCTCGCGGCGGCGGGACGGCGGGCAGCGGCAACACACGGGCGGCGGATTCTAGCCCGCACGCCTCCTCCGGGTCAAGGCGAACGGGCCGCCGGCATGGGCTTTGCACGGCTGTCGGAAACGCCTATAGTCCCTGGGAACGTGAGCGTCGGAAATCCTGCCGTCGACGGCGTCTTGGAGCCGCAAAGCCCCGCGGGCTTCCGCCCGCGGCTAGAATCCTCGCAACCCGTCCGTTCCTGCCCCCTGTCCCCTGCCTCCCGTCCCCCCATGTCCCGCGTTCTGGTCACCGGCGCCAGCGGCTTTATCGGCTCGCATCTGGTCGAGGCGCTCTCCGAGCGGGGCGACGAAGTGACGTGCCTCGTGCGCAAGACCTCCAAGGTCGACCGGCTGCGTGCGCTGGGAGCGGTGCTGACTTACGGTGACGTGACCGACCCGGCCGGCCTGCCAGAAGCGGTGGCCGGTCACGAGATCGTCTACCACCTGGCCGGTCTGACCCGGACACTCCGGCGAGGCGATTTCCACCGCGTCAACGAGCAGGGCGTGCGCAACGTGGCCCGGGCCTGCGCGGCGCAAGCGACCCCTCCGGTGTCGGTAGTGCTCTCGTCGCTAGCAGCGGCCGGGCCGGCCCCGCGCAGGCCCCGAATCGAGTCGGACCCGCCTGAGCCGGTCTCCCGCTACGGGCGGAGCAAGCGGGCGGGCGAGCGGGCGGCCGAGCAGCTTGCCGACCGAGTGCCAACCAGCGTGGTCCGACCGCCACCGGTCTTCGGCCCGCGCGACCGGGCCGGGCTGGCCATTTTTCGGGCGATTGCGCGCACGGGCCTGCACGTGGTGCCGGGCCTGGGACGGATGCACCTCTCGTTGATCCACGCGGCCGACCTGGCCCGGTTGCTGATCCTGGTGGCCGAGCGCGGGGCCCGCCTGGAACTGCAGGCGCGCGAAGCGGCCGCCGCGTCGCAAGGCTACTACTTCGCCGCGGGCGACGAGCACCCGACCTACGCCGAGCTGGGCCGGAAGATCGGCACGGCGTTAGGGCGTGCGCGGATCCGCATCGTGCCGACGCTGCCCCGGACGGTCTGGCTCGTGGCCGCCTGGGGCGAGCTGCTCGGCCGGCTTCGCGGCCAGCCGCCGGCGGTCGGGTTCGACAAGGCCCGCGAGGCCCGCGCCGGCTCGTGGACCTGCTCGGCCGAGCGGGCGCAAGAAGAACTCGACTTCCAGATCACGACCCCGCTCGACGAGCGCCTCTGTGAGACCGCCGAGTGGTATCGGCGCGAGGGGTGGCTGTGAGGAGAGGGATTGGGGGCTAGGGATTGGGGATTGGGGGTCACTCGGAGCCTACGTCGACGTAGCCCGGCGCCTGACACGACCCATGCGCCGGCTTGAAGCCCGCCGCCACGATCCCCCCAGTCCCCAGTCCCCAGTCCTTAATCCCCAGCCCCCAGTCCCCAGCCCCTAATCCCTAATCCCTCCTTCTTTCTCCAGCACCGCGCAGATTCCCCCGGCCCGGAGGACGCGGTGCATGGGGGAGAACCAGAGTTCTTTGTGCCAGAGGAGGCCCAGGGATTCGCAGGTGGTGCGCAGCTCGCGGCGGTTGTAGGTGCGGCAGCGCCACATGCGGCTGGTCATGGCCCCGGAGAAGTTGTCCTCGGTCGTCAGCAGCAACATGCGTGCCCCGGGCATCATCACGCGGACCAGCTCGGCCAGACCCAGCCGGGCGTCGGGCAGGTGCTCCAGCACGTAGCCGCAGGTGACGCAGTCGAACGACTCGTCAGCGAAGGGGAGCTGGGTCAAATCGGCGGCCAGGTAGTCGATCCGATGGGCGCGGAGCCGGCGCCGGGCCCGGCGGAGCATCTCCGGCGAGAGATCGAGGCAGGTGAGCCGTGCCTCGGGGTCGGCGTACTTGACCAGGTGCCGGGCGAGCTGGCCGGCCCCGCTCCCCACGTCGAGGATCCGGCGCCGGCCGCTGAGATCGAAATGGCCGCGGCGAAAGAGGCGTTCGCCCAAGGGGGCGTGCAGCGAGAGCAGGCTGCACGTGGCCAGGATGGCCCCGCGCGGCCCACCGTACACGTGGCGGACCTTTCGCCGGTACTTCTCGTAGGGCACCCGCTCGATCAGGCGGTCTTCGATCAGCCGGCGGAGTGGACCGGGCCGGCGGCGCCCGGACTTCCCTGCGGCCGGAGAGGACCGTCGGCGTTTGGACTTCGGCGTCAGCAGAGGCACGGCGGTCTGTGGGCAAGCGAGCGAAAACGGCCCGGCGATGGCTCCTTCCGGCTCACATCGCCACCCGACGATTGTAAATGTACCACTCCACCCCCAGCACGAGAAGCCCCACCAGCAGCAGCTCGCGCCAAATTTCCCGGCGGGCCGGCTCCCAGCGCCGCTGGCCCTCAACCTCGACGTAACCGATACGGATTGACGGCAGCTCGGTCCTGGGGTTCTTGCGCAGCGGGACGTCGCTTTCGCGGGGGTGGAACAAGTTGACGGCGAACTGGCCGGCGGGCTTGCCGCCTACGCCAACTTGGTAAACGCCCAGCTCGTCGGTGTCGGAGAAGGTGAAGGTGCCCGCCTCGCCGGCCCGGCCCGTGGTCGTGCTCCCGCCCGGCGATTCGATGGTGACCTTCGCGCCCGGGGCGAGGTGCTCGAGCGTGAAGGATTCCCCGGGCAGGACCGGCTCGACCCCCGATCGCCCCGCCGCACCGCCGAGGTAGCTGAACAGATTGTAGACGAACACGGGAAAGCTCTGCCGGGTCATCCAATTGGTGCCGACGTATTGCTCGGACTTGCCGTCGCCACCGGGCGCATCGCCGATGAGCACGAACCCCAGCACCGCATCCTCGTACCCTTCGCGCGGCGCCATGGCCATCAGCGCGCCCGCATCGGAGTCGATCAGGGCGTCGGCCCCGGGCGGCGGCGTAAGCGGCGTGGCCTCGACCACCAGCACGTCGCCGAGGTCGATCCACTGCATCAGCGGATGGACCGCGCCGACGGGGATGATCTGCGGCAAATCCACTTTCTCACCGGCCGACCAGCCGCCCCCGGGCGGGACGGCGCCGAACATGAGGGTGTTCGCCCTGGGCATCTGCTTGGGCCGGCAGCGGTCGTAGATCACCAGGTCCCAGGTGCCCGCCACCGCCTGTTTGACGTACTTCTCGTCGCCCAGAAACGCCGGCGCCGCAACCTCCAGCTCCGCCAGCTCCATGGCCGAATCGGTCTGCAAGGCCAGCTCGAGCGGCTCGTTGCCCGGCGTGACCAGCAGCACGCGGCTGCGCCGGGGCGGGCTTAAGATCAGGTGAGCCACGTCGTCGAGCTCGAAGTCGTCCTTCTCGCTCACCACGAGCTGCAGCACGCCTTCCTTGGCCGCTTCGAGCGGGAAGGAAACGCCGGTGGTCCCGCCCGGGTCGATGGTGTCTTCTGCCCTGCCCACCTCCGTGCCGTCGAGCAGCAGCGCGGCGCTCACCGCGGCCGGCTCGGGTCCGTAGTTCTCCAGCCGGGCGAACGCCTGCATCAGATCGGGATGGGTCTCGCTGCGGGCCACGTCGAAGGCGGCGACGGCCACGTTGCGAGCCTCGACCTCGCCCACCGCCACGAAGTACGGCGTGAGGTTCCCCAGTGAGAACCCCTCGACCGCGCCGAACTTGCCGTCGCTTATGATGTACACGTCGGCCGGCAGGGCCTCGGCCACCTGGTAGTCGGTAACGTCCTGGGAGGTACGTCCCGGGTTGGCCAGGCCGGCGGCGACCTTCAGCGCCTCGGCCAGCGAGGTAGATCGGCGAGTGGGGCGGATTTCCTCGACCGCGCGGCGCAGCCGCCAGCGGTCGAAGGTGAACGCCTGCTCCACGCGGGCCGCGTCGCAGAAGCTCACCACCATGCCCACGTCGCCGGCCTTCATCTTGTCGATCAGCTCGATCGCCAGGCGCTTGGCCTCTTCGAGGCGCGAGGGCACCACGTCGGTGGCCTGCATACTCGCCGAGTTGTCCACCAGGAAGATAAACCGCTGGCCGATCAACTGCTCGCCCTTCCAGCTCGGGCGCAAGACGGCCAGGATCGCCACCAACAAGACCAAGAGCTGCAGGAACAAGAGGAGGTTGCGCCGCAGGCGCTGCCAGATGGTGTTGACGTGCAGGTCCTCGATCGACTTGCGCCACAGGTAGGTGCTGGGCACTTCGACCGGCTTGCGCTTCAGCTTCAAGAAGTACAGGAGCACGATCGCCGGCGGGATCGCCGCCAGGATCGCCCACTGCCACCACGAGGAAAGCGTATTCAAGAAGTTCACCGCACCAACCCCCGCGTGCGCAAGTATCCCGTCATCACGTCCTCCACGCTCAAGCTATTCCGAGCCATCAGGTACATCATGCCCCGCCTGGTGCAAAAGTCCCGGGCCGCGTCGACGAACGCCGCGAGCGTCTCCTTGTAGCGCCTCATGAGCGGGCCGCTGACGGTCACCTCGGCCTCGTCGCCGTCTTCGCAATCGACCAGGCGCAGGTCGCCGGTCAGGTCCGGTTCGATCTCCTCGGCCGAGAGCACGTGGACCACGTAGACGTCCATGTCCTGCGAGAGGAGGTATTTCAGGCCCGCCTCGTAGCCGCCCTTGTCCATGAGGTCGGTCACCAGCACCACGATCCCCTTGCCGGCGTTGCGCAGGCAGAAGTTCTTGATGCCCTGGGAGAGCATGGTCGGCTCGCCGGGCTGGATGGCCTCGATGTGGTCGAGCATGCGCCACAGGCTGCGGCGCCCGCGGAACGCCGGCGAGCCGACCCGCGCCGGCTGGCCGACCGTCTCGATCTTCACCCGGTCGCCTCGCACCAGCCCGATGAACCCCAGGGCCGCGGCGAGCTGCTTGGCCCACCGCAGCTTGGTGGGCTCGCCGAAGTCCATCGAGTCGCTGGCGTCCACCAGCGCGTAGAAGTGCAAGTCCTCTTCTTCGAGGAACAGCTTCAGGAAGAGCTTCTCCAGCCGCGCGAAAGTGTTCCAATCGACGAAGCGCAGGTCGTCGCCGGGCACGTAGTTGCGGAAGTCGGCGAACTCGACGCTCTGCCCCTTTCGCGGGCTGCGCCGCTCCCCCTTCATCCGCCCCCGAAAGATCTTCCGGCTCACCAGCTCCATGCGCTCGAGCTTGGCGAGCAGCTCGGGGGAAAGGAGTGCCGACGGTGTTTTCGTTGCGTTGCTCATCCAACGTATCCGGTCAATGGCCCCTCCGGGGCGAGGGGGGTTCGTTAATCGAGCTTTTCCGGCACCTTTTCCAAGAGTTCCAGCAGCACCTGGTCCGATTCGATGCCTTCGGCTTGGGCCTCGAAGTTGACGATGATTCGGTGGCGCATCGCGGGCAGGAACACCCGGCGCACGTCCTCGAAGCTGACGTTGTAGCGGCCGTCCAACAGCGCGCGGACCTTCGAGGCCAGGGCCAGGGTTTGGGCCCCGCGCGGACTGGCACCCCAGCGGATGTACTGGTTGGCGATGGGCACGGCCAGCTCGCCGTCCGGGTGCGTGGCCAGCACCAGGCGCACGATGTAGTCCTGCACGTGCCCGGCCAGGATCACCTCGCGCACGAGCTGCTGCCACTGGAGGATCTCCCGGCCGTCCATCACCTTGGCCGGCTCGACGATCTCGGCCCGGGTGGTCCGCTCGACGATCGCGGCGAGCTGCTGCCGGTCGGAGTAGCCGACCAGGAGCTTGAAGAAGAAGCGGTCCAGTTGGGCCTCGGGCAGCGGATAGGTGCCTTCCTGCTCGATGGGGTTCTGCGTGGCCATCACCCATCACGGCTGCTTCAACACGTAGCGGGTGCCGGCTGCGGTGACCGATCCCTCCTGCATCGTTTCCAGCATCGCCGACTGGGTCTTGGGGGTCGCCCGGTTGATCTCGTCGGCCAGGCAGATTT
>Ga0180437_10010911_pt1 | contig 10997 bp, 7 predicted proteins | sample SS_ome_4_FD_132410 | JGI IMG/M metagenome (GOLD analysis project Ga0180437, IMG submission 132410) | Hypersaline lake sediment archaeal communities from the Salton Sea, California, USA - SS_3_D_1 metaG | ecosystem: Environmental > Aquatic > Non-marine Saline and Alkaline > Hypersaline > Sediment... | reverse complement strand
GTGATATGGATGGTTTGTTGTACTGAGGGAGGGAGGCGTGAAATGTCGCCGATGATGCCTAACTTGACTCCCTCTTGGATCATTCGTTCTCTTTGATCTTTGAGGTAGCTTTCTATAAGATCTATCAATAAATCTACTTCTGCCGAAGGTCGTGACCAGTTCTCAGTGGAAAACGTATACAGCGTAAGCGTCTTAATCCCCATGTTTCCGGCGGCTTCGACAATGTCCAAGACATTGTGGGCACCATGGCGATGTCCTGTGGGATCATTGGCTAAAACTTCTCTTGTTGCCCAACGACGATTACCATCAGGAATAATGGCGACATGTTGAGGGACTATAGAAGCATCGAGTTGTGCTAAATTTTTAGAATCAAATAGGACTTTGTCTACGTCTTTCATCGAGAAATGTTTGCAAAATTACTTTGAAATCGAAACAAAGAAGTGTACCACATTCTTTATTTGTAGCGGTACCCTTTTTCATTCGCTGGCTTTCAAGACCTCCATAAAGGCTTTTTGAGGAATGGAGACTTTGCCGATTTCTTTCATCCGCTTTTTACCTTTTTTCTGTTTTTCCCAAAGCTTGCGCTTGCGGGTAATGTCACCACCGTAGCATTTGGCCGTTACATTTTTAGAAAGAGCACTAATGGTCTCCCTGGCAATGATTTTTCCGCCAATGGCCGCTTGGATAGGAACTTTGAAGAGTTGTCGGGGAATGACCTCCTTCAACGTCTTACAGATGGCCCTGCCTTTGCTTTCAGCTTTAGAACGATGAACGAGACATGAAAAAGCATCGACAGGTTCTTCATTGACACGGATTTCTAACTTGATGATGTCGCTTTCATCGTAGCTTTCAAATTCGTAATCGTAAGAACCATATCCACGTGTGATGGATTTCAACTTGTCATTGAAGTCGGTGATAATCTCGTTGAGAGGAAACCGGTAGGTCACCAGAAGACGTTGGGCATCAAGGGTGTCTGTTTTGATGCAGATGCCGCGCCTTTCTTTAGCAAGGGTCATAATTCCTCCCAAATATTCAGTAGGGACCATGATATGGGAAGTGACCCAAGGTTCCTCAACCCAGGCGATCACTGAAGGATCAGGATAATGGGCAGGATTGTCGATCTCTTTGATGGTTTCATCGTCGAAGATGAATCTGTAAACAACACTTGGTGCTGTGGAGATGATGTCCAGGTCATATTCGCGTCGGATCCGTTCGAAGATAATTTCCAGATGTAATAATCCTAAAAAGCCACAGCGGAAGCCAAAGCCTAAGGCGGTGCTGCTTTCTTGTTCGATGTGCAAGGCGGAGTCGTTGAGTTGTAATTTGAAGAGAGCATCGCGCAGAGCTTCAAAGTCCGACGAATCAATAGGATAAATACCAGCGAAGACTGTGGGTTTGATGATGCGGAAGCCTGGCAGTGGCTCCTTCACAGGGTTTTTTTGTAATGTGACGGTATCACCAATTTTAACATCGGCAGGATTTTTGATATTGGCGATGAAATAGCCAACTTCTCCAGGACGTAGAATTTCTGTGGCACGCCTTTCGGGAGCAAAGATGCCGACTTCCAGGATTTCATAGTTCTTGCTAGTGGCCATCATCTTCACCAAAGAGCCTTTGGTGATCTCGCCACTAATGATTCTGACATAAACCATCACTCCACGAAAAGGATCGTAATGCGAATCAAAGACTAAAGCTTGCAAGAAGTCACTTTCAGGAACTGAAGGAGGAGGAAAATCACTGATGATTCGTTCTATAATCTCTTTTGTGCCTTCACCTGTCTTTGCAGAGCAGAGCACAGCATCGGAGGCATCAAGACCAATGACATCTTCAATCTGTTGCCTGACCGTTTCGGGATCGGCGGCAGGAAGATCGATTTTGTTGATCACGGGGATGACCTCAAGGTTGCGTTCGACAGCAAGGTGGACGTTGGCGAGACTCTGCGCTTGCACACCTTGAGAAGCATCGACAACAAGAAGAGCTCCTTCGCATGCCGTTAGCGAACGTGACACCTCATAGCTGAAGTCCACATGACCAGGAGTGTCAATGAAGTTAATCTGATACGTGAGCCCGTCAGCCGCCTGATACAACATTGTGACCGGATGCGCCTTGATGGTGATGCCACGCTCCCGTTCCAATTCCATGTCGTCTAATACTTGATCTTGCATGTCGCGAGCTTCTATAGTATGAGTCAACTCTAGCATGCGATCTGCCAACGTGGATTTCCCGTGATCGATGTGGGCAATAATAGAGAAATTGCGAATATTTTTAGGGTCGTACTGAAATACCATGGAGCAATCCCTTGCTTATCAACAGGGTACAAGATTAATTCATCTTTGAGATGTTTGCAATACGACCTTTGTGGAAATCGATATAAGCTTCGAGGAGCTTCGTGTCCTTCGAGCTTCTTTCGAGGGGCTACTCGCCCCTCGAGCTCCCCGGCAGGGAGCTGGCTCCCTGCACCCTTTTTTCTTCCCCTGTAGGTTCCATGTTCTTGGGATACAACGTCAGTGAACAATAGTGGTGAGGGTTGAAAAGGCGGTTTACCGTTTCTTTAATCACCTCTGGTGCCAATGCTTTCAGATTGTCATCGAATTCATAGATTCTTTCAATATCCCAGCCCATTATGCGGTAACTTGATAAAAGATTAACCCATGACCTACTGCTTCCTAAGGCTTTTTGACGATGGTGTCTTTGAATTTCCTTTAGATTCTGAAGCTCTTGCTCAGTGGGACCCTCTTCTTGCATGATGCGGATTTCATTGAGAATGGTTTGTTTAAAGACCTCAACATTTTCGGGTTCGCAGGAAAAGGAGATCTCAGTCTGACCATCGGTAAGTTCTGAAACCTGTGGTGGATCATAGTTGACGCTAACACCGTATGTTTGTGCCATCTCACTACGAAGCTTTTCTAGAAGGCGGGCCCTAAGTAAACAGCATGTCAGATTATCCTGGAAGCGTGTGACGAGATCTCCAGTGATCGTTGATGGAAAAGCGATGTAGGTCTTTATGGCCGGTTCTTTCCCGGCATAGATGTCCTGGTGTGTGATCCCTTCGGGCAAGGGAATGTCTGGATAATGATGTTCCTCCTGCTTAGGACCAACTTGTGAGATGCTTGCACAATACTGTTCTAGCAAAGGCTTGATAGCTTTTGTATCTACGTTACCGACAATCACTGTTGTATAGTTAGCGGGGTTATGGAAGCAGTCTCGATGAAAGGCAATGCTTTTGTCATAGTTAGCTTCTTTAAGGTCTTCAACTTCTAAAGGTCTATACACTGGATGATTCTGAGTGACGTGAGCCAAGACAGCCTTATTAAAGATTACAGTAGGGTTGTTGTTCCGGTTCATGATCAGTTCTCGGGTGAGTTCTATTGTCTTGTCAAAGGCTTTAGGGCGGTAGCCCGGGTTCATAAAAGATAAATGCATCAATTGTAAAGAAGTTTCTAAGTCCTTGGTTGTGGTTGAGATTTGTAAGGTCGTGAAATGATTATCGATGTTTCGTTGCCAAGAGAGTTCTTTTCCAGTCAATACTTTTCCAAGTTCTGTGGGAGTCAAACCAGCCAGGCCTGATTCAACAGCTACAGCGTTGGCAAGGAGCCAAGAAGTGCGATCTTCGATCAATGCGTCGTGTTTGCCTTTCTGTGCAAAACTGTTGATGATGACGAGATCATTGTCAAACTTAGTGGGCTTGACGTAGACTTTCATACCATTCTCTAACGTGAATATGGTGACATCGACTTTGTCACAGTGCTCTGTGGTTACAATAGCCCCAGGCTTTGGAATCTCTGTCATCAATGCTTTGCTTACTTTTGTATCAATATAAGGAGTTGGCGTTGCCTTCTGGACTTCTTCAACGACATTTTGAAGTTGTTGTTCATTGATGGGAAGAAGACCTTCTTTTTCTGGAGCGTAGGAGCTGATGACTCGATTGGCTTCGGAAAGAAGATGCATAATTTCACAGTTGATTTCTTCGAGGGTGATTTCTGAAAGGAAACGTTTTTGAACAGACACGAAATCTTCAATACTAGAAATCTCATCACCATCGATAAAGTGATCAAGATATGATTTTATCAAAGCTTGGGTGGTTCGGTTGTCTTTTTCTTCAAAAGCATGATCTAGTCCTGCGATATATTCTGCTTTTGCGCGTTCAAGTTCAGTTTCAAGGAACCCATGATCGTGAACTCGCTTAACTTCCAGTAAAAGATTTTTTAGTGCTTCACAGCCATAACCTTCCTTATGAATCGTTGATAAACTCATCAAAGTAAGATTGCGCATTGGTGAGCTACTCTTCAAAGAAGCTTCGAAGAAAGGAGCATGATCACTTTGGGATATTTCAAATAAACGTTCGTTAAACATCTCTAAGATGAGCTGTCGGATGGCAAATTCTTTGGCTTCTTGTAATGAGATGTATCCACTTGGTTCGGGCTCAGGAATCTTGTAAAAGACACAAACTTTGGAGATTGTGGCTTCTTTATCAGAAAAACAGACGTATTTGGCGTCTTCGTGAGGAGTGACCTCGAAGGTCGGACGTGGAGTAGGCTCCGATGGAGAGGGGATTTCTGCGAAATGCTTGTGAATGAGGTTTTCTACTAGAGCCGGATCGAAGTCACCCACAGCAACGATTGCCATGTTATCTGGCCTGTACCATGTTTCATAAAAGTGGCGAAGGCCTTGTCCGTCGGTTGACCGGATTACTCCTTCGAGACCAATGGGGAATCGATTGGCATAAGGCGTTCCTTCGAAAAGGACAGAGAATATTTTCTCGACGTATCGTTGATTTACATCTTTTCCGTGTTGTGCTTCATCTAAAATGGGACCTCGTTCTTTTTCCACAACATTTTCGGGAAAAACAGCCTTACTAGCAATCTCACTGAGGATCAACAGCACCTGATCAAGACGCTCCTGTTCCTTGTCGAGAGCGATGTCTATCATATAGTAAGTCTTATCGAAGCCTGTAGCCGCATTATTATCAGGGCCATAAGCACTTCCTATCGATTCTAAATAATCTTTCACTTCATTCCGTTGAAAATGTTCCGTTTCTTCAGATGCAGTATGTTCTACGAAGTGCGCGAGGCCTTCTTGTCCTTCCTTCTCGTAGGCAGAGCCTACTCGAACAACTAGTCGCAACGAAGCCTGTTCTTTGGCAGGGTATTCATTGTGCTGAATGTAATACGTTAAGCCATTAGGAAGCTTCTTGAGGATCACAGCTGGATCGTTAGGAAGCTTGGCAGTCATGTCAGTGCTCAGAACAGCCTGGCACTGTTTTGACGTGGGGAAGAGGATTGCTTGGGCTGCAGGAATAACAGGACGCATCATCTTTGTTTTCGCATAAAACTGATGAGGCATTTGTTGCCATATCTTCGTGATCAGCTGTTTAGCAACCCACCGTATCTTTTCATGCAACGAAGATACTTTCGATGGTAATGGCAGTGTCGTCGATGGTTGGCTGCAAGGATTAGATTGTATGGGCTGCATGATGGAAACTCTAAATTAAAAAAAAGATCCTAAATTATTGTAAATTAAATGTCTAGGTAAACTTCTAAAGAGTGGTGGGCTTACCTTTGGGGACTAGCCATCGGCCCAGTTGATCGCTGCGGCGAGGTCTTGCGCCGATTGTGCTCCTTTAAGGCCATACATTGCTCGAGAGGCTTTGATAGCGCCCTCGGCACCTCCTTTGGAGCCCCAGATGATCCCCGAATAGTCGGGTCCGACATTGGCAAAAATGCCGATAGTGCCGAAAACGTGTGCCCATCGTTTGAGAGCGGGTACATCTCTGTAGAAATAAGAAAAATCGGGAATGAATACTGTTTCTCCATGGTAGAAACCATGAGCGGCAAATTCTGTTTTGGAATTAATAAGCTGTTCTCTGGAGAGGATCTGTTCAGGTTTTGTGAAGACCGTAGATAAATCCTCGGGGTTAAAACCAACGTCAAGGACGACAGTGATGATTTGATGCTCAGGGAAACAGGAGCGCACTAGCTTAGTGTTTTTACCGTCACGTTCATCAAAGACCAAAAATAATGTTTCATTGCGAACGTCCAAGTTGGTATGTGAGAGAAATTCGATACTTTCTTCACCTTTCCAAGTTCTGTCAATCGGCATTTCTAAATCCATTTTTATGGCCTTTTTCAGCAATTTTCCACTGAAGTAACGATGAATCGCTTCATCGGATGCGAGAAATGTTCCGGTGCACCCTACATGCGACAAACCAACAACTCGATGCGAAAATGGAAGGTTAAGATAACATTCTTGATATGCGGCTTCTCCATGACTGCATAATACGACGAGATGTAAAGCGCGTTTAAGACGAGGTGTTCCTTCGATGAAGGATTTTGTGTTCCATAAACGATGTGGATTGATTTTCGCTAATTTGCCACCTGTCCAATAAGCGTACATTCTATTGACAATGCTGTCACAGAGTGCTTTGGGGATTTTATTGAAGATAAAATCAGTCCTTAAATTGATCTTGCAAGTTAAGACGCTGTATTCCTCTTCGGACTTGGTACTTTCATCAAGAGCTTCTGCATTGGCACAAGGGCTTGTCCAAGGGTTTTCTTCTTCAAGGTTCTCTTCCGAAAAGGGATTTTCATCAGAGGAAGACTTGTTTTCCAGAGGAAGATTGTCTTCAGGTGGAGGAAGCTTCTCAGTCGTTGCAGGAGCAACATTTTTTTCTTTTGGTAAAGAGGTGCCTTTAGGGGGAGAAGCTACGTTTTTTTTTTGCTCGGGAGTCTCCGAAGCAGGGACGGCGTCTGTGGAATTAGGAGAAAGGAGAGCGTTCATTTTTCGAATTCTCTTTGCTAAGACAAACGCCATTTTCGTTAAGATCTTCAAGCGAAGACTGTATTCGGTATCATGGATGATATGTGCTCCAACTTCTAGTACCCAGCAATCCTTAGCAGCGATGCAGAATGCGGAACGTGGTGCATTATCAAGAATACCCATTTCTCCGAAGGAATGTCCTTCTTCCACGATCAGCCTCATGGGAACATGATATTTTTTCGAAATCAGAATTTCAACCTTGCCTTTGAGAAGCACAAAGAAACGGTCAGAAGGATCATTCTTGGTGACGATTGTTGTTCCAGCAGGGAAATGGCGCACAATAGCGACTTGGCATAGTTGCTGAAGTTCAGCAGGAGAGAGTTCTTCAAAGAAGGGAGACTTCTTAACGAGACTTTTAAGCTCTGCAGTATTCTCATCGCGCATATAGTTTCTTAAAAGTAAAGATACCTGACGACTATCGGCTGGATAATGAATAATGCCACAGGCCCCTTCGGCAATCATGGATCGTATTTTACCGGGTTCATTATCAGAGGTGTAGACTAATAAAGATGCCGATTTGGTCGTGTCATTTTTTTTGAGAATTTTGATAGCCTCTAGAGCATTCCCATCAGTGCATTCGTCGCCAATTACAATAATGTGATATTTCTGGTCCGTAAAATAATTTTCCGCAGAGTAAAAATCATGGTCAGAAGAAACCAACTTTACGCCGCTTCTTATAAAGAAATCTCTAAGAGGTTTAATGCGGTTAGGGTCCGCATCTAAGATCAGGATGTTAAGATCACGAGGATGTAGCATAACGTCACCCATAGAAAAAAATTACACTCTGTATTCTTTTTTCTTCGGGATAAGGGATAATTTCAAGAAATTTCTGTCCAAAAAAGAAGATGAGGATAAAAAAATGCGGCCAAGATGATTTGAACATCCACCGAGTTTCCTCGACTAGAACCTGAATCTAGCGCGTCTACCAATTCCGCCATGGCCGCAGAAGTCTCTAAAGTATACCTCTGGCAAGCGTTTTTGGCAAAAATATTAGTGGATGATACGTATGGTCCACGGTTCTGGACGACTGAGGGGATCTGAAGCTACCCAAGCAAGATCCCTGACGAAGTACTGATAAGGCAACCAAGGATGGCGACTGGCGGTTCCACGCAAAGGAAGATATTCAACGGTTTTAAAATAGTGTTTCAACAAGGTGTCGAGTTCATGAAAAGAAAAACTGTGAAGATGAGTCGGATCTTTCTCTATACGTTGCCCTCGGAAAACTCTTAGCCTTTGGTGAAAATTGTAATCGATAGGGACCGATCCTATAAAAATTCCCGGTGTTCGTCCCTTTTTGAGAATTCTGTGAATCTCTTTGATAGTGATTGCAGGATACGGTAAATGTTCAAGGACTTCCGTCAACATCACGATATTAAAAGCCGCAGACGTCAAATCAATATTCACGGAGATGTCCATCTGATTGCATAAAATGCCTTTCATACGTGCTTCTGCGATGGCATTATCGTCGATATCAACGCCAACCCATGATGCATAGCCGGCAAGCTGTGTCGTAAATGTTGCACTGCGACAACCAAGATCCACGCCTACAACATGCGTTAAATTGTGTCGACGTTTCCATTCGGAAATTTTTTCTTTAAAGAAGAGAATCTTGTCTTCGTTGTCCTTGACTTCATTCACGTTGCGATTCTGATGGTGATGGCGATAATACTGAGACATAAGACGTTGACGACGGTCTTTGTCAGGATTAAGAAGGTATTCTTCGGGAATTGTTTCCGGTTTTGAAGTTGTGGCTGTCATGTCTGTTTTTTTGTGTTTTTCCAATGCTTACGAATTGTTGACATCAATTGTGCAGGAACAAAAGGTTTTGTGACAACGTCAACAAAGCCGGCACTACAAGCTTCTTGGTGGATGGTTGCATCATCACGAGATGTAAGAGCAATCACCGGCATAGGATCACACTTTTGTTGAATTTTTTTCAACAACTGCCACCCCGCTTTTCTTGGTAAGTCCAGATCAATCAAGACCATCCGAGGACGACAATCTAAACAATAAGCATAAGCTTGTTGATCATCAGTCATGGTTTCTACATCGTAACCTTTATAGACAAGAACGCGGTGAATTAAGTCCCGGTAGTGCTCATTGCCCTCAATGAAAAGGATCTCTTCCCTGCTAGGTCCCATCGTGGTGCGGTATTGCTCCAAAACTTCGACAATCCCTTCAAGCTGATGTAAACTGCCAGGAACGTGATCCTTCGGCAAGTCCAAGTCTCTAAAATCACCCGCTTCTTCCTTTTCCATGGCTGTCACTCAACTATGACTGATTAATGTCTAGCATAACAGGTTGCTATCCATTTTTCCTAGCGTTTTGAAAAAAAACGAATCTTTATCATATCTTAATATTCATTCTTTATTCTATAGAACTTATTTTGGTTATGAGAAGGTTATCGTTAAAATTTTTTACAATGGAGAGATTTATGCGTTGTTATAGGTTCTTATTAATAGCTTTGTTTGCATTCTCGTCATTAGCACTTTGTGGCGAAGTTTCTTCTAAGAATTCTGACAATCCGAGAGCATCGATTAAGACACGGGCTGTTAGCGAGGAGCAGCGTGCTGAGACTTTTGCACGTCGAGAGCGTGGAGGTCAGGGAGAAGAAGTTTCTCAAAAGAAGGCTACTTCGTCACAGAAACTTGGTTCTTCCAAGGTTGGAAAGCATCAAGAAAAGGAATCTGCTTGGGGTTATGTGTACGACTTGTCTTCCTATCCGGGTTTACATATGGCTGTTACCGTAGGTATAAACGGTGAGATTGTGGAAATTGAAGATGGCAGCGTTTTTAGCGTTAGAAAATGGGATCAATGGACAGTGGCTCACTGGCTGCCAGGATCTTGGGTGTATGTGACCCCTAATCATGGATACTTTTTCGGATTGATCGGTGGTAATCATGATTTATGTCTTGTCAATGCACAAACTTTGGAAACGGTGGAAGTGGACTTGTCGATGGGACCTTATCTGTATGGAGAGAATTCGACATGGATTGTTGACATCGACGAATATCAGGGGATCATTGCTTTAAGTGATGGAAGTTATGTGCAGGTGGATCCTTCAGATCGGGGGATCATGTGGAGTTGGTTATTAGGCGAGCACTTAATCGTTGGTTCTAATGATGGCAGTCACCACTATAAGTATCCTAATATTTTGGTCAACGTTGCTAGTGTCGACTATATACGTGTGAGGTATCTTTAAGAGTTTTTATTAACATTGTTAACATGAAAATTAGGAATTTTAAATTATGCATACAAGTAACATAACAGTTGGAATGTCTTCAATGTCCCCAGCGTTATCCGATGGTGTGGCTTGTCGTTGCCAACGCATGAGTTGGGCAGACATTGCGGAGCGGGTATTTTTGGCGACATTGGGTGTGATGGCAGGTATAGCGGCGGTGCCGTTTTTCGCAGGGGCTATCGCCTTCGGTGCTGTGGAGCTCTTGATCCCGGCGCTCGTGTTTGGTGTGGCGTCATTAGCTTTATTGGCAATGGCGACGGAGATCGGACCTCATTGTCCTTTGCATCGTCGTTCGATTGTACGGACTCATGTTTATCATCCATGCGCGGCACCTATTATAGTGAATCCTCGTCCGCCTTGGTGGAGAAGATTCGGTTGGCACCCCATACCCAGACCTATTGTTGTACGACGTGTTCCACTCAGGAGGCCCTGGAACTCGCCACGTAGGCCGATGATGCCGCCAGCCGGTCGTCCGGCACCGCTAGCAGGTCCTCGCTTTGCGGTTCATGGAAGGAGATAATATCAAACCGTTAAGGTTGATCAGCACGAAAAAACCGGACAAGGCCTCTTTTCAGAGACTCTGTCCGGTAGTGTGCCGATGACTGGACACTTATCGAACCAGTTTATCGAAGGAATGCGTCAAATATATGAGCTTGAGCCGTTTATATCTGTTGAGGAAGTGACTGAAAATCAGCGTGGTAGACTGCAGGGAAAAGCTATATAGGAGGAAAAAGCTGTTTTTTCTTTTTTTTACCTCCTTAAAAGGAATAGAACAACAACCCACCCACTCGGTTGTCTAGCGACAGCGTCTAGGAAAATCATAAGTTTTGGGTTGTAGATTGTTTTTCTGGTATTATCTGGCGCAATCTGGTATTATCTGGCATAAATAAACCGCAAAGGGCCAGAACATGCCAAATATTTCAGAAATTCTTACCCTTCC